>Ga0070741_10006468_pt1 | contig 25123 bp, 19 predicted proteins | sample Coa_R1_4_FD_66440 | JGI IMG/M metagenome (GOLD analysis project Ga0070741, IMG submission 66440) | Surface soil microbial communities from Centralia Pennsylvania, which are recovering from an underground coalmine fire - Coalmine... | ecosystem: Environmental > Terrestrial > Soil > Unclassified ... | reverse complement strand
GGGCTGGATGACCCGAGCCCACCCGTTCGTGATCGAGGGCCGGCGATTGATTGTACCGCTGTATCATGACGGTTTTTCGTTTTCTTTGATGGCGATTAGCGACGATTGGGGAGAGACCTGGCATACGAGCCCACCACTGGTCGGCGCGGGCAATATCCAGCCCAGCCTGGTTCAACGCCGCGACGGCTCGCTTCACGCCTTAATGCGCCATAATGGCCCCCCGCCGCATCGACTCCAGCAAAGCGACTCAGTCGATCACGGGGAAACCTGGTCGCCGGTAACGGATACCGATCTGCCTAACCCGGGCTCGGGTGCAGAGATCATTTCCTTGCGCAATGGTCATTGGGTGCTAATCAGCAACGACACCGAAACTGGCAGATATCGACTGGCCGTGCAGATCTCGGATGACGAAGGCCTTACCTGGAAGTGGAAACGGTACCTTGAGAAGGACGAGCCAGGCCCGGAGGCCGGCAGTTACCATTATCCGAGCATCATCCAGGCAAGAGACGGTTCGCTCCAGGCCTCTTATAGCTACCACCTTAACCGCCGAGACTTACCCAAAGATGTAGACGGTGATCCCGCCGCCAAATCGATCAAGCACGTGCATTTCAACGAAGCCTGGGTCATGCAAAGCCTGCTTCCGCCCTCACACATGCATTAAGGCCGACCAACCAAGAACGTGGAATCCTGGCGAAGCTCCTGGGCTGCGGGGCTTAACGCCGCTTTTTGGCGAACGTACAGCGGCGAATTCCGAAACTTCATCGGCGTAAGCTAGTTCGATGCCTAAGTGCCTGCCTTGGCCGAATTATTTGTTAAAGAAAGTTGAGTACCCAAGCAGGTGATCGGGGTCCTTAGTAACGTTATACTTAATGAACAGATGAACCGTGCAACGGCTTTCCTGCAAATGCAGAACCCTCCGATCCGCTGGTCGCGGCTTTCGCGGCTCATATGCTCTTCGGTGGTGGGGGACCGCTTTGAGTTGCGTCTCAACTAGACTGGACTAAACTTCGCTTATGAAGCCTTCCCGGATTTTTCTGGTGGCGTCTCTCACCGCGGTTTTGTTTTGGGGAGCTTATCGAGCCTACCGCGCGCACCTGAACCTCGTTACCCTCAATGTCCGCAACATGGACGTCCGTCGAGTGGTCTCCAAACTCGAGTGGCAAACGTGGGAGCACATTGTCGTCAGCAAAAACGTCGGCGGCAGGGTGACACTGAACGTGCACAGCGTGCCCTTGGACGAAGTGCTGAACATCGTCGGCCTCCAGACCGATTCACGTTGGACTCGACTATACCCGATCTACTCGACGGGCAAATCGTTGACCGCCTTCAACCAGGTGCTGCTCGGTAAGCTGCCCCCGGCGGGCAACGGTTGGGTGGCACTGCAGCAGTTGGCGGCCTGGCAGCAGGCCGGCCTCGGTGGCTTTGCCAATACCTTGCGCGCCGAAAACAAACTGGTTTCCGCTCAACTGGTCGATAAAGACGTGCCTTTCGCCGCGCTGGCCCTGTCTCGATTCTCGAAGGCTCAGATTGTGCCCGAAGACGACACCAAAGGGTCCGTTAATTTAAAACTAGATCAGGTCCCGTTCGACAAAGCCGTTGCCAAGGTTGCCCGGCAGGTGCACCGCAAATGGACTCGGGTTTATACGCTGCAACCTCTCAATGCCGCGAACCTGGTTCGCCAGGCTGTCCCCGATGTGCCAGCAATCGACCCCAGCGCGGAGGCCGACACTAACCAACCTCTGGCTGCCCCCGGCCGGCAACCCCTGCCGCCGGAGCGCGCGCTCGAGGCGCTGGTTTCCACCATGACACCCGAGGAACGGCAACAAACGATCGAGCAAGTAGCGAATGCCACCCAGGGCGGCGGTTCGTCCATGGGCGGCGGCGGCCAGCAACAAATGCAAGGCGGCGCCTCACCCGCGGCCCAGGCCGCCCAAGCCGCCGCGCAAGAAGACATAGAAAGCCGGATCGAAAACCGTTTGAAGAATGGCACGATAGACCAGCGACTGGCCCACGATCGGCGGGTGCTCAGCAGCAAACAGGGTGGAGGAAAATAATGATTCGGCTGCCTCCCTTACGTCGTCTTCGCCGCAAACGCGCCTTCACCCTCATCGAACTCCTGGTTGTGATCGGCATTATCGGGATCTTGGCGTCACTGCTGATGCCCGCCTTTAGCCGGGCCAAGGGCAAAGCCCTCGACACGAAATGCATCAGTAATCTGCGGCAAATCGGCATTGCGCTCTCGATCTATGCCGATGAAAACAATGGCCGTCTGCCCTATGCCGAGCGGAGACCAACGGACCCGGTCGATCCGGCCCACGTCCTGCCGCGCATCGTGAATGTGCTCTCCAATCATGTCGGCGGGGCGGTGACAGTGTTTAAGTGTCCCCGCGACAAGGACCACTATTACGAGAAAGAGGGGTCGAGTTACGAATGGAATTATCAGGCCAACGGCCAGCCTATTGTACAGCCGGGGGTCATTTCCGGGATTCCAAGAACGGCCGAAAAGGCGCGGCTGATGTATGACTATGAAAACTTCCATCCCGGTAGCACCAACGGCACCAAGAATGTGCTGCATGGAGACGGGCATGTGGCGCCGATACGCTAACTAATAGGTTTTCAGGTTATGTAGTTGCAGGTTGCAGGTTTGGATTAATTCGCGTTCATTTGCGTCCATTTGCGGTTTCAGTAGTTTGCTCCTCGGCGGGTGTGAGGTAATAATTCGCCGGTGCAGTTCGACCTTGAATTGGTAAAGAGGCAAGTCAGTGAGCTCGCCGGCCAGGGCGTATTTATTGGCACCTCTTCGTGGAAATATCCCGGCTGGTTTGGCGCGTTGTACGACCGCGGGCGGTACGAGTACCGGGGGCGCTTCGCCCAAACGCGCTTCAATCGCGGTTGCCTTGAAGAGTATGCCGCTATCTTCAAAACCGTGTGTGTGGACGCCGCCTATTATACCTTCCCGACCGAGAAGTACCTCCAAGGAATGGCGGAGCAAGTTCCGCACGACTTCAGGTTTGCCTTCAAAGTGACTGACGCCGTGACGCTGAAAAAATTTCCCAAGTTGGATCGCTTCGGGGATTTGGCCGGCAAATCGAACGAAAATTTTCTGAACGCAGATCTGTTTGCCGCCAGCTTCCTGGGACCTTGTGCGACCATTCAGGCGAAGGTTGGCTTGCTGATCTTTGAGTTCTCGCGTTTCTGGCCCGACGATTATGAGCATGGCCGCGATTTCATCGCGGACCTGGATAATTTTTTGGGAAAGCTGCCCACCGGCTGGCCTTACGGTGTGGAACTGAGAAACCGGCCCTGGCTCAGGCCGGAATACTTTGAGTGCCTCAAACGGCACGGGGTGACTCATGTATTCAATTCGTGGGAAGCCATGCCTTCAATAAACGAACAAATGGCATTGCCAGAAAGTCGCACTCACCCGGAATTAGTTGCCGCCCGGTTCCTTTTAAGGCCGGGCCGCAGTTACGAGGAAGCGGTGAAGACGTTTGAGCCCTACGACCGGGTAAAAGAAATCAATGCCGAGGCGCGCGCGGCCGGCCGGCAGCTCATCGCCGAGGGCAGAGCCGCCGGTCCGAAGCGGCGAACGTTCCTTTACGTGAACAATCGGCTTGAAGGGCATGCGTTGACGACGATCTCCGCGATGATTGAACCAGAGCAATAATGGCTCGGTTCATTGGTTTGCCGGGCTGACGGGTGCGGGATCGGTCCGGGGCTGGGTTTGCTTTACCGCGTCGCGCCGTCCGAAATGCAAGGCCAGCAAGAGGCCGCCGGTTAAGACGTAGCCGACCACGAAGCCGGGCGCGGCGCACCAGCCAAATTGGTTTTCGACACCCTGCGGCGTGAGCGAATAGGCGTGAATGATTCCGGCCGCCGAGAGCACTGCCCCGGCAAAGGCCCACAGAGCCGCTTTGAGCAGAGCGCGATCGATGGTTAAAGCCAGGATCGCTGATAAGATCATGGACGTGATAATGAAGCCTTGCGAGAGTGCAATGACACCGCGCACAAACAGATCCGCTCCAAAATTCGGCATCGCGGCAAACAAAGTAGAGCCCGCCGCCCGAACGGATGCCTCGATGAGCAGGAGCGCCCAAGTCGCCAGTGCGGGCATCAATCCCACCGCCACGGCCAAGGCGTGAGCCTTGGGGGTCTCCTGGAAGGCCTGCGCGGTGATAATAATGCTGATCCACACAAGGATCCCCAGGAAGGCCTCGATGGGCACAAACTTCAGCACGAGGCCGACGCCGCCAAACAGGCAAAGCGCGCTGATCACCAGGCCGTTCACGGCCGAATAGCCGGACCGCGCGCCCATCGCCTTCCAGCCCGGATGGCCGATATAAATAGTGGTGGGAAAAGCACTGCCGAAACAGGCAGCGCACAAGGTGCCCACGCCATTGGCCAACAAAGAAGAACGTGTCGGGTAGGAGTCTCCGGCCGCCTCGGCGCTCTCCAGGTTCTGCAGCGAGCCAATAACGGTAAACAAACCCATGGGAAAGATCACCGCCAGGAATTTCCAACCTTCAGTTGAACTCAATCCTGAGATCAAGGCTTTGAAAGCAGGGATGGCGGGATTGAAATGCAGCGACACCGGCTCGCTCGGCGGCTCAAACACGTGGTATCCAGCCAGTCGTAATCCCCAGGCCATGGCCGTGCCCAGGAATACTGCGGCGAATCCGATGGGGAGGTTCAGCGGGAGCTTAAGCCGACCGGCATAACCGACCAGGATCAGCATCATCGGCAAAAAGCCAATCACCGGGTTGGCGAATAACTGGAAGACAAAGCCCATCGCAATAAGCGTCACCGCCACACCGGCCAAAGCCGAGAGCAAAGCCGCCCGCGGCGTATGCCGCCGCAGCCAGTCGCCGCAAAGCGCCCCGATCATTTCCATCACCCCATTGAGGAAGCAGGCGAGCAAGCCCGCTTGCCAGGCGAGGGTAGGATTGTGAGTTGCCTGATAAATAGGCCCCATGATTAAGAAAATGAAGGCCATGACGCTCGGCGTGTTGATGCCGTAAGGAAGCGCGGTGACATCCGTACGCCCGCTTTTGGAAGCTAACCGGCGCGCTTGCCAGGCATAGAACAAGTTCCCGACCAGGATCGACAACGCGGCCCCGGGGAGGATCCGCTGCTCGATCAGCTCAGGAGGGAAACCGCACACAGTCCTGCCGAGAACTGAGATGACCATCAACTGAAGCAGATTATCGAGGAACAGGCCAAAGAAGCCGTCCACATCACCGCGCACAAACCAACCCGCTTTGGTGGTCATTCCTGGCGCCAGCGATCCTTCGAAGCGCGCAGCAGCCAGCGATCACGCCAGAATGGAATTCGCATTGTTGTGTTCACATTCGGAATGGCGCAAGCATAGGCATGCCGAGGACACAAGCACACAACAAAGAAGCGACCAAACACGCACTAAGAACCTGTTTTAAAATACCGTGTTCGGGCGTGGGCGCCTGGGTTTGGAGTCCCGCCTTCAGGCGGTTTCGGCGCCGGGCCGCCTAAAGGCGGGACTCCTAACAGATTTCTAAAACAGGCTCTAAGGCGTTTACCCCGTTTTCTTTTGAGGAACCGAGGGCGATAGCACCTCATGAACAAGAAACGTTCCGCGGTCTACACCAAAGGCGAGGATCCCAGCTGCTGGACGCGTCGGGGCATGTTCCGGTTCTGTGCGGAATGGATTTCGCTAGCCGTCGGATCGCCTTGGGCCTTTGCTTTGGCGATGCTGGTGATCCTTATCTGGCTGCTGACCGGACCGCTTTGTCATTATTCGGATACGTGGCAGTTGGTCATCAACACGGCTACCACGATCATTACCTTTCTGATGGTGTTCCTCATTCAGAACACGCATACGAAAGCCATCCACCTGAAGTTCGATGAGTTGCTGCGCGGTGTGGGGGGCGCCCGCAACAGCCTGGTCAGCCTCGAGCGACCCAGCGATGGAGAGTTGGACCAGCTTCAGCGCGAGTTTGGGCAGTTGCGGACCCAGACTCCCAAAGACAAATCCAAACTGGCGCACGAGTGATGTGCTTGACCAGAGCAGGTACACGCCACTGGAGAAAACCCGCTGGCCGGCTGGGCTTCGCCCTGATTCTGCTGTGCTGGGTACTGGGGCCGCCAGCGGAAGCCTGGGCGTCTTCACGCCAGCGCTCCGCCGACGTGTGGCGCCGGCTCACGGAAACCAACACGCCTCCGCCCGAGGTCTTTGTTCGCGGCAACGAGGTGCGCTTTTATTTCCCGGCAAAAGCGCATGACATCGGCTTTGTTGCGAAAGTGGGCAGTGCACGTCTGCCCACCGCCGGGTACCAGGTGAGTTCAGCGTTGCTGCGACTCAAGAAGAAGCTGCCTCCCGTGACTTCGGGAAAAGAGGACTGGGTTCAGCCCGTGCTGATCGCTGGTGTGGAATGGCGTCGGCTCTCGGCGAATTTGATGGCCGCCTTGACTCCGGCTACGCCAGGCCATGCCAAGTACTATCGGGGCTTGCTCGGCGACCGGATTCTGTACCGGAACGAATTCGATCGCCCGGCTGTGGCTCCGATAAGCCAGCCACCGGCCCGAGTTGTCATCGATCACCGTTACTCGATTGAGGAAAGCCTGCAAACGATGGCGACCCTGGTCGAACCGCTGCTTAAGCGGGCTCACCCACAAAACTCGCTTTTTGTCCTGATGATCCACTCGGGGCACTCGGCCCAGCCGCTGCTCATCGACACCAAACGGCATCGGTGTGTCTGGATTTCCTCAGCGGCCTTGTACGAACCGATGGAGCCTGGACTGCCCTTTGCGCCCACGCTGGAAGGATTCAGCGCTCTGGCACTCGAGGGCACCGGATTGGCTTTAGTTAAAAACCCGGTTTCCAGCATCGCCCGCCTTGGCAATTTGGTCGTGCAAGCCCTGTCGGGCCTGGTGCGCCTGCCCTTTTCTAAACCTTCCGGGCCGGCGCCACCCCTGGTACCTCGGGAAGGCATGAATCTCGATCAATGGGAAGACTGGCTGGACGAACATACAAGCAGCCGACGTGAGTATGGTTCCATCCGGCCGTTAATCGACGGAGAGCGTTTTTTTCCTCGCTTTCAACAGGCGGTCTCCAATGCCACCGATCACGTGCGCGTTCATGTGTTTATCTTTGACAATGACGATTTCGCTGTTCAGATCGCCAATGAGCTCAAGCAGCGCTCCCGTCAGGCGCACTTGGAGGTCATCACCGATCGCCTGGCCACTATGGCGGCGGGGCGCATCCCGCCGGTCACGCCACCCGCCGGCCCGTACACTCCGCCGCACTCTATCACCCGCTACCTGAAAGAAGGCTCGCAGGTCCAGGCCCGGCCCTTTTTAAACGCATTTTGTTCCTACGATCATTCCAAAGTTTACCTCGTTGACGGGGCCAGTGCCTGGATGGGAGGGATGAACATTGGCCGGGAGTATCGTTCAGAATGGCATGACATGATGGTGGAACTCCAGGGCCCCATCGTGCGGACCCTGGAATATGAGTTCCAATTGGATTGGGCTCACGCCAGTTGGCTCGGTGACCTGGCCTATCTCAAAACACTCCTGAGTGTGCCAAAACCGCCGGCGCTGGACTCGACCAACAGTTCGTGGATCCAAATGCGGTTGCTGCCCACCACGACCCTGCGAAAATCCTTCGCCAAAGCGGTGCTGCACTCGCTTCAAAACGCCAGGAGCTATATCTACGTTGAGAATCCGTATCTGTTCGACAAACGAGTCATGTCCGGCCTGGTTCGTGCGCGCGAGCGGGGAGTCGATGTGCGGGTAATTCTGCCGCATGCCAACGACTCCCGCTATGGAGCGCGAGCTGAGCTTGTCGGGGCAAACTACCTGGTGAGCAATGGCGTGCGGGTGTTTTACTATCCGGGCATGAGTCATCTCAAGGCCCTGTTGGTGGATGGCTGGGCCTGTGTCGGTTCCGGCAATCTCAACCAGTTCAGTTTCGGGATTTGCCAGGAGCGCAACGTGGCCACCTCGGACCCCGTCTTTACGGCAAAGCTCAAGCGTGATTTGTTCGAACAAGATTTTACCCGTTGCTACGAGTTGACTCAGCCGGTCCCGGTCGAGTGGAGGGATTTCGTGGCCGACTTCGTTTTGGAGGGGATTTAACGAGCCACGCCTCGGACTCCGACGGTTGTTTGAGGATGCTTTTCCGTCGTGCAATCCGGACTTGGCCCGGCTACAAGAAGGCCCGTGAATGTCGTTGGCATCATTCCCGCGCGCTACGCCTCGACCCGATTCCCAGCCAAAGCGCTGGCGCTGATCGCCGGCAAGCCGCTGGTGCTGCACGTCGTCGAACGTTGCCAACGCGCGCGTTCCCTGGCCCAGGTAATTGTCGCCACGGATGACGAGCGCATCGCGCGGGTAGTCGCGCCGCATTGCCGGGTCGAGATGACCAGCCCGCATCATCAGACTGGCTCCGACCGCATTGCCGAAGCCGCAGCCCGCTGTGACTGCGAGGCGGTCGTAAACATTCAGGGCGATGAGCCGCTGATGGATCCGGCGGTGGTCGACCGGGTAGCCGACGCGCTGCGGGAGGCCGAAATGTCAACGGCGGCAACGGCAATCAAAGCCCCCGAAGAGTACGACAGCCCCAACGTCGTGAAAGTCGTTGTCAACCGGGCCGGCGGCGCCTTATATTTTTCCCGGCGCACGATTCCGTACCTGCGCGAGGCCGCCAGTCGTTCGGTGAGCGAACAGTTGGCGGCGTTTCCTTTTTTGAAACACCTGGGCATTTATGGTTACCGGCGGGAAACGTTATTGCGATTAGTCCGGTTTCCCGCTTCGGCGCTCGAGCAGGCGGAAAAACTGGAACAACTGCGCGCGCTGGAGAACGGGATCTCCATTGCGGTCGTTCAGGTCGACTACGACAGCATCGGGGTGGACGTACCCGCCGACGCGGCGCGCGTCGAGCAATTGTTGAATGCAGCCAAATGAAATACATTTTTGTCACCGGGGGCGTGGTTAGTTCGCTGGGCAAAGGCCTGACCGCCGCCTCGTTGGGCACCCTGCTGGAAAACCGCGGCCTCAAGGTGGTTTTGCAGAAATTCGATCCGTACCTCAACGTGGATCCCGGGACGATGAATCCGTACCAGCACGGCGAAGTCTACGTGCTGGATGATGGCGCCGAAACGGACTTGGATCTCGGCCACTATGAACGGTTCACCAATTGCCAGTTGACTCGGCTCAATAACCTGACCAGCGGTCAGGTGTACCAGACCGTGCTCAACAACGAACGCGAGGGGAAATATTTGGGCAAAACCGTTCAGGTGATTCCGCACGTCACCAACGAAATTCAGAACCGCATTCACGTTTTGGCTGAACACACCAAGGCCGACGTGATCATTACTGAAATCGGCGGGACGACGGGCGATATCGAAGGCCTGCCTTTCCTCGAAGCCATCCGGGAATTCGCCCTGGAAGTCGGACCGCACAATGCGCTTTTCTTGCACGTAACGTACGTCCCATTTATCAAGGCGGCCGGCGAGCTTAAGACCAAACCCACACAGCAGTCGGTGGCCAAACTGCGTGAAATCGGTATCGCCCCCCATATTCTGGTGTGTCGTTGCGAAAAACCGCTGGACAAGGAGCTACGGCGAAAGATTTCGATGTTCTGCAACGTCCCCTTCGAGGCGGTCATCGAGGAAAAAGACGTCGATCATAGCATTTATGAAGTACCCTTGATGCTCCAGCGCGAGCGGGTCGATGATTTAATCTGCCAGCAATTGCACCTCGATGCACCCGCGGCGGACATGGCGCATTGGCAGGAGATTCTCCGCAAGATTATCGCGCCCCAGCGCCGGGTGCGCATCGGCGTCGTGGGCAAATACATCGAGTTGCAGGACGCTTACAAATCGGTTTACGAGGCCATCATTCATGGCGGAGTGGCCAACGATTGCGGCGTCGAAATCCAGAAAGTCGACGCCGAAGAAATTGAGCGCGACGGGCCGGAGAAGCTCCTCAAAGGATTGGGAGGTGTGCTGGTGCCCGGGGGGTTCGGCGAACGCGGGATTGAAGGAAAGATTCAGGCGGCGCGTTATGCTCGGGAAACAAAATTACCCTACCTGGGCCTCTGCCTGGGAATGCAAATCGCCACCATCGAATTCGCGCGCAATGTGCTGAAGCTGGCCAAAGCGCATTCCACCGAGTTCGATCCGAATACGCCCCACCCGGTCATCGCCATGCTCGACGAGCAGACCCGGGTAACCAAGAAGGGTGGCACCATGCGTCTGGGCGCCCAGCCTTGTCAGTTGGTCGTCGGCACCAAGGCGGCGCGCTTATACGGCGCTTTTGTGGTAAAGGAACGCCACCGGCATCGCTACGAGTTCAATAATGCCTACCGGGAAGGTTTCCAAAAAGGCGGGTTTGTCTTCAGCGGTTTCACGCCGGACGGCAAGCTGGTTGAGATCATCGAACTGGCCGACCATCCCTTTTTCATTGCCAGCCAGTTTCATCCGGAATTCCAAAGCAAACCGCATCAACCGCATCCCTTGTTCAAGGGTTTCATTGCCGCGGCCCACGCTCACAATCACACCCGGTAGCTTTACTCCGCTCGCAGGGACGAGTTCCACGAAGCCCCATCCTGTTTTCATGAATTTCTTTCAAACCATTGGGGAGGCAGCGCGGGAGCGTCGGCTGGGGGTTGCGGTTGAACAAGATCCACTTGCGGAGTGGGCCGATTCGGGATCTATTTTCTTGTACATCCAGCCTGATGACCTATTCCGAAGCCATTGAGTTTCTGTATAGTCTCCGTTGGTTCGGAGCCAAGTTCGGCCTGGGCATTACGCGGAAGCTGGCCGGCTTAGCTGGAGATCCACAGAACAGATTGCGGTTCATTCACGTCGCGGGCACCAACGGCAAGGGATCGACCTGCGCCATGCTCGAAAGCGTTTACCGAGCGACGGGTTTGCGGGTGGGGTTGTTTACCTCACCCCATCTGGTGGCGTTTTGCGAACGCATTCAAATCGGTCGGCGCCCGATTCCCGAAACCGAAGTGGCTCGCCAGGTGACAGCAATGCAGCCGCTGCTCAAAAAGTTCGTTGCGGATGAGCATCCGACCTTTTTCGAGGTCGTAACGGTCCTGGCGTTGCGGTACTTTGCCGAGCAAGGCTGTGAGCTGGTGATTTGGGAGACCGGCTTGGGCGGACGCCTAGATGCCACCAATATCGTGCACCCGCTGGCGAGCGTGATCACCAACATTCAATACGACCATCAAAAATACCTTGGCGAAACCCTCGCCAGCATCGCGACCGAAAAGGCCGGCATTATCAAACCGGGGATTCCCGTGATTACGGGAACCGATGCCCCCGAAGCTTTGGACGTGATTAACCGAAGAGCGTCGGAGCTCGAGGCGCCCCTCACCGTCGTTCACTTCCGACAAACCCAATCCCCGCCGCTCGACACCCTGCACTTGCCCCTGCTTGGCGAGCACCAAAAAATGAACGCGGCCGTGGCGATTGCTACGATTCAGACGTTGGCTTCGGTGATCCCCTGCACGCAGGAGGAGATCATTTCGGGACTCTCCAAACTGCATTGGCCGGGGCGGCTGCAGTTGGCGACACTCCCTTCCGGCCAGAAATTCCTCCTGGATGGGGCGCACAATCTCAGCGGCGCCGAATCGCTCGCAGCCGCCCTGAAAACGCATTTTCCGCGAGCGGAAATGGCCCTCATTTTAGGCATCCTCAAGGATAAAGATTGGAGCCACATGTGCCAAATCCTTGCGCCGCTCGCCAGCCGCGTCGTTCTCGTCCCGGTTCACAGCGAACGCACGGCTGAGCCGCACGGCCTGGCGGAGGTCTGCCGGGTGGCCAATCCCCGGGCAACCATTACCGAGTGCGTTTCGATGCGCCACGCGCTCGAGCAGATATTGTCGGCGCCCTTTGTCACCGTCGCAGGCTCGCTGTACCTCATTGGTGAGGCGATGGAATTGCTCGGGCTCTCGCCCACTAAATCGGTCGAAGAACGCAGTCTGAACGAATGGTCCGCTGAGACTACGTCGGCGCGGGGACATTCCAGTCGGCAGGGATCTCCGAACTGAATCGGGCAAAAGAGCGGTTTCACTGTCCGGTGGCGGTCGTTGGTCGCTGCGGGCAGAAATGCCCGCGCGCCAGGCGCACTTTGGGCTTCTCTCAAGCCGCGAATTCTGTTCCTTTTAATTGGATATGACTCAGACGCATCCATTGACAACAACGACTTTTGAATTACCAGGGTACCGGGTGATGAAATGTTTTGGAGTGGTTCGCGGGATCATCGTGCGTTCCCGATCGATCGTGGGCAACATCGGGGCGGGTTTACAAAGCCTGTTTGGCGGCAACATCTCGCTCTATACTTCGATGTGCGAGCGGGCGCGGGAAGACGCCTTCAACCAGATGATCTCTCACGCGGGTCAACTGGGCGCCAATGCCGTCATTGGGGTACGTTACGACGCCACAGAGATTTCAGCGGGCATCACCGAAGTGCTATGTTACGGGACGGCGGTATACGTCGAGCAGCAAGCGTGAACCTGAAATTCGTGAAACTATGGCTGGACACAGCAAATGGGCAAAGGTTAAGCATTTCAAGGGAGCGATCGACGCCAAGCGGGGGAAGATCTTTTCGAAGCTGAGCAAGGAAATCAGCATTGCGGCCAAGCTGGGCGGCGCTGATGCCGCCATGAACCCCAGGTTGCGCATGGTGCTGCTCAAATGCCGCGCCGCCAACATGCCCAACGACAACATTGACCGCGCGATTAAGAAAGGCACCGGCGGCGGCGAGACCGCGAATTTCGAGGATTTAACCTACGAGATTTACGGCCCGCATGGCGTCGCGGTGCTCTTGGAACTCAGCACCGACAATCGCAACCGGACGGCGTCGGAGATCCGCAGTATTGTCACCAAGAATGGCGGCAGCATTGCCACTCAGGGATCGGTGACGCGCTTGTTCCACCGGAAAGGCCAAATCATCGTTCCGCGAGAGGCTGCCAACGAAGATCAGCTCATGGAAGTGGCCCTCGAGGCCGGAGCCGAAGACTTCAAAGCCGAAACCCAGGGCTTCGAAATCCTGACCGAACCGGCCCGGTTCGAACCAGTTTACAAACAGCTCGAGACTAAAGGGATCAAACCGGTCGTGGCCGAAGTCACCGAACTGCCAACCGTGACCGTGCCCTTAGCGGATGAAGCGGCGGCCACCCTGGTAAACAGGCTGCTCGAAGCGCTCGAAGATCACGACGATGTAAAAGAGGTCTACTCCAACGCCGAGTTTCCCGAAGACGTAGCGAAGGTCCAAGGGTGAAGATCAAGCGGCTCACTGAAGACACGTTGTTCGCGCGGGCTCTGGGCTGGCTGGCTTGGGCGATTTTTCGCCGGCGTGGCTGGTTTCTTTACCCGCAGCTGGTCCTGTTCGTCCTATGTGTTCTTTACACTGTCCGCTATCTTGACTTCGACACAAACCGGGACGACCTGGTCGGCTCGAACAAAAAGTACCATCAGAACTTCCTCAAGTTTAAGAAAGAGTTCCCCACCCAGGATGACCTGGTCGTCGTGGTCGAGAGTGAAGATCTTGAAAAGAACCGCCAGTTTGTTGAACGGCTAGGCGCCAGGCTTGAAACCGAGACCAATCTGTTTCGTGACGTTTTCTATAAGGGTGACTTGAAGATGCTGGGGCCTAAGGCACTGCTTTTCGTGCCCGAACAGGACCTGGAAGATCTGAAAAAGACCCTGGGCGATTACCGGCCGTTTTTGGAGAAATTCACTCATACCACGAACCTGGTTTCGCTCTTCGGCATGATTAATACCGGTTTCCGCACCGCGAAGGCCGAGCAAAATGCCCAAAACGAGTCGATGATCAAAGCCCTTCCCGCGGTGGAACGGATCGTGACTCAAGGCACCGCCAGCCTCAAACAGCCGGGGCCGCCGCTCTCACCAGGAATCACCGCGCTGTTCAGCTCCGGCACCAGCACCAACAGCCAGGCCGATGACGCAACGCAGGAAGCCGAGCGACAGATGTACGTTACCTTCGCCCATGGCCGGATTTTCCTCGTCACCGCCCAGGCTCCGCGCGACGAACTGAATGGGGCAGCTGTCGAGCGGCTGCGCAGTCTGGTTGAGGAGGTCAAAATCGAAGTGCCGGGCCTCAACGTAGGGCTGACCGGTGAGCCGGTGCTCGAGCATGATGAAATGCAGCAATCGCAAAAGGACACGACTGTGGCCAGTATCGTGTCGTTGCTGGTCTGTGCCCTGATCTTCATCTACGGCTACCAGGAGACCGGCCGCCCGGTCAAAGCAACGCTGTGCTTGATTGTGGGCCTGGGCTACACCATGGCCTTTGCCACTTTGATGGTCGGACATCTTAATATTCTGACCATCACTTTCGTCCCGATTCTCATCGGGCTGGCCATTGATTACGGCGTGCACTTGATTTCCCGGTACGAAGAAGAGTTGCGCCGGGGTCGAACGGAGCAGGATGCCCTGGTCAAGGCCATCGTCTACACAGGTCAGGGCATTTTTACGGGCGCATTTACTACCGCGGGAGCCTTCCTGGCGATGGCCTTCACGGATTTCAAGGGAATTCAGGAGATGGGAATCATTTGCGGCGGCGGCCTGCTGGTGTGCCTGATCCCAATGATGACCATGCTTCCAGTGCTGCTGCTGCGAGGCCGGCAGAACCGGATCGATCACGACGTCGCGGATATCGCCGAGCGCCGCGCCCGAATTGAGAATCTGTGGCTGCAGCGGCCGGTTTTGGTCACCTGCGTAACGGTTGGGTTATGCGCCCTGGCGGCGACGCAAATCCCCAAGGTCTATTTCGATTATGATTTGTTGCACATGCAAAGCGCCGGTTTGCCCGCCGTCGAATTTGAAAAGAAACTGCTCAACTCGGCCGATAAATCGGTTCTCTTCGGCGCGGTGATCGCCACCAACGAGGCGAATGCCAATGCTTTGATGGCCCGCCTCACGAACCTGCCGGCGGTAGCCGGAGTGGAGTCCATTACCAAATACCTGGGTGGCGACCAGTCCGAGAAACTCAAATTGGTGCGAGAAATCAAGGCCGAGCTGGCGCCGATTACTTTCGACCCACCCGACCCGCGACCGCTGGATATTCCCGAACTAAGCCAAACGCTCTACTCGCTCTATGGATATCTCGGGGCGGCGGACGACGAGGTGCGCAAAGATGAACCGGCGCTGGCCAAACAACTTGAATCACTCCGGGCAGCCGTCGGCGATTTGCGCAAACAAATGTTGCGCGGGAACCCGGTCAAAGTCCAAACCAACTCGCTGAAACTGGCAGCTTACCAGCAAGCGCTTTTCCAGGATGTACGCGAGACCTTCGAGGCGATGAAACATCAGGACAGCGATTCGCCGCTGCGCGTTGCGGATCTGCCGCAGGCGTTGCGCGACCGATTTGTGGGCGTTACGGGCAAATACCTGCTGATGGTCTATCCGAAAAAGGATGTTTGGAAGCGAGAAAACCAAAAAGAGTTCATCGATCAGGTTCAATCGGTCTATCCCAACGTGACCGGCACCCCGGTCCAGTTGTACTACTACACCGATTTGCTCAAACGCAGTTACGAAGAAGCCGCCCGCTACTCACTGGCCGCAATTGTCCTGCTGGTCTGGTTCCATTTCCGCAGTCCATTGTGCGTGGCATTGGCTCTCGTCCCGGTGGGCGTTGGCTTCATCTGGCTGGGCGGCCTGATGGGCCTATTTGATGTACAACTGAACCCGGCCAATATCATGACGTTGCCATTGGTAATCGGAATCGGAGTGACCAATGGAATCCATATTCTCAACCGCTACGCCGAAGAACAAACCGCCAATATCCTCGCCCGGAGTACCGGCAAGGCGGTGCTGGTTTCGGGCCTGACCGCCATTGCTGGCTTCGGCAGCTTAATCCTGGCCAAGCACCAGGGCATCCAAAGCCTCGGTTATGTCATGTCTTGCGGATTGGCCACTTGTATGATCGCGGGTCTGACCTTCCTCCCCGCCTTGCTCAATTTGTTAACTCGCAAGCCACAGGAAAAACAACGACCTGGCGCCGAGAATGCACCCGCGACGCTAGGTCACCAGGAACCGAGGTCCAAGACCTCAAGTTTGAGCGCAGAATAAGAGTGGCGATGACGTTATCAACCTCGATGAAAAGGGTCCCCCGCATCAGGGCGCGCGGGCGTCGATCGGATCCTCGCGCGCGACGGGGCTCCCCACCAGCCCGGCGTCTCTCGCGGTGCCTGCTCCTCTCAGGAAACAACAAGCCCTGGCTTTTCTGTCTGCTGCTCCTCGTGTGCGGCTTGTTATCCGCACGAGCCGGCGACGGCTTGAGCGCCGGTCCTCTCTACGACCGCTTTTATCTCACCCTCAGCCCCGGCGAGCGGACCGAGGCGGCCGGCCCGCTGTTTTATAAGGAGCAAGTGGAGACCCGACAAACCTGGGCTGTGCCTCCGTTGGTTTCTCTCGCCACCGATGAGGCCACGGAAATGAAGGAGTTCGATCTTCTTTATCCTCTGCTGACCTATGATCGGTATGGCTCCCAATATCGCTGGCAATTGTTTCAATTACTCAGTCTGGCGGGCGGTTTATCCCCGACGGACAGCTCGCGAACCCGATTCACGATTTTCCCACTGTATTTCCAACAGCGTTCGTCCGATCCTGGTGAAGACTACACGGCGGTCTTTCCGTTTTATGGCCGGTTGAAGCACCGGCTTTTTCGTGATGAAATTTACTTTGTGATGTTCCCGATTTTCGGTGAATCGGTGAAGAAAGGCGTCATAACCGACAACTACGTATATCCGTTCTTCCATTTGCGACACGGTCCCGGTCTGAACGGGTGGCAATTCTGGCCTTTGCTTGGGCACGAACACAAGGACCTTACCACAATTACCAACGGGTTTAACGACCAGGTGGTTGTGCCAGGGCATGATAGTTGGTTCGTCCTGTGGCCGATTTTTTTCAACGACCACACCGGCACCGGGACCACCAACCAAGTTTGGCAACAAGGCGCGCTGCCGCTCTACAGTTTCGAGCGTTCCAAATTACGCGACTCCACGACGGTGCTCTGGCCGTTCTTCTCGCGAATTGATGATCGCGAAAAGAAATACCGCGAGTGGGACGCCCCCTGGCCGCTGGTGGAATACGCGAGGGGGGAAGGCAAAACGACCACGCGGGTGTGGCCGTTTTTTAGCCGGGCTCACACGGCTACCCTCCAAGACGACTTTTACCTGTGGCCGATTTATAAATTCAACCGCGCGCGACTCGCTCCCCTCGACCGGACCCGGGTGCGGATCGTTTTCTTTCTGTACTCCGACACCATCGACCGGAATACCGAAACCAAAGCGGCCTCCCGGCGCACTTATTTGTGGCCTTTTTTCCTAAAACGCCGTGACTTCATTGGGAACACCAGGTTACAGGTAGTTTACCCATTGGAACCATTCGTCCAGGGCAGCCATAAGATCGAGCGTGATTATTCGCCGCTGTGGTCAGTCTGGCGTCAGGAGTCCAGCCCCCGTCGGGGCACCGCCAGCCAGTCCCTGCTCTGGAACCTGTACCGGCGGGACTTGGCTCCGGGCCGTAAAAAAGTCTCGCTCTTTTTTGGGCTTTTCCAGTACCAATCGGGGCCGGAAGGCGCGCGTACGCGCGTTTTTTATATTACGCTTGGCAAACACGACTCCGCGGCGAAGCACTTCCGCCGCAGTGAAATAACGATCGATGGGGCAGACTGACCGCACCTGGGTATGTTTCAAAACATAGGCGAAATGGTGATCTTGTTGTGGCGCACGCTGCTGGCCATGCCGCGCAGCTGGCGGCAGCGCGACAAGATTTTCGATCAGTTCTTCGAAATCGGCAACGCGAGCTTGTTGATGGTGTGCATTCTGTCGTTCTTCATCGGTGGGGTCATTGCGCTGCAAACCGGCCCGGTCCTGGTCGAGCGCGGCCTGGCCAACGCCGTAGGTGGCGTGGTCGGAATCTCCATCTGCAAAGAACTGGCGCCGGTCATGATGTCGATTCTGATTGCCGGGCGCATCGGGTCGGCCATGGCCGCCGAGATCGGTTCGATGCGCGTTTACCAGGAGATTGACGCGCTGCGCACCATGAATATCAGCCCGATCCATTATCTGGTTCTTCCCCGGCTCCTGGCCATCGCGGTGGCGCTGCCGCTGCTGGTCATTTTCGCGATCCTGGTTGGCTGGCTCGGCGGGGCCTTTGTGTGCACCGCCAATTCGAGAATTGATATCTCCTTTGCCGCGTTTTTCACAACCTTGCGTGACATTGTCCAGATCAAGGATGTAATCAACGGCGTCTTTAAAAGCTTCATCTTCGCGTTAATCATTGGCGTAGTCTCCTGCCATCAGGGTCTGATCACCATCGGCGGACCGCGCGGTATCGGACGCTCCGTCACCAAAGCGGTGGTTAATTCCATCGTCCTGATTGTTATTTTAGACTACATCCTGACCCGAATCCTGTTGCGCTCATGAGCCCTTCTCCGCCCAACCAGCAGCAAGGCATCGGAGTTCAGGTTCAGGGCTTGCGCAAAAGCTTCAACGGTCACGAGGTGCTTAAAGGCGTCGATTTCGACGTCAAGCCGGGCGAGATTTTCGTCCTGATGGGGCCCAGCGGCAGCGGCAAATCCGTCCTGCTTAAGCACGTCATCGGTCTGGAGGCGCCGGATGCCGGTGAAATCCTTCTGGAAGGCAAATCAATTCAGACTTCCAATGTCCTGGACGAGCACCGCCTGGCGATGGTCTTCCAGTCCGGCGCGCTGCTCAACTCCCTGACCGTCGGCGAGAATGTGGGGTTGTACCTGGTCGAACACCGGCTCAAGTCTCCGGAAGAAATCGCTCAAATTGTCCACGACACGCTCGAAAGCGTCGGGCTCAATGGGGCGGAAGATAAAATGCCAAGCGAACTCTCCGGCGGCATGAAAAAACGGGTGGCGATAGCCCGGGCCTTGGTGATTGAGCCGCAACTCATCCTTTATGACGAACCGACGAGTGAACTCGACCCGATTTCCTCGATTGTCGTCGCTGAAGAAATCGTCAAATTGAACGAGCGCATCCACGTGACTTCATTGGTCGTCTCGCACGATCGCGAGCTGGCTTTTGGCATCGCCGACCGCATCGCGGTGATTAGCGACGGCAACATCCTCACGATCGGAGTCCCGGAGGAGGTTAAACGCTGCTCGGATCGACGGGTCCGTGATTTTCTCAATGCGCAGTACCACCGTGGCTAAGGGACTGCTGAGCGGGTAGACCCAGCTCACCCATTGCTTTTAAACCGTTCCTGGAGTACCAAAAGAACTGGATCAAACTATGAAGAACAGCCTCGAAACTCGTTTGGGTATCTTTGTCGCGCTCGCCGTGATTGCGGCGGTGCTCATTCTGGAAATCGTTGGCGGCGTGGAACGATTTCAACGTGGCTACGAACTCAAAGCGCTCTTCAACACCATCCAGGACCTCAAAGAAGGCGACCGGGTAAAGATGGCCGGCGTCGAGGTCGGGCGGGTCGAGCACATTCAATTGGACGAGACCAATAACAAGGTTTTAGTCACGATGAAGCTCCGCAAGAACGTCGCCGTTCGCACGGACAGTGTTGCCACCGTGAAGTTCACAGGGCTCCTGGGTCAAAATTTTGTAGCCCTGGACTTCGGCACACCCGGTTCGCCTTTAGCGGCGCCCGGCACCGTTTTGACCACGGCGGAACAACCGGATTTGAGCGCCATGATGGCCAAGATTGATAACGTGGCCAGTGGAGTCGAAAACCTGACCAAGAGCTTTACCGGGGATAAAATCGACAACCTCCTGGGTCCCTTTACCGATTTTCTTAAAGCCAACCGTGCCCCCCTGACTGCGACCATCGCCAATCTGCAACTGGTTTCAAGCCAAATTGCCTCCGGCAAGGGTACCGTCGGCCGGCTGATCTATGATGAATCGCTGTACAACTCGGCTTACGCCGCAGTCACGAACCTCCAGAACACCTCCGACGAGATCAAAGCCACAGTGGCCGACGCGCGCAAGGTGATTGACCAGGTCAATGCGGGCCAGGGCACGGTCGGCAAACTGCTCCATGACGATACCCTCTACCACGAAACGACTGCGTCCATGACCAATCTCAAAGAGATCCTGCAAAAGATCAATCAAGGCCAGGGCACGATCGGCAAGGTGGTAAACGATCAAGAGCTGTACCGAAACGCCAAACTGACCTTGCAGAAACTCGACCAGGCCACTGAAGGCCTGGAGGATCAAGGCCCTCTAAGCGTGCTTGGCACGGCGGTCAGTAAGCTGTTCTAGCGGCTTGCTCTCCCCTGTGCCTTCGAACCGAGGCGTGTCGCGCCGCGTTGGGATACCCAAAAGCATCCCCAGCTTGGAGTCCCGCCTTCAAGCTGTGTGATAGACGAACTGGAACTAACTAACTCGCGGCTCGACGCAAAGCCTTGTTCCTGGCTCGCCTCGGCTGGAGCCGAAACTCCGAGCCTCACGGGCTAATCAATTCATAGCTGACGAATGCCACCTGCCGGCTGTCGGGTGACCAGGACGGAACATTCATGGTGCCTTGACCGCCGAACAAGCGCGCAAGATCCTGGATGGGACCGCCGCCGAGTGGCATCAGCCGCAAACGGACTGGCTTATTGGCTGGGTGGCCACTAACGTCCTTCTCGTACGACAAAAAGACAATCCATTTGCCATCCGGTGAGGGATGGGCAAACCAATTGTTGAACTCGTCCGACGTGATCTGTTCCTGGGCGCTGCCATCGGGCTTCATGCGCCAGATCTGCATAGTCCCCGTGCGGTCGGAGTTGAAATAGATGAACTTCCCATCGGCGGTATATTCGGGGCCGTCATCGAGGCCCTTGGCGGTGGTGAGGCGTTTTTCTTCGCCGCCGGCAGCGGGGACAGTGTAGACGTCGAACTCGCCGCTGCGTTCGGCGCAATAAGCCAGGGTTGAACCGTCAGGCGACCAACCATGCCAATAGGAGGGACCGACCGGAGTAATCTGCCTGGGCGTGCCGCCGGTGGCCGGGACAATGTAAATGAGAGATTTGCCCCCACGCGATTGATCGCTGATCGCCAGTTGTGCTCCGTCGAATGATAAGCCGTGATCGTTGTTGCAGCGATTGGCAAAGCCGGTCTCGAGCAGAACCGGAGTTCCGCCTTTAACTGGCAACCGATAAATATGACCACCGGAATTAAACAGGAGGCTCTGGCCATCTCGGGTCCAATTGGGGGCTTCGAGGTGATCCAGCGTATGATAAACGACCCGGCGATCCTTTGAACCAATCGGCACGATCTCGATTGTAGAATGGAGAACCGGTTTTGTGTCCGCTGCCGCTACCCGCGCCGATAATTTCACCTGTGAGAACTTTGCCGTCTCGATAACCTTGTCGTCGTGCGAACAGACCGCCAGACCGACGTAGACCGGGTCAGACAATTTGATGCGCATGCACGGACCGGCCGGTGACAAAACCCCGGCGGAATCGGGAACCCCCAGGTAAAAGACCTCGCCCTGGCGAGCGATGCCGATCTGCTGCGGACGGGTAAGATTCGCCTGGATTTCGTGGGTAAAGCCGGCTGGATTTTCGCGAAACTGCAGCGAGGTCAAACCATCACCATGCACCGCGACATCGACATAAGGAGAATCGGCGGTCAGGCTTTGCCGGACCATGAGGCAAGCCTTGCGATGAGCATTGCCTGCGGCGCCTTGGAATTCGAGGGCCGTCTCGAGCACGAAATCACCTGAGACTTTTTTCCAAACGAAATGGAACGCGTCATTGGTGAACCACATGTTCTCGCCGCCGCCGGAAACGGAGTAGGCTCCTGTGGCGGAGTCGAAAGCTGCATGGCCTGGCTTGGCTGGATTACCGATGTCGGTTTCATTCTCGAACATGCCGAGCGCAGCGCCATACATAGAGGAGACGCTGCCTAACAGAGTCAAGAAGATCAGCCGGGGGGTGAACGTTGAGAGCCGCAGGGTTGGCAAGTGACAAAGCATCCAGTTCGTCATGGGGTTCATTTAGCATGACCAAGCCGGGTTGAACATGGATTTCTCCACCAAGAGGCGGTTAAAACGACCGCTCGGCGGGGTTAGCCGGCGGCCAGGGAGGCGCAGATGAGTTCTTTGCCGTTATGGACGTAGACGCAGCGGTTGGCGTAGGCTGGATGGCACCAGGTCACCGTTCGGCCACGGGTTTTTTCGAGCGGTTCAAGGAGCTTGGCGCGACTTATTTCTTCAAAGCCACTGGGTTTGAGCCGGGCGATGATCAGTTCACCCTGATCGTTCCAGAGAAACGTCCGGTCGTCATGGGTGGTTAGAAAAGCGTTCGCGAAGAATGCTTTCTGACCGGTGGTTGCGGCGTAGGTTTCCCATTGGCGATCTCCCGTCTTCGCATCGAGGCACCGGAGTTCGCCAAAACCACACACGCCATAGATGTATCCGTTCTGGAACAGCGGCGTGCCCAGGACGGTATGGAGACCATCGTTCATCACCTCATCGCTGGTGCTGCGACGGTTCCAGAGGAGGTGCGGCCCCTGCGGCGTGATTTGCAGCAGCATCGATCCCTGGTAAAAACAGGTCAGGAAGAGCTTGTCGTCTTCCAGCCTGGGCATGGCAATGGTCACCTCAGGCCGTTTGGGTTCGCCGCCGACCGGGTAATGCTGGGACCAGAGGAGTTTGCCGTTTTCCGGATCCAGGCCACTGACGGCGTCCGGATGCCAGATGATGAGGTGCCGTTGGCCGTGAATGGTGTAGATAACCGGCGGCGCATAGCCGATTTCTTCCGCAGTCAACGCTCGCCAAAGCTCCTTGCCGGTATCTTTGTGAAACGCGACCACCGCGCTATTGGTCCCGCCGACGAGGCAAATGAGCCGGTCGCCATCGAGCAAGGGATGGGCGGCCCAACCCCAGACCGGTGGTTTGGACAGGTGATAGTCCCGGGGAAAATTATGCGCCCACAGAACCTTTCCGGAATCGGCCTGTAAACAAAGCAGGTCACCCATGGCGCCCAGAGTGAAGACCCGCCCGGCCGAAACGGTCGGAGTGGCGCGGGGTCCGGCGGCATACCCGATATTGTAGGAGCAGGGGTAGGAGTGTTCCCATAGCGCTTTGCCGGTTGAAGCATCGAGGCAAAGCACGCGCTCTTCTTTGACGCCATTTGTTTCCGATGAAGTCTTTACCGGCCGGTCCATCACAAAGAGACGGTTTCCGACCACCGCCGGACCGCAATAGCCTCCGTTAATGGGGGCGCGCCAAAGAACCGGCGGCCCATTTTGCGGGAAATGATCCACAATGCCGCGTTCGGTCCAGGAATCGTCCCGCCGCGGCCCCATCCATTGTGGCCAATCGTCTGCCCGGCTGGAAGAGACCAAAGCTAGCAGAGCCAAAAGAACCGACACGGCTGGAACTCGCATGATGGCGCGAACCTAGCACGCCAGAAAGTCCAGACAAGGGCTCCGTGTCGGGATTGTGATGAGACGCCGAATCAGTCGCGGGAACGGCCGAGCAAAAAGCCCAGCGCACAGCCGGCGAGTACCGCCAGGGCGACCGTGGACCATACATTCTCGCGGACATAATCGTCAGTGGCCTGAGCGGCATTGCGGGCGCGCTCCATGGCAGCCTGCTGCCATTGTTGAGCGGATTCTTTCCAGTCTCGTGCTTGATTTTTGAGTTCTTCGGTTTTGTCTTGGATGTCGGTTGTATTCATGGACCCAAGATAGCGCGGTGGCATTAAACCCCAACGGGGTGGACACCCCAAACGGCCGGCAAAGGTTTGGTGAATTGGCCGCGAATTAACGCCTGAAATCGGAATCCGAATTAGTGCCCGGCAGCTTCGGGGCGACCACAGAGGGGAATCAGAGGTTATTCCAGTATTCGGGCTTGGCTTGTGCCCTCGGCCGGCCTGTGGAAATAATTGAGCGGACGGTGGAATATTCGCTGTATGAGTCGCAGTCGCATTCTCAAAGCAGCGAAAAGGAAATAAGGAGGCCTTGCGCGAACAGATTCCTCCGCGGACCTACCGGTGGCAGGACGAATACTTCGTGTGTGGCCGGTGCGGCAAGCTTTTCTGGCACGGCACGCATTGGTTGCGAATCGTGAGCAAACTCGAGGTGCCCAAGGAGAAGTGCTCGGAAAACAGGACAGTGCCGCCGACCCTTGGGTGATCCGCGGATACATCCCCAAGATTCAGGCAACCGCAGATTGCTGGCCGCGAGGAGTTCGGAAAGCTTTGGAGCGCGTCTGGCGCTGCGGCGCTTTTCAGGCTGTGGGATGGCGCCACGACGGAAAGTCGCCGGCGCGATGTTCAGAGCAACTCGTTGATGAGCGCTTGGGCCTGTTCATCGGTGATACCCAACTTGCGCCAGGCCAGTGGCCCGTTGCCATCGTGGAGGACCGGTTCGAGGTCTTCGAGGCTGGGAAGTTCGGTATTTTTATAGATCAAGCCGATGGGGATTTCCTCGCCCCACTGGTACGCTTTCTCCAGGGACTTGTGGAAGTCGGTTGGGTTATACCCTTGCTCTTCGAGAATTTTAACGCGCGGATTAAACCACTGGTAGGTATTGTCCTTGTTGTAAGTGACGCACGGGCTGAAAACGTCGACAAGCGAAAAGCCTTTGTGAGTGATGGCGCCTTTTAAAAGGTCGACCAGGTGCTTTTGCTTTCCGCTGAACCCACGAGCGACATAGGTGGCCCCCCCAATCATGGCCAACGGCATGGGATTAATGGCGTTTTCCACATTTCCGTGGGGTGTGCTCTTGGTTTTCATGCCTTTGGCACTAGTCGGAGAGGTCTGGCCCGTGGTCAGGCCGTAAATCTGATTATCCATGACAATGTAAGTCAGGTCCACGTTCCGCCGCATGGTATGGAGGAAATGGTTGCCGCCGATACCGTAGCCATCGCCATCACCGCCGACACAAATCACCTTGAGTTCGTGATTGCCGAGCTTGAGGCCCGTCCCCACGGCCAGGGACCGGCCATGCAGGGTGTGCATGCCATAGGTGTTGATGAAACCCGGCAAATTGGAGGAACAGCCAATACCGCTGATGACGACCACCTGATGTGGCTTAAGGCCAAGCTCAAACAAAGCCGCCTGTAACGCCGAAAGCACCGAAAAATCGCCGCACCCCGGGCACCAGTCCGGGTGAATCTTGCCCTTGTAACTATCC
>Ga0070741_10006467_pt1 | contig 25124 bp, 25 predicted proteins | sample Coa_R1_4_FD_66440 | JGI IMG/M metagenome (GOLD analysis project Ga0070741, IMG submission 66440) | Surface soil microbial communities from Centralia Pennsylvania, which are recovering from an underground coalmine fire - Coalmine... | ecosystem: Environmental > Terrestrial > Soil > Unclassified ... | reverse complement strand
CGACCCGATGGCTCGGGAAAAGAAAAGCTCTCCCGCCGCGAGGGCCTCAACATCGGGATTGTCTCCGAGGACGGCCGCTACACGGCGATGCTGATCGCGGATCTGAAAAGTCCGTTCGATCTTTATGTGAACGAGCGGCGCGTAACCACTTCAACGCGGCCCGACTTTGCGGAGTATCCCTGGCCTGAGACGCGTTTCGTGCAGTTTCCTTCGCGGCGGGACCATAAGACCGTTCAAGCCAAACTGCTGCTGCCGCACGGCTATCTGCCGCAAAATCGCAACCAGAAGCCCCGCCCGGCCGTGCTCTTCATCCACGGGTCGGGCTACGCCACAAGCGTGCTCAAACAGTGGGGCAGCTATCATGATCTGCGATACGTGTTCAACTGCTATCTCGCGAATCGCGGTTACGTCATCCTGGACATCGACTATCGCGGAAGTTCCGGCTATGGGCGCGAGTGGCGTACCGGCGTCTATCTCCACATGGGCGGAGCGGATCTCGACGATGTCCTCGGTGGAGTCGATTACCTGGAATCGCTCGGCAATATCGATATGCGCCGCATTGGGATCTGGGGCTCCAGTTATGGCGGCTTTCTGACCAATATGGCCATGTTCCTGTCGCCCGATACCTTCCGCGCGGGCGCTTCTTTTTCCGCGGTAAACGATTGGGAGAACTACAACGCCTTCTACACCGAGCAGCGGCTCACGAAACCGGAGGAGAATCCCGAAGCTTATCGGCGCAGCTCTCCCATCCATTTTTCGCAGCGGCTCGCGCATCCTCTGCTCATCGTTCACGGAATGGTCGACAGCAACGTGCTCTTTCAGGATGCCGTCCAGCTTTCTGAAAAGTTGATCCATGAAGGCAAAGACTTCTCTCAGATCTACTACCCGGAAGAAAACCATTTGTTCGTACGCGACCAGACGTTGATCGACGCCTTCGGACGCGCGGCAGAGTTTTTCGATCGGCACCTGTCTCAACGAAAGCAGATCGAATGATGAAACTCCCGCGCGTCTATCCGATTCTTGACACTTCCGCGCTTGCCAGCCGCGGAGCCGGACTGCGGCTTGCGGCCGAAGCATTCCTTGAGGGCGGAGCCGGGATTTTGCAGATACGGCACAAGGGGCACTGGAACCGTTCGGTGTTTCGGGAGGCCGAAGAAGTTTCAGGCCTGTGCCGGCAGTATGGGGCGATATTGATTATCGATGATCGCGCCGATATAGCGATGCTCCTGGAGGCCGGCCTGCACGTGGGGCAGGACGATCTGCCGCCACGCGAGGCGCGGCGCCTGATTGGCGATGCAATCCTAGGCTATTCGAGCCACAATCCGCGCCAGCTTTGCGAAGCCGGGGGAGAACCCGTGGACTATGTGGCGCTGGGCCCGATTTTCCCCACTGTTTCGAAACAGAATCCCGATCCTGTGGTCGGGCTCGACCAGTTGCGCGATTGCCGAGGCTTAGTAACGAAGCCGCTCGTTGCGATTGGCGGGATCACGCGTGAAAACGCGCGCGATGTGCTCGCGGCCGGAGCGGACGCGGTGGCGGTCATCGGCGATCTTTTGCCGGAGCCGGCCACGGCCTTTGCCCTGCGCCAACGGATGGAAGAATGGCGGCAACTCACAAGCAGGTAGACACCGGCTTAATTAAAGGTCTGGGGCTGCTGGACGCGACCACGCTGGTAATGGGCTCCATGATCGGCTCCGGGATCTTTATCGTCCCGGCCGATATCGCGCGCCAGGTCAATTCGCCCGGGCTTCTGCTCCTCACCTGGATCGTGACCGCTCTACTTACGATCATTGCCGCGCTCAGCTATGGCGAGTTGGCGGCGGCGATGCCGCACGCCGGCGGTCAATACGTTTACCTGCGCGAGGCCTTTGGCCCTTTGAGCGGATTTCTATACGGTTGGACCTTGTTTCTGGTAATCCAATCAGGAACGATTGCGGCGGTAGCCGTGGCGTTTGCCAGATTCAGCGGGGTCTTCATCCCGGCTATCTCAGCGGAGCACTACCTGATCGGCAGCGGACGCTTTGGGATCAGCACGGAAAGGATCGTGGCCATTGCGGTTTTGGTTCTGCTGAGCTGGACGAACAGCCGAGGCATTCGCACCGGCGTTCTGGTGCAGAACGTTTTCACCATCACCAAGGTGGCCGCGCTGCTCGGCCTGGTTGCATTAGGCTTCCTCTTCGGCAGAAATCCCGTTGCCATTTCTTCCAACTTCGGCGATTTCTGGCGGGAGCCGGCCCGGCATCTCAGCGCTGTCCGTCTTGTGGGTGTGGCCATGGTGGGCGCCTTGTTCTCATCCGATGCCTGGAACAACGTAACCTTTACTGCGGGGGAAGTACGTAACCCGCGGCGTAATCTGCCGCTTTCGCTCGCCCTCGGCGTAGGCATCGTATCCGTGCTTTACCTGGCATCAAACCTGGTGTACCTGAGCGTGCTTCCGCTCGAAGCGATCCAGCACGCGCCCGGCGACCGGGTCGCGACGGCGGTTATGGCCCGCGTGATCGGCCCTGCGGGCGTAAGCGTGATGGCGGCTGCCATCATTATTTCAACCTTCGGCTGCGTCAACGGTATGACGCTCGCAGGAGCGCGCGTATACTATGCCATGGCGCTCGACGGGCTATTCTTTCGCAGAGCTGCGGCGCTCCATCCACAGCGGCATACGCCGGTTTTTGCGCTTGCCATCCAATGCGTCTGGGCTTCACTGCTCACGCTGAGCGGCAGTTATAGCGATCTGCTCGATTACGTGATCTTTGCTGTGCTGCTGTTTTACATTCTGACCATCGTTGGAGTATTCGTTTTGCGGCGCACACGTCCGGAACTTGAACGTCCTTATCGGACCCTCGGCTATCCGTGGCTGCCGGCGCTCTATATCGCGATCGCATCCCTGATCGAGATTCTGCTGCTGCTCTATAAGCCGAACTACACCTGGCCTGGCCTGGTTATCGTTTTGCTCGGACTCCCGGTTTATTTCGTCTGGAGAAGGAAAGGCGTTTCGTCATGAGTCTATTTGGTACCAAAACCGTTGAAAAAATCATTTCGGAATCGGAGAGCGGCGAGCACACGCTGCGCCGGTCGCTCGGGCCGGCCAATCTCATTGCTCTCGGCATCGGCGCGATCATCGGCGCGGGGCTGTTTTCGCTCACCGGCCTGGCCGCCGCGCAATATGCCGGGCCGGCGGTAGTGCTCTCCATGGTGGTAGCGGCGATTGGCTGCGCCTTCGCGGGCCTTTGCTACAGCGAGTTCTCGTGCATGATTCCCGTGGCGGGCAGCGCATATACGTACGCCTATACCACGCTCGGTGAATGGCTTGCCTGGATCATCGGTTGGGACCTGGTGCTCGAATACGCCGTGGGAGCAGCGACGGTGTCGATAAGTTGGTCCGGCTACGTAGTCTCGCTCCTGCACGACTTCGGCATTGATCTGCCGCCGCAGCTTATCTCCAGCCCGTTCGAGCCGCTGAAGCTTCCAGACGGCCGGGTTATACAAGGAGTCATCAACCTGCCCGCGGTCATTATCATCATCGCAATCTCGCTGTTGCTTATGGTGGGGATTCGGGAATCGGCGCGCACCAACGGCATTATCGTAGTGATCAAGCTGGCGGTGGTGCTAATCTTCATCGGACTCGGCTGGCGTTATATCGATACGGCCAATTACACGCCCTTCATTCCGGCCAATGCTGGTGAATTTGGCCAGTTCGGTTTGAGCGGCATCATGGCCGGCGCCGGCACGATATTTTTCGCGTACATCGGATTCGACGCGGTCTCAACGGCCGCGCAGGAGGCGCGCAATCCGCAGCGCGACATGCCCATCGGGATCATCGGCTCGCTGGCCATCTGCACGATTCTCTACGTGCTGTTTTCCGCTACTCTGGTGGGGATCGTGAATTATACGCAACTGGGGGTTTCTGCCCCGGTCGCCCTCGCCGTCGATAAGACTCCATATCTTTGGCTCAATAAGCTCATCAAGCTGGGAATTATCGCCGGCTTTACTTCCGTGATCCTGGTAATGCTGCTCGGCCAGTCCCGCGTGTTTTATTCCATGTCGCGCGACGGACTGGTGCCTCCCGTCTTCTCCCGAATTCATCCCCGGTTCCGCACGCCGTGGCGCTCCAACCTTTTGTTCTGCCTCTTTGTTGCGCCGTTTTCGGCGTTTTTGCCGCTCTCGGTGGTAGGTCACATGACCAGCATCGGGACGCTTTTTGCATTCGTGATTGTCTGCGCGGGCGTGTGGGTCATGCGGCGGAAGCACCCCGACGCGCCGCGGCCGTTCCGCACGCCCTGGGTGCCTGTCGTTCCGATTCTCGGCATCGTATGGAACTTCGCGATGATGTACTCGCTCGGCAAGGACAACTGGCTGCGGCTGATCATCTGGCTGGCAATCGGACAGCTTGTTTATTTTGCTTACAGCCGGAGTCACAGCCACCTCCGCCGCGGGAAGCGGGTTTAATGTACGATCCAGCCGTCCGCTAGTTGTATCGTACGGTGGCCATAGGAGGCGTTGAGCTCGGAGTGCGTCACTTGAACGATCGTGGTGCCTTCGTCATTCAGCTTCTTGAATAGCTCCATGATCTCGCGGCCCTGGGTAGAATGGAGATTGCCGGTCGGCTCATCAGCGAGTATCAGCTTTGGTTTCGCGATTACCGCCCGGGCTACTGCAACAAGCTGCTGCTGTCCCCCGGATAGCTGGTTGGGATAAAGATCGCGCTTTCCCACGATATGAAAACGATCGAGCGCGTCGCAAACGAGGCTCGCCCTCTCCGAGCTCTTCATGTTGCGATAGGAAAGCGGCACATCCAGGTTTTCGTAAACCGTGAGGTTGTCGATCAGATGATAGCTTTGAAATACGAAGCCGATGTAGCGCTTATTCAGCTCCACGCGTTCCTTGGGTTTGAGTTTGTGAACCGGATGCCCCAGAAAATGGAACTCGCCGCTCCAGACGCCGTCGAGCATCCCGAGAATCGCGAGCAGCGTGGACTTACCGGCACCGGAAGGCCCCATAATGGTGACAAACTCGCCTTCCTGAATATCCAGATCAATTCTTCGCAGGACATAGGTCCTTCCGTAGCCGGCTTCGTAGAACTTCTCCAGATTTCGTAGTTGGATCATCGAGTCGTTTCCAGCACACGACGCTTCTGCATTGATTCTCGCGGCTCGGGCACTTCCGAAGCAAGAGGGCAGCCCTCACCGGCGATTGCGCTGGCCCTGGGTCAAGGCTTCCGCCGGCAGAACGTCAAGCCTCCGGCCAGTGCGCCGGTCGGTGCGAAACGATTGAGACGGGAATGCCAGAAAAATCCCAATCCAACGCTCATCCGGAAAGCGGAGGAACAGTGCTCCGTCCTGCCAGACGCCGTCATCGCTCAGAAACGGCGGCATGTTGCCCTGATTCATATGGATGTTGTGGATGCCGTTTCCGGGCAGGAAGCCGAAATGTGGATCGGGACGCGCCGGGTCCGGCCCCCAGCGCTGGCCGAAGGCGAACAACTCACCGGTCTGGCTCTGGATGGCTTCGCTGATGAGCTGATCCATCAGGTCGTTGGTGTGCTCGCACAGGCGCATCTCGCCGGGGTCGAACAGGCCGCCGCGAACGTAGTCGAGCGCCAGCCCTCCGCGCCGGCGCCGCAACAGCGTAAATCCCGAGGCGAGGCGGCTCATGCGCGCGGCAAGATCCGGCCGCACATTCTCCTGAATCAGGCAAAGGAGCGAGGGCGGACGCCGAATAGAGGAAACATTAACGGCAATACGGAAGTCGCCGGCAGCGCTGTGCGCATGGATCTGAAAGTGAGGGCTCTCTTCGGAAGCGAACAGGCAAGCCCGCGGCCGCGCGCGCAGCACGCCGTAGCGTTTGATTGGCATCCAGCGGTTACGTTTCCGACTGCTGCATCGGCGTGACCGGATCGAGAAATATCCAGAAGAATGTGCCCATGAAATATACGGCTGCGGAGACGTAAAAGGCGATGTCCCAGCTTCCGTGGGTCCACCGCAGGATGTAGCCGATCGCCATGGGCGAGACTGCGCCGCCGAAGTTGCCCATCATGTTCATGGTGCCGGAGAGCGTGCCGGCATATTTCCCGCCCACATCCATGCAGGCGCCCCAGGCGCCGGGCATTACCAGGTCATTAGAGAAGCTGGCAAGCCCCATAGCGAGCATGGCGGCCAGGGGATTCTCAAAATGTGAGGAGATCAGGAGGAGACCACTCGCGCCGCTGAAGCCTATATATGCCATCAGCCGGCGTGTTCGCGCCACGCTTCCGGTCAGGCGCGTGACCGGCGCGGCGATCAGCCCTGCGAACAATGAGCCCAGTCCTCCCAGAAATAAAGGAAGAATTCCGAGCAGCGCGCTCTGGCCCAGATTGAGACCGCGCCCCTCTCGGAGGTAGGTGGGCAGCCAGGTGATGTAAAAGTACCAGCCGTAGGAAAGACAGAAATATTGGCCGCACAACATCCAGACTTGCTGAGAAGTGGCGAATTTCCCCCACGGCACGCGCTCGTGGCCGCCGCTCAATTTTTCATTGCCTTCGAGGAGGCGGAGCTCGGCAGCATTTAATCCCGGCTTATCGCGCGGATTGTCGCGATACCAGCGGTAGAAAAAGACGGCCCAGACAACGCCCAAAGCACCGAACACCTCAAAAGCGCGCCGCCAGGACATGAGTTGAAAGACGAGATACACCAGTGGAGGCGTAAAGGCGCCGCCCCAGCGCGCGCTCAGCCACATGATGCCCTGCGCGCGAACGCGCTCCTCGTGTGGCAGCCAGGTGGTAAATGCTTTGGTCAAATTCGGGAAGCAACCGGCTTCGCCGGCGCCGAACAGGAACCGCGTGATAACGAGCGAGAGGAAATTCCAGACCCAGCCCGTTGCGGCGGTGAAAAACGACCACCAAAGGACGATGCGCATCAGCACCTTGCGCGGCCCGAGCCAGTCCCCAAGAAAACCGCCGGGAACCTCAAATAGCGCGTACGCCCAGGCAAAAGCCGAAAATGCTATGCCCATCTGGACCGAACTCAGGCCCAGGTCGCGAGTCATCGCTGGGGCGGCGAGCGAAATGCAGACGCGGTCTATATAAGTAACTACGGCAAGGGTGACGGCAAAAACAATGACCCAGTACCGCACACGCGTGGGGCGGTCCTTGAGAGCTACGGAGGGCGAGGCCTGAGAAACCATAAGACATCGCCATCACAACACCATCGGGCGGCGGAATGCAAGCATTGGGCGCAAACCGGACTTTCCGTGCGGCGCGTCCGCCATTATGAGAGAATACGAAACAAATCTGTCCAAGCAGCCGCTGGCTGACTGGAGGCGCGTGTGAACTATAAATCAGAAACCCCGTTCGATAGCGTTGAATGTTCTCACGAATATGTGTCCCTGCTGGCGGACGCTATCGAGGAAGCTCGCCGGGAGGTAGAGTCCGACATCGCTGTGGCGGTGGCCGAAGGCGCGGACCGCCGCAGGGAAGCCCTACAACTGGTTTCGTATAATCTGGCAAAGCTGGGACTGCACATCAAAACAAGCCGGCGAATCCTGAACGATCTCAGGACACTACGCCGTCTCCTGCTTGCGGAGAGGGCCGCCAAAGCTGTGTCCGCCCGAACGGACCAACAGCGGTAGCTGCTCCATCCGGCGCGGCCAAACCATCGCCGTAGAGAACCACCTTTCGCAGGTGGCAGCTGGTCAATCGCGACGGCGAAGGCGCTATTCCCGTAGTAATGTTTTTCTTTTCTTTCGCCGAAGGGATCGCCCAAATGCCCTTCAGTTGCGGGTTCTGCGATATTAACTATTGACAATGGCGAAAAATAAGACTACGATCCATATTTCACAACGTAAGTCTGTAGTACAACTTTGACGCGGTGGTTGGGTGGGGGACCCCGTATGACCTTTCAAATCGGCGAAAAAGTAGTCTATCCGAATCAGGGTGTCGGGACCGTCGAGAATATTAGCAGCCGCACCTTCGGAACCCAATTCGAAAAGTTCTATCTTCTGCGTTTCGTCTACAACAGCATGACGGTCGTGGTGCCGTTCTCGAACGTCGAGAACATCGGACTGCGAAAGATTACCAAGCGCCACGAGATTGTCCGGATTCTTGCTTTTCTGGCGAGCGGAGAGTGCCGCCCCTCGGGTGACTGGAAGACCCGCTTTAAAGAGAATACCGAGAAAATGCAGAGCGGCAGTCTGTTGCAGGTGGCCGAAGTTTTAAAAGGATTGCTGCTGCTCCAGCAAGATAAACCTCTGTCCTTCCGCGAAAAGAAAATGCTCGACCGCGCCCGTCACATGCTCGTGAGCGAAATTTCGATCGCGCGCGGTGTTAGTGAAAGCGAAGCCACAGATCTCTTGCAGAGGGCGCTCGAAAAGGCCTCCCTCACCTTGCCGCCCGTTCTCTAGACGGGCTCGGCGCAGAAAGCGGCTGAACCTCACATTCACGGGTCTTGCGAATCCGGTTTCACTATGATAAGGTTTCAGCCAACCTCGGGAATTCGAGGTAAGTCATAAGGAGCGTTGACGATGCTGCTTGCCCCCCTGGTTTGGGTGATGACAGTCGTCATTTGTTATTTTTTCGCCGCCAAAACGTGGTGGTTCCCTCCTCCAATTTCTGAACATGGAGTTGCTTACGATCAGCAGTTCTCACGAACGCTGATCATCACCGGTGTGGTCTTCTTTCTGGCCCAGGTTGCGCTTGGGTACGTACTGTTGCGTTATCGCGATCGTGGGCAGGGGCGAGCTCACTACTCCCACGGAAACAATAAGCTGGAAGCGCTATGGACTACCGCGACTGCCATTCTGTTCCTTGGCATCTGGTTTGTCGGAACCAATATTTGGGCTAGCGTGCACCTGGATCGCATTCCTGCCAACGCGATCCCGATCGAAGTGTTGGGCAAGCAATTTGCCTGGTCATTCCGTTATCCGGGGCCTGATGGAAAATTCGGCCGCACGGACCTGAAGCTGGTAAACGACAATGCAGGCAACCCTTTTGGGCTAGATGAAAAGGATCCGGCGGCAAAGGACGACATCGTTAGCGCAACGCTGAAGGTTCCTGCAGGAAAGCCAATTCGGCTCATTCTGCATACCAAAGACGTGATTCACAACTTTTTTGTCCGCGAATTGCGGCTCAAGCAGGATATCGTGCCCGGTATGGAAATCCCTTTCCACTTCCAGGCGGATAAAACAGGTATATACGAGGTCCCGTGCTCGGAGTTGTGCGGCCTGGGCCACTTCCAGATGCGTACGACTATGGAGGTGATGCCCGAAGCCGCTTTCGAGCAGTGGAAACGGGAACAGTTGGCTGGACGTTAAAACTTGCACCGGGTCCCTTTTCCAAGTTGAAAGTTTCTGTAGGGGAATAAACGGAATGTCGTCACCAGTGACTCACACGGCGCATCATCCGCCGCAAGGCTTTCTCCGCAAATATGTATTTAGCCTGGACCATAAAGTAATCGGAATCCAGTACTACTTTCTGGCTTTATTCTCGGTTCTGCTGGGAATGGGTCTGTCTCTGATCATGCGGTTTCACATGATCAAGCCGGACGCCACCGTTTCCTGGTTCGGAAAATTATGGCCCACCGGGGCTGCCGGAGGCGTGATGACGCCCGAGTTATATCTCTCGCTCATGACGATGCACGGCACCCTGATGGTATTTTTTGTTCTGACCACGGCGCCGCAGAGCGGCTTCGGCAACTATTTCCTGCCGATCCAGATCGGCGCTGAGGACATGGCGTTCCCCGTCCTGAACATGCTCTCGTTCTGGACAACTCTGCTTGCGCTGGTAGTGATGTGCGCGGCGTTCTTCGTCCCGGGCGGTCCGCCGCTCGCGGGCTGGACCGCGTATCCACCACTAAGCGGGGTGGGACGAATTTCGGGTCCCGGCGAAGGGATGGGGCAAAACCTGTGGATCATCAGCGTGGCTATCTTTTGTGGAGCATCGCTGATGGGGGCTATCAATTTCATCGCCACTACAGTCGATCTGCGAACAAAAGGCATGTCGCTGATGCGAATGCCGCTGACGGTCTGGGCCTGGCTTGTGACCGCGATTCTCGGCCTGCTCGGTTTCGCCGTGCTGCTTGCAGCCGGCATCCTGCTGCTGCTCGACCGCACCGCCGGGACAAGCTTTTTTCTTCCCGCCGGCCTGTTGATCAGCGACCAGGCTCTGAATCATAAAGGAGGGTCGCCGCTTTTGTGGCAGCACCTCTTCTGGTTCTTCGGTCATCCGGAGGTGTACATCGCCATCCTTCCCGGCATGGGCGTCACCTCGCAACTGCTATCGACATTCGCGCGCAAGCCCATCTTCGGCTACCGAGCCATGGTCTGGGCCATCCTGGCAATCGGGTTCCTGGGCTTTCTCGTCTGGGGCCATCACATGTTCATGAGCGGGATGAGCCCCTACTCCGCGATTGCGTTCTCGGCCCTGACTATGTGCATCGGAGTCCCCTCGGCAATCAAGACCTTTAACTGGATCGGTACTCTGTGGGGCGGCAAGATCCGCTTCACCAGCGCGATGATGTTCGCGCTGGGCTTCGTTTCCTTATTCGTGACCGGTGGGCTCAGCGGCATTTTCCTCGGGCAGCCCGCGCTGGACCTGTATCTGCATGACACCTATTTTGTCGTGGGCCATTTCCACATGATCATGGGAGTCGCGGCGATTTTCGGCATGTTTGGCGCGACGTATTACTGGTTTCCAAAGATGTTCGGGCGCATGATGAACGAGACACTGGGAAAGATACACTTCTATCTTACGTTTCTCGGCGTTTATGCCATTTTTACTCCGATGCATTTCCTGGGAATTGGGGGCAATCCGCGGCGGTACTCCGATTTCACGAATTTCGAATTCATGAACAACCTGATGCCGGTGCACACGTTCATGACGCACGCCGCGTACTTCACGGCGGCCGTGCAGATCCTATTCCTCGTGAATCTGTTCTGGAGTATGAAGAAGGGACCGATCGCTCCGATGAACCCGTGGGAAGCGACGACACTCGAATGGACGGTACCCTCACCGCCGCCGTTTGACAATTTCGGTGGTGTGCATCCTGTAGTCAACCACGGTGCTTACGAATACGGCGTGCCGGGGGCGAGCAAGGATTATGTCATGCAGACTGACCCGGTAGAGATCATTCGGTGACCTGCCTGGCTGCGAGGCATAATGATGGCCTTGTGATAATGGAGTTATGGCAGGCTCAGCAACATCGGACATCATAAAAGGACCGCCCGCGCCGCCGGATGGACGAGACTTCGGCGGCGGTGGATCCGGAGGCCGGGGTGCATCACGACGGGCTTCGTTCACGGGCCTGATCGTCTTTTTGGCGGCAATCGTTATGCTGTTTGCCGCCCTGAGCAGTGCGCTGGTGGTACGGCGCGGACTCTCGAATGACTGGGTGCGCATGCCCTTACCCAGGATTCTGTATTGGAACACAGCCGCGCTGGCAGCGAGCAGCATCATTCTCGAATGGGCCCGGCGCGTTCTCAGGGCCGGCCGCCGCACGGAGTTTAACACCTGGTGGAGCGCGGGCACCGCGCTCGGGATTCTGTTTCTGATCGGCCAGGCCATTGCATGGAGCCGGTTGCGAGCGGCCGGCATTTTTGTCTCTACTAACCCAAGCAGCTCCTTTTTCTACTTATTTACTGCGGCTCACGGCCTTCACGTGCTGGGTGGGATCGGCGCGCTGGCCTACGTAGATATTCAAGCATTATGTCTCCAGCTTGGCCCGGGCAAGCGCACTGCGGTCGATGTGAGCGCCTGGTACTGGCACTTTCTGGGTGGACTCTGGCTTTATCTGATGCTTTTATTTCTGTTCTGGGGGTAAGCGGGAATGTCCGAAGTTAAAGCCGCCACGGTCGCGGCGGTTTGGGAAGGTGGTGCATCACCGTACGCGGTGAACTCGAAGAAGTTCGGGATGTGGCTGTTTATCATCTCCGACGCGCTGACGTTTTCCGCGCTGCTGATGGCCTATACGTATTTGCGGGTTTCAACGCCGAACTGGCCGACCCCATTTCACTTCTCACCCAGCATCATCTTTTCAAGCACCATGACATTCGTTCTGCTTTCAAGCAGCCTGACGATGGTTATGGGGGTGCACGCAATGAACCACGGAAACCGGAAGTCAGCTGTCCTGTGGATCGGGGCCACCATGCTCGGCGGCATACTGTTTGTGGTGCTGCACCTGACCGAGTGGATGAATCTCATCAACCATGAAAACGTGACGATCTTCGATAATCCGTGGGGTGTTCCGCTGTTCGGCGGCACGTTCTTCACCTTGACGGGATTGCACATGACTCACGTCGCGATCGGAGTGATCTATCTGGGCGTGATCGCGTTCGCTGTGGGGAGGGGCAAGTTCCGGGCTGAGGACGTGGAGGTCAGCGGATTGTACTGGCACTTCGTGGACCTGGTGTGGATGTTCATTTTCCCGCTGGTCTACCTGATGTCGGCAAAGATCTGAGAGGCCAGGAGCGGAATCATGAGTTTTCATACCGAGCAGGTGGAAGCGATTTCGGGCGCGCGGACGCGAACATTCCTGAATGTGTGGATCGCCCTGCTGGCGCTGACCGCGATTGAAGTGTTCCTGGCCTACGAGCAGGTTCCGGTGCTCATCATGCTAACCGCGCTGGTGGGCCTTTCAATTATCAAAGCTGCGCTTATCATTGCGTATTTCATGCACCTGAAGTTCGAAAAGCTCAGCCTTTTCCTGACCCTGTTTCCCATGCTGATCCTGTGCATCATTCTGATGATCGTGCTATTCCTCCCGGATTCGATGCGCAGTATGGAATTGAGGATCTGATGAAGCGCCTGGCGGCGGCCCTGGGGGTTGCAGCCGTCAACGCATCGGCTCAATGCGTGATGTGTTTTCGTACTGCGGAGGCCCAGAATGCGATCAGGGCGCATTATTTAAACCTCGGCGTCCTCATATTGGGTGTGCCGCCGTTCCTCATTCTGGCCGGCTTCTGCTATCTCTGCTACCGGCGCAGTCATCAGTTTGCTGACCCGGATAGGGACGAAACAATGGCCGAACCGGCGAGTCGGGCGGGTCGCGCTTCGTCTGAAGAAACCGAAAGCCGCCTGTAAAAGTCGTTCGGGGGCTATCGAGCTCGCGCCGCGTGCGTCAAATCAAGTGGCGTGATATGCCTGATGACCGCGTCCTGTACATGATTCGACCAACCAGCGAGAGCAGCATTTCTTTGGAAATTTTTAGAAGAGGCCTGCTGAGCCGGAAAAAGCATGTGCTGTTCTTTGAAAGTTATGGCGGCGAACTGGAGTACGATGCAAAGGAACCGCACAACTCCCGCTTCACGCTTCGGATCGATACGGAAAGCGCCGTTTGCCGCGATGCATGGCTAAAACCCGAGAAGAGGAAACGGGTTGTTCTCGAGACCAAAAGCGAGATGCTGTCGGTGGGCCAGTTTCCGCAGATCATCTTCTCTTCCGGTGCTATACAGCGAAACGCGAGGCATCGCTTTGAGGTGACCGGTACTCTCACGATTCATGGGGATGCCAAAGCGGTCACGCTAAGTACGGCGCTTATAATGGTGGGCCAAAACCGGATCGAGTTGGATGCCAGCGGAAGTGTCGAGCTTACCGGCTATGGCCTGAAGGTGCCTCCGTCGCTTGCCGGACTATGGGGCGTGAAGCCCGACGCCGGGCTTCGGCTTCTGCTATTTCCGGAACGAGCGCCCGCTTCGCAGGCCTGACCTGCTGATTACAGGGGGCCTCCTTCTGGGTGACGTAAGTCGCACCCGGTTATAATCAGAGCGTGAGAATCGCTGCTCTATTGGCGACGGTGCTCCTGCTGGCCGGCTGCGGCCGAGGCATCGACAACAAAGAAGCGGTACGCCAGGCCGTGGTGGAATATCTCTCCAGCCGTACGAACCTGAACGTCAATTCGATGAGCGTGAACGTGACCTCGGTCATATTTCGCAATGGTCAGGCCGACGCCGTGGTTTCGTTCGCTCCCAAGGGCGCAACCGAAGCCGGTCAAGGCATGGAAATGCGATATACGCTCGAGAAGAAAAGCAATCGCTGGGTCGTTAAAGCGAAGTCCGACGGTGGGTCGAACCCGCACGGAATCGGTTCGGCGAACCCGCATAGCACTCCGCGGCCTGATGCCGGCGGAGGAAGCGAGTTGCCGCCAGGCCATCCGCCGATTGGCGGGAACAAATGAAGCGCATTGCAGTGCTGGGCGGCGGGCCCGCTGGCGCGTTCGCAGCCGAACAACTGGCGGCTGCGGGTGCACGCGTTGTCATCTTCGATGAAAAGCTGGCGTGGGAAAAGCCTTGCGGGGGCGGCCTCACTTACAAGGCCTATCATCAATATCCATTTCTGCTCGAAAACGCTACTCCGAAGAAGATCGTAACGGAGACTGTGCTGGCGGCTCCGCGGGCTGGCGACGTGACACTGAAATTGGGCGAGCCGCTGGTCATCTACTCGCGCTTTGACTTGAATCGCATGCTGCTCGAACGCGCCGAACGCGCGGGCGCTGTCATCGAGAAAGCGCGAGTTCTGGAGATGATTCGCATCGGGGAAGGGTGGAGGCTACGCACCACGGGCGGCTCGGTGGAGGTGGACTTCTGCATTGTTGCGACTGGAGCGCGCAATCCTCTGCGCAGCGTTGGTACACAGCTTACGCCTGCCGATGCGATGTCGGCGCTGGGTTATTACATCCCGGGCGGCCACGACCGCATCGATATTCAGTTCTTACCGAACCTGGAGGGCTACATCTGGGTGTTTCCGCGCTGCGGCCATCTGTCGGTGGGCATTTGCGGCAAGGGCGAACCTGCCCAATCGCTGCGCAGGCGCCTGGAGAGCTACATGGCGCACAAGGGCTTGGCATGGAAAGAGGGTGCCTTCTTCAGTCATCTATTGCCGGCGCTCGAAACCGCGGGATGGCGCAAAAACAGGGTCGCCGGAGAGGGCTGGCTGGCGGTAGGCGACGCTGCCGGGCTGGTCGATCCCATTACCGGCGAGGGATTATATTATGCGATTCGCTCAGCGGATCTGGCCGCCAAGGCGTTGCTTTCCGAGCTTGGCTCTCTGGGTGAGAGGCTCCAGGCCTACAGGCGCATGCTGCGCCGCGATTTCGCTGCCGATCTGGAGTTCGGCTCTCGCTTGGCAAAACGCGTATTCCTCGGCCGATTTCTATTCGGCGCCGTCCCGGCTCGCATGGTCCAGTTCACGCGCCGCAGCCCGCGATTCTCTGCGGTGATGCAGGACCTGTTCGCAGGCACGCAAAGCTATCTCGGACTCAAGCGGCGCCTGCTACGCAACCTGAATGGCAGCCTCCTGGAGATCGCGATGAGCTTTGGTCTCAGACGCCTGCTCCCCAACAACACCCAAACCTTTCCCACATGACACACTCCCTATCTGAGCAGTTGTTCGAGCGAGCACAGCGGTACATTCCAGGGGGCGTCAACTCGCCGGTGCGCGCCTTCCGCAGTGTTGGCGGCGAGCCCCTCTTCATTGCGCGCGGAGAAGGGTCGCGCGTTTTTGATGTCGACGGCAACGAGTACATCGATTACGTCGGTTCCTGGGGGCCGCTGCTCCTCGGCCACCGCCACCCGGAAATTTTGCAAGCGCTTTCGTGCGCGCTGGAGATCGGAACCAGCTTCGGAGCACCCACCGAGCGTGAGGTGGAGCTGGCCGAAGCGATTCGCGACGCGGTGCCTTCCATCGAAATGGTGCGGCTGGTCAATTCCGGTACGGAAGCCACCATGGCCGCCATTCGCGTCGCGCGCGGCTTCACGGGCCGGGATCTGACGATTAAGTTCGAGGGCTGCTACCACGGGCATGTCGATTCCCTGCTGGTCAAGGCGGGCTCCGGCATTGCTACTCTCGGAATCCCGGACACCCCTGGAGTGCCGCAGGCTTTTTCCGATACGACGATTGCGCTGCCTTTCAATTCACCCGAGGCCGTGGAACAGGCGTTCCGCACGCATGCGGACCGGATTGCTTCTGTGATTGTAGAGCCTGTCGTGGGAAATATGGGCTGTGTTCCACCGGCCCGGGGCTTCCTGCAAGCGTTGCGCGAGATCACGGCCCGATACGGTGCGCTTCTGATCTTCGACGAAGTCATGACGGGTTTCCGTGTCGCTTTTGGCGGGGCACAGCAGCTTTACGGTGTGCGGCCGGACCTGACGACGCTTGGAAAAGTAATTGGAGGCGGTCTGCCGATCGGCGCCTACGGCGGGCGGGCGGATATCATGAGTCGCGTAGCGCCATCGGGTCCGATCTACCAGGCCGGAACGCTTTCCGGTAATCCTCTTGCCGTGGCCGCCGGTTTAGCGATGCTGCGCCACCTCAAAGCGCACCCTGAGATTTACGAGCAACTCGAGCGGCGTGCGGCGGCGCTTGTGGATGCGGCCCCGCCTAATATCACGGTGAACCGCGTCGGCTCCATGTTCACGTTTTTCTTCACAGACCAGCCGGTCACGGATTACGAGTCGGCCAAGCGCTCAGATACTAAGCGTTTCGCGCGTTTCTTCCGCCGGATGCTTGAACTCGGCATCTATCTGCCGCCTTCGCAGTTTGAAGCCGCTTTCGTTTCCGCAGCTCACAGCGAGCAGGATATTGCGCAAACTGTTCAGGCGGCGCGCGCTGGTTTCAAAGCAACTTACTAAGTCTCACTTTCGTCTTAATGGATCGGACCACGCCAAGAGTCAGCAGACCGGCCAGTCCGCCCCAAAGAATGTAAAAGGTCGAAGGCTCGGGAATTCCGACCTGAACAACACCGGCTTCGAGACTCGCCGTGACAGGCGCAAGCGTCGAGTCGAGCAAAACAGGGTTGCCGATCCTGATGTTGCTCGTTCCGTTAGCCAGGGCCGTGAACGTAATACCTGCAAGCGGTCCGTCGCCGCTGGCTCCCGCGATCGGTCCAATTAAAGAGCCGGCGGTGAGCGAGATTCTGCCTGCGCTGTTGCTGATTGTCCCCGGCACGAACACCGTGGGCCCCTGATGTCTGAGGAAAGAGCCTTCTGTCACACTGACGGCTTCTAACACCGACGGATTAAAGATCAGATCGAACTGGAAAGCATACAGGTCCACAGCGCCGCCGACAGCGACATCCAGAGCAAGTGTTTGGCTTATGGGTGTGGTCTGGCTTGGGGGGGACGATGCGGATGGTCGCCGCAAACCCGGAGCTGAGCACAAGTCCCAGCAGAAGAACTGGCAGCAATAGTAATCGAACTCTGGTCATGGTTGCTCCTTCTCATTTACGGACACGAAAGCCCTTGCGGCAGCTTGCTGGCGACAAAGGCGAGATCATTGATATCGATCAATCCGTCTTGAACTACATCTGCCCGGGTATCGAATCCTGGCTGCCCCTGGCGTTTGCCGAAAGCCGTGCGCACAATGGTGAGGTCGGCGCAATCAACGCGGGAGTCGCCGTTGATGTCGCCCGAGTTTACCCCGCTCACAACGGCACTGGTGGTCACCGTTCGTGTGAAGGATGGGACGGGCGTTATGTTGGGAAGAGTAAACGTGAATAGCTCTTCGCCGCCGAATGTGGATGCCGACCCGGCCGTAGTCGTTGCTACAAAGTCGAACGCATAGGTGCCGGACTGGGTGTAGTTGTTGAACAGACCCGAATAGATGCCGTCCGCTGCGACGGCATCGCCATGGCTGCGGAGGCCGTCATCATAGACCGGAAAAGGAACTTTGGATCCATCCGGCCGCGTCGCGGTGCCCTGGATAGAAGCTCCTACAACGCTTCGCCCGGTATATTGGGGCGTAACCTGAACACGCACCGGCTCAGGCGCGGTGACCCGGTCCTTTTCGGTCCCGGCGCTCAGGGAAACATTGTTGTTATCAATGAACGTGAGGGTTTCCACTCGCCCGGCCACCGCAGGTCCGGCAGTAACGATGAGATTCCACGCACCCGCTTGCGGATTTTGCACCCGGAATGACTTGGAGTTTGTGCCGGAGATGAATGTCACGTTGGGCGGCAAGGATTGTTGCGTGATCAGCGTGCCCCCTGGCGCTCGCAGAGAGAACGTGAACTGGTCGGATGGTTCGGAGAATGCCATGACAAACGTAGCAGTTGCGGCTGCGTCCTCCACTTGTGCCGTGGCTTGCGCGGTCTGATTGGGCAGGATCGGCAGAGGAGCTCGCGCCAGCAATCCTCCGCCGGTGCTCTCAGCCGCCAAGCGGGTAAAGATTGCGGGCAGTTCCGATGCATCCGATACGCGCAGGAAGATGCCGCCCGTCTGAGTGGCCAGATTCACCAGCGACGACTCTCCACTCGCCGGGATGCTCGTACCGACTCCCACTGTAAAGACCGTTACGCCTTCATCCTGCAAGTTCGGTATGAAAGTCTCGGGTGGCGGACCGGTATTATGCTCGCCGTCGGTCAGCAGCACGATAATTTCACTGCACGATCGGTCAGGATTCGCAGTAAGCTCCAGCAGTGCCAGTCGCAACCCATCGGTGATATTGGTGTTCCCGAACGGAGTGAACGAGTTCACCGTTGCTTTAGCCGTGGCTCGGGTGCCGGCATTCATTGGAGTCAAATCCGAGTTGAGGAATGCAGAATCGGCGAAGGACACAATCCCAATGGCGTCACCGTCCCGGACAAAGTCGATAAATTCGCCGGCAGCGCTCTTGGCGAAATCCATGCGGCGGTCGTCGGCCATGCTGCCCGATGTGTCCATTACAAGCACGATGCGAATATCGCCGACCGCGTCCTGGAAAGTAGGATCCGGTATGGCAGGCTGGCCCCCTCCGGGAGTCGCGGGGGCGATTGCCGCTCTCCGCGGGTGGGCGGCGATTGTCGACCAGCAGGACTGATTGTGAGCGGCGGTCTGGAACGTATTTCCGTCGGGATCGTGATTACCGGGTGTGCAGAATTCGTTCAATGTGTAATCGCCCGGGCGTCCTCCGCGCGTAAAGTAATTGTCCATCAGGCAAAAATTCAGAGCAGGGGTGTCCGGCAAGGCCGCGCATTCGGCGTTGCCGCCCGGCCCTGAATACTCGTCGCGAACATCGAAGGAATGGTGGGAAAATTCGTGTGCGATCGTGTAGGCGTCGCCATCAGCACCTTGGGTGGCGAGGAAATTGTCGCTAAAGAAAAGATTGATGTGCTCTCCGCGTACACCGTATTGGCCAAAGGTCGCAAATGCCCGGCCAAATCCAGGTTGTACCCAAAAATCCGCGGCTGGCGACGCGCTGTTATTCACAATTTTTATCTTGTCGAATCGCTGCTGGCCCTCCACAGCATCCGCAAAAACGCGATTGCCATTCCGGAATGCTGTCCGAATGCGATTAAGCTCATCCTGACTTGCATTAAATCGAACGGAGACGCAGAAATTATAGCGGCCGCTCCGAAATGTTCCGTTCCCGGGCAAAAAGACCGCCGGTGATCAGTAATTTGAACCGACAACAGAGCGGTGAAATATCTCAAACGGATGGGCGAGGAGTGCACTCCCGCCCGTAGCATGGGAAACATGGGAAATCTCCTCCAGTATGTTTGGTCTATTCCGCCTGTAAGCCTAGGCGTTCAGCCGAGGCTGGAAAAGAAAGATGCGATAAATTTTGCCCCGGTAATCAACAAGCAGCTCGCGGCCTTGGGAGCACCATGGCAGGAGGCTTTCGTAAATCGACTTATCTGCGCCCGGTGAATTCGTCCGGACGAACTATCGAATTCTCGGCCACGCTTCGCGACTGTGGCGGTAAATCGTCGAGATGGGCAACCCTCACCCGGCGGGACGACCGAAGGGAAGTTACTAAGTTGGAAGGGACCTCCTTACTCCTTCAAGTATGCAGCGGCGAGCGGCAGCGATCTCTCGAGCCGCTCACCCCAGGCAAGAAGGTCCCGCGTCAAATCCCGGATTTCTTGCGGAGTGTCGTCCACAAAGCCGTATAGAAAACGCGTACTTCCATCCTCATTGCGAACGCGCAGCCGGATCTGGTCTCCTCGTGTAAGGCCCACTCCCGAGAAGTTGGCCTTTTCAAATGCCTTCGCGGCCTCGCTCGTCTGCGTGCGGGCCAGGAATGCGGAGGCCTGTTGCCGCGGAATCTCGCCTGCACGGTGAGCATAGACCGCGAGGCGATTTGGTGAATAGCGAAATAACTCCGCATGACCGCCCGTCTGCAAGCTAAAATAGGACGACACAGAACTCGTCATCGGCGTGAAATCAAGCTGCAATTCGATTACGGGCGCAGCCGCCGTACCCAGCTTTTGCCCGCTGAGCGATGCTTGGAAATTCGGGATTCCAACCAGAAAAATACCGATCCAAGCGAATACCGCTGATTGAATCATCGGTACCTGAAGCGAAAGTAAACTGTATAGCTTCGGTAAGTCAATCAAATAAAGTTAATTTTGTGGGTAGGGGGTACGTTATTACACCGGGCGCGAGCCGATCAGTGTGCCGCTTCACGAACAATGCGGTCGGATATCTCGCTTATACTTCGAGCTTCCAAGGCTTGTGATATTCCCGGTGCAGGAATTTACGCGCGTCGCTTTGGAGCGTGATTTCGCGCTGGGCGTCCCAATCGATTCGGAGCTTGCTGCGGAGTGAAACGTTGCCGAGTAGCGCCGTGGTAGTCGACTTATGGCCGATTTCTATATCACTTACCGGCTTCCGGCGGCTCTTGATGCACTCCACGAAGTTACCCCAGTGCGCCTTCGAGTGATTATTCGAGCTCTGCTCCTCAGCCGGCTCCAAATCCGAATCCTTTTCGGGGATCAGCCTGTAAAGTTTGCGATCGACAAACAGAGTGCCCTTCGTGCCATGAAAAAGGATGCCGTACGGCTGGTTGAACATGGATTGAGCATTGAACTCACGGTTCTCGTAAGTCGCGACGAAGCCTCCCGGATACTCGAAAGTAACCTGCAATGTATCAGGTGTCTCCCGGTTGTCTTTGACAAAATACTTTCCACCCAACGCCGTGATTGCGGCGGGCGCCATTTCGTCGAACGCCATCTGAACGATATCGAGCAGGTGAATACCCCAATCCGTCATCATGCCGCCCGCGTAATCCCAAAACCAGCGGAAATGGGAGAAAGCTTTCGGATCGACACCCCAGCGATTTTTATTGAAGGGCCTGTGCGGCGCCGGACCGAGCCACAGGCTCCAATCCAGGCCGGTCGGCGGCTCCGAATCCGGCGGGTTGCCGATTCCCTCTTCTTTCAAATGGCCGTAATTCCAGGTGCGGCAGAATGTGATCTTGCCGAGTTTCCCGCTGCGCACCAGCTCTGCGGCTTTTTGGAAATGGATGCCGGAGCGCTGTTGCGTGCCAACCTGCACGACGCGTTTGTATTTGTGGGCGGCTTGCACCATCTTGCGGCCTTCTTCGACAGCCACACAGATGGGCTTCTCGACATATACGTCTTTGCCGTGCTTGCACGCCTCAACAGTCATATAGGCGTGCCAGTGATCCGGCGTGGAAATACAGACCGCGTCCACCGACTTGTCTTCCAGGATCTCGCGAAAATCGTGAATGCCCTTGGCTTTGGGCCGGGCGTCCGGCTCATTGTTCTCACCGCGCCCGCTTTCGACAATGGCTTTTTCAAGCGCGGGTTGATAGACGTCACAAACCGCCGCAATCTCCACTTCGGGCTGCGCCTTGGCGTTCTTCAGATTTGACAGTCCCTGCCGCCCCATCCCGATGAACGCAACAGAAATTCGGTCATTTGCGCCACGCACGTTCCCCGTGAAGATCGACGTTGTGAACGCCGATCCGGCAACCTTCAAAAAGTCCCTGCGGTCGCTCATGCCTATCCTTTCACCACGATATTGACCAGCTTGTCCGGAACGGTAATGACCTTTGTCACCTGCTTGCCGTTAAGCAGCGCTTTGATCTTTTGGTCGGCCAGTGCCTGCGCTTGGAGCGCTTCCGGCGGTGTGCCGAAATCCGCCAGTATGTGCCCGCGCACTTTCCCATTCACCTGGATAACAATTTGGGCCTGATCCTCCTTGGCCAGCTCTGGATCGTAGCAGGGCCACGACTGACGAAACACCGGTCCGGCGCGGCCCAATTCCTCCCACAGCTCCTGGGCCAGGTAGGGCGCAAAGGGCCCAAGCAGCAGTGTTAGGCTTTCGAGCACCTGACCCAGAGCCGCGCCCGAAATATTCGCCTCTTCGGCATAGAGCTCGTTGACCAGCTCCATAAGCGCGGCGATCGAAGTATTAAAGTGCCATCGGGACTCGAAGTCCTCGGTAACTTTGCGGATGGTCTGGTGCAGCTTGCGCAGGACCTTACGGTCCGCCGCTCGAACGCCAGGCGCATCGCTCCCATCCGTTGTCCGGGCGCGCTCGACGTTGCGCGTGACAAACCGGTAGATACGCCCGAGAACGCGATAGATGCCTTCGACACCCTCATCGCGCCAGTCCACGTCTTTTTCCGGCGGAGCTGCGAACAGAACGAACAGGCGCGCGGTGTCGGCGCCGTAGCGGTCCGCCACTTCGAGCGCGCCCACCACGTTGCCTCGCGATTTGGACATCTTGGCGCCGCCGGCAATCACCATGCCCTGCGTGAACAGCCGCTTCGCGGGCTCATCGTTGGCGACCAGTCCGATATCCCGCATCATCTTCGTAAAGAAGCGCGAATAGATCAGATGCAGGATGGCATGTTCCACGCCGCCGATGTATTGATCGATTGGAAACCAGTACCGGATCTTCTCAGAGTCGAACGGCGCCTGTCTGTTGTGCGCGTCGCAGTAGCGATAGAAGTACCAGGAGGAATCCACGAAGGTATCCATCGTGTCGGTCTCCCGGCGGGCGTCTCCTCCGCACTTCGGACACTTCACGTTGACGAATGAAGGTACATTCTCCAGCGGCGACCGGCCTTCGCCGGTAATCTCCACGCCTTGCGGCAGCAGCACCGGGAGGTCCTCGTCCGGCACGGGAACGACTCCGCAGATGGGGCAATGAATCACCGGAATCGGAGTACCCCAGTAGCGCTGGCGTGAAATCCCCCAGTCTTTGATGCGGTAAGTGATGGCCGGCTTGCCAAAACCCTCGCGCTCGGCCTTTTCCGACATGCGGCGGCGCGCCTCGGCGCTCGGAAGACCCGACCACTCGCCGGAGCGCTCGACGATGCCATCCTCGGTGAAGGCGACACTCACCTGTTCCGGCAGTTGTCCATCCATCGGCCGGATCACTGGTTTAACCGGAATTCCGTATTTGGTGCAGAACTCGAAATCGCGCTCGTCGTGAGCGGGGACGGCCATAATCGCGCCCGTGCCGTAGCCCATCAGAACAAAATTGGCGATCCACACGGGAACCCGGTCGCCGCTATACGGATTCACCGCATAGCGGCCCGTGAAGAAGCCTTCTTTTTCAATATCGCCGGGGTCGCGATTGGCTCGAGCGTCCACCATGCGCTTGGCCTGGGCGCGGGCGTCCGCCTCGAGGATGGTTTCGGCCAGCGGATGTTCCGGCGCGAGAATTACGCAAGTCGCCCCGAAGATCGTATCCACACGCGTGGTAAATACGCGCACCGGCTCGCCTGCCGGCTCCAGGCGGAAATCCACTTCGGAGCCTTCGGACCGGCCGATCCAATTGCGCTGCATTGTGAGCACGCGCTCCGGCCAGCCGCCCTCCAGTTCCGCGATGTCTTCCAGCAGTTGGTCCGCGTACTCGGTGATGCGCAGGAACCACTGCTCGAGCGCGCGCTGCTCGACCGGGGTTGTTTCGTGCCGCCAGCAGCAACCGTTCACCACTTGTTCATTGGCCAGCACCGTGGCGCATCGCGGGCACCAGTTCACCAGCGCTTTGCGGCGATAAGCCAGGCCGCGCTCGAGCATTCGCAGGAAAAACCACTGGTTCCAGCGGTAGTACTCTGGTTCGCAGGTGGAGACCTCGCGGTCCCAGTCGTAGCTAAACGCAAACCGGCTGTGCGCTTCCTTCATCGCCGCGATATTGCGCAGCGTCCAGTCGCGCGGCGGAACTTTGTTGGCAATTGCGGCATTTTCGGCCGGCAGCCCGAATGCGTCCCACCCCATGGGATGCAGCACGTTGAAGCCGCGCATCCATTTATAGCGGGCCAGCGCGTCCCCGATCGCATAGTTCCGGATGTGGCCGATGTGCAGCGTGCCGCTGGGATAGGGGAGCATTTCGAGCACGTAATATTTTGGCCGCTCGGAGTTCTCCTCAGCCTTGTACAGGCCGGCGTTCTTCCAGCGCTCGTGCCACTTCAGTTCGATGCGGTTGTGGTCGTACGGCTTTTCGGGCATAACTTCTTCAATTTTTCGACGTTCCGGTGGTCGTCGCCTTCCTTGTCCACCGGAGTTTCCAGAATAAACGGTTTGGAGCGGAGTTTTGGGTGCGCCAGGATCCGTCGAAATCCTTCTTCGCCGATGAATCCCTCTCCGATGTGCTCGTGCCGGTCCAGGCGCGAGCCGAGCGGGCTCTTCGAGTCGTTGGTATGGATCACGCGGACATTGGCCATGCCGAGCACGCGGTCGGCTTCGCGAACCGCGCTGCGGAGGCCGTTCGCGGTCGAGACATCATATCCGGCGGCGAGCAGATGGCAGGTGTCCAGGCAAAAACCGATGGCGAGCTCGGTCGTTTCGACGGCCAGGTCATAGATCGTTCTCAGCTCTTCGAAGCGGCAGCCGATCTGGTTCCCGCACCCCACTGTGTTCTCAACGAGCACCGTGGTGCCGTTCAAATCAAGACCCGCGGCGGCCTGCCCCAGGCCGGCAACGAACGCATGCATGCCCTGCTCGAGTGTCTGCCCTCGATAGCTCCCCGGATGTACCACCAGGTACTCGGCGCCGATCATTCTCGCGCGCTGCAGCTCCCCGCGGAACGCATCGATCGACTTGGCGCGAATCACAGGATCGGTTGAGGCCAGGTTCACAAGATAATTCACGTGAATCACGAGCGGCCGCAGGTCGAACTTCTCCCGCGCCTCGCGGAGGAGCCGGACTTCGCTCTGGCTGGGCGGCGTGGCGCGCCACATGCGCGGGCTTGCCGAGAAAATCTGGAAGGTATTTGCGCCCAGCTCGGCCGCTTTGAGCGCAGCCCGATCCAGCGAGCCTGCAATGGATGTATGGATTCCGATGCGCAGACTTTTATCGTAACAGTATGTACAACGCGCCGCCCTCTATGGCATGGCGCGCCATTTTGATCCTTTTTGCCTTGCGTTGACGCGTATCGAGACGGAGCGATCATGCGCTCCCATCTTGAATGAGGCAAGGGGAAACGATGAGGAA
>Ga0070741_10006466_pt1 | contig 25125 bp, 21 predicted proteins | sample Coa_R1_4_FD_66440 | JGI IMG/M metagenome (GOLD analysis project Ga0070741, IMG submission 66440) | Surface soil microbial communities from Centralia Pennsylvania, which are recovering from an underground coalmine fire - Coalmine... | ecosystem: Environmental > Terrestrial > Soil > Unclassified ... | reverse complement strand
TCCGCCGCGTCCACAACGGCCGCCTCACCCGCGGCCGCATCCCCGCCGACATCGTCTACGGTGCCAACAAGGTGAAGACGAGATGAGCCGCAACTGTCGGCACATCTCGGTGACGGTCCAACCTAGGGGTAGAGGCAAGGGAAGAAGCACCACTTCGCCTCGCGCGAAAGAGGAAAGGCGGCCGATCAGCCTTCTGCGTCCTGCGGCGCGTATGGATCAGGTGCGTCGGCAATCTCTCGCTGACGGTTCCGCACCCAGTCGCGGAGCCCAGCATTCCATGCGAACAAGAGCGACTCTCGGATCAGCTCCTGGCGCCGATCGGCCGCCAACTCGTCGATCCGCTCTAGGGCATCCGCCGGTGCCCGGCCCTCAGCAACGGCCTCCCGCATCTTCTCGAGGAACGTGTCCGACGTGTAGAAGCGCTCTACGTGCTCGGCGAGGAACCAGTCCTCGTCGATGTCGGGAAGCGGTCGCTCGGCGAGATACCGCGCGCGGTACACCTCGTAACCGAACTCGCTCTGCCTTGTCTCGACGACCTCAGCTAGATCGCCGCCGGCAAGCACGAAATCACCGACGTTCGCGCGGTTCGCGGTGCGGGTTGCGAGGACATCGGCCGGGAACTCGTTGTTATCGAAGGAATCCCGCAACTGCTCGTTGATCCCGGCCGGAACCTGGTCGAGAAGCATCTGCACACGGCGAATCGCAGCGACGCCCTCGACGGCAACGCGATCGATTCCCGCCGCGATAGCGTCAGTGCTGATGTCGCGCAACGTCGCCTGCGGACGGAAGTGGATGTCTTCGCTCGTCGCGCCGTACGCGCGCGCATAGCTGAGTCCGGCAGACAGCTTCTCGTGGGCGTCCATCAAGGGCAGCGCCGTCCGGAGCCTGCTTCGAACGCTGGTCAGGAGGCCGTCCGGTCGCGTGGGAAGAGCTGCGAGAGGACGCCGCGCGTACCAAACGCGGGCGAAATCGATCTCACCGTCCTCTAGCTCGCGAATCTCGTCGTACACCCGCTGTATTGACCATTCGACGTTCCTGCTCCCGGCTCCATAGAAGTCGGTTAGATCCTGCTGGTCGGACAGGTGGCTTCGGAGCTGGCGCAACAGCAGCAGGTGCCGGAAGTACGGTTCCTCGTTGGTGCTGCTGAAGCAGACGAGATCGATCAGCACCTCGATCGTCTTTCGCAGCCAGAAGCTCTGTTCGTCGAGCGTTCGTTCGAGGATCACGCGCGTCGTCGGTTCGTCTACCTCGATCTCCTCGGGTCCGACGATCTCGTCCCAGCCCATGATCGCGACCCCGAGCTTCTCGAGCTCGTCGAGCACGGCGTAGAGGAAGTAGTCGCGAGAGTTCCCGTGGGCGGTCCCGGCGACGAAGCGGAAGTTCGCTTCGTCGATCTGTAGCAGCCTGCGCAGATCCTCCGAGCCGCGCAGAAGAGCCCGCGACCAGAACTTCCACTTCTCCCGGTGCGCTGCATACCGGTCGGTCTCCTCTGCCTCGCCATCCTCGGGCGGCCCCGGCGCAGGGCCGGCGGCGGAGGCGTCGGCTACTCCGGTGATTGCAGTCGGGGCGGCACCACTGCGGAGCCGATCGAACGCCATCGGCCGAGGATGCCACGGGCGACCGCTGGTACAGCATTCGCGCCGTTTCCGCTGATGTCAGGTTCCTGTTCTCACGTTCCGGCGTCCACCACCACGTGCCGCTCCCTGACCCCTGTGATTCCGGTATTTACCGGTTCCGGAGGAGACGTGAGACCGCAACGGCGAGTTTCCGGAGGACCCACGGAAAGTGCTGTTTTGCAGGTGTTCTCCACGTGCGGGAACGTGAGAACAAACGTGAGAATTTAGGCGCGCGCTAGTGGACGAGCTGGAGCATCTTGAACATCGGCATGTACATCGAGATCACGATCACGCCGACCATCGCTCCGACGCCGATCATCATGACCGGCTCGATGATGGAGGTGAGCGCCGAGATCGACGCGTCCACCTCCTCCTCGTAGAAGTCCGCGATCTTGCCGAGCATCTTCTCGAGCTCGCCCGTCTCCTCGCCGATCCGGATCATCTGGCTCACCATCGGCGGGAACACCGGGTTCTCGATCAGGGGCGTCGCGATCGGCACGCCCTCGTGGACGCGGCTGCGAACCTCGACGAGCGCCTCCTCGACGACGTAGTTGCCGGCCGTCGCGCCCGTGATCTCGAGCGCGCGCACGATGTCGACGCCGGCGCCGACGAGCGTGGCGAGCGTCCGCGAGAAGCGGGCCATCGTCACCTTGAGGACGACGTCGCCGATCTTCATCGGGATGCGCAGCTTCACGCGGTCCCAGACCTGGCGGCCGCGCTCGGTCTTCTTCGCCCGCAGGACCCCCCAGACCCCGAAGATGAGCAGCGGGAAGATGATGAACCAGCGGTGGCGCAGGAGGTCCGAGGCGCGCACGACCCACTGCGTGAGGGTCGGCAGCTCGCCGTTCAGCTGGGCGAAGATCTTGGTGAAGACCGGGACGATGAACATCAGCAGCCCGGCGAGGACGAGCGACGCGAACGTCAGCACGACGACCGGGTACACCATCGCGCTCTTCACGCGGCGCTTGATCGTCGTGTCCTTCTCGATCTGGACGGCGACGCGGTCGAGGACCCGGTCGAGCGTCCCCGACGCCTCGCCGGCCTCGATCATCGCGATGTAGAGGCGGCTGAAGACGTTCGGATGGCGCGAGAGCGCCTTCGACAGGATCGAGCCGGACTCGACGTCGTTCCTGACCTCGGCGATCACGGGCACGAGGTTCTTGTCGGCCGTCTGCTCCTCGAGGATCGCGAGCGCGCTGACGATGCTGACGCCCGACTCGATCAGGGTGGCGAACTGGCGCGAGAAGACCTGGAGCGACTTCGCGGAGACCTTCTTGAAGCCCCGGCCGACGCCCGACGCGGCGCCCTTGGCCTCGGTCAGCCGCTTCGGCAGCAGCCCGCGCGAGCGGAGCTGCTCCCTCGCCGCGGCGAGGTCGGGCGCGTGCAGCTCGCCCCTGAGCTCGAGACCCTGGGCGTTGATCGCAGAGTAGGTGAACGCCGCCATCCGTGTCCTCTATCGGCCGGGAACGAGCTCGCCTTTAGAAGAACGTCATCGCGCCCGGCGAGATCGTCGCCGAGCTGACGGAGTTGCCGGCGAGGTCGGTCAGCCCGGACGCGGGGCCGACGGTGACGCTGACCGAGCCGCCGGCCTGGAGGCTCGAGCAGCTGCCGCCGCACGAGGCGAGCGTGACGCGCACCTGGGTCGGCGAAGGCTGCGAGAGAGCGGAGCCAGAGAAGGTGGCCGTGCCGCCGTTCTGGGCCAGGTAGCCCGAGGAGCCGGAGTTGCCGATCGTGAAGCCCGTCGCGGCGAGGTTCGGGATCGTGAGCGTGACCGGCTTGTTCGAGCCGTTCGCGACCGAGAGCGTCACGTTCGAGCTCGGCGCGACCGACGTGGAGAGGATCGCCTCGCTGAAGGTGAGCGTCACGGTGTCGCCCGCCTCGGCCTTCCTCGAGGTGCCCCCCGTCTTGTTCGCGGAGGCGATGCCCGAGAGCGCCGGCGCGGTCGCGTCCTTCGTGAAGGTGGTCGTGGCCGCGGTCGCGGACGTGTTTCCCGCGGCGTCGGAGACGGTGGCGGAGGCGGTGACCGTGCCGTCGGCGAGCGACGAGGCGTCGATGCCGGTGAGCGTCACCGTGCCGGCGCCCGCCGTGGCCGCGACCGTCGCGGGGCTCGTGCTCGACCCGCTCGTCAGCGTCACGCTGACCGAGTCGGTGCTCACGGAGTAGGCGTCGAGGCCGACGGAGACGCTCACGCTCGACTTGTTGGCGGAATTCACGTAGGCGTTCCCGCTTCCCTGCCCGTTGGCGAGCGAGACGCTCGTCGGCGGGTCGGGTCGAACCGTGTCCTTGGTCACCGTCGTCGAGGTGGCCGACGAGGTGCCGTTCTCGTTGCCCGCCGTCACCGTCACGGTCAGCGTCCCCTGGTTGAAGCCGGAGCCGTTGATGCTCGTGAAGTGCACCGTCCCGGCGCCCTGCGTCGCCGCCATGCTCTGGCTGACGTCGTGGGCCGGGTCCCCGTCGCTGACGGTGAGCTCGATCGAGTCCGTCGCCACCGAGCTCGCCGGCAGCGAGACGTCGAAGCTGAGCGAGCTCTGGTTGCCGATGTCGACGTAGGCGCTGCCGGCGCCGCCGCCGTTCACGAGCGTCACCGAGTCGGGCGGGCTCGGCGCGCTCCCCGGCGCCGTCGTCGTCGTCCCCGTCGTCGTCCCCGTCGTCGTCCCCGGCGCCGTCGGCGTGACCGTGACGGCCGGCATCGAGCCGCCGCTCAGCCGGTCGAAGGTGGACGAGGCGCGGTAGACCTGGGCGCCGGCGCTGTCTCGGACGACGATCGTGACGGACTTGACCTGGGCGTAGGGATCGACCGAGCCGGTCACCGGGTCGCCGACGCGGCAGACAGGCGGCGACACGCTCGTGTCGAGCACGTCGGCGTCGCCGGAGCAGCCCCAGTTGACGTACGTGTCGAGCCGGTAGCTCCGGCCGTCGGGGGCGACCTCGTCGTTGGTCGCGTCCGGGATGCTCCGCGTCGGCCAGCATGCCACCGGCAGGCTCGGGCTCGACCCGCTGCAGGGCCCGGTCGAGTCGGTGATCGCCGTGGCCGCCGAGTAGGCCGCGTCGCCCGTGTAGGTCGAGTCCGCGGCGGCGAAGAGGTCGCTGCTCAGGCCGATCACGTCCCACTTCTCGGCGCGGAAGCGCTCGAGCAGCTTGTCCGCGAGCACCGAGGCGGAGTCCGCCTCGCTCGCGCGGCGGAGCGCGAGGTGCCCGGTGACGAAGAGGCCCCCGACCGAGGCGATCCCGACCGCGAGCATCGTCATCGCGATCAGGAGCTCGATCAGCCCGAAGCCCTCCTCCCTGCGGGCGTGCGTCGCGAGGCGCCGGAGCATCGCTCAGTACGTCCCGTTCTCGGGGGTGCCGAGCGTCCAGTAGGGCTGCGGAGTGCCCGGGGCTCCGGTGAAGAGGTCGATGATGTCGGGGAAGCCCTGTGCCGCCTGCTGCCCCGGGAAGATCTGGTCGGGGGTGACGATCGGGCCGTAGATGTTCGTGTGGCCGGAGCCGAAGTTGATCTGGCCGTCGCTGTAGAGGCCGCCCTCGAGGCTGAAGTTGCTGTTCGACTGGCCGCCGGTGATGCCGTCCTGAACGAGGATCAGGAGGAAGTTGTCGGCGATGTCCGGCCAGTCGTTGCCGTTCGGGCAGTCGTGGTTGGAGGCGCTCCCGACGCAGATCGAGGTGTTGTTGCCGAAGCTCGCGGAGCCGCCCACGTAGATGCCGCCGAGACCCTCGTACACGAACTGGGCGTTGCTGCTCGTGTACAGGTCGCCGTCGATGTAGATGTTCCCGTGCACGGTGAGCGTCGTGCCGTCCCAGGAGAGGAGGGAGCCCGCCTTGGTCGTGCACGTGTACGGCGTGCCGGTCAGGTCGAAGCTCGCGGCGGTGAGCGAGTGCCCGCCGTCGCAGGTCCAGTCCGAGCCGCGCTCCTGCTGCCGCGCAGCCCAGTCGACCGACGGCGGGTCGGGGAAGGTGGGGCTGGTCGAGTAGGCGGAGACGTGGATCTTGCCGGCGGCGTCCTGGTAGACGCCTCCGGTCGGAGTCAGGGCGCAGGACCCGGGCGTCGTGTTCCGGGAGCTGTCGCACGACTGGCCGACGTCGAGGCTCGCGAGGGGCGTCGTGCTCGTCCCGACGTGGGCGTTGTTGCCGGAGATGTCGATCCAGCCGCCGACGACGAGCTTGCCGAGGTTGTCCGCGCCCGCCTCGACGCCCGAGCCCTGGCCGAAGCAGAGGTTGCCCTTGACGTACACGGGCGAGGCCCAGACGACGTTCTGGCCGGTCGTGAGGTCGCAGCCGGTGCTCACCCTCCCCGTGTAGACCGACTTGAAGATGTCGGGCGCTCCCGTCACCGCGGGCGGCGCGTTCACGGGCACGTCGATCGTGATCGTCCGCGTGATCTGGCCGGAGCCGCTCGGGTTCGGCACGGTGCCGGTGCCGGTGAGGTGCCACTTCGCCTTCGTGATCCCGTCGACGCTGATCGTGGAGCCGCCGGGGCAGCTCACGCCGGCGGGACAGTCGAGCACCCCCGACCAGGTCATGCAGGTCGAGCTGCTCGTGCAGGCGGCCGACGAGGTCGGCGACTGCTGGCCGGTGCCGCCGTTCGGCGCCACCGGCGCCCAGTCGGTCGCCATCGTGGTCAGCGAGGTCGTGTTGTCGAACGGCTGGCCGCTCGAGTCGTAGTAGTGGGAGGTGAGCTGGGTCGTCGCCATGCTCAGCGCCGCCTGCGCGAGCGAGTAGGCGGTCAGGCCGCTCTTCTTCGACGCGGCGTCGTGCTGGCTCCCGGTCGTGTAGGCGATCGCCGAGACCGCGAGGATCGAGACGAGGGCGAGCACGAGGATCGCCACGATGAGCGCGACCCCGTGCTCTGCTGCCGGCTCGAGCCGGCGGAGGAGACGCGTGCTCATCCGGTCGCCGTCCTTTCGGAGTTGAGCGCGGCGATGTCGCTCACGAGCTCGTACGTGCCGTGCGAGCCGCCGACGCGTGTGTTGACTGACAGGTCGACGTGCACGAGCGGGTAGTGGTCGCCGCTCGTCGCCGCGGTGGGAAGGCTGAACGGCGTCGCCGAGACGAGCGACGTCGCCCAGCGCACGCCGCCGGCGGACCCGCAGCCGCCGCCCGCGAACCGGTAGAGGTCGTACTTCGTCCCGTTCGCCACGGTGCACCAGCGCACGGTCACCGCCGCGGCGCCGCCCGTGGGGCAGCCGGCCGGCAGCGTCACCGTGATCGCGTCGACGGGCGTGGAGGAGAGCGCCGCCCCGCTCCCGTCCTGGATCTGATTCGCGCAGTGGATCTCGCGCGTCAGCTTCGTCAGCGCCTGGCGCGCCTGGGCCTGCGTCTGGAAGCGGTTGTTGACGTCGGACTCCGTGTTCGACATCGACACGAGCGCGCCGGTGAGCGAGACGACGACGACGAGGAGGATCGCCATCGAGACAATGAGCTCGATCACCGTGAAGCCCGTGTCCGAGCCCGCGCGCCGGCCGAGCGCCCGCAGGGTCGCCACTCGCCGCATGAGACTCACCTTCGTCGCCGGCCGGCTTCGCTCAAGTCCCCGAAAGGGGGAACCGGGACGCATCGCGGTCAGCGCGCGAGCCGCCGCGTGTAGGCGCTGGGGTAGCCCTCGCCGCGGATCTGCTCGAGCACGGGCTGGACGTCGGCGAGCGTGGCGTACGGCCCGGAGTAGACGGCGTAGAAGCCGGTGCGGAGGGTCGGGTACTTCGACGAGTCGACGATCCGCACGCTGGCGACGCCGCGCGCGCGAGCTTCGGACGCGGCGCGCGACGCCGCCGCGCGGCCGTCCGAGACCGGCACCGACGCGAGCACCACGATGTAGTTCCCGGACACGCTGGGCGCCGGCGCCGAGGGGGAGCTCGGGCTCGACGGGACCGGCGTGACGGAGTCCGCGGAGAGCTGCGCGACGAACGGGTCCTTGGGGACGAAGTGGTTCGCGCGAACGGCCGGGGGCGTCACGCCCGCCGGCTGGAGGTGCCCCGCCGAGGGCGTCGCGCCCACCTGCGCGACGAAGGGGTCCTTCGCCGCGAAGCCGGAGATGCGGTGGAGGTCGGCCGCGGACGCGGAGGGCGCGGCGGACGCGGACGCGGCCGGCGTCGCGGCCGGCGAGGAGGCGGGCGCGGCGGCCGGCGCCTTCGTCCCGCGCAGCTTCTTCAGGGTCTTCGGGCCCTCGATCGCGCCGAGCAGCGCGAGGACGACGAGCCCGGCGACGAGCACGATCTTCGCCCGCTTGTCCTTCGCGGCGCGGTCCTCGGCCTCGCGGCGCCGGCGGGACCGGTAGGGGACGACGTCGGCCGTCATCAGCCCTCCGACGCGGTCGTGCCGGTCTGGGTCGTCGTGGTCGCGGCCGGGGCCGCCGCGGGCGCGCCGGTGAAGTAGAAGGCGCGCAGCGACAGCGTGGCGGTGACCATCGGCGCCGGCTCGGTCTGCTGGAGCGAGACGCTCTGCACGTCGAACAGGCGGCCCGCGGCGTGCAGGCGCTCCTTGTCGAGGCGCACCTGCGTCCGGACGAGGTGGAGGAACTGCTCGACGGCGAAGTAGTGGCCGTCGACGACGACGTTGATCGGCACCGCGTCGTAGCCCGCTCCCGCCACGGCCGCGGCCGGGGTGACGGTGTCGAGCGTGACGCCGGAGCGGCGCGCGAGCGCGTTGAGCTGGTCGACCACCTCGGGCATCGCGAGCGTGTCCGGAAGGGCGGCCGCGAGCGTCTTGGGCTTCGCGCCCTTCGGCCCGGCCGCGTCGGCGCGCGCGCGCTCCGCGGTCGCGACCTGGGTCTGCTTCGCCTGAAGGGTCTCCTCGAGCTTCGAGGCCTGCGAGCGCTTCGGCCCGACGAGGACGAGCCACCCGGCGATCCCGACGAGGACGGCCAGCGCAGCGAGGCCCGCCGCGAGCGTGCGCGCGGTCAGGCTGAGCTTGAGTCCCGCGGTCATGTTCCCACCTCCGTAGGCGTGACGAAGCTGGCGCCGACCGTGAACTGGTAGACGGTGTGCTCGGCGATCGCAGTCTTCGTGCTCGTGACGAGGTTCACGTTCTGCAGCCAGGGCACGAGCTCGAGGCGCCGCATCATGCGTGCGACCGACGGCTGCGAGTACGTGTAGCCGGTGACGGTCATGCCGGACGGCGAGGACGACGTCGCGGCCGTGCCGGAGGCGGCCGGGGCCGCCGGAGCGGGCGCCTGGGCGGAGAGGCTGAGCAGCCAGACGTCCTCGGGCACCACGCGCGAGAGCGCGCCCAGGAAGCCGTCCCAGGTCGTGCGCTGGCCGGCGATGCTCGTCACCGCCGTGAGGCGCGAGCCGAGGCCGGCGGTCGCCGCGGACGGCGTCGCCGGCTCGAGCTTGGCGAGCCGGTCGTCGAGCCGGCGGATCTGGTCGCGCTTCGCGGCGACGCTCGAGCTCGCCGAGTGCGAGAGAACGCCGACGAGCGCGGAGACCAGCACGGCGAACGCGACCGCCCCGATCAGCAGCGGGTCCCGGACGAACGGGCTGAGGCTCGCGGCCTTCTGCCCGCCCCGGCGGTCCGGAGGGAGGAGGTTGACAGCTCTCATCGTTCAGTCCTCGATTCCGAGTCCGAGGGCGACGGCGAACGCGCCCGGGTGGTCAGGGACCTCGACCCCGTCGGCGAGCCGCACCCGCAGGAGCGGGTCGGCGACGCGGACCGGGATCCCGAGCTCCGCCTCGAGCTCCGCGGCGAGGCCGGGGATGGCGGCGCTGCCGCCGGTGACGAGGATCTCGCCGATCGGCAGGGAGCCCGGCTGCGACTGGTGGAAGCGGAGCGAGGAGAGGAGCTCGCGCACGAGCGCCTGGAGCTCGAAGCGCACGGCCTCGACCGCCTCGGCGGCCTTCGCCGCCGGCAGGCCCTGGACGCCCTCGGCGCCGCGCTCGAGCGTAAGGCCCTGCTTGAGGCTCTCGCCCTCGGAGGGGGCGATCTTGAGCGCCCGGGCGATCGAGGCGCCGATGTCGGCGCCGCCCCACTCGAGCACGCGGGCGAAGTCGCAGACGGCGCCGTCGGAGATCGCGAGCGTCGTCCGCTCGTGGCCGATGTTCACGACCGTCAGCGACGGGCGCTCCTCGCCCTCGGCGGGCGGCTCGGCCGGCTCGGCGACGGCGCGCAGGAGCGCGAACGCCTCGAGGTCGATCCCGGCGAGGTCGAGCTTGGCCGCGTCGACGGCGGCGAGGTAGCGGTCGACGGACTCGCGATAGGCCACGACGAGCAGGATCTTCCGCGTCGTCGTCCCGTCCTCATCGGTGTCGACCGAGAGCACGTGGTAGTCGATCACCGCCTCGTCGGGGGAGACGGACAGCATCTCGTGCGCGCGGAACCCGATCGCGTTCTCGAGCTGGCGCTCGTCCTCGATGCCCGCGATCTCGATCACGCGGACGCCGATCCGGCTGTTCGCGAGCCCGAGACGGACGCCCTTGCGCGGCAGCGAGTTCGTCGCGAAGAACTCCGCGAGCGCCTCGCCGAGCGCGACCGGGTCGCGCACCTCGCCGCCGTCGACGACGCCGTGGGGCAGAGGCGCACGGGCGATGCGCACCACTTCCTTGCCCCCGTTGTTCACGACCTGCGCGGCCGAGATACCGGTTGCGCCGATCTTCAGGCCGACGATCTCGCTCGTCCCGAGCGAGCGCTTCTTCGCATGCCCGGGCTTCGCGCTCTTCGCCCGGCGCGCCGGGAGCTTCGGGACCAAGTCCGAAAGCTTGATCTCCTTCCGCAGATCCATTCTCTATACCCCCGCGACTCGGAGTCCGTTGTGGAGTGACGACCGGTTCGTGCCGAGGCTCACGCCCCGCTCGAGCAGGCTCTCGAGCTGCTCGGTCCGGCTCGACCGGCTGAGCGCGACCTCGCGCGTGATCACCTTGCGCAGGACGAGGTCGGCGAGCGCCTGCTCCATCGTCTGCATGCCGCGGGCGGTGCCCGTCTGGATCACGGAGTAGATCTGCTCGATCTTCCCCTGCCGGATCAGGTTCCGTACGGCGTCGTCCGGAATCAGGATCTCGAGCGCCGCGATCCGGCCGCGGCCGTCCGCCGTCGGGACGAGCGTCTGGGTGACGATGCCCTGCAGCGTGCTCGCGAGCTGGATCCGGACCTGGTCCTGCTGCTCGGCCGGGAACACGTCGATGATGCGGTCGATCGTCTGCGGCGCGCTCTGCGTGTGCAGCGTCGCGAAGACGAGGTGGCCGGTCTCGGCGGCGGTGAGCGCGGTCGCGATCGTCTCGAGGTCGCGCATCTCGCCGACCAGGACGACGTCCGGGTCCTGGCGCAGGGCCGCCCGGAGCGCGTCGGCGAACGTCGGCGTGTCCGGGCCCACCTCGCGCTGGTTGACGATGCAGTTCCGGTGCCAGTGCAGGAACTCGATCGGGTCCTCGATCGTGAGGATGTGCTCGTGACGGCTGCGGTTGATCAGGTCGATCAGCGTCGCGAGCGTCGTCGACTTGCCCGAGCCGGTCGGCCCGGTGACGAGGACGAGGCCGCGCGGCTGCGCGGCGAGCTCGGCGAGGTGGTCGGGCAGGCCGAGCTCCTCGAGCGACTTGATCTGGGTCGGGATCATGCGGAACGCGGCGCCGATCGTCGCGCGCTGGAAGAAGACGTTCACGCGGAAGCGGGCGACGCCGGGGAGCGAGTACGCGAAGTCGACCGACCGCCTCGTCTCGAGGATCTTCTGCTGCTCGGTCGAGAGGATGCGGTAGACGAGCTCGCGGACGGCCTCGGGCGTCAGCTTCTCGCACCCGTCGAGCCGCTCGAGGCGGCCGCGCACGCGCACGACGGGCTCGGAGCCCGCGGTGAGGTGGAGGTCGGAGGACTCCAGCTCCGCCATACGGCGCAGCAGGTCGTCGACGGAAAGGGGTGCAGGGTTCATGTCGGGTTCACCTATCGGCACTCGTTCGAGGGAACTTGAGCATGGGATCGGAAGCGGCATGGGCGAGCTCCTCGCGCCCGGCGCGCGCGCTGCGGCGGGCCGCGACCTCGTCCACCTCGTCCGGACGGGGGGACAGCGGCCTGGCCGGGACGTAGTCGAAGATCGAGCAGAGGGCCGCGACGCAGGCCGGGTCGAACTGGGTGCCCGCGTTCGCGACGAGCTCGTCGAGCGCCTCCTCGGGAGAGCGCCCCGCCCGGTAGGGCCGGTCGCTCGTCATCGCCTCGAACGCGTCCGCCACGAAGATGATCCGCGACTCGAGCGGGATCTCGCCCGCGACCGCGCCCTCCGGGTAGCCCGAGCCGTCGAAGCGCTCGTGGTGGTGGAGTACCCAGCGGGCCTCCTCCTCGAGCTCGGTCGCCGACACGATGTTGTGGCCGACGCCGGCGTGCGTCCGCATGATCTCCCACTCCCGGTCCGAGAGCGGGCCGGGCTTCTGGAGGATCGAGTCGGAGATCCCGATCTTGCCGACGTCGTGCAGGAGGCCCGCGAGCCGGAGCTTGCGGAGGCGCTCCGCCGGGAGCCCGAGCCGCTCGCCGATCATCGCGCTGAGCGCGCCGACGGTCTCGCAGTGGTTGCGCGTGCCGGCGTCCTTCGCGTCGACCGCGCGCGCGAGCGCCGCGGCGATCAGCTCCTGCACGTGCCGGGTCTCCTCGGGCGCCGGCTCGTCGCGCTGCGGCTCGAGCTCCGGCGAGAAGACGACGGTGCCGAGGTGGCAGCGCTTCGCCTCGTAGAGCGCGAGGTCGGACCGCTTCACGAGCGTGTCCTTCGACTCGGTCACGGTCGACTCGGCGATCCCGACGGTCACCGACGCGGTACCGCGGGCGGCGACCTCGGAGTGCAGGCGGTTCGCGACGTTCAGCGCGCCCCATGCCCGCTCGGCCGGGAGGATGACCATGAACTCGTCGCCGCCGACCCGGTAGCCGCAGTCGTGGCCGCGCACGGTGGCGCGGATCGCGTCCGCCACGGCCTTGATCCGCTCGTCGCCCGCCTGGTGGCCGAAGGTGTCGTTCACCTGCTTGAGGCCGTTGAGGTCGATCATGAGCAGGCTGAAGGGCGCCCCTGTCCGGTTGCGCCGCGAGATCTCGCGCCTCAGGTCCTCGTGGAAGGCGCGGTGGTTGCGCAGGCCCGTGAGGCTGTCGGTGAGGGCGGCCTGGGCGAGGGTCGCGACCTCGGGCGCGATCGGCTGCCGGCTCCCCCGAGAGCCCGCGAGGCGCGCGAGCTGGACGACGCCGCCGAGCAGGCCGGCGAGGAAGACGGCGAGCGCCGCCGCGAGGGCGGCGAGCTCGAGCCCGCCGGAGGGGAGCGCGTCGACGCTCGCGCGAAGCAGGGTGAGCGCACCGCGCACGCCGAGCGCGAGGATCGCGACCAGGACGGCCGTGACGAGCGCGCGCAGGAAGCGTCGTGATTTCCGCAGGTCGAGAGTCGCCATTCGAAGGCACCGGCCGGCGGCGCCACGCCGCCGGGCTCGCCGTCTCAGTAAGGGCGAAGACCCGGCGGGCGTCGTCCCCCGGAAGTGGGGTTCGCGGGCGCGCGCATCAGCAGTAGCTCGTTCCGGTGCCGTTCCGCCCCGCCGTCGCCGGGTCGTCGGAGACCTTCCCCCCGGGGCCCGAGAAGTAGTAGGTCTTCCCGCCGGGCTCGGACTCCGAGATGCAGTAGTTCGCGTAGTGGCCGGCGACGAGGTGCTTGGGCTGGACGGTGAGGCCGCGGTCGATGCCGCTGTCGTACGAGGCGAGCGCGTCGACCGGGTCGGACACGGGATTGCCCTTCGCGTCCTCGGCGAAGTCGTAGTCGCCGTGGTCGGCGAAGTACGCCTCCACCGAGGGCAGCGCGCTGCGCACGTTCGAGGCGGTCTTCGAGCTCGACGCCCGGTCCTTGAACCCCAGGTACGCGGGGACGGCGATGCCGACGAGGACGACGAGGACGACGAGGACGACGACGAGCTCGACCATGGTGAAGCCCCGCTCGCCCCGCGGCGGATGCTGTGGCGTGTTCATGATCCTCCTTCCCGAGCCTTCGCACCGAGAGCGAGACGGCCCGAGAACGCCGAGGCGCGTCCGGACTCCCAGTGGAGGACTCCCTTCGTCATGGCGTAGCTGCAGCCGGCGACCCCGACCCCGTCGAGCGGGAGCCGGAGCTCGAGCCCCGAACGCCCGACGACGGCGGTCTTCGTGAAGCCCCCGGAGCAGTGGAGGCGGAGCACGGCCGGGCCGGTCCCGAGGCTGCGGAGGGCGAGCCGCAGCGTCCGGTGGACGGCCCCGCCGGCGACGGGGGCCGCGACGGTCACGCTTCCGCTCGGAGCGAAGCGTCCGGTCCGGCTCGACCAGCCGGTCACGACCGACGAGATCCGCACCCGGGCGAGGTCGCGGACGAGGACGTAGCGGCCGGCCCTCGTGATCCCGGGCCCGGTGGCGGCGAGCTCCGCGAAGGCCGGGTCGAAGGCGAGCGGCCCGGTGACCGGCCCGGTCCCGTCCCGCAGCACGCCGCCGCCGGCCAGCCGCACGGGGATCGAGTCGAACGCGTCGCCGCGGCCGCCGCCGAGCACGAGCACCCGCCCGAGCCGCGGGTTCCAGAAGAGCGTCTTCATCACCTCGGCGGGCGGCGTCCCGGCGCCGAACGCGAGCAGCGAGGTGCCCGGCGGGGCGGCGCCGAGCGTCCACGCCGCGCGGGCGCTCCCGCGGGTGGCCGGCGCGAGGACGGCCGCGCAGCCGGCGCCGAGGAGGAGCGCGAACCCCGCCGCGAGCCCCGGCAGCGCGCGGCGCGCGTCGCGCCGCCCGAGCGCGAGCCCGGCGAGCGCCAGCGCCGCCAGCAGCCCGCCGGCGGCGATCGGCGCCGCCCAGCCGGCGCGGCGGGCGAGCACCTCGAACGCGAGCAGCGCGGGCGACTGCCCTCGCACGCCGCCGAAGAGCGGGTCGTCGAGCGGGAGCACGAGCGCGACCGCGGCGAGCCCGGCCGCCGCCCGGGCGTGCAGGCGGCCCGCGAGCAGGCCGCCCTCGGCGGCGGCGAGGAAGGCGACCAGCAACAGGGGGGCGGCGTAGAAGACGTAGCGCTCCTCGAGCTGGCCGAGCCCGGCCCCGAACAGGCCCGCCTCGAAGACGAGCGCGGACGCCGAGAGCAGCGTCAGGGCCGCGAACGCGCGCCCCGCGGGGTCGCGTCCGCGCAGCAGGGCGGCGAGGCCGGCCGCGGCGCCCGGCGCGGTCAGCCAGCCGGCGGCGACGAGGAGGAGCACGAGGTCGGCCGCGGTCCAGTGGAGGATCCCCGCCGGCGAGCGGTCGAAGCTCGCGATGCCCGCGTACCGGCCGACGAGGCTCCCCGGGCCGAGCGCGGCGACGGCGGCGGCGGCGAGCGCGAGCGCGGCCACGACGGCTCGCTGCGCGCGGACGGCGCGGAGCCGCGCCCCCGACTCGCCCGCCGCCGCGGCCGCGGCGAGGTAGGCGAGCGGGAGGAACGCGAACTGCGCGCGCGTCAGGCAGAGGGCCGCCGCGGCGGCGAGGAAGAGCGCCTGGCGCCGGAGGCTCGGGGCGCGGAGCGTGTCGACGGCGAGCAGCACGGCGCCGAGGAAGAGCGGGTAGGCGAAGGGCTCGCTGAGGAGGAGCCCGCCGAAGGCGAGGTCGGGGACGACGACGGCCAGCACGGCCGCCGCGGCCGCGGCCCGGTCGCCGAGCCCGACCCGGCGCGCGAGCGCGAACGAGGGGACGGCCGCGAGCGACATCGCGACCACGCCCTCGAGCTGCGCCGCGCGGTAGGCGAGCGCCGGGTCGTGGATCAGCCACGCGGGCGCTACCGCGACCGAGGCGAGCACCGAGACGAAGTCGAAGGGGCCGCCGCCCGCCGACGGCCACCCGCCCGCCGCGACCGCCCGCGAGACCGCGGTGTAGAGGTACTCGTCCGGCAGCAGCACCGGCCCCTGGAGCCGGAAGGCGAGCGCGAGCCGGGCGAGCCCGATCGCGGCGACCGCGGCCGCGGCCACCCTCGCCGGCGTCAGGGCGAGCGCCCGGCGGGCCGCGAACGCTGCGGAGATCGGAGGGGAGGAGATCATCGGCGTGTCGCTCGAGACGACACGGCGCCTCGGCGGGCCGCATCGCCGGGAAGTGCGCGGAGGGCGCGCCCGGGGGCGCGCCCTCCATCCGCATCGGAACTGCTTAGCAGCCGCTCGGGGTCGTCGAGGTGACGCTCCCGCCCGGGCCCTTGAAGTAGAACGTGGTGCCGCTCGCCGACGTGTCGGACAGGCAGTAGTAGTTCGCGCCCACGTTGCCGACCGTGACGTCGCTGCTGATGCCGGAGTCGATCGCCTGGAGGGCGCTCCAGTCCATGCTGCTGTACGAGCCGTTGTCCGAGAAGTACGCCTCGGCCGACGGGACCGCCTCGCGCAGGTTCGACTTCGCAGCCGAGTCCTGAGCCCGCGAGCGGAAGCCCAGGTACGACGGCACTGCGATCGCGAGCAGGATCCCGATGATCACGATGACGACAAGAAGCTCGATGAGGGTGAAACCCTCCTCGCGAGCCAGTCGCTGCCGCAAACGGTCCATGCAGTGTTCTCCTTGTGGTGTGGATTGGGTGTTGCCGGTCTCAGGATCGGCGGGCCCGCCGGGCCGGGTTAGCCCCCTTCGGGGGATCTTTCGCGCCGCAGTCCCCCAGGACGGGGGATCTTTCGCCGCGGCATCCCCCACGACGGGGGATCGTCCGCGCTCAGACGACGACGCGGGCGAGCTCTTCGAAGGTCGTGATGCCGGCGAGGACCTTCTCCAGCCCGTCGGCCCAGAGGGTCCGCATCCCGTCGGCGGTCGCGGCCTCGTCGATCTCGTCGTGCGTGGCGCCGCGGCTCGCGAGCCGGGCGACCGTCTCGGTCATCGGCAGGAACTGGAAGACGCCGATCCTGCCCTTGTAGCCGGTGTTGCCGCAGCGGGCGCAGCCGACCTTGTGCCTGAGCTCCGCCGCCAGGAAGCGGTCCATGTGCTCGGGCGCGACACGGGCGGCGACGAGCTCCTCCTCGGTCGGGCGGTAGCCCTCCGCGCAGTGCGTGCAGAGCGTGCGCGCGAGCCGCTGGGCGAGCACCGCGGAGACCGCGGAGGAGGTCAGGAAGGGCTCGACGCCCATCTCCGTCAGGCGCGTGAGCGCGCCCGGGGCGTCGTTCGTGTGCAGCGTCGAGAGCACGAAGTGGCCGGTGAGGGCGGCCTCGATCGAGATCTTCGCCGTCTCCACGTCGCGGACCTCGCCCACCATCACCACGTCCGGGTCGGAGCGGAGGATCGAGCGGAGCACGGCCGAGAACGTGAGCCCGGCGCGGTTGTTGATCTGGACCTGGTTGATGCCGGTGAGCCGGTACTCGACGGGGTCCTCGACCGTGATCACGTTGATCTCGGGCCGGTTGATCTCGGCGAGCGCCGCGTAGAGCGTCGTCGACTTGCCGGACCCGGTCGGGCCGGTGACGAGGAGCGCGCCGGTGGGCTTCGCCACGACCTTCTGGAAGTCCGCGCGCATCGGCTCGGAGAAGCCGAGCTCGTGCAGCGTCGGGGCCCGGCGGGACTTGTCGAGCAGGCGCATCACGACCGACTCGCCCTCGACCGTCGGGAGCGTCGCGACGCGGATGTCGAGCGTGCGGCCGGCGGCGGCGGCGCCGAGGGTGATGCGGCCGTCCTGCGGCTTGCGGCGCTCGGCGATGTCGAGCTTCGCGAGCACCTTCACGCGGGTGGTGACGCCGGCGGCGAACTGCCGCGGGATCCGCTGCGCGATGTTGAGGACGCCGTCGATCCGGAAGCGGACGACGAGCGCGTCCTCCTGCGGCTCGAAGTGGACGTCGCTCGCGCCGTCCTCGGCGGCCTGGAAGATGATCGAGTTGACGAGGCGGACGACCGGCCCGTCGGAGATGCCGTCGTCGGCCTCGAGGTCGTCCGGAGCGTCCTCCTCGATGACCTCGAACGCGCCGTTGTCGAGAATCGCGCCGAAGGCCTCGTTCGCGCGCAGCAGGCGCCTGATCTCGAGCTGGACGTCCTCGACCGGGGCGACCGCGAACTCCACCGGCCGCCGGGCGGCGAGGCGGAGCTCGTCGATGCCGTGGATGTTGTCGGGATCGGTGAGCGCGACGCGCAGCGACGTCTCGTCGACCGCGTAGGGCACCGCGACGACGCGCTCGAGCACGCGCAGCGGGACGAGCTTGACGGCCTCCGGCGACACGCCCGTGACCGCGAGGTCGACGAGCGGGAGGCGATGGCGCTCGGCGAGCAGGCGGGCGCGCTCGAAGTCGTCCAGCTCGGGTGACTCGTGCGGCTGCGTCTCCACGGCGAGCAGGCGGGGCCTCGGCGTCGCGTCCCCGTCGGCGGTGAGGCTCTGGGCGTCGATCGTCGACATCTCTAGCGGTATCGGCTGCCGGGGGCGATCACGTGAGCGCGACTTCTCAGTGGAGGCCGAGGTAGGCGTCGAGGATCGGCTCCCCGGCGAAGAGCGCGACGACGCCGCCGAGGGCCAGGAAGGGGCCGAACGGCATCCCCATCTTCCGCCCGGCCCGGCCGTGACGGACGAGGATCGCGACCGCCGGGACGAGCGCGCTCAGCATGCCGGCCATGAGCGCGACCGGCACCGTCCGGCCGAGCGCTGCGCCGAGGAGGAGCGCGAGCTTCACGTCGCCCATCCCCATGCCGCCCGGGTAGGCGATCGCGGCGAGGAGGAGGAAGAACGCGGCGCCGAAGCCGCCGAGCGCCCACTCCGGCGAGGGCTCGAGCGCGGTCATCGCCGCGAGCACGACCGCCGCCGCAGGCAGGACGATGCGGTTCGGGATGATCCGCCCCTCGAGGTCGGTGACCGTCACGGCGACGAGGGTGCAGCAGAAGAGCGCCGCGACGACCGCCTCGCCCGTGAGCCCGAAGCGGAGGAAGCAGGCGGAGACGAGCAGCGCGGTCACGAGCTCGACCGCCGGGTACTTCCACGGGATCCTGACGCCGCACGAGCGGCAGCGCCCGCGCAGGAGCGCGTACGAGAGCAGCGGGATGTTGTCCCGCCAGCGGATCGCGCTCCCGCAGCTCGGGCACGACGAGCCCGGCCTGACGAGCGAGCGCCGCGCGGGGACGCGCGAGGCCACCACGTTCAGGAAGCTGCCTATCGCGAGGCCTGGCGCGAGCGCGAAGGCGCCGAGCACGAGTTCCATCAGTCCCTCATTTCGTCCGCAGTGGCCGCAGGGGTGGAGCCGGATCGCATCTCACTCGCAGGTGAGTGATCCCGGCAACCCCCTAACGGGGTACTGACGGAACGCGGACGAGGCGGAGCGGCGGCGGCTCGGGAGCCGCCGCAGGCTCGGGCTCGGGCTCGGGCTCCGCCATCGCCGGCGTGAGCGCCGCGGCCGCGCGCACCTTCTGCGCGTGGTCGAGCGCGAGCAGGAAGTCGTGCTGGTTCGGCGCCGCGGCCGCCGCGACGTCCCGCTCGACGAGCTCGTCGAGCACGAGCTCGATCAGCGCGTCGGTGAGCGTGCGCATGTCGTAGAAGGACCCCTCGGAGATCGCGTCGGGGATCTCCTCGGAGCGGTTCTCGCGGATCAGCTCGGCGATCCGGTCGTTCGAGACCATCACCTCGACGGCTGCGATGCGGCCCCCTCCGCGCCGCGGCAGCAGCCGCTGGCTGACGACGCCGCGCAGGACGCCGGCGAGGATCGAGCGCACCATCTGCTGCTTCGCCGCCGGGAAGAACTCGACGAGGCGGCCGATCGTCTCTGCGGCGTCCACCGTGTGCAGCGTCGACAGCACGAGGTGGCCGGACTCGGCCGCCTGGAGCGCCGTCTGCGCGGTCTCCGCGTCGCGCAGCTCGCCGATCAGGATCACGTCGGGGTCCTGGCGGAGCGCGCGGCGGAGCGCCTGGCCGAACGACTCGGTGTCGAGCCCGACCTCGCGCTGGTTGACGATGCTCCTGCGGTCCTCGTGGAGGATCTCGATCGGGTCCTCGATCGTGACGATGTGCTGCTGGCGCGTCGCGTTGATGTGGTCCACGATGGCGGCGAGCGTGGTCGACTTGCCCGAGCCGGTCGCGCCGGTGACGAGCACGAGGCCGCGGTGCTCCTCCGCCAGCCGGGCCACGCCGGGCGGGAGCCTGAGGTCGGCGAACGACGGCACCTTGCGTGGGATCAGCCGGAAGGCGAGCGAGGTGTGCCCACGCTGCTTGAACGCGTTCACGCGGAAGCGCGGCAGGCCCTCGGCCTGGTAGCTCATGTCGAGCTCCCCGGTCGCGTTGAACGCGGCCAGGCGCTCGGGCACCGTCGCCGTCACCGCGGCGAGGACCGCGGCGAGGTCGTCCTCCGACAGCAACGGCTCGCCGGCGAGCGGCTCGATCGCGCCGTCGCGGCGGATCATGGGCGGCTTCCGAAGCTTGAAGTGCACGTCGCTGGCACCGAGCTCCGACACACGGAGGAGGATGGCGTTCAGTTCCACGCCCCCTCCCTATCGGCGCTCCGGCGCCCGGCCTTTAGCCGGTTTTCCCCTCCGTCGCGCCGTCATCCGGGTGAGCCGGCTCAAGGTCGCGGCGGCCCCTGACGATAAGGAGGCTCGATGGCGGCGGACGAGGGCACGATCGTGGCGGGCGGGCAGAGCCTCGCCGACGCTGCGGGCAGCGAGGTCGTCGAGGCGCTCGTGCGCGCGCTCGAGCTGCACGACTACCGCCGCGGTCTCTTCGGCGAGAACGAGGGGCACGGCATCCGGGTGACGCGGCTCGCGCTCCGGCTCGCCGAGCGCGTCGCGCCCGAGCTCGCCGCCGACCCGCGCCTCGAGTACGGCTTCCGGCTCCACGACATCGGGATGATCGGGGTGTCCGACTCGATCCTGAGCAAGCGCGGCAGCCTGACGCAGGACGAGCTCGACGAGGTGCGGGAGCACCCGCTCCTCGGCGAGCGGATCGTCGCCTCGGTGAGCTGCCTGCGCGGGATCGCGCGGCAGGTGATCGGCGCGCACCACGAGCGCTGGAACGGCTCCGGCTACCCGCGCCGGCTCGAAGCGGAGCGGATTCCGCTCGCGGCACGGATCTTCGCGCTCGCCGACGTGTTCGACGCGATGACGAGCGAGCAGCCGTGGCGGAACGCGTTCGCACCGGAGGTCGCCCTCGCGGAGATCGAGCGCGGCTCCGGCGTCCTCTTCGACCCGGAGCTCGTGCCGGTCTTCCTGGAGCTCGCCGGCTCCGCCGTCGCGCTCGACCGATCGCTCGCCTGAGGGAGCGAGCGCGGCCGGTCTCCGGCCGATAGCTCGTCCAACTGCACCGTCGGCGCCTCCGCGGCGCGGGTGCCGAGACGAAAGGCGGGGGGAGACCGCAGATGACGCCGGAGGGCGCGAGCCCGACGAGCCACGACGACCAGTCCGCGCACGCGCTCGCCGCGCAGTGGGGACTCGAGTTCCGCGAGGCCGCGGCGGTCTCGATCGACCCGCGCGCGCTCACGCTCCTGCCGAGCTCGGAATGCCGCCGCCTGCGGGCGGTGCCGCTCGGGGTGAGCGCGGGCGGCGCGGTCGTCGCCGTCGCCGCGCCGAGCACCGAGCGCTTCGACGCGGTGCGCTCCTTCACGGGCGCCGAGACGCGCTTCGTCCTGATCGCCGAGCGCACGCTCGAGGCGCTCCTGCACAGCCGCATGTTCTCGGACGTACCCTCCGCGAGGCCGGCGCCGCCGGCGCCCGCCCCGGAGCCCGTCCGCCGGCCGGAGCCCGAGCCCGTGCGCCGGCCAGAGCCCGAGCCCGAGCCCGTCGCGCCCGAGCCCGTCGCGTTCGAGCCCGAGCCGGAGCCGGAGCCGGCGCCCGTCGCGCCCGGGCCGGAGCCCGCGCCCGCTCCGGAGCCCGCGCCCGCTCCGGAGCCCCGCGGCGTCGACCAGGGGCTCGTCGAGGCGATCGTCGCCGCCCTCGAGCGCCGGCGCGAGCCCGAGCCCGAGCCCGAGCCCGAGACGCCCGCCCCCGCGCCTGCGCCCGCTCCCGAGGGCGCTGACCTCCCCCTCGCCCCGGTGCTCGAGCAGCTCGACGCGTCGATCGCCGCCTGGTCGGCCGTCCGCGCGGCGCTCGAGTCGGTCGGCAGGGAGCTCGAGGAGACGAAGCGGAGCCTGCGCGAGACGAAGGAGCAGCTCTCGGTCGCGCACGCGGAGGCCGACCAGCGCGAGCGGCGGCTGCGCTCGCTCGAGGCGGAGGCCGCCGAGAGCAACGCGCTCCTCCTCGAGGCGCGTGTCCGGCTCGAGGACGCGGTCGAGGCGCTCGGCGCCGGCACTCGCCGCATCGAGAGCTCGGCCGAGCTCTACTGACTCGACCGAGCCACTCTATGGGGGGATTGCAGGCGCGTCGCGCTTCCACCACGGTGGGATACGCGGCGATGACCACACCTGCGGCACGTTCACCTCTCAAGCGGCTGCTCCGTTCTCGTACGGTCCGCGTGGCGAGGCCCGTGCTCCTCCTCGCGGCGGTCGCCGGAGCGATCGCCACCGTGGCGAGCGCCGTCGGCGGCTGGCACGCCGCGACCGACGTCGCGAGCGCCCGCAGCGCGTTCGTGCTGCTCCGCTCGGGCGCGGCCCACGAGGCCGCGTACCTGGACCGCCTCCGCCGCAACCCGCGCTCGACCGGAAACCGCAGCTCGTTCTTCGCCGCCGCGCAGGCCGAGACCGCGCTCCTCGTGCGCGTCGCCCGCGACGTGCCGGCGAGCCAGCGCTCGCGCGTCCGGGAGGTCGAGCGCACCCACCTCGCGGCGGTCGAGGCCGCGGCGCGCGGCCTCAGCCCGCGCCACGGAGCCGCCGCGCAGCTCCGGACGGCGCTGCGCCGGCTCGAGCAGGTCGAGCTGCGGGCGGCCGCCCTGCAGACAGACCGCAGCCTCACGGACGTGCGGCCGTGGCCCTCGACGACGCTCGAGCGCGCCGGCGCGGCCGACCTCGCGCTCGTCCTCCTCGCCGGCCTCTCCGGCCTCCTCCGGCACGCGGTTCGCGCCGCGGGCCTGCGCCGCGGCGAGGGCGACGGCAGCGCGAGCAGCGCCGAGATCGAGCGCCTCACGCAGGTCGCCCGCTCCGACAGCCTCACCGGTCTCGCGAACCACCGCGCGTTCCAGGACGACCTCTCGACGGTGATCGAACGGCGCAACGCCGACGGCACGCCCTTCTCGCTCCTCGCGCTCGACCTCGACGGGCTGAAGCAGATCAACGACGTGCAGGGACACCAGTCCGGGGACGCGTACATCCGGACCGTCGCCGGCTGCATCGAGGAGGAGGTCGGGGCGAAGGGCAGGGTCTACCGGACGGGCGGGGACGAGTTCATGGCCATCCTGCCGGGCTGCCGCGGCTGGCACGCGCTGACGGTCGCGCACGCGATCCAGCGCACGTCGAACCAGCGCACCGGCCGGCGGGCGCTCTCGATCGGGATCGCCGAGTCGACGAAGACCGAGGGACGGCGCGCCCTCCTCCACCAGGCCGACCTCGCGCTCTACGAGGCGAAGCGCGCGAAGCTGCTCGCCGTCAGCTACCACGAGGGGCTCGAGCCGCGGCAGGTCGACGCCGGCGCCGTCGGCCCGAGCGAGCACCAGAAGGCGCTCGCCGCCGCGCTCGCGCAGGCGGTCGACGCCCACGACGCCGGAACGCGGAACCACAGCGAGACGGTGGCCGAGCTCTGCGCCGCGCTCGGCGCGCGCCTCGGGATCTCCGGCGAGGGGCTCGAGCGGCTCCGCATCGCCGGCCTCCTGCACGACGTCGGCAAGATCGGCGTGTCGGACACGGTCCTCACGAAGCGCGGCGCGCTCGGCCCCGACGAGCGCTCCGAGATCGAGCTCCACACGACGGTCGGCCATTCGATCCTCACCTCGGCCGGGCTGCACAAGGAGGCCGTCTGGGTGCTGCACCACCACGAGCGCTTCGACGGCGCCGGCTACCCGACCGGCCTCGCGGGCGAGGCGATCCCGATCGAGTCGCGCATCATCGCCGTCGCGGACGCGTTCGAGGCGATGACCGGGTCGCGCCCCTACCGCGACGCGCTCACGCCCGAGCAGGCGCTGACCGAGCTCGCGCTCCACAGCGGCACCCAGTTCGACCACCGCTGCGTGCAGGTCCTGAACGAGCTCTTCGGCGGCGCCGAGCTCCCGGCCGCGACCGCCCGGGACGGCGCCGGCGTCGCGGCGATCGCCTGAGGCCCTCAGCGCCCGAGCAGGGCGAGCGCACGCAGCGGCACGCGCGCGATTCCGTGCTGCGCGCCGGGGTGCGGCAGCTCCCCGAGCAGGAGCCGCTCGACCGTCCGCCAGACGAGCGGGGTGCGCGCGAGCCGCCACGACGCGCGCGGCCAGCGGTCGAGCGCGCGCTTCAGCTTCCACGACGCCCGGTGGAGCGACGCGAGCTCGCCGTCGACCGCGGCCTCGAACGGCTCGAGCGTCGAGGAGCGCCCGGCGAGCAGGTCGAGGATCGCCGCGGCCGCGAGCTCCGCCGAGACGAAGCACTCGTACATGCCGTCGCCTGACACGGGGTCGATCAGGCCGGCGGCGTCGCCGACGAGGAGCGCGCGCGGGCCGGCGATCCGGGTGCCGGGACGGCGGAGCGGCAGGCGATGGCCGCGCAGCTCCTCGAGCGACCCGGGCTCGACGCCGTGCGCCTCGCACAGGCGGGCGAGGTGGCCGCGCAGCTCGGGGCCGGCGTGCTGCCACGCCCCGACGCCGACGTTCGCGTGGCCCGCCTTCGGGAACACCCAGCCGTAGCCGCCCGGGATGTCGGCGAGCTCGACGACGGCGCGGCGTTCGTAGCGGGAGCGCTCGAGCGCGCCGTAGCGGGCGTTCCCCTCGTAGGCGACCCCGTGGACGATCCCCTCGCCGAGCCCGAGCGCCCGCGCCGTCGTCCCGTTGGCGCCGTCCGCGCCGACGACGACCTCGGCGGAGACGCGCTCCCCGCCCGCGAGCACCGCGGTGCTTCCCCCGTCGAGCGCCGCCACCGTCGTCCCCTCGCGCACCTCGACGCCGCGCTCCCGCGCCGCGTCGAGCAGGAACGCGTCGAGCCGGCGGCGCTGCGTCATCAGGATCACCGGCGCGCGGGCGCGGCGGACGACCGCGTCCCCGTAGCGGAAGCGGAGCTCGACGAGGTCGACCTCCTCCTCGACGACCGGCGCCGGGTCGACCGGGCAGCGGCGGACGGCGCGCACGGTGAGCCCGCCGCCGCAGGGCTTGTCGCGGGGGAAGCGGGCGCGGTCGACGAGCAGGACTGTGGCGCCCGCGGCCGCGAGCCGGAAGGCGGTGGTCGAGCCCGCCGGCCCCCCACCGACCACGAGCGCGTCGTAACGCTGCATCGCCTGAGGCTACAATGCGCCGCGCTTCCCGGGGGTGTGCCCGAGCGGCCAAAGGGAACGGGCTGTAAACCCGTCGGCTCTGCCTACGGAGGTTCGAATCCTCCCGCCCCCACTCCAGGCAAGGACTCGAACTTCTTTCCCGCATCTTGCGGACTTCCGGCGGCGTCGGCGTTGTCGACGACGGCGACACACCAGGGTCGGCCTGCGCAACAACCCGGTGCGCAACAACCCGGGGTCTGACCCCGAACCGTTGCGCGCGCCCAGCTCCAGCCGCCGCGGCGCAACAACCCGGGGTCTGACCCCGAACCGTTGCGCGCGCCCACGAACCGTTGCGCGCGCCCAGCTCCAGCCGCCGCGGCGCAAC
>Ga0070741_10006465_pt1 | contig 25125 bp, 21 predicted proteins | sample Coa_R1_4_FD_66440 | JGI IMG/M metagenome (GOLD analysis project Ga0070741, IMG submission 66440) | Surface soil microbial communities from Centralia Pennsylvania, which are recovering from an underground coalmine fire - Coalmine... | ecosystem: Environmental > Terrestrial > Soil > Unclassified ... | reverse complement strand
GAGGTCGCGTTCCGGTGGCAGGCGCACGCCCGGCGGCACGTCACCGCGCGAGATGCCGTCTTCGAGCAGGGTAACCAGATGGCGGTAGATGGGACGTGTTCGCGGCAGCGTTCGAGACAGTCCATTGATCCATTGGACGGTTTGACGATGGCCTGTTTTCGGCATGATGCGTGGCATGAGTGGCGCGTTGAACCAGTCCAATTCTAGCAACGAATCGATCTACGTGAGCGGCACCTTCCGCTCCCCCGCCGATGCGGCGGTCAGCGTCTTCGATCACGGCCTGCTGTACGGCGACGGCGTCTTCGAGGGCATCCGGGCGTACAACGGGCGCGTCTTCAAGCTCGAACGCCATGTCGAGCGGCTGTTCGATTCGGCGAAAGCGATTCGTCTCGAGATCCCGCACACCCAATCCGACATGTGCGACATCATCCTCGACGCCTGCCGGCGCAACGACATCGTCGACGGGTACCTGCGCGTCGTTGTCACGCGCGGCCCCGGAGATCTCGGCGTCGATCCGCGCAAGTGCCCGCGGCCAGAAGTGATCGTCATCCCGCGCAAGACGCTGTCGATTTACGCCGCGCCGTCGAAGGGCATCCGCGTCGTGACCTCGACCTTCCGGCGCAACTCGATCGAGGCGCTCAGCCCGGCGATCAAGTCGTTGAACTACATGAACAATGTGCTCGCGCGGATCGAAGCCAACGACCGCGGCGCCGACGAAGCGCTGATGCTCGACCCGAGCGGCTACGTTGCCGAAGCCACGGTCGACAACTTCTTCATCGTGACGTCGGGCGGTCTGGTGACGCCGCCGACCGCGACGAATCTGAAAGGGATCACGCGCGAGACGATTCTGGGGATCGCGGCAAGCCTCGGCATCCGCGCGGACGAGTCACCGTTTACCTTGTTCGATGTGTGGACGGCGCGCGAAGCATTTATCTGCGGCACCGCAGCGGAGGTCGTACCCGTTGTCTCGGTCGACGACAGGACGATTGGGACCGGCGGCGTCGGGCCGATCACCGGCAGGATTCTGCAGTCCTATCACGAACTCGTGCGCATGCAGGGCACGCCGATCAACCCGTCACCAGCCGCTCAGGAGTTTGCGGCAACGTTCAAGGTGTGAGTTGATCCACGCGACCATTCGCCCGTAGAGATGCGGCGCCGGTGGTTCGACGAGGGATTCGGGATTCCAGATCAGCATTAGCGTCGCCCTGCTTTGATGCCGAAAGACATCGATGTGAACCGCTGATGCACCAGGTCGGTCGATGTACTGAGCACGATGCTGCGGACGCCGGCGTCAAGGGCGAGGTACTTCGACAGCCAGATTTCGACGCCGCCGCCCACAACCGGATCCCAGTTCTGCACGGTGCCGCTTGCATCGTGCACGTCGACCAGCGTCGGCACCGCGTTGACGGTGTTGCCGACCTGCGTGTGTGATGCGGTCGTCGCCGACCAGTGCCACACGCCGGCCTCGACAAACGGGACGACGCGCCGCATCGGCAGGCGCGCGACGCCCAGGAGGGTGACGCCGCGCGCCCGGCCGAAGACGCTGTCCTGCGCGAACGTCGAACCGATCACAAATGCGTCGGTCACCGATTCGGCGGCGGCATTCGCCCGGACGCGTACCTGCCCCACGTCGAGAAATCCGACTTTGATGCCCACGAACTTGTAGAGCGTCATCGTCGCGTTCAGGTCCCAGGCCGGCATGCGCGACGTGGCATCGCACGTCAGCGTGGCGCCGACCTGTCGTGCCGATGCCTGCAATGGCGCGCAGTCGTTTGCGGCCGCGCGAACGACATTGCTGACGTTGACGTCGAATTGAAAACCAACGGGTGTCGTCGTGGTCGTCCCGGCAACTTCCTGTGCCGACGTGGAGACGGCGGTGCCCCAGATGATGGCGAAGGCGAACGGAAGAAGACGGTTGCGGACCATTGCTGCTTGCTAGGTCACGCGCCAACAGGGCGCGGAGCGGCTCAGGCCCGCTCTTCCAGCTCGTGCCACCTCTCGTAAGCTGCTGATATCAAGCTGGTTAGTTCGTCGGATCGCGCCAGAGCCGAACGGATCGATTCGGCGTCCTCTTTGTAGAAATCGGCCCCCCCGATGCGGGCGGTCAACTGCCGCTGCTCTTCTTCCAGGCCCTCGATCTGAGCTGGCAGCGCCGCGAGTTCGCGCTGTTCTTTGTATGACAGGCGCTTTGAAGCGACCACGGAACGCACAGAACCCACGGGCGCCTTTTCTTTCTTCTGTGCGTTCTGTGTTGTCTGTGGTTGCCTTTGCCGCACCCAATCCTCGTACCCACCCACGTATTCGCGGACGATGCCGTCGCCCTCGAACGCGAACGTGCTCGTGACGACGTTGTCGAGGAACGTGCGGTCGTGTGTCACGAGCAGCAGCGTGCCGGGCCATTCGATCAGTTGCTCCTCGAGCAATTCCAGTGTTTCCAGATCGAGATCGTTGGTCGGTTCGTCGAGGACCAGCACGTTCGCGGGCCGCGTGAACAGGCGAGCGAGGAGCAGGCGATTGCGCTCGCCGCCCGAGAGCGCCTTGACCGGCGATCGCGCGCGCTCGTCCGAGAACAGAAAGTCGCGCAGGTACGCGTGGACGTGACGCGTGCGGCCGTTGGCTGTGATCGTGTCGTTGCCGTCGCCCACGGTTTCGAACACCGTGCGTTCGGGATCCAGTTGTTCGCGCTGTTGATCGTAGTACGCGATCTGCACGTTGGCGCCGACGCGGACCTCGCCCGCATCAGGCGCCAGATCGCCAATCAGCATCCGCAGCAGCGTCGTCTTGCCCGATCCATTCGGACCGATCAACCCGATGCGATCGCCGCGCATGATGCGGACCGAGAAATCGCGCACGACGTCGCGGTCGCCGTACCGCTTCGCGATGTGTTCGGCCTCGAAGACGAGTTTGCCGGACGGATCGGCGCGCTCGACGTCAAGCCGCGCGCTGCCGATCTGCTCGCGACGGGCGGCGCGCTGCGCGCGCATCGCCATCAATGCGCGCACCCGGCCTTCGTTCCGTGTTCGGCGCGCCTTGATGCCTTGCCGCAGCCACACTTCCTCTTCGGCGAGCTTCTTGTCGAACCGTGCCTGCTCCGTCGCTTCGTTCGCGAGCGCTTCGTCTTTGCGGCGCAGGTAGGTGGCGTAGTCGCCCGGCCACGACGTCAGCCGGCCGCGATCGAGCTCGACGATGCGCGTGGCGAGGCGCTGCAGAAAAGCGCGATCGTGTGTGACGAACAACACGGCACCCGCGAAGTCGGCGAGAAACGTCTCGAGCCATGTGATCGCGTCGATGTCGAGATGATTCGTCGGTTCGTCGAGCAGCAGCACGTCCGGTTGGCCGACGAGCGCGCGCGCCAGCAACACGCGCCGGCGCCAGCCACCGGAGAGCTGCTCGACGATCGCGTCTGCCCGAAGATCGAGCCGCGACAGGACGACGTCCACGTGATGTTCGCGCAGCCACGCTTCGTCTTCGTCCAGGTGATGCGTGTGCCCTTCGGCGACGACGTCGAACACGGTCCGCGGGTCCGACAGGGGCACATCCTGCTCGAGCCGTGCGATGCGCAGGGCCGGTTGGCGCCACACCGTCCCGGCGTCCGGCGCGACGTCGCCGTTGACGATCTTCAGCAACGTCGACTTGCCGGTCCCGTTGCGGCCGATCAGCGCTATCCGTTCGCGAGCCTCGACATGCAGCGTGGCAGCGTCGAGCAGCGGCAGATGGCCAAATCCGATCGAGACGCCGTCCAACGCGACCAGGGGCATCCGATCAACGTACCATACGCGTCAGTATGAGACGCACCATTCCGTTGGTCCTGCTCCTGTGGACGACGCTCCTCGCGCAGCCGCGGTTCGCGTTCGACTACGCGGCGATTGCGAAGCGGCTCGTCCAGCAGCTCGCACTGAGACCCGGCGAACGCGTGATATCGATCGCCCACCCGGGCACGTTCGACGACCTCGTGCCGTACATCCGCTACGAAGTCATGCGCGCAGGCGCCATCGACCTCGGCGTGATGGAAGTGCTGCGTGAGCCAGTACCGGAATCGTTCGACGCCGCTGTGATGGCGAAAGGCGCGCGCGAGGCGCGCGCGCACTACAAAGACATGTTTCGCAATGTAGACGCGGCGATCATGATGCCTGGCGCGACCACCGCGCATCCGGCCTATCTTGCGATGCAGGACTGGCTGAAGGAGGACCTGACCGAGCGACGCGGGCGCCGCACGATCCATTTCCATTGGGTCGAAAACGGCAGCGCGTATCCGATCGCGGGGCAGCCGATGCCGCCCCGATTCGAAATCGATCGGCTGTACCAGCGCGCGCTCCTGCAGACGGACTATGCGGCGCTGGCGGCGTCGCAGAAGAAGTTCGCGGACGCGTTGCGCGGTGGCGAGGTCCATATCACGTCGCCCGCGGGGACCGACCTACGGTTCCGCGTTGGCGATCGTCCGATCAACCTGCAGGACGGCGACGCGGCGCAGGCGCACACGGCAAACGGCGTCGTGCTGATCGATCACGAGATCGAACTGCCGGCCGGGGTCGTCCGCGTCGCACCGATTGAAGAATCGGTCGAAGGCGTGGTCGCGTTTCCGCCGTCGCAATGGGACCGGCGACCGGTTGACGGATTGAAGTTGCGGTTTGCGCGCGGACGCGTCGCCGACATCACTGCGACGGCCGGTCGCGACGCCGTGGAAGCAGAGCTGACCTCGGCCGGCGCCGCCGCCCGCGCCTTTCGCGAGTTCGCACTCGGAATGAATCCGCTGCTCGCGGTGCCGGACCGCGATCCTTGGATCCCGTACTACGGCTACGGGTCGGGCGTCGTCCGCCTGTCGCTCGGCGACAACACCGAGTTGGGGGGGCGGGTCGCGGACGCAAAGTCGCCGGCGTACGTCCGCTGGAACTTCTTCACCGATCTGACGGTGACGATCGGCAACACGACATGGGTGCGCAACGGGCGCATGTAGGCCTGACTCGCCGAAGCGCGACGCGCGGAGGCGGTTTGGCACAACTCGTGCTGAACCCCGTGCGTGATCTACCGCCGGCGTTGGATTTGGATACTCACTTCCCTTTCCGCCGGCCTTGCCGTCGCGCTCGTGATCATCGCGGCCGCGGTTCCGCTCTCCTCAGACGCCTTACGTCGCCGCATCGTCGCCGAGCTGTCGCAGCGCATGAATGCGGACATCGAGCTCGGCGATTTAGATCTGCATCTGTTTCCGCGTTTGCGAGCCTCCGGCGGCGCGCTCAGGGTCCGCCAGCACGGTGACGGCGACGAGCCGCTGATCTCGGTCAGCCATTTCGTCCTGGATGCCGATCTCCTCGGGGTCGTCCGCCACCGGATCGCACACGTGCAGCTCGTCGGATTGAAGATTGTCATCCCACCCAAGAACAAGTCGCGGGACGCCTCCGACGCCGTCGCGACCACCGGCGACCGGCCGCAAACCGACCCCTCCTTCGAAGGCGATGTCGTCGTCGATACCCTGGAGTCCACCGATGCGCAGCTCGTCATCATGCCGGACCGCGAAGACCAGCAGAAGGGGAAGAAGCCGAGCATTTGGGCGATTCACCGGTTGAAGATGCGAGACGTCGGCGCGAGATCGGCGATGCCGTTCGACGCGACGCTCACGAACGCGATCCCGCCAGGCGACATCGTCACCTCGGGCACATTCGGCCCGTGGAAGGTCGAGGTCCCCGGCGATACGCCGCTCGCAGGTCAATACGTGTTCGACCATGCGGACTTGAACGTGTTCCGCGGCATCGGCGGCACGCTGTCGTCGCGCGGCACGTTCGGCGGCGCGCTCGATTACATCGACGTGAACGGCGAGACCGACACACCTGACTTCGTCATCGACGTGGGCGGACATCCGTTCCCGATGCACACGAAATTTCACACCATCGTCGACGGCACGAACGGCAACACGTACCTGAAGGAGATCGACGTCGACTTCCTGAAGTCGTCGTTCGTCGCGCGCGGCGCCGTGTACGACGAAGGCGAGCACATCCCGGGCCGCATGGTCACACTCGACATCGACATGCGTCACGCGCGCATCGAGGACGTGATGCAAATGGCGGTGAAGGCGTCGCCGCCACCGATGGTCGGCGCGCTGACGCTGCAAACACGATTCGAACTCCCGCCCGGTGACGCGGACGTCGCCGACCGCTTGCGGCTCGATGGACGCTTCACCATCGCCGGCGCGCGATTCACCAACATGGATGTTCAGGCCAAGATCGACGAGCTGAGTCAGAAGAGCCGTGGGCGGACAGTCCTCGAACAACGCAATCGCGTGTTGTCGAACTTCCAGGGGCGATTCACCCTCGGCGCCGGCAAGTTGAAATTGGGCTCGCTGATGTTCGAAGTGCCGGGCGCACGGGTGACGCTTGCCGGCGGCTACGCGCTCAAGTCGGAGGCGCTCGATTTCCGCGGTCTCATGCTGATGGACGCGAAAGTGTCGGACACGCAGAGCGGCTTCAAACGGCTGCTGCTGAAGGTCGTCGATCCGCTGTTCCGTCGGAAAGACGGCAAGGACGGGAGCGCCGTGCCGTTCAAGATCAACGGCAAGCGCAGCGATCCGCAGTTCGGGCTCGATTTCGGTCGCGTCTTCAAGCGCGGTAATTAGCGCGCAGCCACGCCCGCGCCAGCTGATAATCGGGGCACGCGCCGGCCACCAGCTTCCAGAACTTCGATGAATGATCCATGCGCTTGAGATGCATCAGTTCGTGGATCAGTACGTAGTCGCGGATCCAATCGGGCATCGTGACCAACCGCCAGTTCAAACAGATGTGGCCGTTCGGCGAACAAGATCCCCAGCGCCACCGCTGATTGCGAACGCTGACTCGCGAAACCGTCAGGCCGTGCTGCGCGGCGAGTTCGAGCAGCCGCGCCGGGAGGATCTGCTTCGCGCGCGCGACATCGTCCGGATCCGGAGGGACGACGACGTCGGCCGGGATCGGTTGCGTGGCGAGCCGATGTCGCTGCTTACCGATCCACGACTGCTCGCGTTCGACAAACGCCGCTGCTTCTCGTTTCGATCCCCACCGCGGAATGGTGACGCGCACGCGCCCATCCGGCCGAACGCGAATGACGTAACGCCGCGCGCGCGGATGACGCACAAAGTCGATCAATGGCCACCGTACACGACGAAGCCGCGCTTGCGGAGGCTTTCGGCCAGGAACACTTCCATCGCTTTCGCTTTGGAGTACGGCATCGGATTCAGGTGCGCGTACAGTTTGGGCACGAGCCGCTCGCCGAACTTCTTCACGACGCGCGCGGCCTTATAACCCCGTTTATGATTCTCGAATCGCTGCTCCGGCGTCAGGCCGGTCATGCCGACGTAATACGCGGCTTTGCCATCGCGCTTCGGATTGCGCAGAAACACGACATACACGTTGTGGTGCTCAGAACGTTTCCGCGTGCGCGGCAAGCTTCTTGTCCAGGGTGATCAACCGGACGCGCAGGTGTCGTGCAAGCCACAAATAACTCGCGTCAGACGCACTCAAGTTCGTTTCGAGTGCGAGTTCGACCACCGCGACGAAATCAACGGGACGAAGAACAATGCCGCGCTCGAGCGCCTCTGCGAGGTTTTCGCGCAGGGTCGCAGCGTCGGACGGCCGTTGTCGGATTTTTGTGCGCGCCGTATTGGCCAGTTCGAACGGCAGGATCGCTGGCGCGGTCAAGCTGTCGGCATTGGCAATTTGCTCGAGGACGCGAGCGCCGTGCTCTTCCGAAAAGATAACGGCGGCAAACGCGGACGCGTCAACGACGACCACGCGCCTTCTCCAGCACGCGCTCGAGATGCCGGCTGCGTTCGTCGCGCATACGGCGAACGATCCGTGCCGATTCGTTTTTCGGGCTCAAGCCTCGCGCTTTGCCGCGTTCATACAGTTCCTGTAACGTCAGGACCGGCGACTGCACTTCATCGGCGGCGCGCTCGATGACTTCGAGCAGCTCGCATTGCAGCGAGCGCTTGTTGCGCTGCGCGCGGTTGCGCAGGCGCTCGACCACCTCGTCGGGAACGTTCTTGATCGAGAGGCTGACGGGCATCGTGGTTCCATTATAGCTCCACAATGGAACCACTCCAGTGACATCCCGTTGCACTTTCGATATATCCCGTACGTACAATGACTGTTTAAGCCTCCATGTGGATTGTTCGCATTGCGTTGAATCGGCCGTACACGTTCGTCGTCTTGGCGTTGCTCATCCTGGGCATCGGCCCGCTGACGATCGCGCGGACCCCGACCGACATCTTTCCCAACATCGACATCCCCGTCGTCGTGTCGATGTTTCAATACGGCGGCCTCTCCGCGCAGGAGATGACCGACCGGATCGTCTCGAATTACGAACGGTCGCTGACGACCGCGGTCAACGACATCGAGCACATCGAGTCGACGTCGTTGCGCGGCGTCTCCATCGTCAAGATCTTCCTGCAGCCTGGCGCGAAGGTGGACCTCGCGGTGGCGCAGACCACCGCCGTGTCGCAGGCGATGCTGCGTCAGGCACCGGCCGGCACGACGCCGCCGTTCATCCTGCAGTACAACGCGTCGAGCGTCCCGATTATTCAGCTCGCGCTCTCGGGACGGGGGCTCTCGGAGCAGCAGCTCTTCGACCTCGGCGTCAATTTCATGCGGCCGCAGCTGGCGACGGTCTCCGGCGCCGCGCTGCCCTGGCCGTACGGCGGCAAGCAGCCGCAGATCCAGGTCGACCTGGATCCCGAGGCGCTGCAGGCGAAGAATCTCGCGCCGGCCGACGTCGTCAACGCGATCAGTAACCAGAACCTGATCCTGCCGTCGGGCACGTCGAAGATCGGCTCGTACGAGTACGACGTCGACCTCAACGCGAGCCCGAAGACAGTCGACGAGCTCAACGATTTGCCGATCAGGACGATCCGCGGCACGCCGATCTACATCCGCGACGTCGCCCACGTCCGAAACGGATATCCGCCGCAGACGAACATCGCGCGCGTGGACGGTCAGCGCGCGGCGCTGATGGTCGTGATGAAAGTCGGCAACGCGTCGACGCTCGACGTCATCAAGAACGTGAAAGCAGCGGTCGCGAAGGTGATGCCGAGCCTCCCGCCGAACCTCGAGGTGAAGCCGCTTGCCGACCAGTCGCTGTTCGTCCGGGCGTCGATCGAAGGCGTGTTGCGGGAGGCCGTGATCGCCGCCTGCCTCACGGCGTTGATGATTCTCATCTTCCTCGGCAGCTGGCGCAGCACGGTCATCATCGCCGTCTCGATCCCGCTGTCGATCCTGAGCTCGATGATCGTGCTGAGCGCGCTCGGCGAAACGATCAACATCATGACGCTCGGCGGCCTCGCGCTCGCCGTCGGCATCCTCGTCGACGACGCAACGGTCGCCATCGAGAACATCAACACGCAGCTCGAGTCGGGCAAAGACCTCGAGCCGGCCATTCTCGACGGCTCGCAGCAGATCGCGATTCCCGCGTTCGTCTCGACGATCTGCATCTGCATCGTGTTCGTCCCGATGTTCTTCCTCACCGGCGTCGCGCGATATCTCTTCGTCCCGATGGCCGAAGCGGTCGTGTTCGCGATGCTGGCCTCCTACGTCCTGTCACGAACGCTCGTGCCGACAATGGCGAAGTATCTGCTGCACGCGCACGAGGAGAGCCACCACGGCGCGACGACGAGCCGCAACCCGTTCGTTCGCGCCCAGCGCTGGATCGACGGCAACTTCCTCGCGCTGCGCGACGCGTATCGCCGCCTTCTCGAAATCGTCGTCAGCCGCCGCGCGGTGTTCGCGATGCTGTTTCTGGCGGCATGCGTCGGATCGCTCGCGCTCGTGCGATGGGTCGGCGAGGATTTCTTCCCGTCCGTCGACAGCGGTCAATTCAAGCTGCACCTGCGCGCGCCGACCGGCACGCGCATCGAGGAAACAGCCGCGCTCTGCGATCACGTGCAGGAGACCATCCGCCGCGTGATCCCGAACGAGGAGATCAGCAGCGTCATCGACAACATCGGCCTGCCGTACAGCGGCATCAACCTCGCGTACACGAACTCCGCGCCGATCGGGTCGTCGGATGCGGACATTCTCGTCGCGCTCAAGGAAGATCATCAGCCGACGGACAAATACATCCACGATCTGCGACTGAAGCTCGTCGCCGAATATCCGGGCGTGCAGTTCTCGTTCATCCCCGCCGACATCGTGACGCAGATCCTCAACTTCGGATTGCCGGCGCCAATCGACGTGCAGGTGATCGGCCGCAACCTCGACGCGAATCGCCGTTTCGCCGCGAACCTGGTGACGAAGCTGGCGCAGGTGCCCGGCATGGTCGACTTGCGCGTCCACCAGACGTTCAATCAACCGCTGCTCCATCTCGACGTCGATCGGACGCGCGCGATGGATACCGGCTTCACGCAACGCGACGTCGCGAACAACCTGCTGATTTCGCTGTCGGGCAGCGCGCAGACGACGCCGACGTTCTGGCTGAATCCGCAGACCGGCGTCAGTTACTTCATTGCGACACAGACGCCGCAGCATCGCGTCGACTCGATCGAGGACATCAACGCGATCCCGCTCGCGCCGTCGACGCCCGGATCGAAGCCGCAGGTGCTCGAAGCCCTCGCGTCGATGAAGCGCGAACAGCATCTCGCCGTCGTCACGCATTACAACGTGCAGCCGGTGGTCGATATCTTCGGCGCAGTGCAGGGCCGCGACCTCGGCGGCGTCGCGCGCGAGATGCAGCCGATCCTCGACGCGTCGAAACCGGATCTGCCGCGCGGGTCGCAGCTCGTCGTCCGCGGTCAGGTCGATACGATGCAGTCGTCGTTCGTGGGCCTCGTCGCCGGCCTCGGGCTCGCGATCATCCTCGTCTACTTGCTGATCGTCGTGAACTTCCAGTCGTGGCTCGATCCATTCATCATCATCTCGGCGCTGCCGGCGGCGCTCGCCGGCATCATCTGGATGCTGTTTGCGACGCACACGACGATCAACGTGCCGTCGCTGACCGGCGCGATCATGTGCATGGGCGTCGCGACGGCGAACTCGATTCTCGTCGTCAGCTTCGCGAAAGATCAGCTGTCCGAGGGCGCCTCGGCCGCCGCAGCTGCCGTCGACGCCGGCTTCACGCGGTTCCGCCCGGTCCTGATGACGGCCTTGGCGATGATCATCGGCATGGTGCCGATGGCGCTCGGATTTGGTGAGGGCGGCGAACAGAACGCGCCGCTCGGCCGCGCGGTCATCGGCGGCCTGACACTCGCGACTGTGGCCACACTGTTCTTCGTGCCGGCAGTCTTCGCGATCTTCCATAGGAACAAGTCGAATGCGTAAAGGACCACTGCTCGGCGGCACGGTGCTCTTGCTGGTCGCCGTGGCGTTTGCTTTTTGGGGCGTCAGCACGCGGACGAAGGCGCTGACCGTCGTCACCCAGGAAACGCGAGAGATGGCGGTGCCGACGGTTGCGGTCACGACGCCGGAGCAGGCCGCGCCGCAGCAGGAGATCCAGCTGCCGGGCACGATGCAGGCGTTCGCCGACGCCGCGGTCTACGCGCGCGTCAACGGCTACCTGAAACGCTGGACCGCCGACATCGGCACGCGCGTGCACAAAGGGCAAGTGCTCGCCGAGATCGACACGCCGGAGCTGGATCAGCAACTGATGCAGGCCCGCGCCGATCTCGCGACGGCGGAAGCCAACAGTCGCCTGGCGCAAACGACGGCGGAACGATACCGCGATCTGATCAGGAGCGATTCCGTCTCACGCCAGGATCTCGACAACGCGAACGGCAACCTCGAGGCGAAGCAGGCGGCGGTTGAATCGGCGCGCGCGAACGTCAAACGCCTCGAGCAGCTGCAGGCGTTTCGCAAGATCGAGGCGCCGTTCGACGGCGTCGTCACGGCGCGCAACACGGACGTCGGCGCGCTGATCGATTCCGGCAGCAACGCCAAGGAACTGTTTCACATCGCGTCGATGCGCACGCTGCGCGTCTTCATCAATGTGCCCGAGGTCTACTCGCGTGCGGCGACGCCGGGACTGAAAGCGGAGCTCACGCTGAAGGAGTTCCCAGACAAACACTTCACCGGGACGCTCGTCCGCACGTCGAACGCGATCGACGTCTCGTCGCGCACGCTCCTCACGGAAATCGACATCGATAACCCGAAGGGCGAACTGCTGGCCGGTTCGTACGCCGAGGTCCACCTGAAGCTGCCGACGCCGGCGACGACGATGAAGCTGCCGGTCGATGCGGTCATTTTCAAGGGTGATGGCTTGCAGGTCGCGACACTCGACAGCGCGAACCGCGTGCACCTCGTGAACGTCGCGTCGGGACGCGATTTCGGCGATAGCGTCGAGATCCTCTCCGGCCTGAGCGGAAAGGAGCGCATCGTCCTCAACCCGCCGGATTCCCTGGGAGAGGGACAGACGGTGCGAGTGGCGCAGGCGGGGCGCGGAGAGAATAAGTGAGGACCACGAAGACCACGAAGACCACGAAGACCACGAAGACCGCGAAGATCACGAGGACCGCGAAGGCCACGAAGATTACGAAGGGGTTTGGCCTAATTCCGTTCGTGATCTTCGCGGCCTTCGTGATCGTCGTGGCCTCGGGTTGTGCGCCAAGAACGCAGTACGTGGCGCCGACGGTCGACATTCCTCCGGCGTTCAAGGAAAACGCGAACTGGAAGCCGCCGGAGCCGAAGGACTCTGAAATCCGCGGCAACTGGTGGGACATGTTCGGCGATCCGCAGCTGAACGATCTCGAGGCGCGCGTCGACGTCTCGAATCAGACCTTGCAGGCGGTGGCGGCGCAGTTCGAGCAGGCGCGGGCGCTGGTGCGCGGCGCGCGCGCGAACCTTGGACCGCAGATCGGCCTCAACCCGTCGATTGCCGGCGTGCAGCCGTCGGGTAACCGAGCGATCTCGTCGTTCCACGACTCGTATGTCGATCTGATCCTTCCGCTGACGGTGTCGTACGAGGCGGACGTCTGGGGCCGGCTGCACGGCATCCTCGAGGCGAACCGCGCCAACGCGCAAGCGAGCGCCGCCGATCTGGAGAGCGCACGGCTCTCGGTCCACTCGGAGCTCGCGCTCGACTACTTCACGCTGCGTGGCCTCGATCGCGAGCAACTGCTCCTCAACAACACCGTGCAGGCGTACGAGCAGGCGCTCGACCTGACGCAGAACCGCTTTCGGGGAGGACTCTCTTCGCAGGCCGACGTCGCGCAGGCGGAAACGCAGCTCGAAACGACGCGCGCGCAGGCGATCGACGTCAGCGTCGCGCGTCAGACGCTCGAGCACGCGATCGCCGTGCTCATCGGACAACCGGCATCGACGTTTTCGATCGCGATCGTCCCGCTGAATCTCGATCCACCCGGCGTCCCTGTCGCGCTGCCGACGGCGCTCCTCGAACGCCGCCCCGATATCGCGGCGGCGGAACGCCGCGTCGCCTCGGCAAGCGCGCAAGTAGGCGTCGCCACGTCAGCGTATTACCCGATCCTGAACCTCTCGGCGTCCGCCGGATTTGAGAGCAGCTCATTCGGCAGCTTCCTCGCCGGCGCGAGCAACTTCTGGGCGGTCGGTCCGACGATGCTGATCAACGTGTTCGATGCGGGCCGGCGTCGTGCCGCCAAGGAACAGGCCATCGGCGTCTACAATCAGGCGACGGCGAACTACCGTCAGTCGGTGCTCGGCGCGTTTCGCGAGGTCGAGGACCAACTGTCGACGCTGCGAGTGCTGGACGAGGAGGCGCGCGTGCAGGCGAACGCCGTGGCGGCGTCTGAACGATCGCTGACGCTGGCGAACAACCGGTACCGGGGCGGCGTGGCGAGCTACCTGGAGGTCATCACCGCGCAGAGCTTCGCGCTGCAGAACGAGCGCGCGGCGGTGAACATCCTGATTCGGCGGATGAATGCGACGGTGCTGCTGTTGAAGGGGCTCGGCGGCGGCTGGAAAACGTCGTAGGGCGGGTCTCTTGAGATCCGCCTCGCTGCCGGGTCCAAAGTGACCCGGCCTACACCAGCTCTTCTTCTTCGTGGAACGGCAGGCCGTCGGTCAGTTCCGGCGCTTGCAGCATGCGCGGCACGCGATCGATCGGTTCGAGCGACTTGATCTCTTCCCCGCCGTTTGCCGCCTGTAGTTCCTTGAACTTCCGCGCTTTGATCAGGACGTTGCCCTCGAGCGATCCGACGGCGTCGTTGTAGGCCTCGAGACTCGACTTCAAGCGGACGCCGAGCGTCCCAAACCGTTCGCCGAGCACGCGCACCGACTCGTACAAGTTCTTCCCGAGTTCGCTGATCTTGCGCGCGTTCTCTTCCATCGCTTCCTGCTGCCAGCCGTACGAGACGGCGCGCAACAGCGCAATCAGCGTGGTCGGGCTGGCAGGGATGACGCGTTTGTCGACGCCGAACTCGATCAGCGATGGATCGTGTTCGAGCGCCGCGCTGAAGAACATCTCGCCCGGCAGGAACATGACGACGAAATCCGGCGTCACCGGTACTTTGTCGAAGTAATTCTTTGCCGACAGTTGCGAGATGTGGCTGCGCACTTGCCGCGCGTGATCGATCAGCAGCTTCTGCCGCGCCTCTTCGTCCGGCGCCTCTAGCGCGCGCAGATACGCGTCGAGCGGCGCTTTCGCGTCGACGACGATGTGCTTGCCGCCTGGGAGGTTGATGATCACGTCGGGACGGACGCGACCGTTTTCGGAGGCGATCGTTTCCTGCTCCGTGAAGTGGCAGTGCTCGAGCATCCCCGCGAGTTCGACGACGCGCTTCAACTGCAGTTCGCCCCAGCGGCCGCGGACACCGGGCCGCTTGAGCGCGTCGGTCAGTCGGCGCGTCTCGTCGCGGAGGTTCTGCCCCATCGAGTCGAGCGACGCGATCTTTTGAATCAGTTGTGCGCCCGATTCGATGCGGCGCCGCTCGGCGTCCTTGATCTCGCGATCCATCTGCTCGAGCGTCTTGTGCATCGGCGACAGCAGATCCTCGATCGCCTTCTTTCGCGCGTCGATGTCCGCCGCGGCCTCGGTCTTCGTCTGCTGCAGTTTGGTTTGGGCGAGCGCGAGAAACTGCTCGTTGTTGTTCTTCAGCGCTTCGGCGCTGAGCGCATGAAACGTATCGCGCAGCCCCGTGCGCGCGAGCAGAACACCGGCGATGACACCAATAGCGAGCCCGACTGCGAGAAGGGTGACCAGGATGAGGGGTTCGATGGACACGATTATACGGCGTTCACCGCGACATCACGAATGGAATCCACGCATCCGGCAACTGCAGTTCGGCCGCGTGAAACGCTGTCGCCATCGCACGATCGCGTTCGGCCTTCGCGAGTTGACGCGCTTTCAGTCCCGCGGCGATCTGCTGCAGCGCGTGACGCGCTTCGATCTGCGCGTGGCGGCGTCGATCGACGAATGGACCGGTCGGTGTCGCCAGCTGCGCGACCCGCGCCGCCTGTCGATCGGCCTTGAGCATTTCGAGCCGCGACTGATCGACCGGCTCGAACGGCAGCTGAAACTGGAACCGCGCCTCGGACGCAGCGTCGAACTGTCCCGCGAGGCCCATCGCTTTCTGGCGTTCGAGGTCCGCGCGGTAACACTCGAAACACAGGGTCTTGCGCGTGGAGCGATTGCCTCGCTTCAGCCCGTCGCGGCAAGCCGGACACAACGCCTTAGGGCGTCTGCCTTCGAGCTCGCCGCCAGGGAAGCTAACCCATTCATCTTGTGCGATTTGATGTGGTTTCTGCGTCATACGAGCCGATGGTAACCGGCACGTGTGACAGCCTAGGTCACACGGGGTCAGACTGGAGTCAGACTGGGGTCAGACTGGGGTCAGACTGGGGTCAGACCGCGGTCAGACCTCCAAAGACTGGACCGGGTTCCCGCAAGAAGCCAGGAACTTGTCGAAATCGGCGACGGACACTGTCAGCGTCACGGTGTTGATGTTCGGATGAAACGACAGCCGCGACGCGGACCGCAGGTCGCGATCGAGAAAGACCCTGACCGCATGGTCAGCGTTGTTGATCAGTCCAAATGGGGACACCGACCCCGGCGTCAGCCCGAGGTGCGCCATGAGCCGTTCGGGCGACGCGAAACTCAGCTTGCCGTCACCGATCTGATCCGCCACTTTGCGCAAATCCACGCGCTTCGCGTGCTCGACGATGACCAGGTAGTGGCGATTGCCTTTCTGGTTGCGCAGAAACAGATTCTTGCAGTGGGTGGCGTCGATGCCCTTCCAGTGCTCGAGTGCGTCCTCGACCGTCGGCACCGGCGGATGCTCGTGCCGCGTAAACGTGATGCCGAGCGCCTCCAGCTTCGCGATCACCGGCCGTTCCTGCTCCGTCATCGTCATACGGTCAACACCGCGGCTCCCGTCACGCGTCCGCCGCGCACGTCGTCCAAGGCGCGATTCGCGTCCGCTAACGAATAGCTCGTCACGTGCGTTTTGATTGGCACGCGCGGCGCCAGCGCAAGAAAGTCGATCGCATCCTGGCGCGTCAGGTTGGCAACGGATCGCACGATCCGCTCCTGCCACAACAGCGCGTACGGAAAGGATGGGATGTCGCTCATGTGGATCCCGGCACAGACGACGACGCCGCCCGGCACGACGCACGCCAGCGCCGCTGGGACCAGTGCGCCGACCGGCGCGAAAATGATCGCCGCATCGAGCAGTGACGGCGGCGTTTCCGTCGACGCGCCTGCCCACGCGCATCCGAGATCGCGGGCGAGTTGCTGCGCCGCCGCGTCACCTTCCGACGTGAACGCAAACACCTCGCGCTGTTGAAACACCGCGACCTGCGCAATGACGTGGGCGGCCGCGCCGAATCCGTACAAGCCGAGACGCTTCGCGTCGCCCGCCATGCGGTACGCGCGGTAGCCGATCAACCCCGCGCACAACAGCGGCGCTGCATCAACGTCGGAATATCCATCGGGAATCTTGAACGCGTAGCGCGCGTCGGCGACGGTGTAGTCGGCGTAGCCGCCGTCGATCGTGTAGCCGGTGAACCGCGCCTCGGCACACAGGTTCTCGCGACCGCTGCGACAGTACTCGCACACGCCGCACGAGTAACCGAGCCACGGGATCCCGACACGATCGCCGATCTTCAGGTTCGTCACGCCGTCCCCGACGACTTCGACGACGCCGACGATCTCGTGACCCGGAATCACCGGAATGTCGCCGCCGGCCAACTCGCCATCGACGATGTGCAGATCGGTACGGCACACGCCGCACGCCCGCACACGCACGAGCACTTCGCCGGGCAGCGCAATCGGCACGTCGCGATCCACTGCGTCCACGCGTCCCGCCGCTGCGCTGGTCAGCGCCATGGCTTTCATGGAAACCGTCCCGTCGCGTTGAGGTATTCGAGACGGGCCCGCCGCAACGCATCTTCGGCGACCGCGACCGCGGTTTCGGCGTCACGCGCGCTCCGCTCGGCGTCGATGACTTCGATGTTCGTCGCCGCGCCAGCGCGGTAGCTGATGTTGGTGATGTCGACGACCTGCTGCGCTTGCTGCGCCGCGGCGCGCGCGCTGGTCAACGTACGATCGGCGCTTGCCATCGCTTCGCGCGCAGCGCGCACTTGCGATCCCGCCTGGATCGTCGCGCCGGCGCGCGTCGCGCGCGCCTGATCGACCGCCGCCTGTCGCTGCATCTTCACCGCGCTCTTTTGCCCGCTGTCGAAAATGGGAATGTTCGCCTGCATCAACACGCGCCAGCTGTTCGCCGGCAAGAAAAACGGCGACGGCACCGTCGTCGACGGTTGAAAGATCGCGTCGACGGTCGGCCACCAATCCTTCGAGCTGTCGCGGACGATGCGCTCCGCCGCCTGCTCTTCGGCAGCGAACAGTTTGAGATCGGATCGAAACAGATCGATGCGCGGCTCCTCCGCCGGCAGCGCGAACTGCGGCTCGTCGCCGGCATCGACCGGTTCGTTGACAGCGACGAGGACGCCCAACGCTTCCTGCGCGCGATAGAGCGCAAGGCGCGCGGTTTCCACCAGCGTTTCGTCCGTGGACCACTGCTGTTGCGCGCGCAGCGCGTTCAGCTTGCTGCCGCTGCCGCGCTGCTCCAGTTGGGCGGCGAGATCGAAGTGCGCTTTGGCGACATCCCGTGCGCGGACGTTCGACTCGACGACGCGCCGCTGCGCGAGAATCGTCAGGTACGCGTCCGCCGCCGCGAATGCGACCTGTCGCCGGACGTCTGCGACGGTCAGCTCGGCGACCGACTTCGCGTCTTCCGCCTGCGCACGGCGCGCCCACGCAGCCGCGGCCACGATCGGCATGTCGGCGGTCAACGACGCGGCCAGCGAATTCCGCGGCGTCACCGTCGTGCCTTGAAACTCGACGCCGGTATTCAGCGTCGTCGTCGTGATGTTGCCGGACAGCTGCACGAGCGTCGCGGCGCGGGCCTGACGCAACAGACCTTCGGCGCGCAGAATCGCCGATGCCGCGGCGCGAACGGTTGGATTGTTGTCGGTCGCCTGCTTGATCGCCTCGTCGAACGACACCCGTCGCGCCGGCGTCGGCGGCTGCGCCGACACGACGCTCGCGACGAACAGGCTAAGCGCGGCGACGGCCGAGGCTTTTGACAACGACATACAGCACGGGAATGAATGCGAGGTTCAGGAACGTAGACGCGATCATGCCACCGGCAACGGCCGTCCCGACCGAGTGGCGCGCTTCGCTGCCGGCGCCGCTGGCGAACACGAGCGGCATGACACCAAGGATGAACGCGAGCGATGTCATCAAAATCGGCCGCAGGCGGATGCGCGCCGCTTCGACCGCCGCTTCGGCAATCGACAGCCCGCGCGCCCGCAGCTGCTCGGCGAACTCCACGATCAAGATGCCGTTCTTCGCCGAGAGGCCGATCAGCATCACGAGACCGATCTGGCAGTACACGTCGTCGATCAAACCGCGTCCCCACTGCGCCAGAAGCGCTCCAAGGATCGCGAGCGGCACCGACAGCAGGATGATGAACGGCAACGTCACGCTCTCGTACTGCGCCGCGAGCGTCAGATACACGAGCAACAGGCCAAGGCCGAAGATCAGCGCCGACTGACTGCCGGCCTTGATCTCTTCGAGCGAGATTCCCGACCACGCGTACGAAAAGCCCTGCGGCAGCGCGCGATCGGACAGCTGCTGCATGATCGCGAGCGCCTGGCCCGACGAGAAGCCGGGCGCCGCCGAGCCGTCGATTTCGGCCGACCGGAACAAGTTGAAGTGGTTGATGCTCTTCGGCGCCGTCGCCTCGCGCACCGACACGACGTTGCTGAGCGGCATCATCGCTCCGGTCGCGGTTCGCGCGTAGTAGCGCTCGATGTTCGCCGGGTTCGATCGAAAACGCTGATCGGCCTGCACGTACACGCGATACGAACGGTTGTTGAAGTCGAAATCGTTGACGTAACTCGACCCGAGCAGCACCTGCATCGTGTTCGTGACGGCGCCGAGCGACAGCCCGACGCTCTTCGCCTGTTCGCGATCGATGTCGACGACGAGCTGCGGATCGTTCGCCGTGAACTGCGTGAAGAGCGCGGTCAATCCAGGCGTGCGATTCGCCTCGCCGATCAGTTGGTTCGCGGCCGACGACAGGTTTTCGATCGGACCGCCGGTCTGGTCGAGCAGTTCGTACGTGAAGCCGCCGAACTGACCCAGGCCCTGAATCGACGGCGGCAGGAACGGAATCACCATCGCGTCGGTGATCTGGCTGAACTCGCCGTACAACCGGCCGAGCACCGCCTTCGCGGACCGCTGCTCGCCTTTTCGTTCGGCGAAGTCCTTCAACTGCACGAACATGATCCCCTGGTTCGGCGCCGATCCGGCGAAACTGAATCCGCCGGCCGCGAACATCCGGTTCGCCTCCGGCTGGCGTTTCATGATCGCTTCGGCCTTCTTCACGACGTTCATCGTGTACTCGAGCGACGCGCCGGGCGGCGCCTGGATCAGAACGAACAGATAGCCCTGATCTTCATCCGGCACGAAGCCGGTCGGCACGCGCGTGTAGACCCAATACGTCACCGCCAGCAGCACGGCAAATACGATGGCGACGAGCACACGAATGCGAATCAATCCGCGCAGCGCGGCGACGAGACCGCTCGTCCCGCCGTCGATGACGCGATTGACGCCGCGAAAGAACAGCCCGTGCGGCCTCTCGGCGCGCCCGAGCAGCAGCGCCGACAGCGCCGGCGTCAGCGTGAGCGCGTTGAATGCCGAAATCGCCATCGACACCGCGATCGTCAACGCGAACTGCTGATACAACCGTCCCGTCGTCCCCGGGAAGAAGGCCACAGGTACGAAGACCGCGGCCAGCACCAGGGCGGTCGCGATGACGGCGCTCGTCACCTCGCGCATCGCGGTCAGCGCCGCTTCAGCAGGCGGCCGGTGCTCGTCGTGGATGTGCCGCTCGATGTTTTCGATGACGACGATGGCGTCGTCGACGACGAGGCCGGTCGCAAGCGTGACGCCGAACAGCGTCAGCGTATTAACCGAGAAGCCGAACAACTTGACGAACGCAAACGTGCCGACGAGCGACACCGGAATCGTAATCGCGGGGATCAGCGTCGTCCGCCAGTTCTGCAGGAACAGGAACATGACGAGAACGACGAGCAGGATCGCAATACCGAGCGTCGTCACGACCTCGCGAATCGATTCGGCGACGACGCTCGTCGTCTCGAACGCGACGTCGAGTTTCAAGCCGGGGGGAAAACGCTTCGACAAGCGGTCCATCTCCGCGCTGACGTCGCGGTACACCTGCAGCGCGTTCGCCGTGGGCAACTGCAACACGCCCATGCCGACCGCATCGCGGGCCTGATAGCGCGACGCCGTGCCGTAGCTTTCGGATCCCAGTTCCGTTCGGGCGACATCTTTGACGCGCACGAGTGCGCCATCCGCGGCACGTTTCAGGATGATGTTGTCGAACTCCGCCGGATCCGACAGTCGTCCGGCCGCACGCACGCTGATCTGGTAGCGCTGTCCCGCGGGCGCCGGCTCCTGCCCGATCGCGCCGGCGGCGACCTGCACGTTCTGTTCGCGGAGCGCGTCAATGACTTCGTCCGCCGTGATGTTGCGCGACGCGAGCCGCTCGGGATCGAGCCAGATGCGCATGGCGTAGCGTCCCACGCCAAACACCACGACGTTGCCGACGCCGGGCACACGCTTCAGTTCGTCGACGACGAACCGATCCAGGTAGTTGCTGACGAAGAGCGGATCGTATTCGCCGTGCTCCGCATACGCGGCCGCCGCGAGCACGAAGTTCGTCGACACCTTCTGCACCGAGATGCCGACCTGCTTGACTTCATTCGGCAACCGCCCTTCGGCTTGCGACAGACGGTTCTGGACGTCCACGGCCGCGACGTCCAGGTTGCGCGAGACGTCGAAGGTGATCGTGATGATGCTCGTGCCATCGTTGCCGCTCGACGAGGTCATGTACTGCATTCCCTCGACGCCGTTGATCGCCTGTTCGAGCGGCACGGTGACGGCCGTTTCGACCGTCTGCGCGTTCGCGCCGTTGTAGAACGCGGTCACCTGCACTTGCGGCGGCGCCAGCTCGGGGAACTGCGCGATCGGCAGCGTCGGGATGGCGATGATGCCCGCGAGGATGATCACGAGCGAACAGACGCTCGCCAGGATCGGCCGCTTGATGAACGTTTCGACGAACATTACGCGGCCGGTTGGATCGGCGCGCCGTCCACGAGCTTCTGCGAGCCGGAGACGACGACGCGCTCGCCTGGTTTGATCCCGTCGACGACCGGGTAGTTGTCGCCGACGATCGGACCGACTTTGATCGCGCGCTGCTTCGCGACGAGCTTCCCGCCGGCGTCCTCGGCGACGAACGCAAAGAACTGGCCGCTGACGCGAAGGACGGCGGTGACCGGTACGACGATCCCCTCGTGCGTGTCCCACACAATCCGCGCGCGGACGTATTGCGAGGCACGTAGACGTCCGTTCGGATTCGTCACGATGCCCTTGACGAGGATTGACTGCGTTTGATCGTCGACGTGCGGCGAGACGAACGAGATTTTCGTCGACGCGAGTTGATCGGCGCTGTCGCTCGCGAGCAGTTGCAGCGGCAGGCCGACGCGCAGTTTCGTACTGCGTTCCATCGGCACCGACACGTACGCTTCGAGCGTCTCGTTCTGATCGATGGTCGTCAGCGACGTTTGCGGGCTGACCTGCATGCCGACGCGAACCGGCACGTCGCCCACCACGCCCGCGGTCGGCGCCGTCACGGTGTAGTACCGCAGCTGGACTTGCTGCTGCTGCACCTGCGCGCTCAGCGCCTGCAAGTTCGCTTCGGCGGTTGTCAGCGCGGTTTCAGCCTGCTCTTCTTCCTGCTTGCTGATCGCGCCGGCGGCGAGCAAGTCGCGCGACCGCTGCACCTGCTGCCGCGCAAAGGCGACGGCGGCCTCTCGCGCGGCACGCTCGGCCTCCTGGCTGCTGACGGCCGCTTGCTGTCGACGCGGATCGATCTGCGCCAGCGGCGCGCCCTGCCGCACTCGATCGCCCGACTTGACGAAGATCTGCGTGATCTGCCCGTCGACCTGCGGCTGGATCACGGTCGAGTGCAGCGACTTCAGCGTCGCCACATATTCGGTGGTGTCGTCGATGGAAACGGGTTTTGCCGACGCGAGGACGACCGGCGTGGGAGGCATCGCCGGCGGAGCGGCGGCCGGCTCTCCCCTGTTACAGGCGTGGGCGACGAGCGCCGCGATGGCGATCGCAGCCCGGCCGGCCCGCGTGCTGATACGCATCTCATCGTTGTACTACGGGTTACAGCGCGATGAAAATCGTGGTCAGTAAGACATGACGACCGAATCCGGGCCGTATTACCATCCCGTCGTTCCACTCCAAAAATTCTCAATGCACGTGGACCCCCAGCTGCTGCCGTATCTGCAGGCCACCGGCGAGGAGTCGGAGCGGTACCTGGCCGCCTTGCTCGGCGGCGAGACCGACCGCACGATTCGCACGATCGTGTCGCGCACCTTGTGCGGCGCGACGCGCGGGCCGCACGCGCAGACCGTTGACGCCGACGACGTCCGCGCCGACGTGGTGCTGCACCTGCTGGGACGGCTGCGTCAGTTGAAGACCGAGTCAGACCAGAGCATCGAAAACTTCTCGGGGTACGTCGCCAGCATCGCCTACCGCACGTGCTATACGCACCTGCGGCGGCTGTACCCGCAGCGCGCGCGGTTGAAAAACCGGCTCCGCTACGCGCTTAATTACGACCCCGACTTGACACTCGAACAGGACGCCGTCGGCATCTGGCGATGCCGGCTCACGGCATGGGCCACGACGCCTCGCGTCGTCAGCCGTCATCCGGACGACGCGGCGGCGTTCCGCCGCGATCCGCGGAGTTTCGCGCGCGAAGCGTTGCAGGATTCTGCGAACCAGCACGCAGGGCTCGGCGACAGCGTCATCGCGCTGCTCACGCGGATCGGCGAGCCGATCGAGTTCGACGCCCTGGTCGATGCAATGGCTGGCGTCTTCGGGATCGAATGGCGCCCCCGCCCGGGCGAGAGCGGCGCCAGCGCCGACATCCTCGACGACATCGCGGATCCGCAGGAATCGGCGCTCGACTCGATGGTCCAGCAGCAATACCTGCAGCAGTTGTGGACCGAAGTTCGCGAGCTGCCGCTGCCGCAACGCCGCGCCATCCTGCTGAACCTGCGCGACGAGGGACATCACAGCGCCCTTCCGTTGTTGACGCTGACGGGCGTTGCGACCATGCGCCAGATCGCCGAAGCCATCGAGATGACGCCGCTCGAGCTCGCGGCGGTCTGGCGGGACCTGCCGCTCGACGATGCGCGAATCGCCGCACAGATGCAGATGACGCGACAGCAGGTCATCAACTTACGGAAGGCGGGACGTCAGCGATTGGGCCGCCGGATGGCGAGGTTCGGCCGGTGGTAATAACAAATTTGTTCGTACGTCTTCAGATGGTGAGGAAGGATTGAACGGTCATCCGACCGATCCGCAGCTCACGGCCTATACGGCCGCGGCGCTCCCCCCCGCCGAGCTGCTGGTCGTGGACGATCATCTGGGGGCATGCGCCGCCTGCCGCGAACGCGCGCTGGCACTGAGCGGCGGACACGGCCGTGTCATCGACACCGTCGACATGATGCGAGACGAGCTGGCCGCGGACGCGAGACAACCGGTGCCGGCGTCACGCCCAGTCCTGCGATGGGCAGCAATTGGCGCGGTGGCGGCATCGGTCGCGATCACCCTGAACGTCATCTGGGGCACGCGGACGACGAGCTCCGGTCCTGTCGCAAGACCGACACCGGTCGTCGCACAAGCGCCCACACACGAAACGCTGACCGCGGACGAGCAGGCGCTCGTCGACCGCGCCGAAGCGACCGGCGAGCTGCCTCGCGCGACGGTCCTCGCATCGCTGAAACCACCGAGCGGAGTGCTGATGGGAACGGCAAATCCGACGGCGGCCTTCGGTCCGTTATCACCCCTGAGCGTCGTCGACACCGAGCGCCCGACGCTGTCGTGGACTGCTGCGGCCGAGTCTGACGCGTTGACTGAGTACCGGGCCGAGATCTTCGACGAGCGCTACGAACCGGTCGTCCGCAGCGCCTGGCAACGCGCCACGACGTGGACGCCGGATCGGGCGCTCAGCCGCGGACATCGTTATGTGTGGCAAGTGACGGCGCGCACGCGGGACCGCGAGATCACGGCGCCGGCGCCCCCGCAACCAGAGGCAACGTTCATGGTCACGACAGCAGAACAGAGTCTGGAATTGGCGTCGCTGCGGCGACGGGCTGGCGATTCACACATCGCGCTGGCCGTGTTGCTGGCCAACGCCGGCGTCCTCGACGAGGCCGAACGAGAGCTGACGCTGGCGAGCCAGCAGAACCCGCAATCGTCCATCGTCCAGCGGCTGCAGGCGAGCCTCCGCAAGCTCCGTTAGAACGCGTCACCGATCGGCACGAGCCCCGCCCAATAGAATGGATGCCGCCACCGCGGATCGCGGCGCAGTGTGAGCGCCGCGGATCGCAGGCTCGGCGCCACCTGTCCATGTCCTGCTACCAGCGACGCGCGGAGCTGCTGGTGGAACGCGAGCGTGAGCGCCGCCGCGCTCTCCGATTCCAGTTTCCACAGCGACACGACCGTGGACGGAGTGCCGGCGGCAAAGAATGCCCACGTCAACCCGATCACGCCTTCGCCGTCGGCCACGCGGCCGCGGCCGGTGTCGCACGCGGTCAA
>Ga0070741_10006464_pt1 | contig 25126 bp, 25 predicted proteins | sample Coa_R1_4_FD_66440 | JGI IMG/M metagenome (GOLD analysis project Ga0070741, IMG submission 66440) | Surface soil microbial communities from Centralia Pennsylvania, which are recovering from an underground coalmine fire - Coalmine... | ecosystem: Environmental > Terrestrial > Soil > Unclassified ... | reverse complement strand
AAGGAGGTGCTGCTGCACGCGGCGGTGTACTGCGGCGTGCCGGCCGCGAACCGCGCCTTCGCGGTCGCCCAGCGCGTGCTCGAGGAGGACACGTGACGACGCTCCGCACCCAGGTCGCGATCGTCGGCGCGGGTCCCGCCGGGCTGACGCTCGCCGCGCTGCTGCACCAGGCCGGCATCGAGTCGGTCGTGCTCGAGGACCGCAGCCGCGCCTACGTCGAGGCGCGGATCCGGGCGGGCGTGCTCGAGCAGGGGACGGTCGAGGCGCTCGAGCGCGCGGGCGTGGCCGACCGCCTGCACCGCGAGGGGATCGAGCACGGCGGCATCCACCTCCAGTTCGCCGGCACGCGCCACCACATACCGATGCGGGAGCTCACGGGCGGGCGCTGCATCGTCGTGTACGGCCAGACCGAGGTGGTGAAGGACCTGATCGCGGCGAGGCTCGCGGCGGCGCTGCCCCTCTACTTCGAGGCCGCCGACGTCTCCGTGCACGACTTCGAGACCGACGCGCCGTACGTGCTCTTCGAGCACGAGGGCGCGGCCCACCGGCTCGACTGCGACGTGATCGCCGGCTGCGACGGCTTCCACGGCGTCTGCCGCCCGGCCGTCGCGCGTGCCCTCTCGACGTTCGAGCGCGAGTACCCGTACGCCTGGCTCGGCATCCTCGCCGAGGCGGCGCCGTCGAGCGAGGAGCTCGTCTACGCGCACCACGAGCACGGGTTCGCGCTGCTCAGCCTGCGCTCGCCGACCCTCAGCCGGCTCTACCTGCAGTGCCGCCCCGACGAGGACCTCGGCGAGTGGCCGGACGAGCGGATCTGGGAGGAGCTGCGCACCCGCACCGCGCTCGACGGCTGGAGCCTGAACGAGGGGCCGATCCTCGAGCAAGGCGTGACGCCGATGCGGAGCTTCGTCGCCGAGCCGATGCAGTACGGCCGCCTCCATCTCGCGGGCGACGCCGCGCACATCGTCCCGCCGACGGGGGCGAAGGGGTTGAACCTCGCGGTGCACGACGTCTGCGTCCTCGCCGACGCGCTCGCCGACTGGTACCGCACGGGCAGCCGCGCCGGCCTCGACGCGTACTCCGAGACCTGCCTGCGCCGCATCTGGCGCGCCGAGCACTTCTCGTACTTCATGACGACGATGCTGCACCGCTCGCCCGAGGGCGACGCGTTCGACGAGCGGCTCCAGCTCTCGCAGCTCCGCTACGTGACGACGTCGCGCGCCGCCGCGACGAGCCTCGCCGAGAACTACGTCGGGCTCGAGACGATCTGAGGAGCGGGCACCCCGAGCTCGGCCTGCAGCGCGGCGCCGAGCCCGAGGAGCTCCCAGTCGTGCCCGGCGGCGCCTGCGAGCGAGACACCGACGGGGAGGCGGGTACGCGCGCCGACGCCCGACGGGAGGGCGACGACCGGGAGGCCGAGCCAGTTCCAGAAGTGCGTCAGCTCGATCAGCGCGTAATCGGTCCGCGCATGGTCGTAGCCGGAGCCGCGGAGCGGCGCGACGACGCGAACCGTCGGCTCGAGCACGGCGTCCACCCGCTCGGCCGCGAGCCAGTCGCACCACGCGCCGGTCAGCTCGCGCCGCCGCGCCTGCGCCGCCGCGTAGTCCTCCGCCGCCACCGTGGCCTCCTCGGCGAGCTCGACCCATTCGCGGAGGGACGGGCGGTACAGCTCGCGGCGGCCGTCGAAGCGACGGTGGTAGGCGAGCAGGTCGGCGAGGAGCACCGCGCCGTAGTCGTCGTCCACGGCGCGCGCGAGCTCCGCGGGCGCCGGGACGAGCGTCGCGCCCTGCGCCCGGCACGCTGCGAGCGCGGCGTCGAACCCGTCGGCGACGTCGGCGTCGAGCTCGGCCGTCCGCGGCGAGACGGCGATGCGCGCGCCGGCGAGCCGCCGCGGCCGACCGGGGCGCGGCTCCGAGCGGAGCGCGGTCACGGCCCGGCCGCCGTCCGGGCCGGCGAGCGCGGCGAGCAGGAGCTCGCAGTCCGCGACCGTGCGCGCCATCGGGCCGGCGTGGTCGAGGCTCGGCGAGAGCGGGACGATGCCGCGCAGCGAGACGAGCCCGCGCGTCGGCTTGATCGTCGAGACGCCCGAGAGAGCGCTCGGGATGCGGAGCGAGCCGGCCGTGTCCGTCCCCGTCGCCGCGGGCACCATCCGCGCCGCGAGCGCGGCCCCCGACCCGCCGCTCGACCCGCCCGCCGAGCGCGTGAGGTCCCAGGGGCTCCCGACCTGGTCGGTCGTCCCGCCGGCCGCGAACTCGTGCGTGTGCAGGTGGCCGAGCAGCACGGCGCCGGCCGCCTCCAGGCGGAGCCACGCCTCGCACGACCGGTCGGGCACCTCGGAGAGGAGGGTGCTCGACGCCGTGAGCGGCTTTCCGGCGACGGCGTAGAGGTCCTTCAGCCCGACAGGCACGCCGCAGAGGAGCGGCGCCCCGCCCTCCGCGAGCCGCTCGTCGGCACTGCGCGCGGCCGCGAGCGCGTCCTCCTCGTAGACGCGCACCCAGGCGTTGATCGACGACGGGTCCCCGTCGTGGCTGTGGGTGCCGTCGCGCTCCTCGATCCGGGCGAGGCAGGACGACACGAGCTCGACCGCGCCGAGGTCGCGCCGGGCGAGCTGCTCGACCGCCTCGAGGACCGTGAGGTCGGCGGGCTCCGTCATGCGGCGAGTATCCCTCGATCGTTTGCATCCACGCGCGACGACGTGGTTCGATCGCGGCCGGCATGCGCGCTGCGGTCACCCGGTCGAGAGGGGTCATGGAGGTCGTCTCGGTGCGCGAGCCCGGGGCGCCGGGGCCGGGCGAGGTGCTCGTCCGTCCGGAGGCGGTCGGCCTCTGCGGCTCCGACTTCCACTACTTCCTCGGCGACATCGGCACGATCGAGGACCCCGCCTCCCTCTACCCGCGGATCCAGGGCCACGAGGCGGCCGGGACGGTGCTGGCCGCCGGCGACGGGTGCGCGCCGGAGCTCGTGCCGGGGACGCGCGTCGCGCTCTGGCCGGTGCACGGCTGCGGCCGCTGCCGCGCGTGCCGCCTGGGCCGCCCGAACGCGTGCGCCGAGATCTCGCTGATCGGCGTGCACCGCGACGGGGCGCTCCAGGAACAGCTCCTCGTCCCGGCGGAGCAGGTGTTCCCGGTGGGTGTGGCGGACGCCGCGCTCGCCGCGCTGATCGAGCCGGTGTCGATCGCCGTCCGCGCCGCGGCGCGCGGGAGCGTGGCGGCGGGCGAGCGCGTCGTCGTGCTCGGGGCGGGACCGATCGGACTGGCGCTCGCGCTCGTCGCCGCCGACCGCGGCGCGAGCGCCCTGCTCGTCGACACGGTTCCAAGCCGTCTGCGCCGCGCCGAGGCGCTCGGCGCCGACACCCTGCAGGCGGACGGCGATCTCGTCGCCGCCGCACGCGAATGGGCAGGGCCCGACGGCCCCGGCGTCGTCTTCGAGGCGACAGGCGTGCCCGCACTCGTCCAGACCTGCGTGGAGCTCGTCGCGCAGGCGGGCCGCGTCGTCGTCGTCGGCCTCTCCGGCGAGCCGGCCCCGCTCCGCGTCGGCGACCTGCCGTTGAAGGAGATCGACCTGCTCGGGACGAGCTGTTGCCGCGCCGACGAGTTCGCCCAGGCCGTCGAGCTCGTCGAGCGCCGCCGCGACGCTGCGGCCGCGCTCGTGACGCACGAGTTCCCGCTCGACGAGGCGCCCGCCGCGATCGCGTATGCGATGGCGCACCCCGCCGAGGTGATGAAAGCGGTCGTCCGCCTCTAGCCGTACACACGGTCAGGCGTCTGGACGAGCCCCTCCGGCCAGTCGAAGATCTCCGTGACGACGCCGAGGTCCTCGTCGGTCGTCATGTACGAGAAGGCGACCCCCCGGTACACGCCGCCCTGGAGCACGCGGCGCCCTTTCGCCTCCATGGCGTCCGCGAGCTCTCGGTACCCCCGACCGCCGACGGCGACGTGGTGCACGCTCTCGCCCTTCGCCGCGAGGAAGTCCGCGAACACGCCGTGCTCCTCGAGCGGCTGCACGAGCTCCCACTGGATGCTCCCGACCATCGTCACCGCGATCCGGAACGCGTACTCGCGCGGCACCATCTCCGTCATCGTCGCCGGGTTGAACTCGTAGACCTCCCACGGGCCGATCCCATACTCCTCGACGTAGGTGCGCATGGTTCGCTCCAGGTCGCGCACGACGATCGAGATCTGCAGCGTCTCGGTGAACAGGGGCTCGCGCATTTCTCACCTCCGGGGTGCGGTTCCGTCGCACACGTTGCGCGACGGCTCTCGAAGGTGATTCGATCACGTCGTGGCCGCGTCGGACGTCCTCTCCGAGCTCTTCGACGTGCGCGGCACGCGCGTGATCGTCACCGGCGCGGCGAGCGGGCTCGGGTTCGCGATGGCCGAGGTGCTCGCCGACTGCGGCGCGAACGTGATCCTCTCGGACCTCGACGAGACACGCCTCGAGGCGTCGACGGCGACGCTCGCCGGACGCGGCTGCAGCGTGCGGTCGGTCGTCGCCGACGTGCGCGACGAGGTGCAGGTGCAGTCGCTCTTCGACGGCGTCGTCGCGCAGGACGGCGGCGTCGACGTCGTGTTCGCGAATGCGGGCCTCGCCTCCGTGCCGGGGTTTCGCGTCGAGGGCGGGCAGACGATCGACACGGTCCGGCGCGAGGACTGGGACCGCGTGCTCGACGTCAACCTGAACGGGGTCCTGCACACCGTCCGGGCCGCGGCCGCGGTGATGCGGCGGCAGGGCGCGGGGCGCATCGTCGTGACCGCGTCGAACGCCGGGCTCCGACCCGAGCCGATGGTCTGCTACGGCTACGCGGCGAGCAAGGCCGCGGTCATCCACCTCGTGCGCCACGCGGCGCTCGAACTCGCGCCGCACGGCGTGCTCGTGAACGCGATCTGCCCGGGGCCGTTCTACGGGACGCTGATCGGCGGCGGCGTGACCGAGCACCCGACGGAGGAGATGAAGGCGATGTGGGCGACGCTCATCCCCCTCGGGCGCATGGCGCATCCCGACGAGCTGAAGGGCCTCGTCGTCCTGCTCGCGTCGCCCGCCTCGAGCTTCATCACGGGCGCCGCGCACGTGATCGACGGCGGCTCGCTCGTCCAGGCGTGACGGCCGTTCCAGTAGGTAGAACACCGGGATGGGGGAACTCCTCAGGCCCGGCTCCTACTCGCAGTCGCTCGAGCGCGGGCTCGCGATCCTCTCGGTGTTCCGCTCGGGCCGGCCGCTGATCGGCGTCAGCGACCTCGCCCGCGAGGTCGGCCTCAGCCGCTCGACCACGCACCGCTACATCGCGACGCTCGCCGGCCTCGGCTACCTCGACCAGGATCCCGACTCGCGCAAGTACCGCCTCGGTCCGCGCGTGCTCGACCTCGGCTTCTCGGCCATCCACTCGATGGACCTGCGCGAGGTGGCGGCGCCGCACCTGCAGCGCCTCTCGGACGAGACCGGCCACACCGTCAACATGGCCGTGCTCGACGGCGCGGACATCGTCTACATCGAGCGCTGCCGCACCTCGCGGCAGGGGCAGCGCGACATCGACCTGAACCTCCACATCGGCTCGCGGCTCCCCGCGTACTGCACGTCGATGGGGAAGGTCCTGCTCGCGAATCTGCCGCCGAAGGCGCAGAAGGACGTCCTCAGGCGGACGACGTTCACGCGCCGCGGCCCGAACACGTTGACCGACCAGGCGACGCTGCTCGCCGAGCTCGAGCGGGTGCGCGAGACCGGCTTCGCGATCAACAACGAGGAGCTCGCGTACGGGCTGCGCTCGATCGCGGCGCCCGTCCGGTCGCATTCCGGCGAGGTGGTCGCCGCGATCAACCTCGCCGTGCACCGGACGATGGTCTCGTTCGAGGAGCTGCTCGCGCGGCTCGGCCCCTCCCTCGAGGGGACGGCCGCCGAGATCTCCGCGCGGATCGGCTACGCACGCGCGCGCCCCTGAGGGCGCGCGCGTACAGTCGCTTCGCTAGAACGGGAACGGGTGGCCGGCGCCGCCCTGGACGGTGATCCACCGCAGCTCGGTGAACTCGTCCATCACGGCCTGGCCGCCGAAGCGGCCCCACCCGGAGTCCTTGACGCCGCCGAACGGCATCTGCGGCTCGTCGCCGACCGGCTGGTCGTTCACGTGCACGATCCCCGACTCGAGCTGCTGCGCGAGCGCGAAGCCGCGGTCCGTGTCGGCGGTGAGGATGCCCGCCGAGAGGCCGTAGGCCGTCGCGTTCGCGCGTGCGATCGCGGCCTCCGGCGAGTCGACGACCTCGACCGCCACCACCGGCCCGAACGTCTCGAACTTCGCGAAGTCGGAGTCCTCCGGCACGTCGGTGATCACCGTCGCCGGGTAGCACGGCCCCACCGGCTCGCCGCCGGCGAGCACCTTCGCGCCCTTCGCGACGGCCTCCTTCACCCGCTCCGACACCATCGCGAGCGCCGACTCGTTGATGAGCGGGCCGATGATCGTGTCGGGCTCCGCCGGGTTGCCCGCCTTCAGCGTCTTCGCCTTCTCGGCGAGACGCGTCGTGAACTCGTCGGCGATGCCGCGCTCGACGAAGATCCGGCGGGCCGACATGCAGATCTGGCCCTGGTGGAGGAACGCCCCGAACGTCGAGGCGTTGACCGCGTATTCCAGGTCGGCGTCGTCGAGGACGATCAGCGGGTTGTAGCCGCCGAGCTCGAGCACGACGCGCTTCAGGTGCCGGCCCGCCGCTTCGGCGAGCCGCCGCCCCGTCTCGGTCGAGCCGGTGAAGTTGATCCGGCGAACGGCCGGGTTCTCGACGAGCTCGTCGCCGATCGGCGCGGCCTCGCCGGGCGCGTGCGTAACGACGTTCAGCGCGCCGGCGGGCAGCCCGGCCTCCGCGAAGATCTCGCCCCAGAGGAGCCCGCCGACGAAGGGCGAGAGCTCCGACGGCTTCAGGACGACCGTGTTGCCGAGCGCGAGCGGCGCCGCGAGCGAGCGGGCCGACAGGATGAGCGCGGCGTTCCACGGCGCGATCGCCGCGACGACGCCGACCGGCCTGCGGATCCCCATCGCGAGCGTGCCGGGATGGTCGGACGGGATGATCTGCCCGATCGGCGCGTACGCGAGCGCGGCCGCCTGGCGCAGCAGGTTGGGGACGAACCCCATCTGGAACATCCCGAACCCGAAGCTCGCACCCGTCTCGCGCGCGAGCAGGCCGACGACCTCGTCCCTGCGGCTCTCGAGCACGTCGGCCGCCTTCAGGAAGATGCGCTGCCGCTCCGCCGGGACGGTCTGCGACCACGCGGGGAACGCCGCCTGCGCGGCGGCGATCGCGCGCGCCGCGTCGGCGCGCGTGCCCGCCGGCGCAAGCGCGACGGTCTCGCCGGTGAACGGGTCCCGGTCCTCGAACGTGGCGCCGCCCTCGGCGGCGATCCACTCGCCGCCGATGAACTGCTGGTACTCCCGGAGCTCAGACTTGACGCTCGTCACCTCGGTTCTCCTTTCCCTGCGTCGAATGCAGGAACGGCATCCATCGTACGACTCAGTTGTCGCGGCGGTACGTCTCGAGGCCGGGCCGGATCGACTTCTCGTCGAGGAACTGCGAGAGCCCGGCCTCCCGGCCCCGCTCCTCGTCCAGGAACTGCGACTGCTCGAGCTTCGCGTACAGGTAGTCCTCGGCGGCCTCCCAGCTCATCGCGCGCGCGTGCTTGAACCCGACCTTCGCCGCCCGGAGCACGACGGGGTTCTTGTCGAGGAGCTCGCGCGCGAGGGCCTCCACCTCGGAGCGCAGCCGCTCGCGCGGCACGCTCCAGTTGACGAGGCCGAGCTCGGCCGCCTTCCGGCCGTCGAACGTGCGGCCGGTCATGATGTAGAGGAGCGCCGCGCGCGGCCCGATCGTCTCCGCGAGGCCGCGGCTGACGAGGCTCCCGGGCGGGATCCCCCAGTTGATCTCGGACAGGCCGAACTGCGCGTCGTCCGCGGCGACGGCGAGGTCGCACGCGCAGAGGGGGGTGAACGCGCCGCCGAAGCACCATCCGTTGACCATCGCGACCGTCGGCTTCGCGTACGTGCGCAGGAGCCGCCACTGCCAGAGATTCGCGTCGCGCCGCACCCGCCGCTGCACGTGCTCGGGCTGCGCATCGACCTCGCGGAAGTACTCCTTCAGGTCCATGCCGGCGGAGAACGAGTCGCCCGCGCCGGTGAGCACGAGCACGCCGCAGGCGTCGTCGGCGTCGAGCCGGAGCAGGACGTCCACCATCTCGGCGTTCAACGCGGGGTTCATCGCGTTCCGCTTCTCGGGACGGTTCAGCGTCACCCAGGCGACGCCGTCGTCGAGGTCGACCGTGACCGTCTTCACCTGCGCGGTATATAACGCACCCACCCCTCTCATGTCGAACTGTCGGTCAACCATCCCGCATAGTCGAACATGATCGACGTCGAGCGGATCGAGGCGATCGACGTCCACGTGCACACGGAGCGCGCCCGCTCGGGGCACGACCCGATGCCGGCCGAGCTGCGCGAGGCGGCCGCGCGCTACTTCAAGACGTCGTTCACGGGCGACGCGCTCCCGACGGTCGACGACGTCGCGGCCTACTACCGCGAGCGCAACATCGCCGCCGTCGTCTTCACCGTGGACTGGGAGCTCTCGTCCGGCCGTCCCTCGATCCCCAACGAGGAGATCGCCGAGGCGGCGCGGGAGCACGCGGACATCCTGATCCCGTTCGCGAGCGTCGACCCCGCAAGGCCGGACGCGCCCGAGCGCGCGCGCCGCCTGATCGCCGAGCACGGCGTGCGCGGCTTCAAGTTCCACCCGAACCTCCAGCGCTTCTTCCCGAACGACCGCGCCGTCTACCCGCTCTACGAGGCGATCGCGGAGGCCGGCCTGCCCGCCCTCTTCCACACCGGTCACAGCGGCATCGGCACCGGCGTCCCCGGCGGCGGCGGCCTCAAGCTGAAGTACTCGAACCCGCTCTGCCTCGACGACGTCGCGGCCGACCTCCCGGAGCTCCGGATCGTGCTCGCGCACCCGTCCTTCCCGTGGCAGGACGAGGCGATCTCCGTCTGCCTGCACAAGGAGAACGTCTTCATCGACCTCTCCGGCTGGTCGCCCAGGTACTTCCCGCCGCAGCTCGTCCAGTACGCGAACACGCAGCTGCGCGAGAAGGTGCTCTTCGGCTCCGACTTCCCCCTGATCACGCCCGACCGGTGGCTTGCGGACTTCTCCGAGGCTCCGTTCCGGGACGAGGTCCGGCCCCTCGTCCTGAAGCGCAACGCGGCCTCCCTCCTTCGCCTCTGATTGTTCCGTTATTCGGGACGCTGTTCTTGACAGCCGAATCCGCGCGCCCTAGCGTCGCAGGCGCGTGCCGATCGTTGCGCTGAGCGAGGCGGTCTCTGAGCTGGTGCACGACGGTGACGTCGTCGCACTCGAAGGCTTCACGCATCTGATCCCGAACGCGGCCGGCCACGAGCTGATGAGGCAGCAGGTGCGCGACCTCACGCTCGTGCGGATGACGCCCGACGTCCTCTACGACCAGCTGATCGGGATGGGATGCGCGCGCAAGCTCGTCTTCTCCTGGGGCGGCAACCCCGGCGTCGGCTCGCTGCACCGTCTGCGGGACGCGGTCGAGAACGGCTGGCCGGCGCCGCTCGAGCTCGAGGAGCACTCGCACGCGGGGATGGCGGCGGCGTACGCGGCCGGCGCGGCGAGCCTGCCGTTCGGCGTGCTCCGCGGCTACTTCGGCACCGACCTCCCGCCGCACACGCGCGTCGCGCCGGTCACCTGCCCGTTCACGGGGGAGGAGCTCGCGGCCGTCCCCGCCCACCGCCCGGACGTCGGGATCGTCCACGCACAGCAGGCCGACCGCGAGGGCAACGTGCAGCTCTGGGGCATCACCGGCGTCCAGAAGGAGGTCGTGCTCGCGTCGCGCCGCTCGCTCGTGACCGTCGAGGAGGTCGTCGACGAGCTCGTCCTGCGGCCCGGCGGCGTCATCCTTCCGGCGTGGGTGGTCGACGCGATCGCCTGCGTCCCCGGCGGCGCCCGCCCGTCGTACGCGCACGGCTACTACGAGCGCGACAACGACTTCTACGTCGCGTGGGACGCGATCAGCCGCGACCGCGACGCGTTCACCGCGTGGATGCGCGAGCACGTGCTCGAGGCGGTGCCGGCATGAGCGCCTCTCAATGGGGCGCCGACGAGATGATGGCCGTGGCGGCCGCGCGGAGGCTGACGAACGACTCCGTCTGCTTCGTCGGCATCGGGCTGCCGAGCCTCGCCGCGAACCTCGCGCGTCGGACGCATGCCCCGCGCTGCGTGCTCGTGTACGAGAGCGGGACGATCGGCGCGAAGCCGACGAAGCTGCCGCTCTCGATCGGCGACGGCGAGCTCGCCGAGACGGCCGACGCCGTCGTGTCGGTGCCGGAGATGTTCGCGTACTGGCTGCAGAGCGGGCGCATCGGCGTCGGCTTCCTCGGGGCGGCGCAGATCGACGCCCGCGGGAACCTGAACAGCACGGTGATCGGCGACTACGCGACGCCGAAGGTGCGCCTGCCGGGCGGCGGCGGCGCGCCCGAAATCGCCACCTCCGTCGCCGAGGTCTTCGTGATGCTCCGCCATTCCACGCGGGCGTTCGTCGAGCGGCTCGACTTCCTGACGAGCCGCGGCGACCGCGTGCGCGTCGTCGTCACCGACCTCGGCATGCTCGAGCCGCGCGACGGCGAGCTGACGCTGACGCACGTCCATCCGGGCGTCTCCGTCGACGATGCGCGCGCGGCGACCGGCTGGCGACTCGCGGTCGCGGACGACCTGGTCGTCACCGAGCCGCCGTCCGCGGCGGAGCTCGACGCGCTGCGTTCGCTCGAGACGAGAGGACGCGAATGACCGACACGAGGATCCTGCTCCCCGGCGTCGACCCGGAGATCGTCCTGCCCGACGACCCGAGCTTCGGCCCGGAGGTGCAGATCGACTACCCCGGCTACCGCTCGACGCGGCTGCGGGCGCCGAAGGACCCGCTCGTCACCCTGCCGGAGGAGTTCCACCGCGCCGACGGTCCCGTCTTCGGCGACTCGGCGCTCGGCCTCCTCGACCACGACCTGACGCGTCAGCACGAGGGCGACCCTCTCGGCGAGCGGATCGTCGTCAGCGGCCGCGTGCTCGACGAGGACGGCCGTGCCGTGCGGCACGCGCTCGTCGAGGTCTGGCAGGCCAACGCCGCCGGTCGCTACCACCACGTCGTCGACCAGCATCCGGCGCCGCTCGACCCCAACTTCACCGGCGCCGGCCGCTGCCTGACCGACGACGAGGGGAACTACCGGTTCGTCACGATCAAGCCCGGCTCGTACCCGTGGGGAAACCACGAGAACGCCTGGCGGCCGGCGCACATCCACTTCTCCGTGTTCGGCCGCGCGTTCACGCAGCGCCTCGTCACGCAGATGTACTTCCCGGGCGACCCGCTCTTCGCCTTCGACCCGATCTTCAACGCCGTCCGCGACCCGAGGTCGCGCGAGCTCCTCGTCTCCCGCTTCGACCTCGAGCGGACGCAGCCGGAGTGGGCGCTCGCCTACCGCTTCGACATCGTCCTCGGCCGCGGGGGCGCCGGCACCACGCCGCTGGAGGACCCGGCGTGACGCTGCAGAAGACGCCGTCCCAGACCATCGGCCCCTACTACGCGATCGGGCTCTGCCGGCGTGACGACAGCCACCTCGCGGAGCTCTCGGAGTCGAATGCCGTGCGCCTCCACGGACAGCTCCTCGACGGCGCCGGCGCTCCCGTCGGCGACGGCATGGTCGAGGTCTGGGATCCCTTCGGGCGGCGCTGGGGCCGGAGCGGGACGGACGCCGACGGCCGCTTCTCGTTCGTCGTCACGAAGCCCGACGCCGCCGGGCAGGCGCCGCGCCTCGACGTGTGGGTGTTCGCGCGCGGCCTCCTGCGCCACCAGCTGACGCGCGTCTACTTCCCCGACGAGACCCAGGCGAACGCCGGCGACCCCACGCTCGCCGCACTCGACGACGGCGAGCGCCGCACGCTCGTCGCGGAGGCCGAGGACGGCGCGCTCCGCTTCGACATCCACCTCCAGGGCGACCGGCAGACCGTCTTCTTCGCGCATTGACGATCCAGGCGACATCCGGCGATACCGAGGCTGCAGACGTGGAGCCGGCCGCCGCGCGCACGGTCCGCGACGCGGCGTTCGACGTCTTCCGCAGGCGGCGGCTGACGACGCTGTTCGCGAACCCGGGCTCCACCGAGATCCCGTTCCTCACGGGCCTGCCGGACGACTTCGAGTTCGTGCTGGCGCTGCACGAAGGCTCCGTCGTCGGCCTCGCGACCGGGTACGCGCTCGGCCGCGGCGAGCCGTCGCTCGTGCTGCTGCACACGACGGCCGGGCTCGGGAACGCCGTCGGCGCGCTCGCCACCGCGCGTGTCAACCGCGCACCGCTCGTCGTCGTGGTCGGCCAGCAGGACCGTCGCCACCTCGCGTACGAGCCGTTCCTAGCGGGCCGCCTCGCGGGCCTCGCCGGCGAGTATCCGGTGGCCGTCGAGCAGCCCGCCCGGGCGCAGGACGTCCCCGCCGCGCTCGAGCGGGCGACGCACGCCGCCGTCACGTCGCGCGGGCCGGCGCTCGTGATCGTGCCGATGGACGACTGGGAGGCGCCCGCCGACGACGAGCGGGAGCCCGCAGCCGCGGTCGGCCGCGTCCTCCGCTCGCACGCGGCGGCGCCCGAGAGCGTCGCCGCGCTCGCCGGGTTCCTCGCGGACGCGGCCGCGCCCGCGATCGTGGTCGGCGCCGGAGCCGACGACCCCGAGACGTGGGCTGCGCTCGTCGAGCTCGCGGGACGCCTCGCGGCTCCCGTGTACCAGGCGTCGTTCGAGGGGCGGGCCGGGTTCCCGCAGGACCATCCGCGGTTCGCCGGTTTTCTCCCCGCCGACCGGCCGCGGCTGCGCGAGCGGCTCGCCCCTCACGACGTGGTGCTCGTCGTCGGCGGCCCCGCGTTCCGCCAGTCGCTCTACGCACCGGGCCGGCTGACGATGCCGGGGACGCGCCTAGCGCTCGTCTCGGAAGATCCCGAGGAGGCGCACAGGAGCCCCGCCGAGCTGACCGTGGTCGCGCCGCCCGCCGCGGTCTGCCGCGCGCTCGCGGAGGCGCTGCCCGCCCGCGCAGGAGAGGCGCCCGCGACGCGCAGCCGTCCCGCCGCGCCCCCGCCGCCGGGGCCGGGCGAGCCGCTTCGCACGGCGCACGTGCTCGCCGCGCTCGCGGCCCGGCTTCTGCCCGAGACGATCGTGCTCGAGGAGGCGCCCGTCGATCGCCCCGACCTGCACGAGTGGCTGCCCGCGCGGCAGCCGCTGGGCTACGTGAGCGCGGCGATGGGCGGGCTCGGCTTCGCGCTGCCGGCGGCGACGGGCCTGAAGATGGCGCTTCCGCAGCGCCCCGTCGTCGCCGTCGTCGGCGACGGCTCCACGATCTACCAGGTGCAGGCCGTGTGGACCGCCGTCCACTACGGCGTCGGGCCGCTCTTCGTCGTGCTCTCGAACGGCGGCTACGCGATCATGGACCGGCTCGCCGAGCAGCACGGCGGCACGGGGCCGTGGCCCTCGTTCCCCGAGATCGAGCTCGCGGCGGTCGCGCGCGGCTTCGGCTGCCCGGCGCGTCGGGTCGCGACGCACGAGGAGCTGGAGGCGACGCTCGACGAGGTCGTGCCCGGGCTGGGCGAGCGGCGCGAGCCGCTCCTGCTCGACGTCGTCGTCGCGCCGACGGGAGCGTTCGCATGATCACGCGGACGATCAGGGCGGGCCGCCCGCCGCCCGGTGCTGCTGTGGGTGTTTGCACGCAGGGGGCCATTCGGATGCAGGAGCGAGAAAGGACGGGTCGGATGAAGGTTTCGAGGTTGGTGATCGCACTCACGCTCTCCGTCGCGCTTGTCGCGTCGGTGAGCTTCGCCGCGAGCGCCGCGAGCTCGAAGGCCGCGAAGGTCGGCTCCGCGGCCGCGGGCGCCGGGAAGTGCGGGCTCGGGAACGGGAAGAAGGCGACAGGCGCCCCGATCAAGATCGGCGGCATCGACATGCTCATCCCGGGCGTCGACTTCACGACGATCGGCAAGACGGCGAAGGCGTACTTCGACTGCGTCAACGACAACGGCGGCATCAACGGCCGTCCGATCAAGTACATCCTCTACAACGAGCAGCTGAACCCGGCGCAGGAGGCTGCGCTCGCGCGGAAGCTGATCACGAGCGACAAGGTCGTCGGCATCGTCGGCAACACGAGCTTCGCCGAGTGCGGGACGAACTGGAAGTACTACAAGAGCAAGGGCTACGTCGTGATCGGCGCGGGCGTGCAGGCCGAGTGCTACAGCACCCCGTCGTTCGCCGAGGTGAACTCCGGGCCGCGCTACTCGAACGTCGGCGCTGCGCAGGCGCTCGTCAAGGCGGGGATCAAGAAGCTCGCGATCGCCTCGCCGGACACGATCTCCGCGTACGCGGACGGCGGTCCGGCGCTCGTGGCCAAGAAGGCCGGCATCCCGGTCAAGATCTTCCCGACCCACCTGCCGGTCACGGACGCGACGTCGCAGCTGATCCAGATGTACCAGTTCGCCGGTGACGGCGGCGGCATCCTCATCGACTTCACGCCCGACACCGCGCCGGCCTTCATGAAGGCCGCCGAGGCACAGGGGATCGTGGACAAGGTGAAGTGGGGCTCGTCGACCCCGATCGCGAACACGTTCATGTCGGGTCAGTTCTCGCCGGAATTCGACGGCCATCTCTGGATCGACAACGAGTTCTCGAACGTCGACCCGAAGGTGGGGCCGGACTCGGCACTGATGTTCAAGATCCTGCAGAAGTACGCGCCGAAGATCGCGCCGCAGGCGTTCGCGCAGATGGGCTTCCTCGACGGGAAGTTCGCGACGAACGCGCTGCTCTCGATCAAGGGTGCGATCACCGCCAAGTCGTACAACGCGGCGGTCGTCGCTCTGAAAAACCAGAAGAGCGACATCCTCTGCAAGCCGTTCTACGTCGGGAAGCTGCCGTACCACATCCCGAACAACACGAACATCATCGTCGACTACAAGGACAAGAACGTCGTCGTGAAGAACGGCTGCACGGACTTCCAGGCAGTCGACAAGTCGATCGCCCAGACGCGCGTCTGGGAGAAGCAGTACCACCTGAACGGGAAGTAGGAGTGATGGAGATCAGGGCGTCGGAGGACAAGCGGTGACGTCGTCGCTCGCGTTCAGCGTGTTCGGCGTCGACTGGCAGTTTCTCAAGCCGTTCATCGTCATCGGCCTGGCGTTCGGCGGCGTGTACGCGCTGTCGGGCGTCGGCCTGGTCGTGCTCTACCGCGCGACCGGCGTGCTGAACGTCGCGTTCGGCGCCATCGGAGCCGCCGGCGCCCTGATCGCCTACTACATCGTCAACCACACGGGCTGGCCGCACTGGCTCGCCTACACGATCTGCGTGCTGTTCGGCGGGGTCACGAACCTCGCCTACGGGATGATCTTCGGCCCCGCCTTCTCACGACGCGACGCGCTCGTGAAGATGATGGGCACGCTCGGGCTGGCGCTGATCCTGCTCGGCCTGATGGCCTGGCGCGCGCCCGCCGGCGGCGCGTTCGCGCGGTTCCTGCCGCTCGGCACGTCGCAGACCCACTACACGATCCTGAAGACGAGCGTCAGCCTGACCCAGGTGATCGCGATCTGCCTTGCGATCGCGATCACCGCCGCGGTGAGCGTCTTCCTGCGCGTGACGCGGCTCGGTACCGCGATGCGCGCGCTCGCGAACGACCGCGAGGCCTCCGCGATGCTCGGCGTCCCCGTGCGCCAGGTCGAGGCGGCCGCGTGGTTCGGGTCGGGGCTCGCCTGTGGAGCGTCCGGGCTGCTCCTGCCCGACCTGCTCACGTCGCTCGACTACTCGGCGCTGACGTTCCTCGTCATCTCCTCGCTCGCGGCCGCGCTGATCGGCCGCCTGCGGTCGCTGTGGGTGACGCTCGTCGGCGGCCTGCTCGTCGGCGTCGCGCAGTCGATCCTCAGCCCGTACACGAACGTCTCCGCCTACCGCTCCTCCGCGCCGTTCGTGCTCGCGATCGTCGCGTTGCTCTACCTCTCGCGCCGCCGCGTGGTCACGATCTCGAGGGCGACCACGTGAACGCCGCACCCGCGTCGACGAGCTCGTCGCTCGCCGCGACGGGCGCCCTCCGGCACTTCGACCGCAGGACGGGCGTGCACGCGGCCGTCGCCGTCGGGCTGCTCGCGGTCGTCCTCTTCCTGCTCCCGCACATCGCCGGCGCCGACTGGATCACGACCTTCACGAGTGTCGCGATCTATTCGGTCGTGGCACTCGGCTTCGGGATCCTCTACGGGCGCGTCGGGCTGATCTCCCTCGGCCAGGTCGCGCTGCTCACGATCGGCTGCTGGGTCGGTACCCGCATCGCCTACGCGACCTCGCTCCCGTTCCCCCTCGTGCTTCTGCTCGCCGGCGCGATCACGTGCGCGATCGGGGTCGTCGTCGGCCTGCCCGCGCTCCGCCTGTCGGGCCTCTACCTGGCGCTGATCACGCTGATGTTCGCCGGCGCGACGACCGTCGTCCTGTCGGTGACCGACTTTCCGAACGGCGGCGGCGGTTTCAAGGGCCGCTCCGTCACCGGCGCGCTGACGACCGAGACGCCCCCCGTGCGGCGGCCGTCGTGGGCGACCGGCGACGTGGCGTACTACCGGTACACGATCGTCGTCTGCGCGATCCTCTTCCTGCTCGCGCTCGTGCACGTGCTGGGGAAGCCGGGTCGCGCGTGGGCGTCGATCCGCGAGAGCGAGCCGGCCGCGCTCGCCGGCGGTGTCAACATCACGCTGTACAAGCTGTGGGCGTTCGCGCTCGCCTCGTTCATCACCGGCGTCGCGGGCTGCCTGCTCGCGGCGCAGGTCGGCGTGCCACGGGCGATCACCTTCCAGACGCAGGACTCGCTGACGCTCGCCGCGACCGCGCTGATCGGCGGCATCTTCAGCATCTGGGGCGCGATCATCGCCGGCGTCTTCAACCAGCTCTTGCCGTTCCTCTTCCAGGCGCAGTGGGGCGTGAACCCGAACTTCCTGCTCGTCATCTTCGGCGCCGGCCTCCTGCAGGTCCTCCTGACGGCGCCCGGCGGCCTCGTCGACCAGTTCCCGAAGGACGTGGCGAACCTCGCGCGGCTGCTCTTTCGCAGCGCGCGCCGCCTCGGGAGGCCGTCGTGATCGAGGTGCAGGGCCTGACGGTGCGCTTCGCCGGCATCACGCCCATCGACGACGTGAGCGTCGTCTTCCCGGGCGGCACGTGCGGCCTGATCGGGCCCAACGGCGCCGGCAAGACGACGTTCTTCAACGTCCTCAGCGGCTTCGTCAAGCCGGCCGCCGGCACGATCACCGCGTTCGGCGAGAACCTCCTCAAGATGGCCGACTTCCGCCGGGCGCGCTGGGGCCTGCGGCGCACGTTCCAGACCGAGATGGCGATCGAGAAGCTCTCGATCTTCGACAACGTCGCGATGATCCACGAGCACTCCGGCGCGAAGCGCTCGACGCGGCGCGAAGACGTGCTCGGCGCGCTCGAGTTCGTGGGGCTGAACGCTCCGCCGCATGCGAAGGTCGGCACGCTCGGCGCCCGCGAGCGGCGGCTCGTGGAGGTGGCGCGCGCCGTCGTCGGCCGGCCGCGCGTCGTCCTGCTCGACGAGCCGGCCGCCGGGCTGCCCGACGAGGAGACCTCGCACCTGTCGAAGGTGATCCAGCGGATCCCGGAGTCGATCGGCGCGCTCGTGATCCTCGTCGACCACGACATGAGCCTCGTGCAGGAGTGCTGCCAGACCACCGCCGTCGTCGACTTCGGCAAGCTCGTCGCCTCGGGGCCGACGGCGGAGGTGCTGCGGAACGAGCACGTGATCCGCGCGTACCTCGGGACGGAGGAGACACTGTGACCGCCGCCGGCGACACGCTGCGCATCGAGGATCTCGCCGTCTCGCGCGGCGGTCACGAGGTGCTGCACGGGATCTCGCTCGACATCCCCGCCGGTGCGGTGACGACGCTGCTGGGCCCGAACGGCGCCGGCAAGTCGTCGCTCGTGCTTGCGGTCGGCGGCATCCTCCGGCCGAGTGCGGGAAGCGTCTCGCTCGGCGGTCGCGACCTGGCGCGCCTGCGGCCCGAGCTGATCCGCAAGGCCGGCGTCGCCGTCGTCCCCGAGGGACGCCGCCTCCTCCCCGATCTCACCGTCGAGGACAACATGCGCGTCGCGACGTACGCGCTGCAACGCGAGGACGCGAAGACGGGCATCGCCCGGGCGCTCGAGCTCTTCCCGCACCTCGAGACGCGCTGGAAGGCCACTGCGCGCACGCTGTCCGGTGGCGAGCAGCAGATGGTCGTGCTCGCGCAGGCGCTCGTGTCGCGGCCGCGGTTCATCCTCGTCGACGAGCTCTCACTCGGCCTCGCGCCCGTCGTCGTCAAGCGGCTCGTGCCCGCCCTCGAGGCGGCCGCGGCCGACGGCGTCGGCGTCCTCCTGATCGAGCAGTTCGTGCACGTCGCCCTCGCGGTGGCGGGCGGCGCGTACGTGATCGAGGGTGGGCGGATCGTCTACCAGGGGACCGCAGCCGACCTGAAGGAGCACCCGGAGCGGCTGCACTCCGCCTACCTGCTGCGCGAGCGCGCCGAGCTCGCGGACGCGACGATCGGTGACTGAGCCGCAGCTCCAGGTGCTCGACGCCGGCCGCGCGGAGGCGCTGGAGCGCCTGTGCGACGCGCTCGTGCCGGGCTCGGCGCGCGTCGGGCCCGCCGTCTACGTCGACGCGCTGCTCGCGCGCATGCCCGACGACGTGCGCGGCTTCGCGCTCGCGTCGATCGACGAGCTCGCGGCAGCCGACGACCTCGCGGCGCACGAGCGTACGCCCGGCTTCGGCTTCGTGCGCGCGCTCGCCTGCGAGGCGTACTACAGCGACTTCGTGGCGCCTGGACGCGACGGCCCCGGCGCGTGGAGCGAGATCGACTTCAACTCGCCCCTCGCCACCAGGCTCGCCAAGGACTGGTCGTTCCTGGGGATCTCGTGAAGGCCCGGTACGACGTCGTCGTCGTCGGCTCGGGCGCCGGTGGGGGCCTGATCGCCGGCGAGCTCGCGCAGCGCGGGCGCGACGTCCTGCTGCTCGAGGCCGGCCCGCACTTCACCGCCGCCGACTTCACGCGGTTCGAGGCGAGGGCCAACCACGAGCTCTGGTGGCCGCTCCGGTTCGCGACGTCCCCCGACGCCCCGCCGATCGCGCTTCTCGGCGCCCGCTGCGTCGGCGGGACGACCGTGATCAACACGAAGGTCGCCCTCCGTGCGCACGAGCGCGACCTCGCGAAGTGGGAGCTGCCGGGATTCGGGCGGGCAGACCTCGACCCCTACTACGACCGCGTCGAGGCGTACCTCGGCGTCCGCGAACGCAACGACTGGACGAAGAGCGTGCACACGGTCCTCCCCGGCTTCGAGGCCCTCGGCGCGTCGCTCGAATCGGTTCACGCGTACGCCGACGTCAACTGCATGCGGTGCGGCTCCTGCCTCCAGGGCTGTCCGACGAACGCCGGCAAGTCGACCCAGAACACGTGGATCCACGAGGCGTGGGCGCGCGGCCTGATGGATCTCGAGGCGAACACACCGGTCGACCGGGTCGCCGTCGACGGCGGCGAGGCGAGCGGCGTCGTCCTCGCCGACGGCCGCACCGTCGACGCGGGCGCCGTCGTCGTCGCGGGCGGCGCACTGAACACGCCGCAGATCCTGCGGCGCTCCGGTCTCGACGGCGCCGTCGGCAGGAACCTCGGACTCCACCCGGTGCGGCTCGTCTACGGCCTGTTCGACGAGCCGCAGGACAACCACATGGCCTACCCGATCACGACGCACTGCATGGATCACCAGCACGACGAGGACGGCGGCTTCGTGATCGAGGCGACGACGATCCAGGACCCGATCGCGTTCGCGACGACGCTCTGCGACGAGAACGGCCCGCTCTGGGGACAGCCGCTCGTTGACGCGGCCAAGCGCTACCGGAACTGGGTCGGGGTGCTCGCGATGGTCAACGACGAGAACAACGCCGCCGTCTCCGCGGACGACGGCGGGGCCGAGGAGTTCACATTCGACTTCAACGAGCGGGAGCGCCGGCGCCTCGACGACTCGCTCGCGTTCAGCCGCGACGTGCTCCTCGCCGCGGGCGCGACGCAGGTGCTCTGGAGCGGGCTCGCGTCGACGCACGTGCAGGGCTCGGCGCGCATGGGCGACGATCCGGCGACCTCGGTGGTCGACCGGAACGCGGAGTCGCACGAGGTGCGGAGGCTCTTCGTCGGCGACGGCTCGCTCGTCCCGCGCACGCTCTCGGTGAACCCCTCGCTCACGATCATGGCGCTCGCGCTCCGGCTCGCCGACCACCTGCACGCAGATCCGCAGGGGTACCTCGCGGGATGAGGGCCGCACTCCTCCGCGACTACCACGAGCGTCTGGAGCTCGTCGAGCGGCCGCAGCCGGCGCCCGAGGGGCCGCGCGAGGTCGTCGTCCGCATCGGCGGCGCCGGCGTCTGCGCGACCGACCTGCACGCGATCGACGGCCTGATGGGCGGCGCGGGCGTGGAGGTACCGCTCGTGCTCGGGCACGAGAACGCCGGCTGGGTGCACGAGGTCGCCGACGGCGTCACGGCCGTCGCGCCGGGCGACGCCGTGCTCGTCTACCCGCCGTGGAGCTGCGGGCTGTGCGTCCCGTGCCGGCGCGGCCTCGACATGCACTGCGAGCGGCACCAGTTCACGGGGCTGACCCGGGACGGCGGCTTCGCCGAGTACGTGCTCGTCGACGAGCGGTCGCTGCTCAGGCTGCCGCCGGGCGTCGAGCCGGTCGCCGTCGCGCCTCATGCCGACGCAGGCATCACCGCCTACCACGCCGTGAAGAAGCTCGTGCCGTCGCTCGGCCCCGGTGCCGCCGTCGCGATCATCGGCGTCGGCGGTGTCGGGCACATCGCATTGCAGCTCGTCCGTGTCCTCGGCGCCGCCGCGGTCGTCGCGGTGGACACGGACGAGCGGCGCAGGGACCTCGCGCGCCGGCTGGGGGCAGACGAGGTGCTGGGTGAGCAAGCGGACGTCGCCGGCGCCGTGCGCGAGGCGACGGACGGCGCAGGCGCGGACGTCGTGATCGACTTCGTCGGCAACGACGAGACGCACGCGTCCGGCCTGCGCATGCTCGCTCGGCGCGGGCTCTACTCGATCGTGGGGTACGGCGGCACGGTCAGCGTCCCCTCGACCGACCTCGTCGTCGGGGAGCAGCAGGTCGCCGGCAACCTCGTCGGCAGCTGGATCGACCTGTGGGAGCTCCTGCAGCTGCACGGACGCGGCGCCGTCACGCTGCTCACCGAGACACATCCGCTCGACGACGTGAACGACGTGCTCGACGGGCTCCGCGCCGGCGACGTGACCGGCCGCGCCGTGCTCGTGCCGTGAACCAGGGCGACGTCCTCTGGACGCCGACCGCGGACGCGCGGGAGCGCTCCGAGCTCGCGCGGTACATGGCGTCGCTCGACCGCGGCTTCACCGACTACGAGTCGCTCCACCGGTGGTCGGTGGACGACCTCGACGGCTTCTGGGCGTCGATCTGGGACTGGGCGGGCGTCCGCGCGCACGCGCCGTACGAGCGCGTGCTCGGCCGGCGCGAGCTGCCTGGAGCCGAGTGGTTCCCCGGCGCCCGCCTCAACTACGCCGAGCACATGCTCGGCTCCGACGACGACCTCGCCGCGAGCGCCGTCGTGGCCCGCTCGCAGACGCGCGGTCCGAGCGAGCTCACGTTCGGCGACCTCCGCGCCCAGGTCGCGTGCGCGCGGGCCGGGCTGCAGCGGCTCGGGGTCGGCAGCGGCGACCGCGTCGTCGCCTACCTGCCGAACATCCCGGAGACGCTCGTCGCGTTCCTCGCCACGGCGAGCCTCGGTGCCGTGTGGGCGACCTGCCCGCCGGAGTTCGGCGTGCGGAGCGTGGTCGACCGGCTCGGGCAGCTCGAGCCGTCGGTGCTGCTCGCGGTCTCGGGCTACCGGTTCGGCGACAAGCTCGTCGACCGCCGCGCGCAGGCGGCCGCGATCCGTGCGCGGCTGCCGACGCTGCGCCACGTCGTCCACGTCCCGTACCTCGGCGGCGCCGACGACGTGCTCCCGGATGCGGAAGGCTGGGACGACCTGCTGCGGGAGGACGCGCCCCTCGCGTTCGACCCCGTGCCGTTCGCGCACCCGCTCACGGTTCTCTTCTCCTCGGGAACGACCGGGCTGCCGAAGGCGATCGTCCACTGCCACGGCGGCATCCTGCTCGAGCACCACAAGAACCACGGTCTCTCGTGGGACCTGCGCGCGGGCGACCGGCTGCAGTGGTTCACGACGACGGCCTGGATGATGTGGACCGCGCTCGTCTCCACGCTTCTGCGGCGCGCTTCGATCGTGATGATCGACGGCAACCCCGGCTATCCGGACCTCTCCGAGCAGTGGCGCCTCGTCGAGGAGACGCAGCCGACGATGCTCGGCGTCGGCCCCGCCTACGTCCTCACTTGCCGCAAGCAGGGCGTCGACCCGGGCCGCCGCTTCGACCTGTCGTCGCTGCGCTCCATCGGCGCCGCCGGCTCGCCGCTGCCCGTCGACGGCTTCGAGTGGATCTACGAGCAGGTCGCTCCGGACGTGCACCTCAATCTCGGCAGCGGCGGCACCGACATCTGCACCGGGATCGTGCAGGGCTACCCGCTCCTGCCCGTGTACGCGGGCGAGATGTCCGGACGCTGCCTCGCAGTCGACGCGGCCGCCTTCGACGAGCACGGCCGCGAGGTCGTGGGCGAGCTCGGCGAGCTCGTGATCCGCAGGCCGATGCCGTCGATGGCCGTCGGGTTCTGGAACGACCCCGGCGGCGATCGCTACCGCGCGTCGTACTTCGACCGCTTCCCCGGCGTCTGGCGCTTCGGCGACTGGGTGCTCTTCACCGAGCGCGGCAGCTCCGTCGTCACCGGCCGCTCCGACGCGACGCTGAACCGCGGCGGCGTCCGGCTCGGCACCGGCGAGTTCTACGACGTGCTCGAGGAGCTCGACGAGGTGCTCGACAGCCTCGTCGTGCACCTCGAGGAGGCCGACGAGCTGCTCCTCTTCGTCGTGCTGCGGGAGGGGATCGAGCTCGACGACGACCTGCGCGCGCGCATCCGCGGCACGTTGCGCGACTCGCTCTCGCCGCGGCACGCTCCCGACACGATCGTCGGCGTCCCGGCGATCCCGCGGACGCTGACCGGGAAGAAGCTCGAGCTGCCCGTGAAGCGAATCCTCGCCGGCGTCCCCGTCGCCGACGTCGTCAGCCCGGACGCGCTCGTCGATCCGTCCTCGATCGAGCCCGTCGTCGCCTTCGCAGCAGAAAGGAAGACCCCCCATGCCTGACGCGCGCCCCGTCGTCGTGTACGGCGCGAGCGGCTTCTCCGGTCGCCTCGCCGTCGAGTTCCTGCGGGAGTACAACGTGCCGTTCGTCGCGGCCGGCCGCGACGCGGCGCGCATCCGGGAGGTGCTCGACCACGTCCCCGGCAGCTCGACCGCCGACTACGAGATCGTCCAGGTCGGGCACGACGTCGGCGAGCTGACGGAGCTCCTGCACGGCGCGAAGGTCGTCTGCAACGCGACCGGGCCCTGCATCTACTACGGCGACACGGTGATCGAGGCGGCGCTCGCCGCCGGCTGCCACTACATCGACACGGGAGGCGAGGCGCCGTGGGTGCGCCGCGTCCGCGAGACCTGGCACGAGCGGTTCGCCGCGGCGGGTCTCCTCGTCGCGCCCGCGACCGCGTACATGTCGGCGACGGCGGAGACGGCGATCCGCGTCGCGCAGGAGCACCGGCCCGGCATCGACACGATCGAGGTGCTGTCGATGTTCATGGGGTTCCCGACGTACGGCTCGACGCAGACCATCTTCGGACAGCTGCAGTGGGAGTCGTTCTACCTCGAGCAGAACGAGTACGTGGAGTGGCCGCCGGTGACCACGATCGAGGCGCTGATCCCCGGCGAGTTCCGGACGCGGCTCGCGCTGCCGTGGGGCGGCTTCCCGCACCCGACGTGGTTCAAGGACGACGCGCAGATAGCGAACGTGTACGCGTTCGGCGGCCTGCTCGACCGCTCGCTGATGGAGAACGTCGTCGCCGGCCAGCGCGACTACCAGGAGAAGCTCCGATCGCTGCCGGCCGACGAGCAGCGGCGGATCCTCGCCGAGATCGCGGACTCGGTGCAGTCGGGGATGCCGCCGCGGGAGAACCGCCGCCGGCAACGCACGATCGACGTCGTCTCCGCCCGCGGCAGCCTCGACTCGATCCAGGTCGTGGTGCACGGCCAGGGCGCCTACCTGCAGACGGGCCTCATCCAGGCGTTCGCCGCGCACCACCTCTCGCTGCAGCCGCCGAAGGCGGTCGGCTTCGCGTCGCCGTGCACCGCGTTCGGGCACCGCGAGCTCCTCGCGGCTCTCGAGGCGTACGGGATGGTGCGCATGAAGGTGATCGGCTGATGCTCCACCACCTGCTCGTGCTGACCGACGACCTCGAGGCGACACGCTCCTTCTACCGCGATGCGCTCGGCTTCGACGAGGCGGAGCGTCCGCCCCTGCCGTTCGAGGGCTGCTGGCTCTCGCTGGGCGGCGACCCCTGCATCCACGTCGCCGAGCGCAGCTCCTACGCGGCGTTCGCGGCGACGCTCGGCCTGCCGCTCCGGGACGGGCCGGTCGACCATGCGGCCTTCCGGCGCGACGACTACGAGGAGCTCGCCGCGCGGCTCGAGCGCGCGGGCGTCGACGTAGTGCCGAACGAGGTGCCGGGCCTCTTCCGGCAGCTCTTCGTCACGGACCCGAACGGCCTCCGGATCGAGCTGAACGTGCCGGCCCGCTGAGCCACTCCTCGCGGTAGGGGGCGAACGTCGAGCGCGGAAGACCGGCCCGTGCCTCGGCGTAGGCGGCCGACGCATCCCTCGTCTCGTGCGCGACGCTCGCGCCGTGCCGCGCCGCGGCAGGGCAGGGAACGTAGACGACGCCGCCGCGGCGGGCGCCCATTGCGACGACGACCGCGCGCTGCCCGCCGTTCGCGAGGAGCACGTGCTCCGTCCCGGGCGGGCAGTGGAAGAAGTCCCACGCGCGCAGGGTTCGCTCCGTCCCCTCGACGATCAGCGTGCACTCGCCCTCCAGCACGAGGAA
>Ga0070741_10006463_pt1 | contig 25130 bp, 18 predicted proteins | sample Coa_R1_4_FD_66440 | JGI IMG/M metagenome (GOLD analysis project Ga0070741, IMG submission 66440) | Surface soil microbial communities from Centralia Pennsylvania, which are recovering from an underground coalmine fire - Coalmine... | ecosystem: Environmental > Terrestrial > Soil > Unclassified ... | reverse complement strand
ATGTTGAGCGCGTCGAAGTTGTGATACTCGGTCTCGACTTCGGGGCCGTCGAGAATAGCGAAGCCGAGGGAGCGGAAGAGATTCTCGATCTCGCTCTGGATCTGGGTGATGGGATGCAGGTGGCCCATGCGCGGACCCGGGGGCGGCAAAGTGAGATCGAGCCACTCGGCATCGAGCCGCGCCCGCAGCGCCGCGTCGGCGAATTCTCTCTGGCGGGTTTCGAGCGCCGCTTCCACGGCCTGTTTGGCGGCATTCAGCAGTTTGCCGGCGCGGGCACGTTCCTCCGGCGGGATCTTGCCCATCTCCTTACTGATCTGGTTGAGCGATCCCTTGCGGCCCAGAACATCGATGCGGACCTGCTCCAATTCCCCGGCAGTGAGGGCGGATGCAATCCGCGCCAGGGAACCGGACTGCAGTTCCGATAGTTGAGCTTCGAGCATGGGTAAACTTCAATTTTAGCAGGCAGTTGCAATCGGGCAGGCGAAGGATACCACCCGCAGAAAATTGGCTTTGTTGGTTAATCTTTTTCATCGGGTCCATCCAGCCGGGAAGGGCGGCATGGGACGTGACAGGCGCAGCACCATTAGCGTGCGCAGAGACTTATGATAATTGCGCCGGAGCGCGGCCTGGCGCCGGGACAAGATGGTGAGGGCGTAGATAAGTTCAGGGTCGAGGATACGGGAGGACCAGGAGAGTTCGAGTTGCTCGTACTGCTCCATCTGATGCAGGGTAACTGCGATATGGTCGATCGCGCGTTTCTCGAGATCCGTTTCCGGGTTCCATTCCGCGATGAGGCGGTTGCGTATGGGTTGCAACTCCACGTCAGTAGGCGCGGCGAACAGGGCTGCGCGCGAACGGAGCCCATGTTTGAAGGCATTCCGGCTGACGGCGGCCTTGCCTTCCGGGGTGCGAGGACCGGTCGAGCGTTGCGCATTGCGGCGGTTGGCCTGGATCTTTCTTTCCGATGTCACGATCTGGTTCTCCTGGCCGCAGACTAGCAGGCGAGCGCCGAGGATCGGTTCGGAGGGCCGTTCGCCCAGACGCGCGGACGGTCGTCAGCCGATTGCAAATATAGGGCCTAGACTTGGCGAACCAATATTTATCAGAGCTGTGAATCGGATTTGGAGACGATTCAGGCGATCGCTTCACTGTTGTCCATCGGCAGCTCTATTCTTCTTTCGCCGGCCAGAACGAAAAACGGCAGAGGCGCTAAGAGTGCCAACTCAGTGTTCATCCGCGGGCTGCCCTGGAGCGACGGTAGTCGCAAACAGCCCGCTCCTACCACCTGCATATAAGGTTTCCGACTCCTGGCCATCAAGCGCCAGGACGGTCACGAATACCGGCGCGCCCGGCACGGCCGCCCAACTTTCGCCGCCGTCCGGACTTTTCACCACTCCGGTATCGGTGCCGGCGTATATGGTCGCGGGGTTTCGGGGATCGATGGCTACGCTCGAGACATTGCCGGAAGCGGCAGATAAGGTTCGCCAGGTTGTCCCGCCGTCCGTGCTCTTCAAGAGGCCGTTCGATGTCGCCGCGTAGAGCGTGGCTGCGTCGCCGGGGGCAATCGCCAGTGACGCAGCCGGCGACGGGAGAATCTGACTCCAGCTTGCTCCACCGTCGACGCTTTTGGAAATTCCCGAGCTGGTGCGCGCGAATACAGTTCCGGAATTCGGATCGAACGCGAACCCCAGCGCTCCGTCCAGACTCAAGCGGGTCCAACTGGCTCCGGCGTCCACACTCTTATACACTCCGCCGTAGAGGCCGCCCGCGTACACCGTACTCGGGTTCTGCGGATCGACCGCGACCGTGTCGGAGTCGCAGCCTGGTCCCGGCCCGGTACGCGCCCAACTGGCGCCTCCGTCGCCGCTGAAATAAATACCCGCCGGATACCCCTTACCGCATTCATATGCGTCGACCGCCGCGTACAAGGTGCTCGTCGTCTGCGGGTCGATCGCCACATCGATAATGGTCAAGCCGAAGCCTTGCGGGATGCCTGTCAGCCGAGACCAACTAGTCCCGCCATCCGTACTCTTGAAGCCGGCCGTGTATAGCGTGCCGGAGCTTTGCGGATCGATCTTCAACACAGACACCGGGCTCGTCCGCAAGCCCAGGTCCAGCGCGTTCCACGTCGCGCCTCCATCCGTGCTCTTGCGCAGAGTGGATCCGGCAAAGTACAGGGTGCTTTGCGGCCCGATTTCGAGAAAGCCAAACCCCGGGGCGCCGACCGAACTGATACCGCTCCAGCTTACGCCTCCGTTGACGCTTCGATAAACCATGGGAGTTGCCGGATTCCCGCCCATCACGTACAGAGTATTTGAGTGTGCACCGTCGATGACGACGCTGGTGCTGCAGCACGGCGGGAAGGCAGTCGGCGTGTTTACCAAGCCGAGATTGGCCGCCCGCCAGGTTGCACCCGCATCGGTGCTCTTGTAGACGCCGGTGGCCACCTTTGAAACGTACAGCGTACTGGGATTGCCGGAATCGATCGTGATGTTCGAGGGGAGGCCGAATACGCTCGGAGTGCCATAAAAGGAAAACTGCTCGGTCTGGGGAAGTCCGGAACCGGACTCCTTCCACGTCGCGCCGCCGTCACTGCTCTTATAGACTGTCGATACATTACGCCCGTTGATCACGCCCTCTGCCGCCAGGTATACGGTATTGTGATTTTGCGGATCGATGGCCATATCGACGGCGTGCAGGCCGGCGGGAATCCCGCCGAGTTTTAGCCAAGTTGCTCCCGCATCCGTCGTCTTGAAGAGCAGGCGTGGATAGCCGCCGGCGAATACGTATACAGTATCCGGGTCCTGCGGGTCGACCGCCGCCAATATCGCGTCCGTTACCAGGTCCGTCCAAGTCACGCCGCCATCTACGGACTTGAACACCTGGTAGATCGGATCCACGTCGGCAACGGGATTCTGGTCCTGAGTGAACGAGGTCTGCGCATAAATGATGCTCGAATTCTGCGGGTGGACCAGCAGATTGCCTACACCCCGGCCATTAAGCATTGGACCGTTCCAGGTCGCGCCCCCATCTTGGCTCTTGAATACTCCCGTGCCGGACCCGGTGTAAACCGTGGCCGGATCGCGCGGATCGAACGCCAGGAGCGCGACCGATGTCCCCTGCGGGCCGACGTTCGTCCATTCACTGTTTGCGGCCCACGCCGTGCCTGAGGCGAACACTGTGAGGGCCAGGAGCAGATCGGGCAGCATCCCTCGATACATGCGCTTAGAATACGACCGCGGCCGCCCCGAATCAAGTGGAGGCGGTTGAACCGATGTTGCACACAGCAGTTAAAAAGGAAAGTATTCTCGATGGGCATGCATCCGGATGGCTGGTCAGGAAGGTAGTCCGCACGGGTACGGAACGCGTGCTGTCCAGGCGTGCTTGCATGAGGGACAAGAGGCACACGCTGCTCTGGCGGCGGTCCCAGACCATCGGCCGTTGCTGGTTCCGCATCGCCTCTGCCGGCCGCCACGAACAGATTCGGCGCTCTAGCCCGTGTTGCTTCGATTCGAGATTGTTGCCTAGCCGCGCATCATGCGGACGGCTTCGGAGAGGGCATTCGACGCCGCCTCGCGTCGTGCTCCTCCACCATCGGCGGTTGCCGCTTCCGCGTCGCCTTCGCCGGGGGCGAGGAACAGGTTTGCTTCCAGGCCGTGCTGCTTCGTGTATAGGTCGTAGTAGCGGCCGCGCAGCGCATACAGCGATTCGTGCGTGCCGCGCTCCAGAATTCGCCCCTCCTCCACTACCAGGATCTGGTCCGCTTTTCGGATCGTCGACAGGCGGTGCGCGATAACGAAGGTGGTTCGGCCCTTCATCAGATAGGCGAGTCCCTCCTGGATCAGAGCCTCCGACTCAGAATCGAGACTGGAGGTCGCCTCGTCCAGAATCAGGATGCGCGGGTCGGCGAGAATCGCGCGGGCGATCGAGACGCGCTGCCGCTGGCCGCCCGAAAGCTTCACCCCGCGCTCGCCCACAATGGTGTCGTACTTGTCATCGAAGCGCTCGGCGAACTCATCGACGCGTGCGATCCGGCAGGCGTCCATAATCTGTTGCTCGGTGGCATCGGGCCGCGAAAATGCCACGTTCTCGCGAATCGTGCCGTCGAACAGGAACGAGTCCTGCAGCACCACGCCTAACTGTGTGCGGTAAGAATCGAGTCCCACGGTCGACAGATCGACGCCGTCGATCGAAATCGTGCCCGCGTTCGGCGTGCTGAAAGCCGCCACGAGGCCGATGATGGTTGATTTGCCGGAGCCCGACGGCCCCACCAGCGCCGTCATCGAGCCCGGATTCGCTTCGAACGAGATGCCGTGCAGCACCTCCTTGCCCTCCTGGTAGGCGAACTGCACGTCCTGGAACAGGACACGTCCCGCGATGCCGTTGAGCCGGGCCACGCGCCGCGGGTCCTTGTCCTCCGGCCCTTCCTTCATAACTTCGCGCGTGCGCTCCAGGCCGGCCAGAGCCTCGCTGATCTGCGTCCCGACGTTCACCACCTGGAACACCGGCGCGATCAGGAAACCCATGAACATCGTGAACGCGACGAGATCGCCCAATTGCATATGGCCGGTCATGATCTGGTGCGCGCCCACGAACATCACCACCGCGCCTACCACGCCCATCAGCAGGGTGGCGACGAGTCCCATGACGGAAGTGGCGGTGAGGGTCTGGAGAATGTTGTTGAGGATCCGGGTGACGCCGGCCTCAAAAACGTTCGCCTCGCGCTGTTCGGCGTGATACCCCTTGATGACGCGCACGCCCCCGAGCGATTCCGTGAGCCGGCCGGTGACCTCGGCGGTAATCTTACCCCGCTCGCGGAAGATCGGCCGGATGTAGCCGAACGCCTTGAACAGCAGCGCGCCAGCCACTACCACGACGGCCAGGGCCATGCCGGTCAACATAGGGCTGATGCGGATCATCACGGCCATCGACAGAACGGCGGTGAGCAATCCACCGGCGAAATCCACCAGACCCGTGCCGATCAGGTTCCGGATGCCCTCGACATCGTTCATGATGCGAGAAACGAGCATGCCTGACTTGTTGGAGTCGTAATACGCGACCGGCAGCCGGCCGATGTGCGATTGCACCTTCGCCCGCAGCTCGGCGATCAGGCGCTGCGCGGCCTTCGACAGAAGCTGCGTCAGGGTGAAGCTGGTGACACCCTGAATCACCGTGGCGGCAACCACGGCGATGACGAGCGTGGAAAGAAGATGGTAGTGCTTCTTGCCGAGCACGTCGTCGATCAGGAATTTTGAGGAAGCCGGCAGCACCAGCCCGCATACACGGTTGACGATCATGAGAGCGAACCCGAGCGCGAGCAATTTGCGCCGCGGGCGGACGAGTTCCCAGACGTCGGGCAGCAGCGCCCGCAGGCGCTCGGTATTCATCGGTTTCTTGGGCTGTTTCGGCGTCACTGGAATAAGCTGAGAATGCGCTCAGTACCTTGGATGCTCCAGGCGGACATCTGGTGGCCAATACTTGTGTAATTGACCAGCAGCAGGACGAGCAGGAATCCGAATTGCGCGAGCTCCTTGTAGATAAAGATGGGGATACGCGCGGCCAACAGCAGTTTCGATCCGTCCAGCGGCGGTACCGGGATCATATTGAAGATCGCCAGGTAAAGGCTGAGATTGACACCGCGGATCGCATAAAGCGCGGCGCCGGTGGACACGCGTCCGGCGAAAGCGGCGATCAGGCCGAGGATGAGGGCGAACACGATATTGCTGGCAGGTCCGGCCATGGCAACCAGCGCGACGCCGTTCCATCCGCCGCGCAGCTTGCCTGGATTGGTATTGACGGGCTTGCCCCAACCGATGAAGCCGCCGCCCATCAGCGACATGAGCGCCGGAAGAATGAGGGTTCCGAGCCAGTCGACGTGCGCCAGCGGGTTCAGGGTGACGCGCCCTTCGCGCAGAGGAGTATCGTCGCCCAGCCGGGTGGCGACCCAGGCGTGGGCGAACTCGTGCGGCGCCGTGAGCAGCCACAGCAGCGACACATTGAGCAATGCGGCTTCGTAATTCATAAGTCAGCGACGCTGAACGGCGAATGTCCAGATGGCGAGGAGGCCCATCACCATCAGCGCGGGCAGGTACTTCATCTTTATCTATTGTAAGGTACTCTTGCAAAGTACTCTGCTACGGCTCTCGGGCCGGCTCGCGCGCGCTACCATGAAAGCGAGTGATTCGAACGCGAAGACAGTGGTTGCAAGCTGCCTCTGTTTGGCTGGTGTCGCGCCCCATACCGGCGGCCCGGAAGGAATTCTGGGAAAGTAAAGACCCGGGCAGTTGGAGCAACGAAGAGAAAGAAACGCTGCTCTGGCAATCGCCCTGGGCGCGGGAGGGTTCCGCGCGCATGGAGCAAAAGCTGCCCCCAACCGTAGGCTACAACACCAAAGGGCAGCAGAGCGTGGATTTGCCGGACAACAGGCCGGCGGTCGGGCAGGGTAGCGGCACGAAGAGTGTGCCGATCGGCCAGGAGATACCCCCGGTTCCGAATCCCGACACAGGACCGCAAATACAATTCCGGGTGCTGGCGCGCTGGGAAACAGCGAAGCCGGTGCGGCTGGCGGGCGGACCGGAAGTCCCTGAGATGACGGGACAGTTCTACGTCATCCGGCTGCGTGGGCTGCCATTGATGCCGCCGCCGAAAGTTAAGCCGGGTGAGGCGCCGCCTCCCGATCCGAACGTAGGCTTGCTGCAGGCCATCAAGCAAGGCACTCGATTGGAGCGCGCGCGGAAGGAAGCGATTTCGTGTGCGCACCTTTTTACGCGAGCGACGAAGGGGGCGCCTGACGTGCTGCTATTTTTTCCGCGAGAAGCCGACCCGATCACGATCGCGGATAAGGTCGTGTTATTAGAGAGCCGGTTCGCCGCGTTTCACCTCTCGATCAAGTTTCCGTTGAAAGAGATGATGTACAGGGGCGAGCTCGCGCTGTAAACGCGGGGACCGCTGCCCGCTCTTTCAGAGCCGGAGCGTTTTGCAGCGGCGTGAAATTGATATGCATCGGTGCCTCGCTCGGCTTTACGACTTAGCCGCCGATGAACGCCGATCGGCTATGTCGAAGGAGTTGCATCGCCGCGTTTAGGCTCCGCCATCCCCAGGATCCTGCACGCGTTCCCCACACGCACTCCGCATGTCACAATTTAGTGGGAACTTTTCCGCGCGCCCGGCGCAATGCAGGGTAACAGGTTTGAGGAAACGAAGCGACGAAGATCTTTACCGGATGGTAAAGAAAGGGGATCGGGGCGCTCTGGCGGAACTCTACGAGCGTCTGGAACCCGGTCTTTACCGCTACGCGCTTTATGCTTCGGGCAGTAAAGCGGTGGCCGAAGAGATCGCGCAGGACGTTTTTCTACGCCTGATCGGGCCTGGAATCCCGTACGACGAGCAGCGCGGGTCTCTCGAAGCGTACCTTTTTGGAGTCGCCCGGAACCTGTTACGGATGCGGCCGCCGTCGCCCGGCCTGGACGACGCGCCGGAGCCGGCGTCCGGAGACGATGCATTGCGGGACCTGATCGATAACGAACGTTCGGCCGCACTGTTGGCCGCTGTTCGGGAGTTGCCGTCCGGCTACCGCGATGCGGTGGTGCTGTGCGATCTGCAAGAGCGCAGCTACGAAGAGGCGGCGAAGGTTATGAATTGCCCGGTAGGCACTGTGCGTTCGCGCGTGCACCGGGCGCGCAGTTTGCTGACCGCAAAGCTACGGTGGTTGCGGACCGCCGGGCAGGGACAGGGAGTGAGAGGCAGGTAAACGCCGTGACTTGCAGAGAATCGAGCCTGGAAATGATGGAGCAGGCGCGCACGGGCGCGCCGGCCGGCCATGCGCTCGCCATGCACCTGGCCGAATGCCCGCGCTGCGCCGAGCGTTGGGAAGCCGAGATCGAACTGACCCGCGGCATCCGTGATATCCGGGCGGCAAGCGCCCGACTGCGCTCCGTGCCGGAGGCTCGCGCGCGCCTGATGGCCGAATTCGACGCGCAACGCCGCCACACCCTGATGCACCGCGGCTTCGTCTGGGCTATGGCGACGATCACGATATTGCTGTTGGTTGGTGCGGTGAAGCAGGTGCGATGGGCGGGGCGGGGGGCCACCTCACGCACGGTCCAGTCGGAATTCGATCGTACGGCGGATGAACTGGCCGCCGACAGCGGATTTATGCCGGTGCCCTACGCGGCACCGCTGGCTCCCGGCGAGTACGTCGAGGTCGTTGAGCGGGATTTGACGCCCGCGGCCCTGGCGCGTATGGGGCTGGTGATTCAAACCGCGTCCAACAACGTGGTCACCGCCGAATTGATGGTGGGCGAGGACGGACTGCCACGGGCGGTGCGCGTGCCCGAATCGGTCGGCATTCGATTTTGAGAAATTTCGAGAAACGGGAAAGGTAAGGACATCGTATGAAGCTCTTATGGCAAATGGGCTGCCTCGCAGGGATGGCGGCATTGGCATTAATGGCGCAACCGGCGCCGCCGGGACCGCCTCCGCACGGTGGCGGCTGGTTCGGTCCCGGCTCGAGGATCATGCCCTTCGAGGGCGGCATGGGGGGAACAGTCTCTGGTGCGCCTTACTCCGCCGTGCAGGTCACGGAAATGGTGCAGAAACTGGGCGACGGTAATACGATCGTGGAGAAGTCGCAGAGCAACGTGTTTCGCGACGCGCAGGGCCGGGTTCGTATCGAGCACTCGTTCCCGGCGCGGCCCGGCAGCAGCACACAATCGCCGCATAAGATGGTAAGCATCCTCGATCCGGTGGCAGGGACGTCATATATCCTGCAGCCCGATCAGAATACGGCATTCAAGTCGGCGATGCACCAGCGTCCGGCTGCCGATGCCAGTGCGCAGAACGGCCCGCCTCGCACGCCGCGCCATCACGGTCCCCCGTCCGCCGCCGCTCAGGCCACTACCGAGAATCTCGGCCTGCAGACAATTAACGGCATTGCGGCCACGGGCACGCGGACCACGCAGACCATCCCCGCCGGCGCCATCGGCAATACGCAGCCGATACAGATCGTGCGCGAGGTCTGGATGTCGCAGGATCTTAAGATCCCGGTGATGATCAAGACTTCCGATCCGCGATTCGGCGAGACGACCATGCAGTTGACCAACGTTTCCACGGCGAATCCGGACCCGGCGCTGTTCCAGGTGCCGGCCAACTACACGGTAAAGGCTTCTCCGGGCAGGTCGTCCGGCGGCCATATGCGGCCTCCGGCGAACGGTGCGACCCGGTAAATTCACGCGGCAGTCCGAGCGAACAGGGGCACGCTCGAGAGGGACAAATGAGAGTGTACGAACAAGTGACACACAACCGGTGTGGGCATAGCGCGACGTTCAGACCGGTTGCCGCCGTAGCCGAAGTCGATACGCGCATGATGCTGCGGGTCAAACGAGGAGACCACACCGCGTTGAACTGGCTGGTGCAGAAGTATCGCGCCCCGATGATCCATTATCTCTACGGGATCGTGCACGACGAAGCGGTGGCCGAAGACCTGACTCAGGAGGTTTTCCTGCGCGTGTTCCGCGGTCGAAAGGATTACGAGCCGCGCGCCAAGTTCAAGAGCTGGCTTTACCGCATCGGCAAGAACGTGGCCTTCAACTGGATCCGCGACCACAGCGCCGAGATCCACTCGAAGATGCCGGAAGGCCACTCCATCGAAGGCGTCGCGCGCGAGTTTGCGGATCACCGGCCGAACGTCGAGGAGTGGCTCGTCTATCAGGTGAAGATAGAGCGCATCCGGCGCGCGGTAGGCGAGTTGCCCGAGCGTCAGCGCGAAGTCGTGCTCATGCATCGTTTCGCCGAGATGGAGCACCGCCAGATTGCGATCGAGCTGCGCTGCTCATTGCCCGCCGTGAAGTCGCTGCTGAATCGCGCCTACACGAATCTGCGCACCAGCCTGACGGAGATGGGCCTCACCGCTTAAGCGCGGCGATCGGCTGAAATCCGATCTCCGCCGCGGCCGATCCGGGCTTCAGCCGGAAGTCGCCCTTCTCCGGATCCACGAACTTCGGATCCGCTACCTTCGAGGCCGCATCCAGCTTCCACGCGCCAAACTCAATTTCGCCGCCGCCCAACTGCCAGAACAGGTTCGACCGCTTTACCAACTCATCAGACGGACGGCCTTTCCATTGTGGCAACAGCACCACGTCACCCTTTCGCAGCAGAAAAATGTTGTGCTCGAGCACGTAGCTGCTTACCGGCGGCGTCTTTTGCATATTGCCGTGTGCCTCGATCTGCGATCGCTTGCCGAAGGCGAAGATGTTATTCCGGATCGTGTTCCGCCGGCCATAGTTCATTCCGAACGCACCCGTAGTGGTGTTGTAGATGATATTGTTCTCGACCAGGATGTCCGTACTGCCCTCGTCCAGGTAAATGCCGCGGCCGATGTAATCGGCGCACTCCACGTCGTGAATCAGGTTATTGCGCAGCACCGTGCCCGGCTGCATGCCTAGCGTATAGATGCCGGCGACATCGCTCGACCATCCTTGGCCGATCTGGTGAATATGGTTGAACTCCAGTATATTGTCGTGCGCCAGGGACTTGCCGTAGCCCCATGTCCAGCCGACCGAAATTCCGAGCTGGTAGAAGTCGTGAATGTGGTTGTGTGAGATCAGATTGTTGTAGCTCTGGCCGACCAGAACCCCCTGCCCTTGATGCCATATGCGGCCGCCCTCGCGGATGTCATTGCCGGTGACCTCGATATGATGCGTTTCCAGCTTCGGATCGTCGGGGAACGGACTCTTCACGCCCGGGGGAAGGTTGCCGATGCGATCGGGCTCGCCGATCTTAACGCCGCCGGTGCCGAGATCGAATAGCTCGGATTCGGCCAGCCGGTCGTGATCGCAGCCGCGCGAAAAATGGATAGCGTTACTGCTGACGTGGGCGATCGTGCAGTGCTCGAAACTGCAGTGCCGCGCGCCCAACAGCCTCACCGCAGCCGGCATTCCGGCCGACGCCTGTCCTTCATATTGCCAGGGCCGATCCAGCACAGGCGGAATATATTCTGCGTGCTCGAAACTCAGGCCGCGGAACGTCACATACTCGACATGGCGGTCCTCGGCGGGCTGCGCTTCGAGCACCAAAAGCTGTTCGAGCACTGGCGCGACCGCCTCCACCTTTGCGATCTGCTCTCCCGGCCGCGGCATATAGTACAAAGCGCCGGTCTTGCGCCGCAGATACCACTCGCCCGGCGCGTCCAGCAGTTCGAACGCGTTCTCCATGTAATACCGCGCCAGGTTCGGCTGGCTCCCGTAACCGTCGGTGAGCCGCATGGTCGACGGCTTTTCGAGCGTGGCCACGCGCTTCTCTTCATCCAGATTCGCGATGTGGCGGCGGCTGCTGATCCAGAAGTTCAGGAACACGGCTTCGACGTCCTCGAAATCCCGCCAGCGCGCCACTTCGCCGGGAGCGTATTGGAAACTGATGTTGCCGAGGTGAGCCTCGCGTTTGAGATCCAGATCGGGAACGCCCGAGAGGCGATAGAAGCCGGTATTCGGACTGCGCGCCCGCGTGGCCCGGCGACCGTTGATCCAAAGCTCTCGAAAATTCGAGCCCGGAACCTCCGTGGCCCACAGGTGCTTGCCGTCGACTGTGACTTCTTTCCAGCCGTTAATCGTGCGCCCGCCGCTGAAGACCGGATGGTCCTTCTGCCAAGCGGCGTAGATGATCGGGCACTCGGCCGTCCCGGAATCCTCTCCGGTGAAGCGCAGCGGCGCCGAAAGCGTATAGGTCCCGCCGTGAATGTACACGGTCACTGGCTGCTTGAGCGGCTGCATTTTGCGAATGGCGTCGCGCGCCTGCTCGATCGTCGTGAACTCCGCGCCCTTCGCAGCAACGTGAAGGACCTTCGGCTTCGCAGCCCCGAATGCGGCGGCGCAAAGCAACGAGAGAGAGAAGATGCGTTTCATTTTCCTGTATACCTGCGGCTGTTCTCAAGCTGGAACGGCGTGTGGAGCGTGCCGTTCACCCGTACCTTTAACACCTTCTTCGCGGCGACGTCGTCGACCCCGTCGGCTGTGACCTCCACGTCAAACTCGCCCGCGACCGTATACGCATGCGTGACCTTCGGGCCTGGCGCGGTGACGCCGTCGCCGAAGTTCCAGACGTACGAGATCGCCGGCACACCGTTCGGATCGGCGGCGGCAGTGAAGCTGAGATTCTCGCCCGCCTGGGCTGTCGACGGTCCGCGCACGTCCAGCTTCGGTGCAGCAGACGCGACCGCCGGATCGGCCAGGCGGATCATCCGCACCGAATGCGGCGGCTGATTGTCGATCGTCACCGCGCCGCCGGACAGCACGACCGGCCGCTTGCTATCCATGACGTCGTACGCCGTCTGCCCGGCTGCAAGTCCCAATTCCGCCAACGTCAGCTTATGCGAGCGGGGATTGTCGGTCCAGTTGAACACGGTGAGAGTGGCGTTACGCCGATCCTCGTGCAGGAGGAAGATGCTGGGTTCGGCATCTTCCGGCGCAAATGACATCAGGTCGAGCGGCCGCGACGCGCGAGAAAGCTTCGCCATGCGCAGCAGGTCCTTGTTCTTTAGAAGCGCCAGCCGATCCTTGTCCAGCGCAAGGCTGGGCAGGTCGTCGCCGATTTCCCACATTCCGCCCGAAACGGCGCTCAGCGCAATCGAAACCTCGGCCTCGGACAAGGTCACGAACTTTGTGTACGGCTTCACCTCGCCGATCAACTGCCGCGATACGCAGAAACCGTCGGGATCATTCACAAAGAAGTTGCGGTGCATGTAGTAGCGCGCCGCGATCCCGGGATTCGCGCGCCGGATGCGGTCGAACTCGTGCGATGTGTCGACCGAGATGCGCCCGGTATCCACGTAGCCGACGGCAGGCAGCATCGGGCTGCCGTCCTTATCGAGGATGACGTCGTCGCCGACCGTCTCGCGAATGATCCCCAGCCCGATCCGCTGCGCCTCTAGCGCGGTCGTGTTGGGTTTGTGATAGAAGCCCTCGACGGTCGTATCATCCATGAAATCCATCTTGATGTAGCGCACGCCCCATTCGCGGGTAAGAATGCGGTAGGTCTGCCGCAGATAGTCTTGCGCGCCGGGATGCGTCGTGTCGAGCGCGTACAGCTTGTCGAATTGCGTAATCTCGCGGCCAAGCTGGATGGGTTCACCGGCGGCGTTGTGCACCAGCCAGTCCTTGTGGTTTTGGTAAACCCACGACCGCATAGATACCTCGAAGGGCGCCGTCCAGACGCCAAGTTTCAGCCCCAGCCGCCCGATCTCGTGCGCTAGAGTCACGATGCCGTTCGGGAAACGCGCCGCGTCCGGCGTAGTGTACTCGCCGCGCGCATACATGTAGCCCTCGTCGATATGGAAGAATTGATACCCGAGCGGAAGCAGATGTTCGGACATGAACTGCGCGTTGGTGCGCAATGTGCCTTCGGAAATCGCGGAGTAGAGGCCGGTCCAACTCCACCACCCGAGCAGGTTTGGGGCGTCAAAACGCGCGTGTAGCCGGTCACGGATCGTGCGGCCATAAGTTTCGAGCTGTGTGTGGTAGTCGGGCCCGGCCATCATGGCGATAGGTTCGGCGTTCAGGGTTTCGCCGGGTGCGACGGGCAGGCTAAGTTCGATCTGGTCCGCGGCCGGCGAGGCATGCAACGTGGAAAACTTCTGGACCTCCGTAGTCCCGATCGAATCCACCGTAAATGACTTCGCATTCAGGTGGAACATGGTGACCAGGCGCTCGGCCTTCAACGCGCCGACGAAAAGACTCTGGTGTGACTGCCGGTTGTAGACAAGCTGCGCCCACGAACCGCGATGCATGCCTCCGGGTGCCTTGCCGAAATCGAAGATGCGGACGACCGGCCGGTTCTCGCTGTAGCTGTCGGAGTAGACACGATTGTCGGAGTCGGGTCCGCCAAGGTCGATCGGGCGCGTGCCCGTGGAGTCGAGCACGCGGATCGCCTGAACGTGCACCTCTTTGCCGGTATGGTTCGCCACGCCCGCGTTGATCTCGGCAAACTCGGGCTCCCGGCGCACGGAACACCAAAGGTCAGGCTTGTCCGCGACTCCTGTGTGAATGGTCCGGTCGCCCTCACGCCGGTGCTGCGGATAGTCGGTGGAATAGATCCACTGCCCGTCCACCTTCGCGCCGACGCGCGCGGTCACAACTGGCGCAGCCACACCCTTGATCCGCACCGTGTAAGTCGCGCCCTCCATGCGGACATCCGGCGCGGTCTGCGCCATAGCCGCCGCCAATGCCAGCGGCAGCAGGATCACAGCTTGCCTCCCGCCCAGAGAATCGCGTTCTTCACCAGGTCCCGATACGCCGGATGCTCGTGCGCCAGCTTGTCATGCCCGAGCTGAATGTAAATGACGCGCGACTTCTGATACGGGCTGATCCAAGCCACCGGCCCGTCGCTGGTCGGATCGTTGGTTCGCAGCAGCACCTTGGCTTCGGGCGAGATCCACAACCCCTTATAGGTCTCGTCGATGATGTGCATTTCCCACATCGCGAGCCCGTTCATCTCCTTACCGCCGCTCAGCACCGGCGGAGCATTGCGCGGCCCCATCGTCGGACGAACCACCAGGTCCTGCCCATGCTTATACGTCGCTGCCGGACGATCCGGCGCGGCCTTCACTTGGTACCTCCCCCCGACCATCTCGGCGAACCACGGCCAGTCGTTGTAATCGCAGATGGCGTGGTGCAGCACTACAATCCCTTTGCCGCTCTCGGCGAAATTCTGGAAATTCTTCTTCGCCTGCTCCGAAATCTCCTGCTCGTAGTCGTAGAGAACGAGCACGTCAGTCGACTTGCGGATGTCGGACTTGAACGCCTCCTTATTAAATACGGCGTGCTTCCAGTCGAATCCGTCAAACAGCCCGTAGAACGAACTGTCGAAAGCGTGGCCGCCGGTCACTACCAGCAGACGCGGTCCCGGATCCTTCTTCACCGGCGGCTCCACCTTGCCGGTAGCTACCCATTCGGCCGCGCGTGTAAACGTGATCCCGAACTCCGGCTCCTGCATCGAAGACAGATCGTGGCCCCATGCCGTATAGCACACGCGGCCCTTGCCGTAGTTGTGCACCCAGATCTGTGGCTCGTCCTTACCCGTGCCGCCCTGCTGTGGATTGTCGTAAGCCGTGGCCAGCACCTCCAGTCCGGGCTCGGCGCGAAGATTGTGATAAAGCTCGTCGGAAATGCGAAAGGTCGAGAGGCCTTGGGTAATCGGGTGCGAGGTATTCGGGAACTTGACCGTGAACACCTTCCGCCCCGCATGACCGCTGGATGGGGGCGTCCGATCCCAATAGGCCCCGACCATCTTGCCCCAGTCCACCCATCGCGGCTCGACGAAGTCCTTATCGTGAAACTCCGGCCCCTGCGTCTTGAGCCCGCTGAACGTATACGTCGCGGCGTGGACCGCGAGCGCACCCTTGCCGCCGCGCACGGCATCGAGTAGCGCCTTCTCCGTTTCGGCGGGCCAGCGTACGCCGTTGTAATGCAGGATCAGCACATCGTAAGGCGCAAGGGTAGCGGCCGTAATTCCGGCAGGAGCCTCCTCGACACGCACCTCGAACCGTCCGGTGTCATTGAGCAGTTTTACGAGGTACGGCGTAGTGCTGCGCCAGTCGTGGTGATCGTGTCCGGTAATAATCAGGGCCTGAACAGGCTGTGCCGCCGTCAGCACGGACGGCAACAGGAAAAGAGTGACCTTTGCCAGTAGTTTCATTTTGCTTCGTTTCCTTACAATATCGCGCTGCGCGCTCCGAGACAAGATGATCGCTGCGCGCGCAACGGGAATAACAAAGATTGCGATTTTGTTATTGCGCTCCACTGTTGACGGCGACTCTTTGTATGAACATCTCCCACGCCGCAATGCAAAATTTCTGAATGCCAAGGTGGAATCGGAGCGTTACAATTTGGCAGGCTCCTCCACCTTCGATAACTGGGCGCGATTCACCTTTTGGCGCTATCCTGTACTCTAGCGATCAAAGATCTGGAGGATCTTTATGGCCTTTTGTACAGCCTGTGGCGCCGACGTCACGGGCAAGAACTTTTGCATGAGCTGCGGGAAGCCGGTGGGCGGCGGCCAGCCGGCATCAGGCGCGCCCCAATCGTCGGCGGCGGCCCCGCAACCCGCCGCGCAGGCCGGACCGCCTCCGCCAACTCAATCACAGCCGCCGCAACCCGGACCGCCGCCCGGATACGCGCCGCCTCCAGGCCCACCGCCGATGCAGCAACCTATGTACGGCGCACCGCCGTACCAGGGTCCGCCTATGCAGGCCGGGCCGAAGAAGACGAGCCCGGTCCTCTGGATCGTCCTCGGCGTGCTCGGATTCTTCGTCCTCGTCGGCCTCGTCATCACCATCGGGATCGGCATGTTCGTCCACAAGGTCAAACAGAACCCCGCCATGGCTGTCGCCAAACTGCTGACCGCCGCTAACCCCGACGTCGAGGTGCTCGACGCCGACGAGGGCCGCAACAGCGTCAAGCTCCGGGACAAGAAGACCGGCGAGACCATCACCGTCAACCTCGACGATCTCAAGAACGGCCGCATCAATCTGCGCGGACCCAAAGGTGAACGCGCTACCATCAATGCGCACGGCGACGGCCAGAACGGGTCGCTCGAAATCAACGGCCCGCAGGGCTCGATGAAATTCGGCGCCGGAGCCAACGCCAAAATGCCCGACTGGGTGCCCGTCTACCCGGGCGCGACCCCCACCGCCAACTTCTCCATGCAGGGAGGGGACGGCAGCGGCGGTTCCTTCGCTTACACCACCAAGGATTCCATGGAGAACGTGGCGGCCTTTTACAATCGCACGCTGACGGGATCAGGCTTCAAGATCAATGCCACCGTGAATGGCGCTTCCAACGGTGCGTCCGGCACTATGCTCTCCGCCGAGAACGAAACCTCGAAGCAGACAGTGGTGGTCACGATAGGGACCGAGAATAGCGTCACCGCCATCAACATCATCTACGGAACGAAGAAGTAGTGCGTGCTCAACCGAGGTTTACTCGGTATAAGGGAGCTCGTTGCTACTCGCACCAGTCGCGGGCGATCTGCTCCAGCGCCTGGATGCGGAACTGATCCCACCGCGGGTCGCGTCCAGCAGTTCTGCGCGAATGCGGCGATTACACCGACGTCGCAAACTCGCGCATTTTGTACTCGTGGATTACCTGGAACCGCGAGAAACTTTCCCGTGCAAGCGATTTGCTTCGCGACCTCCCATTCACGTTCTGTCATGCGGGGAGATCCGGCTCCTCGCCGTCGTCACCACACTCCTCTGCCTTACCTCGAAAGTCGCCGGGAACACGTTCCACCTTGCCGGTATCGGGATTCAGCCAGAATGACATTCCTCGAGTTGGAACGCGAGAGCCTCGACGATCTTAGCCAGTCGCACGACCTCGGGCATACTCACGCGAGCTAGAAATACAGCTTCACTCCGAGCGCCAGACGCCGCCCCAGCCCGGCGGCGGTGTAGTAGCCGAGATCCGTGTTCACCTGGTTCGCCGCCGGATCGAATCGCGCTGCCGTATCCACCGTGCTGAATTGAGTGTGGTTGAACGTGTTGTAAGTTTCAAAGCGGAACTGCAACCGTCTCGCTTCGTTCTGCCCCAGCCGGAAATTCTTGAAGAGCGACAGGTCCCAGTTGTTGATGCCGCCGGCGGTGATGGGCGATTTCGACGCATTGCCGATGCCGTTTACGGAATAGGCAGGCGTGGGCGGCTTCACCGCATTCACATTGAATTTCTGGCCTGCCGGAGCCGGCGCGTTGACATCGCCGATCAGCACCACGCGGGTGTCGATGCCCGCGCCGGTCGCACCGGTCAGGTCGGTGGCTGTCGTCAGCGCGTACGAGATCGCCGCCGGCGCGCCCGTAATGAACGACGTGATTCCCGAGATCTCCCAACCGTCGAACGCGACCCGCGAAAAGCGACTGTTCCAGTGCCTGCTCACCGCCGGAAGCGAGTAGACGTAATTCATGATGAAGCTTTGATGGCGGTCGAACGCCGCGCGCCCGTAGTTCCGACTGCGATAGTTCAGCACGGGATTCACGTCGGCCGAGTTCGTGTCCACCAGGTCGAGGGCCTTCGACCAGGAGTACACCAGGTGATACGTGAAGTCGCGCGAGAACCGCTTGGTGGCCTGCACCTGCAGCGCGTTGTAATTGCCGATCCCGGCGAATTCCAGATAACTGATGTCCTGATACCCGGGGATGGGCCGAAGAAAATTGGCCGGCAGCGGTTTGTTGCCCGCCACGGTAGGGTCGATACTCGACGGCAGGAAGTTCGTGCCGTACGGCAGGGCGTTCAGGTTTCGCGAATCCAGCAGATGCCGTTGCACGTTGCCGACATAGGCGATGTCCAGAAGAGTGCCGAAGCCGATGTTCTGCTGGATCCCGAAGCTCCAATTGTAGACAGCGGGCGGGGAGAAATCGCGCTGAATTCCGATTACGGCCGCCGGGCTTTGGCTCAGCGGCGTTGCCATGAGATTCGAGATGGTGGTGTAGTTCGCAGTCGACGTTGTGACCAGGGGCGGCGAAACGGTGAGCTGATTCACCTGGTCGTCCGGGAAGCGGTCGTAGAATATCCCGAAGCCGGTGCGGACCGCGGTCTTGCCATCGCCGAAAACGTCCCAGGCCAGGCCGATGCGAGGTCCGACCTTGATCGGCGGCGTGTTGACAATACTCTCGTGATACAGCTTCATGCCCTGGAACGGCGTGCCCGCGGCACCGCTGAACGATCCGATGGCCACGGCTGGAAGGAGCTGGCCGGTGACCGGGTCGCGGCCCACGCGCTGTTTTGTGCCCGGATCGATATAGGGCTGGATCAGAGGCGGTTGTTTAGAGGAGCTGTAAGTGGCCAGGTCGAACGCCGTCATATCCTGGTTGGCGCTGATAGTGGGCTGCATCCAGTAAAGCCGCACGCCGGCGTCGATGGTGAGGCGGCGTGCAGCCTTCCAGGTGTCCTGCACGAACCATTCGACATTGCTGAAGCGCCCGCGCGAAGCAGGGTGTGCGTTCGATTCCGTATAGGTGTCGACCACGCCGAGAATCGCATTCGAGTACGGATAGTTGGTATCGAGCGGATTGTTCGCGTCGCGATTGAAGCTGAACGTGCCGTTGAACGAGGTGCTGCGCGCCGAATTGCGCGCGGAGTGCTCGATATAAATGCCCGCCTTGATGTTGTGCGGCCCGATGATGTTGGAGAAATTGTCGGAGTAGCTCCAGATATTGTTCGTGCCGAAGAAGGGGAAGCGCTGCTCGATGTTCAGCGGAGCGGCATTAGTGACACCGGCGAAGGTGGCATTCGGGATCAGTCCCAACGGGTTCGCTTGCGGAAAAAACTGCGGCAGGTTCAGTCCGATCTTCGAGCGCGTCATGGCATCAAGCTCCGTCTGCGAGAGCGCGGCCACCTGCTGCTGGCCGCGATTCACCCCGAAGGTGAATTCGTTGACGCGTGTCGCGCTGAAAGTGTGAATCAGCGTGGCAACCAGGCCGCCGGCGTTGATGTCGTACTTGATCGGCAGTTGCGGCCAAAGGTTCGAGCCGCCCAGCGCGTTGGTCAGTCCAAAGAAGCCCTGCACCGACTGGTAGTCCTGAATCAGGCGCACGTAAAACTGCGTGGTCGATGCGATGTTGTAATCCAGCCGCAGGATGGAGTCGCGCCGCGGCTGGTTATTGATGCTCTGCCCGGTCCAGTTATAGGTGCCACCGGGTCCTGCTGCGTTCGGCAGCGGAAATACGCTCAGCAGCTTCTGTCCGTTGTGGTCGATGCGATTGGCCGGAACGATGTTGCCCGGGAACACGGTCCTGCTGAGAGGATCGGTGATCGGCACCAGTTTTCCGCTCTGATCGAACGACTTCGAAAAATCGCCCTGCCGTTCGAGCGCGGTCGGAAACGTCTGGTTGGAAATGTTGGACGGCACGGTAAGCGGCAGGAACTCCTGCGACCAGAAGAAGAACAGCTTGTCGCGATTGTGATTGAACTTCGAGTGCGGGAACAGAACCGGACCGCCGAGGAAGTAGCCCGGGTAATTAAAACGATAGCGCGGGCGCGGCTGGCCGTTCCGGTTATTGAAGAATTCGTTCGCGTTGAGAGCTTCGTTGCGGAAAAAATAGTAGGCGCCGCCGTGAAAATCGTGGGTGCCGTTCTTGATGACGACGTTGATGGTTCCACCGGAACTGCGTCCGTACTCGGCCTGGTAATTGCTGAGCAGGACCTTCATTTCCGAGATCGCGTCCATGCTCGGCGCGACGTGATTCGGCCCGATATCGGACCCGGTATCGAGATTGGTGACGCCGTCGATGTTGAGGGCGATGGAGCCGGCGCGCGTACCGTTGACGTTGATGCCGACCAGGTTGTTGGCGACCGGATACTCGCGGTTGGCGGTATCGGTAATGCCGGGCAGCAGCTTCGCCATACCCATATAGTCGCGGCCTTTCAGCGGCAGTTCCTGCATTTCACGGCTGCTGATGAGGCCTGAACGCTCAGCACTCTCGGTCTGGACGCGGGCTGTTTCGGCCGTGACGGAGACTGTCTCGGTGAGCTGGCCGACTTCCAAAGCGATGGGCGGCAGGGTGAGACGCTCGGTAGCGGAGAGCACGACATCCTTCTGTTCGAACTTCTTGAAGCCGTCGGCGGTGATGGTGAGCGAAAAGGTGCCGGGCAGGAGTTCGGCAAAGACGAAATGGCCATCGTCACTGGTTCGCGTGGATCGGACCTGGCCCGTGAGGCGATTCGCGAGCCCTACCTCGGCCCGGGCAATGGCGGCGCCGCTGGAATCCGATACGGTCCCGGAGATCTGGCCCGTGAGTCCCTGTCCGTGGAGAGGGACGACGCATGCAAAGAATCCTAACGCAGCGGTGGCTACCGCTTTTTTTCTGAGTCTCATGCCTAACCTCAGGATGAGATATAACACAATTGTGCCCTTCGGCCGGATATTGCATCCTGTAATTAGAAGTTATGCCCCTGTACGAATATCTCTGTCGTAAGTGCGGCAAGCGTTTCGAAAAGCTGCGGAAGATGCAGGATGCGGACCGGGATTTAGAGTGCCCCGGCTGCCGGTCCGGAGAAGTGGAGCGGCAGCTTTCGACGTTTGCCGCCGGCAAATGCACACCGACCGGTTCCGGCCGATTCACTTGAGCCCGGTGAAGCACGGCCGGTCGGGCCGCGTCGACAACTCACCGTGGGAATACTGTGCCGGTGTACAATAGCGGCATTGCAACACCTGGAGGTGGGAATGGGAAAGCAGAGGTTTCCGCGAAAGCCGTGCATGTTGATGACAGCGCTCGGTGCGACTGCCATGACTGTAGCTTTTGCTTTCCAGTTGGCTCAACAGCCGGCGGAGAAGTACATTGCGGCCATGGACAGGCCGGACCGGGTGCTGAAGATCGATGAGGTCGTCGCGAAGCTGGCACTCAAGCCCGGAGATATCGTAGCCGACGTCGGCTCGGGAAGCGGCACATTTTCTATTCCCATGGCGAAAGCGATCGCGCCGAACGGAATCCTGTACGCTGTGGATATCGATCAGGCGATGCTCGATCACGTCGCCGCGAGAGCGAAGGAGCACGGCGTCACGAACCTGAAGACAGTTCTCGGCGAGTACGACGATCCGAAGTTGCCGGTGAAGAATGTGGACGTGGCGTTCTTTCACCGGACGCTGCACATGATCGAACACCGGCAGGCGTACCTGAACGCAACTGCGAAGTATCTCAAGCCGGACGGCCGTGTGGTTGTGATCGATAAAAACCGGGAGGATTCGCCGGATAGCTGGATGTGGCTGAATCAGTCGGACGTGGATACCTGGATGGCTGCGATCAGCTTTTATCCGGCGCAACATTTCGCCGTCTTCGATGACCGGTATTTCGTGGTCTACCAGCGTCCCTACGGCAAAAGCGTGCTTTTGAAGAAGCACTCCGCGAAGAAGGAATAGTTGGGATGGTTGTGTGGAGGTTTCACCGCTGGTTCAGAGACCGGCGCCTGTGGGCGGAAGGGTGGCCAGGTACTGCTGCCAACGCAATTCCCGTTTCCGATTGAGCACGTCCCGCAATTCGGCCATAATCGGAGGCAGGTTGCTTCGCACGGTCGCAACCCCGGCCTCGGTAAGGCCGCCCGGATTCGCGACACTCGACGCCAGGTCTCCTAAAGACCCCCTATAATGTCCAGCCAGGGCCAGTGAACCGGCGGCGCTTGCGACCAGGAGGTCACGACTCTGGCTCTCATCCAGGTCGTATGCGTGGGTGAACTCGTCCAGCATGGCGGCGAGAATTCCGGGTAGACAGGATGTCACGACCGAGAGCCGATCCAGTTCCTCGTCGGTGTACGTCGCGATCACCGTTCCCAGAGTCTCGAAGAGTTGTTCTACGGAACGCAGGTCGGCGTCGTCGGCAGCATTGCCTTTGGCCACCAGCGTAACGCTTTTTCCGACGGCAGCGGCGACATTTGGAATCGCTTTGATCCAACGAATTCCGGGGAAGCGCCGATCGAGCACCGAAAGTGGAAGTCCGTTGACGCAAGACACGACGACCCGGCCTGATTCCCCGAGCCGCTCCATCCGGGCATCGGCCGCCTCCAGCAGCGCCCGGCCGGGGATCACCAGCAGCAAAGGGCATTTCTCGGAGTCGAAGGGTGCCTGATCGTCGAAGACCTTGATTATCGGAAATGCGCGAGCCAGTTCGATAGCGCGCTGCCGCGTGCGATTGTAGAGGGAAATCGGCCCCATTTGCGCGCGGAAAAAGCCCTCGGCCAGGGCGGCCGCGAGATGACCGGCGCCATGTATGGCCAGTCGCGAATCCGACATGAAATCCAAGTATCACACGGCAGGACGGCCGACCCGTTTCTGTAAGCCTGCTGGCCGAACGGCTTACTCCCGGCAGTTGCCGGTTTTCCGAGCGGCGCCGGGCGATGCAAAGGCCGGATACTCCCTGCTGAACGCCTGCCGTTCGCCTTAACAGTGGCGGGCATTCACCCTCTCCAGCTTCGGTAAAATTCAGCGCAGAGAATCTGCCGCAGGCTCCGCTTGAGGTAATGTCTGACGAATTAATGTTCGACGATCAAGCGAGTCCTGGCCAGGCGCAGGAGTTCCTCGATTTCCAGGGTGTAGACATCGACGCCGGAAAGACCTCCGACAATCAGCCGTTTGCTGTCCGGGTTGAAAATGACGCTGTTCACTCCAGCGCGACCGGGAAGGCGGAGCCTTTCTCTTTTGCCGGACGCGTCGGAGAGCTTAACGGTGCCATCGCTGGATACATTCGCCATGAGCTTTCCGTCCGGGCTAACCACATGATTCTTACTTCCGGAGCGTGCAACTTCGGGCTTTAGCGGCGCGCCTTGGATTCGCTGTCCCGTAACGGCATCCCAAACCGTCGCCGAGCCGCGGTTGTCGCGTGTCACCAGGCGCGTTCCGTCCTGGCTGAACGCCAATCTGGTCAGGTTATGCTCATTGCCGCCTATGGCAACGAGTTCGCGCCCGGTGCGCGCGTCCCATACTACCGCTTGCTGCCGCGAAACCGGGATGGTCGCGATGCGACTGCCGTCGGAGCTCAGCGCGATGCTCTCCGGCGAGTCGACAGGCGGCAAATGGAACAATTCGCTTTCGGGAGCGATATCCCATACCGCGACCGAGCGGTGGCTGACGCACGTCGCCATGCGGTTTTGGTTGGCGCTGAGCGCCGAATGTGGGTCATCATGCTGCGTTGTGGACGCGGGCGTGGGCGGCGGTTGGCGTCGAACAGGTTTGCCGGTCGGGATGTCCCAGCGTTCCGCTCCGCGGCCGGTCAGAGCAATCAACGTAGTGGGACTCTCCCAACGGAGGGTCGTCCTGGGGGCGGCGGACGCACCCAGGGCTAACATGCGCCGCTGCGGTTCCAGACTGACGAGCTTGCGGCCGGAGGCGACATCCCATATCCTCAGCGTCGCATCTGTGCCGGCTGTGGCGATCTGTTTCGCGTCGGGGCTGAACGCTGCGGTGGATATGCGCACGCCGGGAATCGTGATCGCGCCGATCTGGCTCGCATTGTCGACATCCCACAGCTGCACAGTGGAACCGGCAATCGCGGCCAGATGCGTTCCGTCGACGCTGAGCACCAGGCCATCGGAGCCTTTTGCCCCACGCAATATACGCCCGGGGCGCGCCTTCCAGACTGCCGCGTGCAGCGTAGTCTCGGTCGCAGGGGTCGCGGCGGTCTCCACCGCCTGGATCGCCAGAGCCAGGGCGCTCTGCGGCTCGGTGGATAGCAGTCGATTGGCCGAGACCGCCAGTGCCGCCGCTGCGTCGCGTCTGGTTTCAGCGCGTCTATGGACGATCGCAAGCGACAGGGCCGCCCCGAACAATGGCAGAGCAACGGCGACCGCGCTCATTCGGCCGCGGCCTCGTGAAAAATCTATTCCCACTTCCAGTTCTTGATCTCGGGCATGTCGTCGCCCTTTTCGGCCACGTAGAGCCGATGCTCAATCAGCTTGTTGCGCAGCATCTGCTTCTGGTGCGCGGCGATGTTCTGCAGGCGCGGCACGCGATCGATGACGTCGCCCGCCAGATGAAAGCGGTCGAGATCGTTGCGCACCGTCATGTCGAACGGCGTCGTGGTGGTGCCCTCCTCCTTGTAGCCACGCACGTGCAGGTTGTGGTGGTTGGTGCGCCGGTAGGTGAGCCGGTGAATGAGCCACGGGTAGCCGTGGAAGGCGAACACGATCGGCTTGTCGACGGTAAACAGCCCATCGAACTCCTTGTCCGAGAGCCCATGCGGGTGCTCGCTCGACGGCTGCAGCCGCATGAGGTCGACGACGTTGACGACGCGCACCTTGAGCTCGGGGAGCAACCTGCGCAGGTGATCGACGGCGGCGAGCGTCTCGAGCGTCGGCACGTCGCCGGCGCACGCCATCACGACGTCGGGCTCGCCCCCACCATCGTTCGACGCCCACTCCCAGATGCCAATGCCCATCGCGCAGTGCGCGGCCGCCTGATCCATGTCGAGCCATTGCAGCTCGGGCTGCTTGCCGGCCACGATGACGTTCACGTACCCGCGGCTCCGCAGGCAGTGGTCGGTGACGCTCAGCAGCGTGTTCGCGTCGGGTGGCAGGTAGACACGGATCACCTCGGCCTTCTTGTTCACCACATGGTCGATGAAGCCCGGGTCCTGATGGGTGAACCCGTTGTGGTCCTGCCGCCAGACG
>Ga0070741_10006462_pt1 | contig 25131 bp, 18 predicted proteins | sample Coa_R1_4_FD_66440 | JGI IMG/M metagenome (GOLD analysis project Ga0070741, IMG submission 66440) | Surface soil microbial communities from Centralia Pennsylvania, which are recovering from an underground coalmine fire - Coalmine... | ecosystem: Environmental > Terrestrial > Soil > Unclassified ... | reverse complement strand
TACATCGGCGGAATCGATACATAGGCCGCGCGCATTGTCGAGTGTTCTTCGATGGGAGCAGGTCCAGAGGATTCGCCTACGATCAGCTCCGCCCCAATTAGATATTCCTTGCCCTGCGGATTTGAGGATACAGAGAGCTCATGCAGCGCATCCGCCGCGATCTTGCCCAGCATTTCGCGATGAACATCGACGGTGGTGATGGTCGGATTGCTGTACTCGGCCAAGCGCGTTTTATCGAAACCAGTAATCGAGATTTCGTCGGGTACTCGCACGCCTGCTTGGAATAATCCCTTGATCACCCCAACCGCAGTCAGGTCATTGATCGCCATTACTGCTGTCGGTCGCGGATTCAGTTTCGCGATTGCGTGTCCAGCAGCCAATCCGCCTTCAAAACGAAGGTCGCCGCGCAAGATTGGTCCTGGCTCGAGTCCCACTGCTCGCATAGATTTTTCATAGGCCTTAAGCCGCACCACGTTCGACTTCAAACCTGGGCGGCCGGCGATAAACGCAATCCGGCGATGGCCGAGGCCATAGAGGTATTGCACTATCTGCTGAATGCCGGCAACGTAATCAATCTTCAGCTTGCTCACGTATTCGCGTACAGGAGCAAGATCGAGAAACGTGACGGCGATGCGCCGTCGCGCGAGTTCGTGAATCAATTTCAGACTGATCTCTGAAGTCATCACAGCGACGCCGCGGACCTTGTGCTCCATCATCCGCTCGGCTGCTTCGCGTGTGCGCCGCGGATCGTAATTTGTATCGCTCAGGATGGCTTCATAGCCGAGCTGGCGAGCGCGCGTTTCGAAGCTCTTGATGATTTCCGGGAAGAATGGGTTCTCGATGTCGGAAACGATGATGCCGAACGTTTTACCCGCGCCAGATGCGAGTCTGCGCGCATGCGCGTCCGGAACATATCCCAACAGTTTCACCGTAGAGAGCACGAGTCGCTGGGTTTTCTCGCCGACCTTGCCTGTTTTGTTTAGAACGTTTGAAACAGTTGCGGTGGAGACGCTCGCAGCCTTGGCGACATCGAGGATGGTGAGACTCTTTGCCCGATTATTTGATGGTATCGGCAATCGATTTCCTGTGCGCCAATTCGGCCCGGCAGGGATGCGGCGGAGTATAGACGATCAAAAAAATCTTGACAATGCGCAAATCAACGTGATATTCCAGCACTCCAAAGAAGGTTAAGCGTTTAAGTTGTTTTGAGCCGTTCGCAAAAGAACGGCGGTTCTCATCATCAGCAGTTGGGCCCCAAGTAAGCAGACTTCTCGCGCCGTCCCTGAGCGCCGCTACTTGCCGACTCCGGGACTGCGTCGAGCTTGTCTGACGTTCTATCTGTGCCGCATTGGACAAACCCTAGGTTCCTAACGTTTGGTTAAAACAGCACGCACGGTTTTCGGGTCAGGAAGCCCGGAAAACCGAGGAGGGCAAGGTCATGAAGCCTAAAGCCGTTTCTTGGGTCCACTCATTGTTTTTCCTCGCTTTGATTTCTTTCGGCTTGGTTGCCGCTCAAGCTCAAGTGGATACCGGTACCATTGTGGGAACGGTGACCGATCCTTCCGGCGCAGTCGTCTCCGGTGCCAAGGTCACGATAACTAACCTCGGCACGAATGCGGCGCTATCGACAACCACAGGCAGCGATGGCACCTACACCTTCACTCCGGTGAGGGTAGGGAACTACAAGATTGACGTATCCGCCCCCGGGTTCCAGACGTCGAGCCAGCGCAATGTTGCAGTGGACGTGAGCTCGCACGTGCAGGCCAACTTCGCGCTCAAGCCAGGAAACGTGACGGAAGTGGTCGAGGTAACCGGCAGCGCGCCGGTTCTCGAGACGCAGAGCGCATCAGTTGGTCAGGTCATCGATCGTCACAACGTTGATAGCCTGCCTCTGAATGGTCGAAACTTTACCTTTCTGGCCCAACTTGCAGCAGGCGTAAACACGCCGCAGGCTGATACGCGCGGCAATGCAGCCAGCGGAGCCTTTTCAGCCAACGGTCTGCGTCCTGCCCAGAACAATTACCTCCTCGACGGCATCGACAACAACTCTGACACAGTCGATTTCCTGAATGGCACGAATTACGTCGTACTGCCTCCGCCGGACGCAATTCAGGAGTTCAAAGTTCAAACGTCTGATTTCAGCGCGGAGTACGGACGATCAGGCGCAGCGGTCCTCAACGCGACCATCAAGTCCGGCACGAACAGTCTGCACGGAACGATTTGGGAATTTTTACGCAACGACAAGCTCGACGCGGCAGACTATTTCGAGCGAACTTGCAATAGCGGAACGTGCACTACGCACAAAGGTGAGTTGCGACAGAACCAGTTTGGATTCTCGGTAGGCGGACCGGTGGTGGTCCCGAAGCTCTTCAATGGACGCGATAAAGTTTTCTTCTTTGCCGACTACGAAGGCACGCGCCGAATTCAAGGGACGATTTTGCAAGGCTCTGTTCCCACTTTGGCAGAGCGAAATAGCGGATTTACGAATTTTGCCGATTTGATTACCGGACAGTCGGGCAACGCTCGCACCGACGCATTGGGAAGATCGATCCCAGTGGGTACAATTTTGGATCCTGCGACAACGAGGTCTGTCACTGCTGGCCAGGCAGATCCGGTATCGGGAATAGTTGCGGCGAAAACAGGCTTTGTTCGTGATCCGTTTGGCACGTGCCCGGCCAGCACGACAACTTTTACTCTCGCGACTTGCGGCCTCAACGTTCTCCCGGCAGGGCGCCTGGACCCGAACGCGATTAAGCTGCTAAGCCTATATCCGCAACCGACCAGCTCAAGTCTTTTCCAGAATTTCAGCAATTCTCCGAAGCTGAACGAGCATCGGAATGCATTTGATTCCAGAATGGATGTTAACTTCAGCGCCAAGGATCAGACCTTCTTCCGGTTCAGTTTGGTGGATGACCCGATCTTCATCCCGAGCATATTCGGTGGAATAGCTGACGGTGGTGGATTCTTCCAGGGGAACCAGACGGCTCTTGCTGAGCAGGCTGCTCTGGCTGAGACACACGTTTTTTCATCGACTTTGGTCAACGTTGCTCGCGCAGGCCTGAATTACCTGCACACTACCCGCGCGGGTCCGGTCGCGACACAACTGACCAATATTCCTGCTCAATACGGGATTCAAGGTATTCCGCAAGCTAGCAACAACGGTGGCTTGCCAGCCTTTGGAATTAATGGTCTTCAAACTTTGGGCAGCAACGCATTCTTGCCCTCCGACGAGGTCACCTCAACATTCCAGGCGACCGACGATCTCACGAAGATCTACGGCAAGCACACTTTCAAAATGGGATTCGAGTTCCAACACGTCAAGTTCTCGACTCTACAGCCACCCTGGTCGCACGGTGAGTTTGATTACAACGGGAACTACACTGATATCCCGAGCGTCGGCGGTGGCAACACTGGACGTGCGGCCTTCCTGCTAACGCCAACCGCCTCAACGGTGCCGAACGGCATCAACTTCGTTGGAGGCGCCACGACGGTGCAGATCTCCAACATCTCTTTGACCGACAATGGTAAGGAGTATTACGGAGGATATGTCCAGGATGACTGGAAGGCTACTTCGAAGCTGACTGTAAATCTGGGCCTTCGATATGACTTCTTTGGCCTCGTCGGCGAACACCATGAAAACCAGGCGAACTTTGTTCCGGGAGGACCGCCTACGGGCGCACCGATGTACATCATTCCCGTTGGCCCCAATGCCAATAATTTGTCCTCAGGTTGTGCGACTTGTTTCACGGATCTATTAACCAAAGACGGAATCAAGCTCGCAATCACAAATGCCTACGGACAGGGTCTTGGCAACTCGCAAAAGAACAACTTTGCTCCGCGTATCGGCTTCGCGTACCAGGTCACGCCGAAGTTGGTGGCGAGAGCTGGATTTGGGATCTTCTATAACGGCTTCGAGAACCGTGGATTTTCACCAAATCTGGGTGAGAACTATCCGTTCCAATTCAATTTCACGTTTAACAGCCCCAATGATTCTCAACCCATTCTTAACAGTGCCGGAAACGCCCCAGTGTTCAGTGGTTGCAGCACGGCGGGTCCTGGTGGTACTGCGACGTTTGAGACGGGATTCTCCTGCACTCCGCTGAATCCGTTACTCGTGAATGCGAACGGATTAAATCTACGTGGCATTCAGTTTAACTATGCAACACCTTATTCGATGGGGGGCAACTTAACGCTGGAGTATGAAGTAACTCCGACTTTTGCAGTGCAGGCTGGCTATGTGACGTCCCTCGCTCGGCATTTGGAAGTATTTCCTGGCTCAAACATTGTCACTCAAGTCTTGCCTACCCTGAACCCTGACGGTACGAATTTAAATCCCAATAAATTTATTCCATTCCAGGATTTCGCCCGTGGATCGAGCTATGCGATTACCGAGGGCGCAAGCGCGTATCACGGCCTGCAGACCAAAGCTGAAAAACGCTTCTCATCCGGGCTGAACTTCCTGGCAACCTACACGTGGTCGCAGGTGCGCAGCGATGCCCGGGATTTGCTCAACGGCGGTAGCGTTTCTGGATACCGCGCTCCCGGTGTGCCCGGAATGGGAATCAAAGCGGATTATGCTTTGGCTCCGTTTGATGTTCGAAACGTCTTCCACTTCAGCGGAACATATGAATTGCCGTTCGGCAACGGCAGGCGCTATATGAACTCCTCCAGCGGCGCAGAAAATGCCGTGCTTGGAGGCTGGAGTGTTGTCTGGTCTGCCACGCTTCAAGGCGGCCAGCCGGTAACAATCGGTTGTCCTACCGGAGTGGCCGCAGGAGTGGGCTGCCAGTCATTGAAGATTCCTGGGCAGGATCCCTATGCTGGTCCGCATAACGTCACTCAGTTCTTCAATCCAAAAGCCTTTACGCAGCCTTGTGTCCTCGGGATCGGGGGCGCGCCGATTCCAAATCAGCCTGCCGGATGTGTTCCTCTTACTGGCAATGCGGCGCTGGGTGGGATCAATGAACTCGAGGGCCCCGGCTTCCATCGCCTGGATTTTTCGATGTTCAAAGAGTTCCCAATCAAGGAACGGTTCCACTTGCAGTTCCGGGCGGAGATGTTCAACGTCTTGAACCATCCCAACTTCAATGCTCCAGGATTTGGCGGCAATGGTGTTGTGGCAATTCCTGGGTCGACGAATTTTACCAATTCAAACTTCGGCGCCATCGGATCGACTCGCGATGCTCCGTACGATCCGCGACAGATTCAATTTGCGTTGAAGCTGTACTACTAAGTTGCTTTGCGGCGGAGAGGCTTCAGGGGAGCCTCTCCGCCGGCAGTACAAGCGATTTTCTTCGATCATGTGGTCGCGTGCTCCACAATACGGTGATAGCATGCGAGGGCTGTGACTCTCCGATTCTGCCTGGGCCTCTTCAGTACGTGGGCGATCCTTGCCTCCGTCTTCCTTGCTGCACAGCCGAGTGGGCAATCTCCCAATCTTGAGCAATCCTTCCAGACTGCCGTAGCCGACTACAATGCTGGGCATTTTGCCCAGGCTGCTTCAAAACTCGAAGCCTTAATTGCACAAGCACCAAACAGTTTCGATGTTCATGAATTGCTCGGTCTCGTCTATTCCGCTGAATCTCAGGATGCGAAAGCAACGGAACATCTGCAGAAGGCCGTGATCCTGAATCCGGCTTCGGCTGCGGCGAGAACGAACTTGGCCGCTAATCTCGTTCGACGGAAGAAGCTGGATTTGGCTGAGGTTCAGTTCGCCAAAGCCGTCGAATTGGAACCGAACAATTTCGACGCCAATCACAATCTCGGCGAGCTCTACATTCAGCGCGGAAACCTTCAGCAGGCTGCAGAATCTCTGGCGAAGGCGCAGAACATCGAACCTGACTCCTATGACAACGGATACGATCTCGCGCGTGCATACTTGCTGACCGGCCGGACGAGCGAAGCACGCGAGACAATCGGTTCGCTCATTGCCAAGACGAACACCGCCGAGCTGCACAACCTGCTTGCTGAAGTAGAAGAGAAGGAAGGGAAGTTTGTTGCCGCAGCCAACGAATATGAAACCGCTGCGCACATGGAACCCAGCGAGAGCAATCTTTTCGATTGGGGCAGCGAGCTGCTCGTGCATCGCACGCTTGATCCTTCAGTTGAAGTGTTCCAGAAAGCCAGCGAGCTTTATCCGAAATCGGCCCGGCTGGCGATCGGACTAGGCATGGCTCTCTACGCGCGCGGCAACTACGAGGATGCGGTGAAGTCTCTGCTGCGGGCTGCTGACCTGAATCCGTCCGATCCAGGCTGCTACCTGTTTTTGTCCCGCGCCTACGACAGCTCTCCCAATCAAGCCGACGAAGTGATCGAACGCTTCCATCGCTATGCGCAGCTTCAGCCGCGCAATCCTCGCGCGCTTTATTACTATGCAATGAGTTTGTGGAAAGGGAAGCGAGCGCAGCAGACCGATCAGGACCTTAGTGAAATCGCAAAGCTTCTGAAATCCTCGATTGCGCTCGATGGCAAATTTGCCGAAGCTCATCTACAGCTGGGCAATCTCTATTCCGACCAGAAGCAGTACGCAGCGGCGATTCCGGAATATATGCAGGCGTTGACCCAAAATCCCGATCTGGCCGACGCGCACTACCGGCTTGGCCAAGCGTATGTGCGGACTGGTGACAAACAGGCCGCACAGCAGCAGTTCGATGTCTACCAAAAACTGCGAACACAGCATCTGGCGGAACTCGATCAGCAGAAAGCTGAGATCCGGCAGTTTGTGTACTCGGCCAAGAATGCATCTCCGCCGAAGTCGGAGTGATCAGGGAAGCGAAGAGTTCTTGATTTGCCTGTGACACTCGTCATAGGCTTGGCGACACACTAACAGAGGAATGTCTACTAGTTTGCCGAAATCGACGACGCGCGCATCGCGAGAGTCTGCCCAGGAGCTCGCGCGTTCTCTCGTCAATAGCCGTCGGGATTTTTTACGAACATCGGCGCGACTCGCGCTCGGGAGTACTCTTCTCGGCTCACGTGCGTTCTCCTGGGCTGCTCCCACTCCGAAGAGAAAAGTAGTCGTAGTTACATTTGGAGGCGGCGCGCGCGATCAGGAGACCTTTGCGCCTGAAGGTCAGGAAAATATTCCCAATTTGATGCGGGAGCTGATTCCGCAATCAACCTTCTTCGGCCAGGTGGTGAATCGCGGCATCCTCGGCCATTATGTCGCGACTGCGAGTCTTGCGACTGGGGCCTACGAGACGATCAACAACTTCGCCTCGCTGCCGCCGGAAAATCCGACGGTATTCGAGTATTTCCGCAGAGACTTGAAGCGTCCTTCTTCGGACGCCTGGGTAGTTGCTCCGAGCAATGGATTCAACCATATTGGCGAGAGCAGCAATCGATCGTACGGCTCCGGACTTGGGGCTCGCGTCATCCTTCCGAAGCATTTGCTGACTGCAGCAACCGCCGGCGGCCCCGATTACGAACACCTGCTGCGCGACAACTACGAAACGCCTTTCTATGCTCCGCAACTGGGCGGAAGTGAGTTTGAGCTGCAGCAGTTGGAATCCATCCTGAAGCTCTCGGTTGACGATTTCCGCGCGCATGCGCGCACGCTCTCCAGTCCCGACGAACTTTCGCTCTATATCGCCAAACGGCTGATGCGCGAAGTCGCGCCCAGTCTGCTCTGGATCACCATGCACGACATCGATATCGCGCACGCTGGTGCATACTCGCTCTACATCGAAGGAATTCGCCGAACGGATCGTCTGTGTGCCGAGCTCTGGAAGACGATTCAAAGCGAGCCCGAATACGCGGGCAAGACCACTCTGTTCATTCTTCCCGATTTTGGACGGGACTCCGACGAAGATGCCGGGGGCAATGGATTCCAGCATCATCGCACTGGCGACACGCTCTCACGTACAACGTGGATGATGGCGCTCGGACATGGAGTTCGCGAAGGTGTGATCTACGATCGCGCGATCGAGCCAACAGACCTGGTTCCGACCCTTGGATCTATTTTGGGATTCTCCGCCGCGCTTGCCAAAGGCAAGCCCATTTCGGAGCTGGTGTAAGGTGCTGCCCCGCGATCTTAAACCGGAGCACTTCAGCTCCTATCCTCCCGAAGCCAAGCGCCTGGCTGCGAACTACATTGGTGCGTTTCAAACGCTACCGCTGAGTTTCCTCCCGAATCTTCTGCGTGAGATCGCCGACTACGATTACAAGTTTCCAGTCGAGCGACGAGCATTGGAGAAGGAACTCGAAAACCTGGCTTCTCTTTCAGCCGAGCAGCGCGCCGAGTGGTTCGGGGGATTCGCTGCAATCCAGATCTCTCAGAAGCTGGAAGACTTCGACTGGGCGGCATCTCCGGCTCAATTTGTAGAACAGCTATCGGAATATCTCTGGAGGACCCATCAACTCGATGCCTTCCGAGCCGCCGCCATACATTATGCGAGCCTGCTGCAGCAGGCAGTTGCTGCACAGGCGCCCGCGATACCCAGATTGGGAATTACGGTTGTAGGAGAAGGCGTTGCCTCATACGATCAGACGCTGTTCCGTAAGCTCAGGCCTCACGGTGCTTACTTCAGCAAAATCGATTCCGAGAATGGGCTCGCGAGCCTGATGGAGGCAGTCGAGGAACGGGCTCGGGCCCATCCAGCCAAATATGGGCATTGGTACATCGATGGCGGCGAACCGTTGGCGCACGATTCGGCGCTGAGCGTAGTTTCTTATACTTCACTCGAGCCAATCCGCAGAGAATTGCTGCGCAAAATCGACGCGCAGACAAAGCGTCCCGGAATGGGACCTGAAGCGCTGAGGACCACACTCGCCCAGATGCAGCCGCGTGATCTCGGATTCGCCGATAAGGACGCGGTGCTCGATCGCTTCCAGATGAAAATCCTGACCGAAGGATCAGGCACGCAGATTTTCAGTACGAGCTTCGTTCAATGGGCGGCTCGTGAAGCTCTGCGACGCGCGCAGCCCCTCACGCTGCTTGTGCGCTTTGCGCCGCGCCAGCGTCAAAAGCCGATGAACGAGCTTCTATCGGCGAACGCCTCACCCGCAGAGCCCGATCCAATCGGCTCTCTGATCGACGGCGACATGGGCGCGTACTACAACTGGCTTAACCAGCGGCGACTGCCCGGAGCCGAGCAGTCATCGTTTCTCGTCTGGTTCGAAGGACACAATCAAGCGTTAATGATCGGCCCTACGGTACCTCGCGGCACCGAATCTGCTTCGCAGATGAGCCTCAAGCATTTGCTAAATTGGAAAGGATAGGTGTCGGACCTTCTCTTTGGTTCACCTCGATGCTTGCAGCACGGCCACTCCATACTCCCGCAAAGTGACGGACTGCTTCACCCCTCCGGCCAACACATCAGTCATCGCCGTCGGTAATGGCACGGTCTGGTCGGCTTTCGAGAAGTTCACGAGAATGAGGACCATTCCTCGACTACCGTACCGCGGATATACGTCTACGCCGTCCGGCACCGACGGCAGCACTGGTTTCACGCCGCTGACATCGGTCATCCACTTCGCGGCGGACTGCATAGTGGCGTCGTCGAGCCACGCACCGATGTAGGTGATCCGGCCGCTACCGACTTTGCGCGTGATCGCCGCCGGCTGGCCATCGAGCCATCCATTGCTCTTTCCGTAGGTCTCGAGAACGTCAGTTCCGGAGTCTTTTGCGCTCAGCAATTCTGCCCAGAGCTTCGATTCGCCCGCTCCGAATGTTCCCTGAATGGGAACAGGATCAGTGAGCGCGTAATATTGCTCGACGCGTCCGCCCAGCAGATCGGTCAGCGGACCTGGCTGACGCTTCGTCTGCAGGGCATTGTCGTCATCTTTCATGCCCGAGCGCTGCCCGAGCACCAGATGACCGCCCTGGCGCACATAGTTCTCCAGATTCTTCGCCGCCGCGTCCGACAGCACGTTGAGCCCAGGCGCAACGACGAGTTTGTACTGGGTGAGCGGAGCGGTCGGGGCAACGATGTCGATCGACTGGCTGATCGCGCGCAGAGGCTTGTAGTAGCTCGCGATCTCGGCTACGGGATCGTATTTCGAGTTGTGCTTCTGCCAGTCGATCGCCCAGCGGCTGTCATAAGAGTGCAGAATCGCGACATCCGATTTCACCGTAGTTCCCGCGAGCACCGGACTAGCTTTGGCGAATTCCTGACCAAGCTGATGAACCTCGGAGTAAAGAGGAACCGGCGTGCCGTCTGCGCCGATCAGAGTGCCGTGGTATTCCTCCTGTCCATTGAGCGCGCTGCGCCACTGCCAGTAGCTCACCGTGTCCGCGCCGTGACCAATTGCGTGCCACGCCATGGCGCGCACTTCGCCTTTGTCTAGCGCATTGTTAATTGGGGCCCAGTTCACTGAGCCCGGCTGCGTCTCCATCACCCAGAAGTTCTTGCGCTTGAAGCCGCGCGTCAGATCGTGCGTTGCGCCGTTCTTCGCCGGATCAAGATGACCTTCCCCGACGTAGTCGTCCCACGACGCAAGATCGAGATCCTGACTGACGACGTAATGATCGTAGCGGTCGAACCATCCCATCATGTTGGTGGTAATGAACTGCCGCGCATCGGAGTTCGCGCGAATGGCATCAAGTTGGTTTTTCTGATAACTCCGCCAGGTATCGCTCACGAAGCGTCGCCAACTGAGGAGCAGGCCCGGATTCCCATATCGCGTCTCAATGGGAATCTGGTTCCAATCGGAGTACGTCTGGCTCCAGTACGTCGTGGTCCAGCGGGCATTCAAGTTATCGAGAGTTCCATATCGGTTCTTCAGCCACTGCTGGAATTGCGCCTTCGTACCCGGATCGTAGGAGTCTTCTGCGTACTCGTTATCAATCTGCCAGCCGATCACCCACGGATTGTGTCCAAATCGCTTCGCCATCTGCTCGGCGATCTTGCGAGCCAGCTCGCGATATTTCGGATTATCGAAATTGAATTGCTGTCGATTACCATGCTCGGCGAGACGTCCATCTTCGTTCATGCGCAGCGTCTCAGGGTATTTCTGCGTGAGCCAAGCAGGCGGAGCGGCGCTCGGCGTTCCCAAAACGGTATAGATGCCGTGCTTGGAAGCGGCCGTGATGGCGTGATCGAGCCAGTCTAGATCGTATTGGCCTTCACTGGGTTCCATGCGGCTCCACGCGAACTCACCTACGCGGACCATGTGGATACCGGCCTGCTGCATGAGTGCGAGATCGGCGTCCCAGCGCGACTCCGGCCATTGCTCCGGATACCACGCAGTACCCAACAAAATGGCCGGAGTTCTTGGAGCAGTGGACTGGCTTTTGAGAGCGGTTGGAGCGAACAAAGCAATAGCGATGAGAAAAGCAGCACAAACGGCAAGCCATCGCCGGGTGTCGGTCATTCTTCCTCCCGAAACTGCAGAATGTGAACGCGAAGACGGCTGGTATCGCGATTCTGGGCTGGTTAAACGCTTCACATCTTACATCTCTAGAGCGCCACGGCGAAGCTCGACGTTAAGGATCTACGATACGGCTGATTCGATATCTGTGTAGCCGAAGTCCTTACCTTTGAAGAGCAACGGTTCATCCGTCGCTTTTGCCAAGGCGTATGCGAAGCAATCACCGAAATTTAGACGGGCGCGGTGGCCGCTGCTTCGCCCAAAATCTCGATACGCAGCCCGCGCGATGCGGGCTTGCGCTTCGGAAACCGGTTCAATGATGAATCGAGCTTGGCGAAGCAACTCATCGAATCGTCTGCTCGCTACGGGATCGTGGCTTCCATCGATCACTGCAGCAGTCTCTACGTAGGTTGCTGCGGAAATGCGCCGCGAGTCAGCATTGCCGATAGCTTCGGCGTAGACTCTGGCATCGGATTCCTCTCTAAGAATCGCAATAAGAGCGGAGCTGTCCACAATCATTTCGGCAGGCCTTTTTCGTCGTAGAGAAGATCCGCATGATCAGCGGACCGATAAGGCTCTTTCAATCGTTTGCTGCAATCTTTGCCGATGGCCAAGAGCCGCTCGGCAAGGCTGGAGCCGCGACTGTCTCTCACGCGTGCCAGGCGCTCCCGCAATGCGTTGGTTACAGCTTCGGTCATGTTTTCACCTGTCAGTTTGGCAAGCTGGTTCGCCAACCGGTGAGCGTCCTTGTTTTTGATGTTTAAGCTCATTTGGTCGGGTCCTTGGATTCTACCTCTCTACCATATCAATACATAATTCTACCAGTTCTCCGCGGCCTCCTGTGTCAATTTCGTGACCTTCCTGTTCGCTCCTGGTCTTGTCCGTAGAATAGGAGCATGAAGCGCTCAGGCACAGCCGACCTCCCGCTCCACGGCGGACGTGTCCCATCCTGGCTGGCCGAGCGTATGGCCACGCTAGGAACCGCGATCTGCGAGAGCGTTCTGTACCATTACGGAACGTCCGAGTTGCTCACGCGCCTGAGCGATCCATTCTGGTTCCAGGCCCTGGGTTGCGTGATGGGCATGGACTGGCACTCGTCCGGCATCACGACCTCAGTTCTCGGAGCCCTCAAGCGCGGACTCAATCCGCGCGCGCACGAGCTCGGGCTCTACGTCTGCGGCGGACGCGGCAAGCACTCGCGCAAGACTCCCGCCGAACTGCTCGCCATCGCCGGCAGCTCCGGACTTGATGGCGACAAGCTGGTGCGCGCCAGCCGCCTTACCGCGCGGGTCGACAACAACGCGATTGCCGATGGATTCCAGCTCTATCTGCATTGCTTCATCCTGAGCAACAAGGGCGAATGGGCGGTAGTGCAGCAGGGAATGAACGATGCCACTGGCATGGCCCGCCGGTATCACTGGCACTCGGCAACAGTCCGTGACTTCGTCAACGAGCCGCACACAGCAATCATCGGAGAGTCGCAGGGCACGATCATGAACTTGGTGAACGCGCAAGCTGCACCGGCGCAGCATGCGTTGCTCGAAATCGTCCATGAACATCCGGAAAAGACGCTGGCGGAAACGCGCAAACTCACCATGCCGCGCCATCACGACGTGCGCTCGCCCGATGTCGATCTGAAGCGCCTAGGCGCGGTCCTCGCGCTCGCCTACGAACGCGAATTCCACGATTTCGCTGAACTTCTGCTGCTGGAGAAGCTAGGTCCGCGCACACTGCAGTCGCTAGCGTTGGTCGCCGAAGTAGTCCATGGCACTCCAACGCGCTTCGCCGACCCTGCCCGCTTCTCGTTTGCTCACGGCGGTAAGGACGGTCATCCATTCCCAGTGCCGCTGAAGACGTACGATCAATCGATCTCTGTTCTACGCCGTGCGCTTGAGGCAGCGAAGGTCGATGATCCTGAAAAGCTCGAGGGCTTCAAACGACTGGATCGGTTCGTGCGCAAGATCGAACGAACGGCTTCGCCGCGAGCCGATGTGGAGGCGGCGGTCGCCTACGAGAAGAAGATTTCGCCCGAGTTGGGAGGAAGGACAGTCTTCGATGCCCAAAAACAACCGCATCGCCAACAATTGGAATTGTTCGGGAGCTGAGGGGATCGCCTTGACCCACTCCTACTTCACCCGTTCACTAGTGACAATGGACTGATGCCGCATGCACATGGTGCCGATTCGGGATCGAACAGCTATCGCCAGTGCAGAGTCATTGCGGATGGGCCAGGCCGGCTTAGGAAAAACGTAAAGCTTTGGTGCTCCGAAAACCGTGTGCGGTAGGCTCCGGACCAGTCCTTAAGGAATTCCTGAACCTGGGGTTGCTTTACTACAGCCCAAACGCTTCCGCCAAAGCCTGCCCCAAAAGCTGATGCAGCCAGCGCGCCTTGGCGCCGTGCGGTTCGGGCCAGAAAGATAGTTTCTACCGTTTGGTTATTCAGGAGTTGCTCAGCATTTTGTTGTGATTGGTCGACGAGATCGCCGAAGCGGCTCCAGTCATGAGTGGCGAGCGCATCCGCTGCTTTGGGAATAAGGGAGTTGGATTCCGAGACGAACTGCTCGAAACGGTCGAGAAGCGGGAACTCGGAATTTGTGGGCGTTGAACTGAGAAGCTTTCGTAAGTCGCTCTCCGCGTTTTTGGAAGTGGCGAGCGCGGCAGCCAACGACAAGTCGTCACGTCCTGTCTTCCGATTCCACAATTCCAGAATGGAGCGGACTGCAAGCGAGAGGCGATTGTACTTGGTCAGCGCGGAGCCGGTCTTATCAGCAACCACTCCGCTTACCGCTATCGCAAACGTAAGCTCTTTGGGCAACTCCAGAGAGAGCTCAAATCGCGTTGGACAGAACGCGAACTCAGAAATCCTGTTTGCTTCGCAACAGAGAATCGCCGTGTGATCTTCGCTGCCGCCGAAGGTTCCGACGCCGCGATCGCCTGCCAACTCGCGGAAGGTGGATCCGTTCTCCACGCATCCCAGATACGTCGCCAGATCTTCTTTTGATCGAATGTTGCGGCGGTACGGCTCCGAGTCAGCAAGATCATTGACTGCAGCCAGGGCCAGGAACGATGCAACAACCAGCGCGCTCGAACTGCTCATTCCTGCTGCTCGAGGCAAGTCGCTGGCGAAGAGCACGTCTGCTCCCATTGTCGAATCGGGAAAGTTTGCGGCTATCCGTCTTGCGACTGTCATCGAATATGCTGCCCATCCTCGTGGTGGCAGCTCAATGTTTGTTTCAAAAGGGAACTCGCTGCGCTCACCTGAGATCACATCCACGAAGCGCATTCTACGGTCTGGGCGACGGCGTACGAAGACGCAGAAACCACGTTGGACGCAGCAAAGCAGGCTGCGTCCACCGGCATAGTCGGTGTGCTTGCCCATGACCTCGATGCGTCCGGGAACAAAGAAGGCGTACTGTGCTGCGCCAATGCCGAGTTCTGTTGCGGCGCGCTGCAATTGATTAAACAGGCGGCCTTTGGCCTCTGCTTCAACCTCGCTCATGCCTGCGTTCTGCAGTGCCTCTGCGTAGGCATTCATAGCTGCACAGAACGGCCTTCGAGATGGCGTGCTACGCTCGCAATGTCAGCCCTGGTCGATAAGTCGAGAACCTCTCCGCGAAAGGAAATTACTTGAAACTGTTCATGCAGGGTCTCAATTGCGTACTGAACGGCAGAGGGTATCTCGTACTCGCCGCGCGAGGATGGGCAGATGGCATCGCAGGCGCGGTAGATTGTTGGAGTGAATGACCAGCAATTCATGCTGATGAGCGCGTCATCTTCGACGTGGGCAGGCTTTTCCACAATTGTGCGGAGATGACCGACGGCGTCGGTACGCAGCGTTGCATAGCTTCGCAGTCGATCCTCGCCGATAGCTCCGCTTTCGAGCAATCCACTGCGTTCGAACCCGATTACGCCAGAGCCGCCGAGGTCGCGCAATTTGCGCAGAGCTTCGGCGGGATAGTAGTTATCAGAATTGACGACGAGGAAACTATCGGGACCAGTGAACTCCCGTGCTGCTCGCAAAGCGTCCGCAGTTCCCAACGGTTGCTGTTGCACGGCGAACGAGATGTGCACCCGCTCTGGCTTTAGAAATTCGTAATAGTTCCTGATCAGGTCGTGCTCGGGGCCGATGACCAGGCAAATCTCAGCACATCCGGCGTCGGCCAGAGCGCTGAGGGAGTGGTCGAGAAATGGCCGGCCGATAGGCATCATCGCCTTGATTCCCCGCGCGGCGATCTTCTCCTGTTCGGACGTCAGAGAACTTCCCGCGAGCGCGGCGCGCATGCGGTTGCCCACTCCGCGCGCGAGGATCACTGCTTTGGACGTTTCCAGAACCGGAACCGACAAGCTACTCGTCCTCCGGCTGGCGGCATAGCGAGCGAAACATCGCCTTGAGGTCTCGAAATCCGAGTACGGTCACAACCGCGGTGATCAACGCAAAGGATGCGCCGGAGATCACGAGCCAAACCGTCCAGAAGACTTCCCAGCCCTTCATCTCTTCTCCGCTGCGGCGTTTGCGAACTGCAACGCTGTACTGGGCTGGGGCTTCAGCGCGGATCCAATCAATAGTCCGGCGGCAGCCAAACCGAAGGCCATAAAGCCAGTGACATTTTCGTTCCAATGCAGGAAAAAGAAAGGAATAATCGCTCCCGCAGCGCCCATCAGCATGGAGAGATATCCGCCGGTGATGCTGGCGCGCTTCCAGTAGAGTCCGCCGATTACGCACACGAATGCACCGGCGAGGAAGATCGTTCCGGTGATGTTGAGGTACAGATAAACGGCTCCGGGAGGCGTGTAGTAGAGGCCCCAGAACATCAGGAAGAGGCTGACAAATAAGTTCGCGATCCGATTTACCAGAATCTGTGATCGCGAACTGAGCGGCGCGCGACCGAGAATTTGCCGCATCGGCAGGATCACGTCTTGCGAGATGACCGCGCTCCATCCGAGCAAGTACGAGCTGTTAACCGACATCGTTGCCGCCAGCATTCCTGCGACGACGATGCCTTTGATTCCCGGTCTGAGAATTTGCGCGAGCATCGCCGGCATTGCATCGATCGGCGCGAGTGTATGGTTTCCGATTACCGGCGCTGGCACTCCTGCCCTCAGTGCTCCCGTCCCGAACAGCGTAAGAGCAGCGATTCCCCATATCATGGGCAGCATGCCACGTCCGAGAAAGATGAAGCCGGTCCAGGTCATCACGCGTTTCGAAATTTCCGGGCTGCGGGTCGAGAACATGCGCATGGCTGTTGTCTGCCAGCAGGTGTGAATGGAAAACCAGAGCAGCGTTTGCCAAATCAGGAATGTGAGTCCGAACTTCGGCGCCAGCAGCGGATTAAATCCTGCGGCTCCCATGGTGTGCGTCACTTTATCAACGATCTGAGTCCAACCAGCGTGATGAATTGAATACGCAGTGACCAGGATCGTCGCGACTGAGAGCAGAACATATTGTAAGAAGTCGGTGATGACGATGGCCACCATTCCGCCGACAACTGTGTAGAGCAGTTCGAGAAGGAGAATGATCGTCATCGCTCCTACGAGATACTGAGCGCCGATGCCGCTCACGATGGTGATAAACTCTCCTTCGATTTTCAGGAAGACTCCCATATTGAGAATGCCGCCGAGCGCAACCAGTACGCCGGTCAACACACGCAGTCCCCGACTGTACTTGCGCTCGAAGAATTCCGGCACCGTCATCAGACGCATCTCGCGAAATCGGCTGATCACGAAGCCGGTTCGGCCGACGATGATCATCACCACGCCGGAGATCAGCGCGGCGGCGAAGGCGGCGAAACCGTATCTGTAACCGAGTTCGGCGTTGTACATGTAAGTGATCGTGCCGATCTCGGTAGCGGCTAGAGTGGCGATCCCAACAAAGACTCCGAGCTCACGTCCTGCGACTAGATAGTGCGAAACACTGCTGCCAATGAGTCGTTTGCCAATGAGCCCGATCGAAACCGAAAGTAGGAGATAGACGGCGACAATCGTCCAGTCGAGTGGAGTGAAGGCCATGAGGAAGTGTGAGTGTTAAGAGCTGCCGCCCGAGCGTAATACAATCCGGTGAACTGAACAACCGGGTGCCACGTTGCTAAGACTCTGTTGCTTTTATTCCGCTCTTACTATTGCTGCTTGCGCTTGCTTTGGGGAGTCCGCAACCAGCGTTTTGATCAGTCCAGGGCCCGCGAGAGGCTCGGTGGTTGGAACGGCGAGCTCAACTTCACCACCTTGGATGGCAGCACATAGCTCCGCTGCCTTCGAGCTTCACAACAATGTGATCGCGGCGAAATGGACGGTTAGCAAAAGCAGCTTGCGAATCGCCAGCATGGAAGATCGGATCTCGCGCCAGGCAATTTCGATCGACCCTGATGTTTTCGTGCTGACCATGCGTGACGGCAGCACGATTCGTTCATCGCAAATGAAAATTCCTAATCCTCCGCAAATTCGTGCGCTTTCTGTGAATGCTGCATCTTCAAACATGGCGGAGAGAGATGCGGGATCCGAAATAGCCATCGAATTGGAGGACGAGGCAGCACACCTCTCCGTTAGCTGGCATGCGATCTTACGCGATGGATCAAACTATCTGCGATCGCAAGTCACGGTTCGAGCCAAGGATATCGATGCAGCCATTACCGAGATTCGCCTGGTAGGCTCGCATTCCAGTGAAGCGCATGTTGTCGGCACCGTGAAAGGCTCTCCGGCAGTCGAGGCGAACGACTTTCTTGCATTCGAACATCCACTTTCGACGTGTGCCGTCGATCAAGGTGTTCTGGAGTGCAGCTTGAAACGCGAGCTGCCAATTCGAGCGGGGCAGTCTGCAACGTACTCTGCTGTCATCGGCGTTACTCGTCCAGGACAGCTTCGACGTGACTTCCTGAACTATGTTGAACGCGAGCGGGCGCATCCCTACCGCACGTTTTTGCATTACAACACCTGGTATGACCTCGGATACTTCGGGCGATACGACGAAGCCGGCGTTCTGGATCGAATCAGCGCGTTCGGCAGCGAGTTGACGAGGAAGCGTGGCGTGAAGCTCGATTCTTTTCTTCTCGACGACGGTTGGGACGATCCCACCCGCTTATGGCATTTCAATCCTGGCTTCCCCAACGCGCTCGAGCGGGTTACCAAAACTGCCGCCGAATATGGCGCCGCGCCGGGAATGTGGCTTTCCCCTTGGGGAGGTTACGGGCAGCCGAAGCAGCAACGGCTCGAATCGGCGCACCATTCCGGATATGAAACTTATGAAGGTGGACTCGCGCTCTCCGGACCGCACTATTTTGATTATTTTCGCCAGGTCTGTCTCGACCTCATCGAGCATTATGGCGTGAATCAGTTCAAGTTTGATGGAACCGGAAACGCCAATCGTGTGATCCCGGGCAGCAGTTTCGATAGCGATTTTGATGCGGCAATGTCTCTGATCTCCGAGCTGCGATCCCATGAGCCTGATTTGTACGTAAATCTCACAACGGGCACATATCCATCGCCGTTCTGGTTGCGCTATGCGGATTCCATTTGGCGCGGTGGAGAAGACCACGATTTTGCCGGAGTCGGCACTGCGCGACAGCGCTGGATCACATACCGTGACGGCGCTACATACGAGCACGTGGTCCAGGCTGGACCACTGTTTCCGCTCAACTCGCTGATGCTGCACGGCTTGATCTATGCTCAGCACGCAAAAGACCTCAGTTCCGATCCGGGAAATGATTTCCGCGCTGAAGTACATTCCTATTTCGGGACCGGCACTCAGCTTCAGGAAATGTACATCACGCCATCGCTGCTAAGCGCCCAAAATTGGGATGTGCTGGCGAGTGCTGCCAAATGGTCGCGAAACAATGCGGACATCCTTCGAGACACGCACTGGATCGGGGGAGATCCGCGCAAGCTCGAAGTATATGGATGGGCGGCTTGGTCGCCGGAGAAGGGAATTGTCACGTTGCGAAATCCGAGCGATCACGCGCAGGAGTTTCTCTTCGATGTTAGCCGGGCGTTTGAGCTGCCTTCGGGGGCAGCTCGTTCCTATCGCGTCAGCAACATTTGGGATTTGGGAAATTCGCCCAAGCAGCTCGTGGCAGGCCGCAAAGAAAAACTTGAGCTGGAGCCATTCGAGGTGCTCACGCTGGAAGCGATGCCGGTGCGCTGACCCTCGCTGAACGCAGAAGCGGCCGGATCATGCAGAAGAGGTTGTCGCGCATCGTCAACGCTTCCCGCATTACCGGCCGCACCCTTCAGGGTTCCCTTCGGATACTTATTAGACGAACGGCTGAACTAATCGTCATCTGCTTCAGGCGCAGAACTCGGCGGAAGCTCGTTCCAGACGGTCCTTTATCCCAGATTTGCTACGTTGAGAAGAGGCGAGTAGCGAATCCCTGTAGCCATCAATTTCTCAATTTCCTTCACCGGCTTGATTCCGCCTCTCGCGCCGACGCCCATGCAATTCAGCGCTGCGGCGGCGCAGGCAAAATCGAGAATGCGAGGGAGCTTCCAGTCTTGCAGCAGACCGTAGATGAAGCCGGCGTGGAATGTGTCACCGGCGCCGGTGGTATCAACCGCGTCTACCTGAAATGCCGAGGCGTAGTGGAATTGCTTGCCATCCCAGGCGAGCACGCCATCTTCGCCGAGAGTCGCGGCGGTGAGGATGCAATCGAATCGACGCTGCATGAGCGGCAATGCTTTTTCGAGATCGTCTTCATCGACCAGGCGCGCGGGCACATTTCTGCTGACGATGGCGTAGTCGATCTTCTCCAGCAAGCCCTCGACTCCGGCATACACGTCATCGAGATCGGCGATGACCGGAATGCCTGCCGCGCGTGCCCAGGTGGCAGCGAGTGTGGCTGCTGCCGTGTCGTATCCATCTACGTGAAGAGCGCGAGCATTTACGATCCACTCGCGATTGAGTTCCTCGGGACTAAGACTAAGCTGCGGGTCGCGTCGCCAGAGTACAGTGCGCTCGCCGTGGCGATCGACCAGAATGACAGCCTGCTGACTCGGACATCCGGGCACAGTGATGACCTGCGCGTCAACTCCGGCGCGTGCGAACTCGGAGCGATGCAGTCGGGCAGCATCGTCCTCTCCTAGTTTCCCCACGTATCGCGTGCGCAGGCCCCAGGTTTGGCAGGCCATCACCGCACTCGCGACCTGGCCTCCGGGCAAAAAGCTTGCGTTTCGAAATTCGATTTTTGATCCCGGAGCAGGATATTCGGGGAGCGGAATCAACATGTCGGTAGCGTTGAGTCCCACACCTACGACATCGACCATGCCAGATTTCATCATTTTTGTGAGAAACACTCTAACTGAAGCTTATCTATGCCTGCTGGAAAATTTGCGCCCTGGGCCTACCACGTTGATTTGGATGCATTCAGCTTCAGGCAGTGTATAGTGCCAGCACTCATAATGACTGAGTCCGTCTCTTCGCCAGCCGACCTTCCGCGCAGACTGGGGCTGATTGATTCTCTCTCGATTGTCGTTGGAGTAGTGATCGGTGCGGGCATCTTCCTGGTTCCCAATCTTGTTGCGCGCGAATTGAGATCCGTTCCGGCAATTCTCTCCGTTTGGATCTTCGGTGGGATCATCTCTTTTTTCGGAGCGCTGGCCTGTGCCGAATTGGGAACGGCTCTGCCTTCTACCGGTGGACAATATGTCTTTTTGCGGGAAGCCTATGGTCCGATGGTCGGATTTCTCTGCGGCTGGTCGATGTTTGTGGTTGCTCGGAGTGCCCAGGTAGCCTGGCTTGCGGTGACTATGATGCTGTACGTCTCTTACTTCCATCCGCTGTCACCGCTTATCGCAAAGCTGCTCGGAATCGCTGTGATTGTGATCTTCACTGCGATCAATTATCGCGGTGTGACCGTTGGCGCGGCGGTCCAGAATGTGTTTACGTTCGCCAAGGTTGCTGGCCTGGCAATCATTATCGGCGCCGCTTTCCTGTGGCACGGAACTAAAGCTCCTTCTGCTCCTATTGCTTCCGGGTTCTCGATCAGCGGCTTTGGAACTGCGCTGATCGCGTGTCTGCTTGCTTTTGATGGATGGGTGCAGGTGAGTTTTGTCGCGGGGGAAATTCGGAATCCGCGACGGAACATCTTCCTCGCTCTCATTCTGGGCACGCTCGCATGTATCACGCTTTACCTTCTCGCAAATGTGGCGTATTTGCGTGTGCTGCCGGTAACAGAAATTGCGAGCAGCGATTATGTGGGAGCGTCAGTAGCCGAGCGCGTACTCGGCTCATTGGGCGGACGTTTTGTCTCGCTAATTGTTTTAGTGTCGATTATTGCCGCCTTAAACGGCTGTTTTATGACTAGTCCGCGAATGTACTTCGCCCAAGCTCGCGACGGACTCTTCTTCCGCAAATTTGCTGATGTACATCCCCGGTACCAGACACCGGCGTTTGCCATCGTGGCTCAAGCAGCCTGGGCGCTCGTGCTTCTGCTTAGCGGTTCGTATGAGAGCCTTCTTGATTACGCGATGATCGCGATGTGGCTGTTCTACGGACTAATGGTCACTGGGGTTATCATTCTGCGCCGCACTCAGCCTCAACTCGAGCGTCCATACCGCATGTGGGGATATCCGGTGACGCCGGCGCTGTTCATCGTGATCACCGTTTGGTTCCTGGTGAATATGCTCGTGAACAGACCAATACCCTCGCTCGCTGGACTCCTGCTGACGGCGACAGGCGTTCCTGTTTATTACACGCTGATGAACTGGGGGAAGGGCAATAGAGCAAAAAAGTGGGGAGCTTTTGGAGCTCCCCAAAACAGAAGCGACAGAGGCGATACGTGAGAGTTGGAGTGTAAGCTGCTGCTCCAGAGTTGCCTCGCGACGAACTTTCTCTAAATTTCTAATCACCTACACGGCACCAGTCGCGATGTAGTCTTACTCAGGGAGGGCAAAAGCGATGTACACCCCTCCAGATTTTGACTTCAGATCCTTTCCCCCTCCAGCAGCAATTACTACGTATTCGCGACCATTCGCCTCGTACGCAATTGGCGTGGCATTGCCCGCGAAAGGCAGCGTGGTTTCCCAAAGCAATTTGCCCGAAAACTTGTCGAAGACGCGAAACTTCTTGTCGTAATTTGTCGCACCGATAAATAAAAGGCCACCGTCTGTAACCAGCGGGCCGCCGTAGTTTTCTGACCCTGTGTCTTTCACTCCCTGGGCTGCGAGTTCGGGATACTCGCCCAGTGGAATCTTCCAGGCATACTCGCCGGTGTTGAGATTAATAGCGCTTAGAGTGCCCCACGGGGGAGCCACGGCCGGGTATCCATCAGGATCGAGAAAGCGCGTGTATCCCGAGAAGCGGTACGGCATCGGAGGGCCCACCGGCTCCGCGCTGTTAAGTTCTTTGTTCGCGCCCTCCATGAGGTAGTCAATGAGTGCTTCCAGCTCTTGGCGCGAGAGATTGGGAAAGGCGGGCATCCTGCCACGGCCTTTCTGAATAATGTTCTTGATCGCCGAACGGCTGGAGCGCCGGCCGATTCCTTGCAGAGAAGGGAAGAGCGGCGGCGAGCCGGCCATATCGTCGCGGTGGCAAATCGTGCATTGCTGCTGGTAGACACCGCGTCCGCTCAACGGACTGGCGGTGTTCCTGGCCAAACGCGCATACCATGCCATCTCGTTGGCATTCACGTACAGCACTCCCGTTTCGGGATCGTAGGCCGGCCCACCCCATTCGGCGCCGCCGTCGAATCCGGGAAATACAACCGTGTCCTGCTCCGTGCTTAGAGGAACGAACTGGCCTTCACTTCGTAGCGTTCTGAATGTTTTCAGCGCCCATTCATGCGCGGCGGGAGTGCGGTTGGTAAGAAGATCCTCGGTTAGGAACTGCCGTGCATAAGGCGCAGGCGCGCTGGGCAGTGGCTGCTCGGCGCTAGTCACCTCGCCGGGCAGATCACTCGACGGATATTTCCGGTACTCAATCGGAAACAGCGGAGTTCCGTTAGCTCGATCGAGGACGTAAACGAATCCTTGCTTTGTCGTTTGCGCGACGGCATCGATGGATTTTCCGTTACGCGTGACTTTCATTAGAACAGGCGCGGATGGAAAGTCGCGATCCCACAGATCGTGCCGAACCGCCTGGAAATGCCAGACGCGCTCACCTGTCTCGGCTTTGAGCGCGAGCAAGCAATTCGCGAACAGATCATCACCGATACGATCTCCGCCGTAGAAGTCGAAAGCCGCCGAGCCAGTAGGGACGTAGATGATCCCCGTTTTCGCATCAAGCGTCATCCCCGCCCAATTGTTAGCGGCGCCGCTAGTCTTCCACGCATCTTTCGGCCAGGTCTCGTATCCGTATTCACCAGGATGAGGAATGGTATGGAAGCTCCAGCGCAGCTTCCCGCTGCGAACGTCATAAGCTCGGATATCACCAGGAGCGGCAGGCAGGGTTTCAGGATCGCGTCCGCCAACGATGAACAGGTCTTTGTAGATGACTGGCGGGCTGGTGAGGGCGATCGACACGGTGGCCGGATCGCGCCCGAGATCCTCGCGCAGGTCGATGCGGCCTTGATCGCCGAAGCTGGGAATCGGCTGTCCGGTATCGGCATCCAGTTCGTAAACAAAGTTCATGACGCCGCAGATGATGCGAGCGTCGTTCCCATGCTCCCAGTACGCCAGTCCGCGGTTCGGCTGCGTGCTGGTGATACCCGAATCGAACTTCCACTTCAGTGCTCCGGTTGCGGCGCCGAGGGCGAAAATTTTTTGCGAGGGCGTTATGCCGTAGAGAACTCCATGAACGACGATGGGACTCGTCTGCAGCCCGCCGCTTTCGCCGCTGTCGTAAGTCCAGGCAACACGAACCTGGCTCACATTGGAACGGTTGATCTGAGTAAGTGAGGAGTGATGAGCGCCATCAGGTCCGCCGTAAAAAGGCCATTGCTGCTGGCGGGAGCACGATGCTAATGAGATAACGCAGGCGCCAAGAAGAGCCAGGAAAGCAACTGACTTAACTCGAAGAGAAGGTTCCAATCGGGCGCCCCACTCAGAATTCAGATTCTTTCAGTTTCCCAGGCCCAACTCAGCCGCTACCTTTTTCATTGCGTTAATACAGATCGTGATGTGTTCGTCCAAATCGATGCCCAGAGCCGCGGCTCCATTCGTGATGTCATCGCGCGAAACGCTTCGAGCAAACGCTTTGTCCTTCATCTTTTTTCGAATTGATTTCGCGTCCACTTCGGCGAGAGACTTCGACGGCTTCACCAGCGCCGTTGCGGTGATGAATCCAGCTAGTTCGTCACAGGCGAACAGAGCTTTTTCCATGTGAGTTTCGCGAGGCACTCCGGCGTAGTCGGCGTGGGAAAGAATCGCGCGTCTGATGTCATCCGGATATCCGCGCTCCGCCAGAATTTTGTTGCCCACCCACGGATGCTCCTGTGGGGTGGGGAATTTCTCGTAGTCGAAGTCGTGCAACAGGCCGGTGATCGAGTACTTGAGTTCAAGTTCCGCGGCTTCTTCTTCGTCCATTCCGTTTTCGCGGGCGAATTTCTGCGCATAGGCCTTCATGCAGGCCTCCACCGCTCTAGCATGTTTCCGCAAACTTTCCGACTGGGTGTATTCAGTTAGTAACTCCCACGCCGATTCACGGGATTGCCGGATCATTTACCTGTTTTCTCCCTTGTTTCGCTGGTGTTCTTTGCCAGTTTGTTTGGGTTTTCTTACGGTTTTTTCTTGACTTCTCCATCAGAGTACCGCAAAGTAACCGTGGCTTGATTCCGGGACCATATTCCCGAATCGGCTTTTGTTTGAGAGTGCCCCGCTCTGGCAACTCCCAAACTACATGGCAACGACGCTCGCACCTGTTGATTCACGAGAGGTGGTGAGATGCGACCATTGTCATCTCGT
>Ga0070741_10006460_pt1 | contig 25132 bp, 19 predicted proteins | sample Coa_R1_4_FD_66440 | JGI IMG/M metagenome (GOLD analysis project Ga0070741, IMG submission 66440) | Surface soil microbial communities from Centralia Pennsylvania, which are recovering from an underground coalmine fire - Coalmine... | ecosystem: Environmental > Terrestrial > Soil > Unclassified ... | reverse complement strand
GCTTCGCGCAGTTGCAGTTCGTATTGCGCTTTTTTGCGCTCGGCGATCTCATTCGTAAGCGCTTGCGCTTTTTGCTGCAGGAGAGCAATGGTCCGGAGTCGTTCGTCTTCGCCTTGAAGAGACGTGTAGGTTTCTTCAGGAATCACATGGGAATGCTCGGCGCAGACTTTCTCAATCAACTCGGCATGGCGTTCATCGCGAAAATAGCTGATCGGATACGCGCAATGCAAATGGAAAGAGTGGACGCGGGCCAGCTCATTCCAGAGTTGCTCAAGACGTATGGCGGCTTCAGCTTTTCCCTCCGCCCACAACAACGCCACCATTTCTCCAAATGCAGCCAGTTTTGATTGATTTGTTCGGGCGGACAGCCGGCATTGAGCTACAAGGCCACCAACAACCTGGTGGAATAGTTCGCTGTCAGGCCAGCCATCCACCATGAATTTTGCCAGTATCTCGCCGGCATCCAAAGCGATAAAGCGGCCTTGCTGAGTCGCCAGGACCAAGTCAATACCACAGCCCTGAAGTCGCTTTGAGAGTCCGTCGCGATGGGTCTTGGTCGCAATGATAATGCTGGAATCGCCAGCGCCCAACGCACCGCCTATGAACCGGGTCAAGCCATCAAGTAAATAAGAATCATCTCCATAAAATTGCACGCCATGGGCATGCGCCTGGACCTTCTCCAGATAAACTCCCGGAGCAATTCCGCCATGCATATATTGTGAATTCAAATTCGTGCTCATTGTGACCTCCCGAGTTCTCATGCTGCAAATGGCACAATTGAACACTTGCCAACAATTGGCCCATTCTTTATTTTATATCAACCCCCGATGCGCTGGACGGCATCGCATCCCCCAACGAAATCTCTAAAAATCAACTTGCTACCGATCCCGTTACCTTGGCTTGTTCGTTACCGATTGCGGCAAGCAGGATAGTGGGATTGATGGGTTTAGCAAGAATCTCGAAGGAATAACCTTCCGCCTGCGCCGTTGAGACAAGGTCGGTACTCTCAGCCTGTCCAGAGAAAAAAATAACGCGGCAAGACGAAACGAGCTGCAATATCTTCTTTGCTGTCTCCACGCCGTTCATGCCCGGCATCACCACGTCAGTAACCAAAAGGTCGGGTTTAATCGGATGCATCAGTTTCACCAATTCAATTGCAGATGCACCGCTCGATACTGCAAAACCATCATGGCCTTCTCCGCGTAAGATGTTGACCAGGGTGTCGGCAATGATCGGTTCGTCATCTACGACAATAATCTTCATAGCTTACCTGCCCTCATGAGAGAGAACGATCGGCTTCGCTTTGTCAGCGCGACGTGGCTGTTGGCTTTCGATACTAAATGGCAGAAAAATTGAAAAAGCCGTGCCGTGGTTCGGCAATCCAGTCCTGCTTATGAAACGGATGTTACCGTGATGCTTTTCAACCATGTTCTTGGTGATCCAGAGTCCAAGGCCGGTGCCAACATCTGCTTTGGTGGTAAAAAATGGTTCAAATAAACTGTTGCGGGCATGCACCGGAATCCCCGTTCCGGTATCGAGGACTGTGATCCGCACGCCAGCCTGAAGCGAGTTGCCCCATTCGCGCACTTCGGACACCCGGACAACAAGAGAGCCACCTGAAGGCATGGCGTCAATTGCATTGCTAATCAGATTTGAGAGAGATTGACGGATCTCGCCGGCAAAGGCCGTAATTTCAGGGGTGTTCTTGTATTGCTTGATAACCTGAATCTTCCGAGTTTCAAGCCGTTTTTCATATAAGTAAAGCAAATCGTCAATGATTTTGACTACGCCAAAATGAGTGGGTGATGAAGTGTCACGATAGAAGCCGAGGGTCTGCCGGGAGATGTGGGCCACGCGATCCAATTCGCGTTCAGCCAATCGAAGGTACTCAGACACTTTGTCCGCGTCGCTTGCGTCCCTCTTGGCCAGGAACACCAGATTACTCACAGCTTCAAGCGGATTGTTTATTTCATGAGCCACCGTAGCCGCAAGGCGTCCGGCCGCCGCCAACTTTTCAGTAGTTCGCAGCGCTCGTTCAATTTTTTTGCTTTCTCTGATATCGCGGACGATCTTCGCGGCACCAATAACGTTTCCGCGTTCATCTCTGACTGGCGAGATGGAGAGAGAAACTTCAATCCTCTCACCGGATTTGACAAGACGAACGGTTTCAAAATGGTCGATCTTCTCCCCGCTATTGATCTTGTTGAGAATCATCTCTTCATCGCTTCTTAGCTCAGGCGGAATAATCGTGAGAATCGAGCGGCCAACTATCTCTTCTTCCTTATAGCCAAACAGGCGCTCTGCCTGTCGATTCCAACTCGTAATAATTCCATTTAAGTCTTTACTGATGATCGCATCGTGGGATGATTCGACAATAGCGGCCAAACGTCGGCGCGCTTCCTCAGCGTTTTTGCGAGCAGTTACATCGCTTGCGGCCCCAAACCATTCCATGATGTTGCCATCTTTGTCCAGGAGCGGCACAGCCCGAGACAACGTCCAGCCCAGCGTTCCATCAACACGTCGAACCCGATGCTCTAATTCGAAAACGGTTTTTGTCTCGATGGCATGATTGATCGTCTTCAACACGAGCGGCTGATCATCCGGATCGATGTACTCATGAATCCAATTGTTCCTTGGCTCTTGCGTGTCCGAGATAAATCCCCGGCCTTCAAGTTGACGCATTTCGCTCCAGTCGGGGCTCATGCGATAAACCACATACGAACTTGCATTGACAAGCGCTCGGAACCTTTCCTCGCCTTCACGCAACACGTCCTCCGCCTGAGTACGCTCGAGGAGATCAGCCGCTTGACGTGCCAAAATGTCCAGCAATCGTAAATCGCGCTCAGAGGGTTGGTGCGGACGGTGCCAGTGAGTGGAGATCACGCCCACCAGCCTGCCGTTGCGCGAGATCAATGGCGTGCTCTGAACGGCGCGAATGCCGGTTTGCAGGTACGTCGTCTGATCAGGTGTTCCTACCATATAAGGGCAAGTTTCGACATCGTCTGCAATGGTTCGTTCCCTGGTGCGCAGGGCCACGCCGCAAGTGGACGCAGAATATGCATCCACCCATTCCCAAAACTTCGCGGCCTCAGGACTGAATCCGTGGTGAGCCAGCAAAAGAAGCTCGCCACTGTTGCCGCGGTCAGGATAAAGGGCCTGCATGCTGGCGTACTCCGACCGCATGATGGCCACCGCGACATCCAAGATCTTCTGGTACAGCGAGGCAACGTTCTTTCCGTAAATTAACTGCTCGCTAACGCTGTGCAGGAGCTTGATATCGGCTATCTCTTGCCGTAGGCGGTCGCGATCAAGTTCAGCTTCGGCTCGGAGTTTATGTTCCGATTCTGCAGCAGCTTGACGAATTCGTGCCATATGGAGTTGCGAACTGACACGTACGAACAACTCGCGCGCGGAGAACGGCTTCATTAAATAATCGTCGGCTCCAGCTCCAAGCCCCTCAAGCCGCGATTCTTCGCCCGCTCGAGCCGATAGCAGGATTACGGGAATACTCCTGAGATCTTTATCCGCACGTAATTCCCGCAGCAGTCCAAAACCGTCCAGACGCGGCATCATCACATCCGTCAATATGAGATCGGGATGGTGTTCCCTTGCACTCTCCAAGGCGGTTTGCCCATCGCCAACTGCGATCACTTTGTACTTTCTTTGCAAGAGTCTCTGCACATATTCGCGCATATCGGCATTGTCATCCGCCAAAAGAATGCGGGCTCCTGCAGTCGCTTCAGCGTGCGCAATTCCGTCCAATTCGGCAAAAGAGGAACTCGGAGACACATCGTTAGGGTTGTCGCCACTACCGGGCAGCCAACGTAGCGCCTCCTGTACGTAAGCCTCGCCCCGTGTGCCGGTAGAAGTTAGGCTTCGAGGAGCGCCAATGCGATCGGGGGGGAAGTGATCTTTACCAACAGGTATGCTAACCGTAAACGTACTGCCGCGTGCCTCCTCGCTCTCAACGCGTACCCTCCCGCCGTGCAGTTTTGCGAGTTCCTGTACCAGCGCGAGGCCAATTCCGCTCCCCTCGAAGGTTCGACCATGCGCACCTTTGACTCGGTAGAAACGCTCAAACAGGTGAGGCAATTCGTGTGCCGGAATTCCTGTCCCCGAGTCACGCACAGAGAGCTCAACCGAGCCGTTCACTCGCGTGAGGGACACTTCGATCTCCCCGGCAAATGTAAACTTCAGGGCGTTCGAAAGCAGATTGAAGACGATCTTTTCCCACATTTCCCGATCAATGTAAATGGGCTCGCCAAACTGTTCAGAGCGGACGATAAGCTTTAAACCGGCACGTTCAACTGCAGAGCGGAAGACACTGGCAAGTTCGGTGGTGAGTTGAGACAAATCCGTCGGCTCATAGCAAGCTTCGATGCGGCCAGCCTCAATCCTCGAAAAATCCAAAAGCGTGTTTACCAGCTTCAATAGCCGCATGGAATTGCGGTGCGCAACTTCCAAACGTTCCTGCTGTGCAGAAGGCAAGCTGACGCCCTCCGACAAAGCGTCTTCAAGAGGGCCGAGCATGAGAGTAAGCGGCGTCCTGAACTCATGGCTGACATTGCTGAAGAACAGCGTTTTTGCCCGGTCGATTTCGGCCAGCGCCTCCGCGCGTTTGCGCTCCTCTTCGTATGCGCGAGCATTTGCGATTGCCGTGGCAATCTGCGATGAGGCAAGGTCCAAAAAACCACTGTACGAGTCGTCAAAACGCAGCCGAGGGCTGAGACCTGCAACCAAAAAACCAGCCAACTGATGTGCTGTATTGGAGTGAATAGGAACAATGGCTGCTTGATTGGATGGATCATACCAGGGACCTTTGGGAACAGAACCGAACGCATCGTTCAAGTCAACCAACTCACTCTGGCCGGTCTCGAGTACTTTGAGAAGTGGCCATAAAGCCGGCTTCTCAGGATCAATAATGATTAAGTCCGGACTTATCGATGCACATCCTTTCATGCCGCTGGTGCCTGCCAGACGCGCAGTTCTCTGATCAGGAGCCAAAAGATACAGAAGACTGAACGGAACATCCTTCGGATACTTCGCTAAAATCTCAGCCGCCCGCACACATGCTTCTTCTGCATTTCGTTCATCCGCCACACCAGCGCCGAGGTCACGAAGTGCCATGGTGCGGCGTTCGCCCACTACCTTTTCGCTAATTTCATGGACGGTGGCTAATACGCCTCCGATCCCCCGAGGTGCCGTTTCATCTGGCACAGGACTGTAAGCTATGGTGAAATGCGTTTCTTCCATGAACCCATAGCGATCGATCTCCAAGGGAATGTCTTCCATCCACGTGGCCGGTCCGCCTTCAAACGGGGTACATATAAGTGGATCAAGGATGTGCCAAATCTCTCTCCAGCACTCTCTAGCAGGCTGTCCGAGGGAACGCGCCGGATGTTTGGTGCCTAATATTGGGCGGTACGCATCGTTATAAAGTTGGCAGAAATCCGGCCCCCACCAGAGGAGCAGGGGGAAGCGGTTGGCGAGGAGAAATCTGACCATCATCCGAAGAGCGGGCGACCAGGTTTCGACGGGACCCAACCGTGTGGCAGCCCAGTCCATTTGTTGCATAAGGGCGCCCATTCCCCCGCCACTTGCAAACAAGTTCAGCGGATCGGGTAAGAATTGGGCTGACGTATTGAGAGCATTGTTCTCGCTCACACTCAATTCTGTCTTTCTTGGTTGCGAATGATGAGGCCAGGTGGACTACAAAATCGAAAACATTTTACTCGCCGCTTAGATGCCTGAATACCGGCTTGTGCTGTTTACACTTACGCACGCAGAGCATCTGTAGCAACACTCGAATAAGCCGAATGGAACCAAAGGCATACGGTCAGTAGGTATTATTCCATGCTGCTCAAAACACGTGAATTTTACAATATTCACGTCCGAAGATGGGCGAAGATCAGGCGAGCCTACCAGAGCGGAGGCGGGGTGCTCTCTTGGGCCGAGATTTTAATGCGAGTGATGAAATTGCGTTCTGTGATCGCTGCTAACCGCTGCTTGCATGTGCAATCACAAATTGGTTGAAGCTGCCTAATGATCCGCGCATTCGCTTGGTAAAGCATCCTCTATGAATGTATCTGCCCTACCTCGTGTTCCCGTGCAGTTTTATGGCTTCTCGAATCGCAAGGAACGCCTTCTCGTCGGTTATATTTCGGTGCTCACGAACATCGCAGCGCTTTAATCTCATAACTGCGCAGGCTTGTTTGATGGGATTTCGAAGATCCAGAGTGGCAGCTGCCTTTTTTTGCAACCATTCCGAATTGTTGGGTTATCCAACCCATCACTGAGCATGCTGCGTTTGAAAACGGGTAGGAGTAAATGAGAACTTGGCGTTTATTTAGCTTTCACCTATTCCGTTACTCAGTTAAGTAAGGTCGACAGGACCATTTGATCCGACCCGACGAGCGAAGACGATTTATCAGTATGGATCACATCTAGATTCCAGCACGTCGTTGCTATGGTGAGTGGATTCACGATGGAGTTTCCTGGAATTCGGAATAAAAGCCAAAGGGCGATGAAAATAGGTGTAATCAAGTCTAGCTACATGGTGGCCGTTGTTTTTATCGCGCTCTCTTGCGCTGCCTTACAGAAGCAACCCGGCTCGACGTCAAGGAAACAGCTGTGTAAACCAGAAAGACAGGAACAATCGTTTCCATGGTCCACGAAGGATAAATTCCATTTGTTGTTGAACAAAACATACTCTCCCTACACCGTTGCCGGAACCGCTTTTAATGCTACATGGGCCCAGATGACGGGCCAGTGGTATCAGTACGGAGGTGGAATGCAGGGCTGGGGAAAACGATTTGGAGCAACTCTGGCGGACACAGAAGGGCGTGCCTTGATTCAGAGCTTTGCATTGTCAAGTGTCCTCCGTCAAGATCCCAGGTACTTTCATTCTTTCAAGAAAGGTTTAATTCCGCGGGCATGGTACGCAGGGACAAGGGTTCTAGTAACCAGAAATGATCAAGGACAATCTACATTAAACACATCTGAACTGTTGGGAGCGTTGTTCGCGAGTTCACTGGAGAATGCATACTATCCCAGCTCCGATCGCGGCTTCAACCAGACGATGACCCGTTACATTGGCGCAATTGGCTCGGACGCAACGACCAACTTGTTGCGGGAGTTCTGGCCGGATATTCGGCGGATCTTAAGAAGACATTCCCCTGAAAGGATCAAACAGATTGAGGATCGTATTCCCGGGGCATCCAAAGCGGTGTGCCGCTAGCGGGTTCGTGTCGTCGGTGCCGTCACTTAGTCGAACCAGACTACCCTCGTAGAAGTACTGTCCAGATACGGCCCGAATTCAGTCGTGGCTAGCTGCAGTCCCAACAGCAAAGAATTGGACATTCAGTAGCGCACCGCAAAAAATGCAGTCCATCTGAGTGGGAGGTGCTCCGCCATCACACACCTCGATGGGAAAAGAATGCAGGCACTTCGTGCATGTGAGCATTGCGGGAGCGTCGCCGGTGGGACTCCAGACGGAAGACGTACGGGGACGGTCGGGAAGGCTCTTGGGCGGAGCGGCCAGGAGCTCGGAAATTTTCATGAGAAATTCCCTTACCTCATAATTACCTTTCTGGAAAAAGGCATCCGCCAAAGGTCCTTGTTGCGCAGCAACAGTGAGGAATTCACCACTGATCGCAACGCATGGAATTTCCGGAAATTTCGTACGAATTTCAAACAGCAGCTCAAAGCCGTTCATGTTTGGCATGCGCAGATCGGTTATCACCAGAGCGGGCGTGCTTTGTTGGATTTTACGTAGCGCGGCAAAACCGTCTTCCGCTTGATCAACCGAATAGCCCGACTGTTCGAGAACTGCGGCCAGTACAAAACGCACCCCGGGTTCATCATCGACGAGCAGGATTCTTTTCTGATTCAAAGATGCCTCTTTAGGTCCTGATGAAAAGGGCCTGTGTACCTGAGAATTGGAACGTTCTCTCAGTTATAACGGGGAGCTACCCACGAGCGCAATGTCGCGCACTGAACATTTCTCCTTAGTTCCTACGGATCATGCAAGGCCCATCGGGAGCATACGCGCGGAACCTGAATCGAGCAAGCTCGCTATTATCCAGGTAAACTGTTTGCGGCCCGGCGACCTACCGCTCAAAGTGGCCCGTTCCAGACGGAAATACGAGTTTTCATCCAGCCGGGACAGGTAGAGATGCCATCCTCCCATTCGCAAGGCTGATGAACCCACCATGATGACGGAGTTCGCCGTGTCGGAATAACCGCGCCAGCATGGCTAGGGCCTGATAAGCGAGAGCCTGGTTGATGAATGGCTCTTGCCGCTCAAGCGCTTCAGCCGCGCTGCACGCTGGGAGATCGTCTGCGTTGTCGAGCAGAGACGTGGTGATCTCGGGAAAGAGTTCTGCTACTGTGGGCAGCCGCCGGCGTGTCTTCCTATTGCGGGTGTTCTTGGGCTGGCCGAGAACAAACTGTCCACCGTCGGCGCTATTGCCGAGATCCAGCCAATAGACGCAATCCTTGAACAGCGGCGATTCGGTGATCGCCAGCCGCGCTGCACGCGTATCGACACAGGAAATAATGATGTCGGTCTTGCCCTCGGTCTTTGCTGTAACGAAGTCAGTCGATGCTTGCCACCGCAGTCCCCAGAACAGGTTCAGACGATTCACCAGCACAACCGACTTGTAAAGGCCAATTTCAGATTCTGAGAAGGGTTGGCGCACGCAATTTATCGGCGAGATTTTATCGCCATCGGCGACGATCACCTGCAGCCCGGGATGACCTGACGCAATCAGGGCTTGATGCAGAAACGGCAGACCCCCAATGAAGGCAGAGCCAGTCCCGCCACAGCCGATTACCACCATTCGATAGAGACTTCGAGCGTGATTCAACCGGTGAACGCTTCGGGCCATAACTTACCCTTCCTCAATGAACTGGCGTAGGGTTTGACGGCACTCAACGAGATATTCACCAGGAAACCGCTCTGCGCCCTTTAGTTCGGTCCATAGCCCGATGAACCCTCCGGGATGCACCGTCAGTTTTCCCATGCCACTCGGGTGTGTGAACCGGCTGTTGAAGAAACCCTCTTCCCACTCAAGCATGTTTGTAACGTCGGTCTGTCGTGGACGTGGCATGTCGCCTTCGCAGACATCGCCACGCTGTGGCTCGGTGTTCCAGTAAGGCGCAGCCATCAGCTTTGTCTCCGCCTTCGGCCGACCTGGTTCTGCCAATGCGCGAAGAAACAGACAACCGCGACGCACTTTCCAGACGAGGGCCGGATGAGGACAGGTCTCTCCACAGATCGTGCGCCGGTCTTCAGCTCCATTAGAAAAGAACATGCGATGAACGCGAGGCGGTGTCCACCAGGCCAAGAGATCGGAGTTGTAAGCGAGCACGTTTTCGGGTAACAGGACCGCCGGCGCATGTTTCCGCAGCCCATGAAGAAGGTGTTCGAGAAAGCGAGCGGTGAGCAGGGTTCCCGGCGCCAGCGACGATGGCTGCCCGGGATGCGATTGCGTGACGCGATGCACGGTGGCAAACTTTGCCCGTTGCGAGATCTGATCTTCGTAGATCAATATCGCCTGTTTGAGTTGAAAGTCATGATTGTTCCCGATCTGCGTAGTGACTTGCATTCTCCAACCCCTCGGCAAATCGCACCCATTCACTCAGCCCAGCCACGGCCCTGGCCATTCCGCGCAGGTTTCTCACAACCTTCCCGAAGAACGCTGTATCACATGGACGACAGCAGAGAAGAATGGGGGCACGGCCGGTCTCGCCGGATTCAAACTGTTGCTGACAGAACCCATCGAACCAGGCCACAATTGGATCATCACGCCAATGGCTGATTCCTAACGCGGGCATAGGCGATGCATCCATGTAATAAGCGGCATCGTCCAAGACTCGGTAGCAATCTCTGCTCATTTTCGGCAGACGAATTGCGCGCGATGCTAGAAAGATGCGATAAGCTTTTTGGAAAGCATCGCGCAGTGCCGGGTCTGCGATGGATGCTACGGCCGGCGCAATGTCTTGGTTTTTCAGTTTTCGTTCATTCGATTGGCGGATGTAAGGCACGACTTTCGCGGGATCGGCGAATTCCACCTCGCCTTCCAGATCAACATCTTCCCCTTGCTCGCGCTCGGAAAGATACCAATCTCGGCGCAATTCATAGCTGTTTTCCGCTTCCGCGAATCCGAAGGGCTCAAACACGGTTGACGCGCTACAGTAAAGCCAGTAGTAGAGACTGGCTATGAGCGATTCTCGGTTTGGGTTATTTTCCAATCGCTCATAAATCGGCCGTAGCGGGATGTACTGTGGATCGGCGGTATTCGTCCAGGTAAAAAAGAGCACCTGCTCGCTTGGCCTGCGGTGTTGGTCCAGACCATCGGAGATGCCGATTTCGATTCCAAATTGGTCGGCACATCCTTTCAGTCCTTTGCCGACGATTTCGGTGAGCGTCGACTGAAGTGCTTCAGCAGGTGTTGTGACCGCCCGCAAGTGTTTTCCCCTGGTCAGATCTTCTTTAATCAGGTATTGCACTAGTGGAATGACCGCCTCTCCCCCTAGGGAAAACTGATAGCGACTCTGCACACCGTCTATTGAAGGCAAGTTCAGAGACCGCGATGGCGCGATTAAACTAGCGGATGGACCCAGCTTGCATCGGGGAGGAGGCTGCCGCCATTTCGAGACGGGTGATCGCATTGAGCAAGAGCGTCGGCCAACAAGACTGTAACTTTGGGGCACTCTGGGCATTTCTCGAGCTCCGTTAACATCTTCATGTCCTGATTTCGGACCGAATCGATAAGCACGGTAAGACTCTGCAACAAACGTTTCTTTCGGCGCTGTCTTGCTCGGGGCATGCTATCCCTTAGCTCCTATCGCACGACTGAAGGTATAGCGCATCTTCCCATCCACCGGCTCGGGACCAGTCACGGCTGCGGTCGTGATCTCGGGATGCGCAGGAATATACATTTCGCGGACCTGCTCCACTGACATGGATGGATCGGGGTCCGGCAACGTTTTGCCATCGAGCACGAATTCACGTTCTGCCTTTTCTACCTTGATCATGGTTCGGTTACCTCTGCTGTTTGAGATACAAGAGTTGGTTGCGCAGGAGCTGCGGATGAAGAAGCTGCAGCTGATGCCGGCTGCGTCGTTTCGGTCACCGGCGCGCTCGGATTGGTCCAGCAAAGAGGTAACGTCTCGTCTTTCTTGGCGTCCGGCTCTGGTGTTTTGTTCTTCTCTTCTTTCTTCGCCTGCTTGTCTTTTGTCTTGGCCTTATTTCGTTCATCGATCGCCTTCACCGCAGCGGAGATTTCGCCACTCGCTCGATCAAAGCTGGTCTGCAGGCCATTATGGGAATCAACATAGTTCGTGAGGAGTTCTGGGAACTTCTCGTCAATTTCCTCTGCAGTTCCCGTAATAGAAATGGGGGTAGTGAGTGCTTTGACGGCTTCTTCGGGTACAGATGCGACTTCAGTTTTATGTGAGTAACTGATCTGCTCGTTGATCTTCTTGTCTTCAGGCCGGGCATGCGGTATGACGTTGACCCGGATTTGTTCGTTCTCAAACGCTGAGATGGTGACGGTTAGTGACCGTCGTCGAAGTAGTTCTTTCAGTTCTGCAAACATGACCTTCCTTGTCGCCGCCGACGAACTTGGCGCTGCTCGTTTTTAAATTTGTACTTAGGGTGAGAGTTCCTCGGCTTTCGGTTGTCGCGAATGACCGGGGCTGCTGATGATCAGGCTGAGAGTCGATTGCATCCAGCAAACTTTGAGCCGGGTATAGCGTCAGGTCGAAAACTTGGAGTAAGCTGATCCCGGACGCCAATCGACACTGGAGTGACGTTCCTAACTGTCAAAGCCGCGAGTTTCAACAGCTCCAACGTTAGATTTTTCTTAGAGTTTGTCCACACCCGAAATTTCCCGAAATAAAAGACACTACCCCATTGAGACCTCAACCAAACTGCGGCATAAATCGTCTAGGAAGTCACGGAGCATTCGAAAGTAACCTGTGGTGTGGCGAAAAAGTTTTGGATGTTATCGCAACGAACTCGTAATAAAATACGCGCCGGAGACAACGTCAAGAGCGAAAGCAATTTCGAAAGAGGAACCCACAAAAAGGCAGTCGGATCCTTTGGCGTATTCCCAACGGCAAAATTTGGCACAACGCTGTTGGCAAGCTTAGATGTGGTTTTACATGTGGTACTTCGCACGATGATGTCCCGCTCGTTGCGGACGAGCTTTTTTGCATCGCGGCAGTCGCGCCCGTGTGGCCTTTGCGCCGCGACACTGTGAACACCGAGAGACTACAGTTGCTTCAAGCGCAACTCGACCACGCCCGCGCTGAGAAGCGTTGGTGGCGGCATGTGATCGATGTCGAGAAGGGCCTCACACAGCATCCTGAAAAGTTCTCGCTACCGCCGACGGAGGTCGGATAATCGTTAGCACAAGGCCACTGGATGGTCGCGTGCGAATCACAATTGCCGATACGGGAATGGGTATCTCAAAAGATGTAAAGGCGAAGCTATTTAAACCTTTTCACAACAAAACAACAGGTAGGCACCGGCCTTGGGCTTTGGACAACGAAGACGCTCTTGGAAAGACAGGGTGGTCGTATTCTAGTACGCAGCTAAGAAACCAGGGGACTGCCCTGAGTATTCTTCTTCCTGTACCCCGGTCCTCATAACGCGTACTAGACAAAGGTCGTCTTATGCTGCTCAGCACTGTTATCTTAGAGAAAGAGCCACTGTTTGCAGGGGACCTGCGATTGCGACCCTGGTTCGGATTCGCCAAGCGATTCTGCGACAGATGATAACTCGGCCACCCAACGGCTTCGGGTCATTGTTGTGGATGATGAACGCCGGGTTGCTGATAGTGTCAGGGATATCTTGCTCGACAGTGGACACGCCGCTGTTGCTACCTACGATGGATTGTCAGCAGTTAACATCGCAAAGGAATCTTGCCCGGATGTTCTGCTTTGCGATGTCCTAATGCCAAGTATGGACGGAATTGAGACTGCGGTCGCCGTTCGTGAGATCTGCCCGGATGCCCGCGTTTTACTGTTCTCAGGTCACGCGTCGGTATCGGACATTGTGAGTCGCGCGAAAGCCGAAGGGCATCATTTCGAGTTTCATCCCAAACCGATTCGTCCCCGAGACTTGCTAAACAAACTCACCGGCTAATCAAATTCTGCCCAGTTCGGCTTTGATGAAATCTCCGGAACTCAGTTCGACCCATTGAAGGAAAAACCGCTAAACAGAGGTCCCTCTACATGTAGAGGCATTCTTCAAACTCATTGCGACGACTGTCGCATTAAGGTAAGAAACGCGATATTGAGCACTAACACAAACGGCCATTCGTCCAAGCCCCTGTGTTCGTGTCCGTTCCAAAAGAGAGTGTCTAAGAATTCAATTCGCACGACATCGCCATTTTTTGGGGGAGCGTGTTCAGTTCATAGAGGCTTCGTTTTCAAGGCGCGAAGCAACGCTTCTGGCTTCAGAGGCTTCATGAGAAACTCAAAATTGAAACCTTCTGTTTGCGCTTTTCGCAACAGGTCGGAAGAATCCGCATGACCAGAAAAGCAGATCACCCGTGTTCGCGGAAGTGCAGCACTAATCCGTTTCGCCGCTTCAATTCCGTTCATGGTTGGCATCGAAACATCTGCCAGGACAACATCTGGCTGTAACTTGCTGGCGCATTCAACCGCCGCGAGGCCGTCCTTCACCCCCACCGCATCGTACCCTTCGGATTGCAGAATCGCTACAACCGTGCTGCGAATCAGCGCCTCGTCATCCGCAACAAGAACTGCAATCCGCAGATCCGATGAATCCAGACTTTTACGTCGTCGTGCGAGTTCCTCACAAGTTTCCGTTGCGTTCTGTAAGGAAAAGCCGCCCAGTGCTAACGTCGTAACGTAATTGTTCCGTCGCGGGGAAACCGGGATGAGGTCCATAAGCTTCAAAATGCTCCATAAATTTTGTTCTATACTGCTTCTTTCGGAACGTGGGGACCGATCATCTGCTTGATGATGTCGAGCAAGTCGTCTGGTTTTACAGGCTTTGCGAGTACTTCAAAACTATGCCCTTCCTGTTTCGCGCGATCAACCAAGTTAGTTGCTGCCGCCTGTCCTGAAAAAAGGATAACCCGCACCTGCGGCACTAGTTTTCGAATTTCTTTGGCCGCCTCAACGCCGTTCAGAGCCGGCATGATCACGTCACAGATGACCAGATCCGGACGTGCTCGCTCTGCCCATTGCACGGCCGCCGCTCCGTTGGTAACGTAGATTGCTCTATAGCCTTCTGATTCGAGAATTTGCACCAACGTGTGAGCTACGAGCGGCTCATCATCAGCGACAAGGATCAAAGGTCCAGCGTTCATTGGATGGTGGCAGCGCCATTGTCTGCTTTCAGCTCTTCGTCTGCAGGCCAGAATATCGAAAATACGGTACCGCTACGCTGTTCTTGCACTCGGCTGCGCGCCCGAATCCTTCCGCCATATTTTTGTATTATATTACGTGCGAGCCACAGTCCCAAGCCGGTGCCGATCTCTTCTTTGGTCGTGTAAAAAGATTCAAAGATGTGTGGCATGTGTTCCGGCGTAATACCGGACCCCGTATCGGCCACAGTGATGCGCACACCCGCTCGCATTGAATCGCCGGAATCGTGAATAATACGCACTTTCACACGGATGCGACCGCCCGTTGATGGCATTGCGTCAATTGCGTTCAGAATCAGGTTGGAAAATACCTGCCTGAACTCGCCGCCCGCAGAAAATATGTGTGCCGAAGGGTCCATATTTGTTTCGACCGTGATATCACGATTGCGTAAACGAGAACCGTAGAACGTCATCAACTCTTGGATTGTCTGGCTTACATTCAACCGGCTTGCAATCGTCGAATCGCGATAAAACCCAAGTGTCTGTTTGGCCACATGGGCTATCCGATCAAGCTCCTGTTCTGCAAGCACCAGGTGCTCCCGGGCCTGCCCCACGGAAGCCATATCACGCCTGGCAAGATAAAGCAGGTTTGTAACCGACTCCAGAGGATTATTGATCTCATGAGCCACAGTTGCCGCCAGTCTTCCTACAGCTGCAAGCTTTTCGGAACGGCGAAGCGCCTCTTCTGCCCGTTTCCGCTCCGACACATCGCGGGATACCGCAAGATGTACGATCTCACCGTTGTGCGTTCTCATCGGTGCGGCGTGACTCTCCATCTGCCGGCGCACGCCCCGTAAGCCGACAATATCGAATTCCAGAGCTCCTTTCATCCCACCACAGATCTTCTGGTTGAATTCGCGAAAGCGCTCGCGGTCCTCCGGCGCGATCAGGTCGTAGACACTCTTCCCGATCGCTTCTTCAGCACTGCCTGCGCCGATCATGGCCAGCCCCGATGAATTCATCAACCGGAGCGTACCATCAGCAGCAACTATCTTCACACATTCCGGCGTCGTGTCCACAATTGTCCGGAAACGTTCCGCGCTCGCTTCCGCCAGTTTCCGCTCTCGCTGAGCTGTGTCGTATAATCGGGCATTGTCAAAAGCGATCGCAGCCTGTTTGGCAATCCCTTCCACCAATCGCTCGGCACGTTCGGTAAAGATTCCCGGCTGCGAGTGACCATAAAAAAGTCCACCAATGACTTCGCCGGAACGAGAAATCACGGGAACCGCAAGATAACTGCGCACAGGCAGATGCCCCGGCGGCATTCCATAATATGGAGCACTCTTTCCGTACCTTGGATCTTTCAATACATCATCAAGACGAATAGTGCCCGCGCCCGCGAATGTCGGCCCAAACACGAGGGTGTTGCGCGGCATGGGAAACTTGCTGAATGCCTCTTCCGGGGCGCCAGACAAGGTATACAGCATATAGCTTTCACCCGCTTCGTTGGTTACGTTGTAAAAGAATGCGCCAAACGCAGCTTCGCTAAGTTCACGACCGGCATCTGTTACGGCTTGCAAAAGTTTTTTCAGATCGAGTTCTGACACCAGGGTTGCGCCAACGCGATTGAGGATTCGTAATTCCTCTTCGCTTTGCCGCAAAATATTTTCCGCTTTCTTTCGTTCCGTAACATCCACCAGCATGTTGATGGCGCCCAACAGTTTGCCTTCCCCGTCCAGCAATGGCGTGGGAAACGGCGTAAACCAGATACGATTTCCATCGGGGCGTTCTGCGATTGCTTCTAATCCGCGGATCGGACGCCGTTCTTTAATCGCCATTGCCATTGGGCATTGATCGTGTGGAAGAGGAGTTCCGTCGGGCCGGAAGAGTTTCCAACTGACACACCACTGGTCTTTCCCCACTTCGGGTACTCGGCCCGCAAATTCAATAGCAGCGGGATTGTAGTGTGTTATGCGACCCTCCGCATCAGTGGTGTAAATAGCTGCGGGAAGCGCATCAATCATGGCGCGGAACCGCCGCTCTCTTTCCCGCAAAGACTCTTCTGCCATTTTCCTGACACGAGCCAGCTCAAGATGTGTTTGAACACGTGCCAGCAACTCGCGTGCACTAAAAGGCTTCACCAGATAGTCATCCGCTCCATGCTGGACACCCTCGATCCGAGCCTCTTCGCCAGCGCGCGCAGATAACAGAATCACCGGAAGCGTATGAATATCGGGATTCCTGCGGATTGCGCTAAGCAGTTCGAATCCGTCCATCTCTGGCATCATGATGTCAGTCAACACCAAATCCGGAGCAGAAACGGAGATCTTCTCCAAAGCTTCGCGCCCATTCGTGGCCGTTACTACTTCAAAGCGTGTACTGAGCAAATGGCGCACATACTCGCGCATGTCGGGATTATCGTCGACTAGCAATACCCGGCCTTTGGCACGGTCGACATTTGCATCACCCGGAAGCTCAAGGGAATCGAAGTCCGTCAGAGCATCGTATTTGGCATCTGAAAGCTTGGAGATTCGCTCGCCAGGAAACCACCCAAGGGCTTCCTCTACGAACGCCGCCCTTGCTGTGCCCGTGACGATCGGTCCTGCACTCTCATGAATCTGCTGCTCAGGCAGATGGTTGACACCGTACCTGAGCAAGACTGTGAATCTGGTCCCTTCTCCTAGGCGACTGTGCACTCTGATTGTGCCGCCATGCATGTTCACCAGTTCATGGACCAGAGCAAGACCAATTCCACTGCCTTCGTGGGTGCGGCGGCGCGCATCTTCAATGCGCCTGAAACGCTCAAACAGATGTGGAATCTCAGCATCGGGAATTCCCGTCCCGGTATCCTGAACTTCCAGTTCTACGTGATCAGAAACCTGTTTTAGCCGCACAGTGATGCTGCCTTCGAAAGTAGATTTCAAAGCATTTGAGAGTAGATTCAACACGATCTTCTCCCACATGTCACGATCGACATAAACCGGTTCAGGCAGAGGGATACCTTCCACAACGAAATCGAGCCCGGCTTTTTGCATCGCGGAGCGGAATACGCTGCAGAGCTCTAACGTGTAAGCATGAAGATCAGTGGGTTGAAATCTGGCCTGTACCCTGCCAGCTTCGAGCCGCGAGAAGTCAAGCAGGGTATTTACCAGCTTTAGCAGCCGCAACTCATTCCGATGGACTGTTTCGAGGTCAGCGCCACTCAGGCTCTTCTCTGGACTTGCTAGGGCATCCTCGGTTGGACCCAGCATTAGTGTCAACGGCGTGCGGAACTCATGGCTTACATTACTGAAAAAAGCCGTTTTCGCTTTGTCAATTTGCTCAAGAGCTTCAGCCCTCTTGCGCTCTTCAGCGTAGGCGCGGGCATTAGCGATTCCAGCCGCCATCTGGCCAGCCACTAGTTTCAGAAAGCTGGCATACCCTTCATCCGCTTGCCTGTACGGATTCAAGCCGGCAATGAAGACCCCGGCAAGGTTGTCTTGGCCTTGCCGCATGATCGGGACCAGCAAAGCTCTGTTGGGAGGCCTTTCCCAGGCTCCAGTAGGAAGATCGGCAAATCGTTCGAACAAATTGTCGACCGAAATCGCTGCTTTTGCTTTTACAACGTCAGCGATGGGCCATGCAGTGGAATTACCAGTGCCGATTTCGACCAACTTCGGGGCAGCGCGATGGGTAGTGTAAATCCCTGTGCTGCAGGCAAGGCGGGCACGCTCATCATTATTTTCAAACAGGTAAGTCAGTGTAAATGGCAGGTCCTTTTGATTTAATTGCAGGCTCCGTTCGATGGCGGCCAGAACGTCACCCACGGTAGTTGCAGAGCTGAGTTCAGCCGCCAAGCTGCGCAATGTACCGAGCCGTCGTTCTCCAATGATTCGATCCGTCTCTTCGGTCACTACACACAGATGACCATGGATCTTCTCATCGTCTCCTGCCAACGCACTGTAAGAAAACGTATGATAGGTTTCTTCCGAATACCCACTACGCTCCAGGAAAAGCAGCAGTGCTTCATCCCAAGTAGCTTCACCGCTCTCAAAAACCTTCTGGATGCGCGGCCCAATCTCTGCCCATATTTCTGCCCATACCTCCTGTGAGCCCTTTCCCAATGCCCAAGGGTGCTTCTTGCCCAGAGTCATCCGAGCATAAGCATCATTGTAAAGAAATGTGAGTTGTGGTCCCCAACTCATCCACATTGCATAACGGGACGTGACCAGAACCCGCACAGTTGTCTTAAGGCTTTGCGGCCATTCCGACATCGGTCCCAACGGAGTTTTCGACCAGTCGAACTCGCGTATTTTTTGTCCAAGTTCTCCACCCGCGAGAAAAAGGTCCTTCTGTTCTTTGGCGACAAAATCTGATACCGAAATCACATTCCGTGTCCTGATCAAAAGATTTGATTGAGCGGCAAATCAAGGAACAAATTACAAAGTCTTTGAAAGATTTGGAACTTTTCTGAAGACGTCAGACATTATTTTCAGAGCATCGTAGCAGCTAGATGCTACTTTGAGACCGAAAGGTGTCCGCATTTGTTCGGAAAAATTCGGTTCCGCCCTTTGTTTTATTAATTAAACACATCGTTTACTTCATCAAGAAAAAGTTAATGCGATCTGAGAGCGCCGGATCGTTGTTTCCGACCAAAGTTCTCAAAAAAATGCCAGGCGAGACAAAGTTGCAAATCAGCGGCGCAAAGCGGCGACCGTGCTCTTGCCATATCTCTCGTCAACGAAGGTGCGTTTTAAAGATTTCGAGTCTTCCACGACTACTCCACAATTTCCTGTGTCAGACCTTCGCTCCGTTCCGGATGGGGAATTTTGTACAGATTGATCCGGAAGCCAGGATCACGCGTGATCTCTGGGGCCGATCTCAACAGTTCGAAATGAACATCTTTCCCGCACTCCTCGCAAACGGGAAACTTCTGTCCCGCGAGGAGCGTTACCTCATGACTCACTCGATGTTCCGCATGGAAAACTCGGTATATACCTGTTTCGACGATCGCTTCACCAGCTCGAAAGTAAGGATTTGGCGGCATGTCTGAAGCAGGGTGGTCTTCGTTCGCTAAGAGATCTTTACCGCGGATGCAGAACAGTATACCCACCCTGATTCAAAAAAAAAATGATAATTGCTGATAACCGTATATCGGCACATTAGGTGCGAAAGCATGAATGACTGCCGCAATACGGCATTTCCTCGCTGCCGTTTCACCACGCCACTATTACTCTGGAGCATTCTTATCCTGCGCCAGTGAAGCGGGTTTTTTGCGGAGTTTGCCGCCCCTCAGGCGCGGGCAAAGTGAAGCGCTCCCTCCAACGACTCGCTGGTTTACGACGAGGCCGCCTTTCGCGAGGACGGCCGCGATGTCTTCCGTTGCGGGCCATCTGACAATCTTAAGTTTCGCGGTGTGACCACCTACCATGTAATCATTCCGGACAGGTGCGTCATCTCTACCGAAAGATTGAGTGAAGGCCTCACCCGCTTGGCAGTTGCGCTCAACACATTGGACTTTGAGCCCCTCCCCGAGGGTTCGAGGCTCAAAATCACGCTGCAGATCGTTTCCTATGTGGGACCCGACATGATCAGAGGCTATGAATCTGAGAACCGAGGTGCACTATACAGAGGGCCTCGCTCACTTGAACTCCAATCGCTCGCAAGTCGGGTACTGGAAGAGGCACTTAGTTGTCCATTGTATGGGCAAGCTTCCGTAACTCATAGTTGTGCTGAGCAAGCCCGGCTTTGCCCAATTTAGTCATTCGAATTCCCCGTAGTCCACTATGCAGGGAGCTGCGACAGAAACTCGCCTAACTTCGCGGTGGCCTTGAACTGCGGAACAGGATCGAGCTTCTTGAAAGCGCTGGTAAACGCGTTTGACAAGCTCCACATGGTCCGCGCCGAGAACTCCTCGTATTGCGGCTCAAAATACAGTCGGTGTACCTCGGGCAGCAGGGTCCGCGGCGCTTCGAGATTGCCATCGACAAAAGCCGAATAGAAGATCAGTTTGGCGCGTTCATCGGTGATCTGCATCTGTCTCCAGCTTTCGACCTGGCGCTGCATCGGCTCGAAGTTCCGCTGAATACGGTCAACGCCCACCGACAGAGTATCGATCAGGTTGAAGCTGCTGCTGTGTTTTGCCAAAACTGGTGTGAAGTCGCCGCTAAAGGCCATGTTCGAGCACACGAAAACCCTGAGCCCTGCGGTCAGTCCCAGGCGCAGTGATTTGTCGTGCGAGTTGCGAATGTCAATTGAGAAACGGCATCCTTCCATTTGAGTTTCTAGATCGAGCACGCCAAACATCTTCATGCCGTCTGAGGAGACAGCGTACTCCTCGTGAACGACACCGATGTGGCGAAAGCTAAGAGTTTCAACCAAAGCTTCGACAATCTCGTGATGTGGGACGGGTTTGTGCGTTCGTGTTGCTTCGGGTACTGCGATTTGCGCGAGTTCCGGCCGTCCGATTTTTGCCAACGGGCCGGCAACCAGCGTACTGGTGCTCATAGTTTTTTTTCCTTTCTTATTGTGTTGTGGATTGAAGACAGACTTGGTCGGAGTTAATTCCAGCCAAAGAGCGAGGGCTGCTCGGGAAGAGGCGCACGCGACCGCCTGCGCGTTGAGCGTAGTGCGTCGCTGGTTTGGCCAAAGACCAGGACGGGTTCTACATTAATTGCAGATTCGATCAGAGACTCAGGCTGTGGTTCATCAACACCATCCGTGCCGGAGCCATCCTGCTTGTTCGCCTGTTCGCGGCTTGCAAATTGCTTTTCATGCTCTTGATGCAGCGTTTTCCAAATTGCGTCTGCCGATTCGCCGATACCGTTCTTTTCAACGAGTTCCCGTGCCATAGCAGAGAGCATGTCGTCGTCATCATCGATATTTTGCAGTCCTTCGCCCGCGAACTTTCCTTCCATGGTTAGAGCAACCAGCAGCTTCTTGCCCATCAATCTTAGGCAGGAGGTCTGCATGGTTCCCACATAGCACATGAACTTCACGCGAACCTTGCGTTTCTGTCCAATTCTCCAGGAGCGCCGCGCGGCTTGCCGAAGCGTATGCAGCGAGTAGCCGGATTCGTAAAAGATGATCGTGGGAAAATCGAGGAGATCAAGGCCGGTCTCAACCAGTTTTGGATGGGCGATTACGACCTGAACACCTTCTTTGATCTTCCTCGCATACCATGCTTCCCGTTTGTGAGTAGCGATTTTGCTCCGCAGCACTGCGGCCCGAATTCCTTCTTGGGCCAGAAGCCTTTCCAGTCGCGAAGTAACATCGCGCTTCTGCGTGTACACTGCGAAGACCTGGCAGCGTCTGCCTTCCGCCAGTTCATTCTTGATCTCTTGGATCAGCTTCCGTTCTTTTGCCTGCAGCGTGTCCTGCGGCAGGTCCGTGGTTTCAGCAATGACGAACTTGACCTTGCGTCCAAGTTCCGGGTCGAACTCTGTCCCATAAATCGTTCCGAGGCCATAAGGATGGTCGGGATAGAGCAACAAGGCGTTCAGCATGTTGCTGAGCACCGAACGATTGCCCTTGTGCTTTTTCAACGCGTCACGGATATCGTCTTCCAGTGCCTGATAAGCAATCCGCATTGGCTCATCCATCGGAACGCTCAGGAACGACTCTTCGTACGGAGGCAGTTCGGAAGAAATGTCCTCCAGGAAGACAAACGCGCAGAGCTGCATGAGGAATTCACCGAACAGAAGCGGTGAAGCTCCCGGCCTGCGTCTCACGGTGACTGTTGTTTTGGCCTTTGAACACGCGTTTTCGGCTGGCTCGACCCGTGTCACGGTTTCGAGGACGCCATAATCCTGCTGAAAGGCTGCTCTTCCGGACGCGCCCCACGCGTACCCACGCTCTTTCATGTGGGCCGCTTCGAGCCGGTAAAGAGTGTTGAAAATGTCGTCGGCGTAACCGCCGAGTAGGGTTCCCGTCAGCCCCACAATTTTGTCGGTGCAAGACGCTAGCGTGCCGAGTGCATTCCCCTGTGCTGTTTCGCCGGCGAGCTGATGAATCTCATCGCAAATCGCATAATCGAACCAGCGCCGCATATGTCGGCCAATGAACTCGACCGGAGCCATGCGATGGATCTTGTTCGGATCAGCCTGCCACAGTGGGCTGTGAAGGACGTTGCAGGGCTTGTCATCGCGGGTTTCAATGGTTTCGGCAATTTTGACCTGGGCGAAGTCGGTCGCCGTTAGCCGCTTGTCATCGATAATGACTGGTTTGCCGGTCTCGGCGTTGATGAGACAACCAGCGTTTGGACCAGAGCGAGCGAACCCGTACGCGGGCCGCCAGAAATAACCCAACTTCGCGCGCTCCCGCCCCACGATGAACAACGCAGGTCGATGGCATAAGGAAAACCAACGCTCGCGGGAATTGCGATATTGTTTGCGAAGTCTTAAGTCGCTCAACGTCGTTTGCAGGCCTTCGCGAATAATCTGGCCTCGGCGCAAGCGCACTTCGTTCACGCCATGAGGCGTTTTCTCATCGCCTCCGTTCTGCATATCATCGATCAGAAAGACGCGGATGCCGGGAATCGTCTGCAGCGCCTCGCGCGCCCACTTTTCAACCAGATGTGGTGGAACCATCGCTAGTGCGGTGTAAGGTTTGCCTCGGCTGTGAACGTGAATCGCACTCAGCGAAATCAGTGTCTTTCCCGTACCGCATTCCGCAACGATTAATGCGGTGCGAAATCGATCCCATCGTTTCGCGACGGACATGATCGCGACGTTCTGGGCTGGGAATGGTCGCCGCAATAGACTTTCCACCCGCGGCGAAACAGGATCGTCCAGCTTTTGAAGTGCGGGATATTCTTCAAGAATCAGCTGACCTAGCTCGGCTGAGAATTCCCGCATATATGTGAAGATGCTGTTTATGTTGTCATGCCCCACAGAAGCTCCTTCTTTCAAGGGTTTCTGCGTGCCGGTGGCCACATAAGTAGTCCAGAATGCCCCTGAGACGGGTAATTTGCACAGCAATTTGTAGAAATAGCGCCCTCATGTGGAACTACTTGCGAGCTCCGAACGTATTCCAGACATGCAAAATACGGTGTCTAGATCGAGTGAATGGACGGTCACCATTGGCGCAAGCATCTTCATCGCGGTCCTCTTTATTTCTGCATATTGGGAGGCTGACATCCGGTGGCTCCACTTCTTTCAGGCTTGGATGTACGCGGCAACCATGATTCTTGTTTGGAAAAGAAGCAGATGGGGATATTTCATCGGTGTGGGCGCGGCGGCTTTGTGGAACTACTCGACGCTCTTCGTGAATACCTTCCTCAAGAATGGTTTGGAGCAAGCTTACGTTCTTGCGCGCACGGGACACCTTCCTCGCCCTGATCTCCTCATTTCAGTCCCCGCATGGCTGAGCAACCTGGCAGTGATCGTTGGCTGTTTGCTGGTGTACGTCCGCCTCTCTGACAAAGAATGGGCCGACGGTCCAAAATTCGTACTAGCGACAGCAGGAACGACCGCCTATTTCGCGCTCATCGTGGCCATGTTCCAACCGCGCTATCTGGGTATGTTTCGTGGCATGCTGCATCCTCACCTCCATCTGTAGCTCTAGGGATACAAGCTCGGGTCGCAGGTTAACCCGACATCATGTGGTGCAACACATAAGCGCATACATGTGAAGATGCTGTTTATGTTGTCTTCCTTCACGGAAGCCCCTCTCTTTCGGTGTGGCTGCTTGCCGATGGACACATAACTTGCATACTTGGCTGATTTCAAATTCCTCCCAAGGAGTCAGCCACGATGTTTGATCAGCTGGTGAAACGCAGTGATGCAGTGTGGATTTACACGACGGGCCGCTTCGCCGAAGAGCGGCGCACTTTTCTTTGCGACCTGAACAGGGGCGGCCGCAGTAGACGCACGCTCCGAAATATCAACAAGCTATTGCTCGTTGTTGCGGAGCGGGTGAACATCCGGCAACGAACGCCGATTACGGAACGGCAGATCGTCCGGGCAGCCAACGACTGGGTCCATAAGTCCTGTGCACCAACTTCAACGACTGAGACGCGGGACACTCAAACAAAAAGATTCGTCTTTGTCGCCAAGCATTGGTTTAGATTCTTGGGCAAGTGGCATGACCCGATCCGCAATCCCCAGTTCAGGCCGGAACTCGACAGTTTCCTCAAAGAACTCAGGGACGAAAGAGGGTATGCCGACCAAACCCTCACGACTCGCGCATCAGCGCTCAACCTGTTCTTCGAGTGGCTGGTGAGGCAAGGCCTTTCTTTGAAGGACGTGTCCCCTGCGACTATCGCGGCCTACTTCGTTCAGAACAAGGCGAGTGGCTGGAAGAAGTCCACAATCAAGGCATACGGTCAGTCGTTGCGCGCCTTTTTCCGCTTTGCAAGCCATCGCGGTTGGTGCACTCCAGGATTGGCGGAGACGATAAAGGGCCCGGAGATCTATTCATTGGCCAGTCTCCCAGAAGGTCCAAGCTGGGAACAAGTCCAGCGGTTGATTGCCAATCTCAACACCGACCGTCCGACTCACGTTCGAGATCGCGCAATCGTTTTGCTCCTTGCGGTATACGGTCTCCGTATAGGGGAGGTCTGCCGGCTGACCCTCGATGATCTGGACTGGGTGAACGAAAAGATTCGTGTCCGTCGGTTGAAAAACAGGCGAAGTCAAGAGTTTCCGCTCACCGCCGAGGTGGGAAATGCGATTCTGAAGTATCTTCGAGACGTGCGGCCTCGAGATGCAGGGCGTGTTCTTTTTCTTAGACTGCGCACACCTCATGAGCCGCTCACGGCGGGCGGTGCGTCCTGCTGTATCGCCGTTCACATTCGCGCACTTGGT
>Ga0070741_10006459_pt1 | contig 25132 bp, 16 predicted proteins | sample Coa_R1_4_FD_66440 | JGI IMG/M metagenome (GOLD analysis project Ga0070741, IMG submission 66440) | Surface soil microbial communities from Centralia Pennsylvania, which are recovering from an underground coalmine fire - Coalmine... | ecosystem: Environmental > Terrestrial > Soil > Unclassified ... | reverse complement strand
CGCTCGGGCTCGTCGAGCGGGCTGCCCATCGTGAACGTGCCCGCCGGGCACCACGCGAGCTCGATCCCGGCGACCACGCGACCGTCTCCGGCGCGCAGCCCGTCGTAGTCGGAGAGACACTCGGCGTCGTTGGTGCACGCGGCGCCGGCGCTGCGGGCGCTCGGGCACGCGGTGCCGCGACAGTCGGCGACGCCCCTCACGATGCGTGCCTTCACGCGGCCCGTCCTGCCCGTCCGGCAGCAGGCGACGGCGTTCGGCCGGCCGCAGGTCGAATCGGCCTCGCAACGGAGGATCGGCTGCTTGCACGCGGGCGACAGGGCACCGGCCACGATGGCCGATTTGATGCGCGACTTGACGCACCTCACGTAGTGCTTCGGACGCGCGCTCCCAGTGCAGTTGCAGTCCGCCGCGAGGGTCGAGCGGGCGCTCGCCACCATCTGCGTGTCACGGCATCGGCTGCTGGTACACGCGGCGCCCGCGACGCCCGCGCAGAGGACGAGGCCGATTGCGGTCAGGCACGCTCCGACTCGCACGTTCACGATCACCTCGCTGGCCGGGGCATCGGTCCCGGATCCGCGCCGACGAACGTGGAGTCATACTCTAGTGCCGCGATCGCGCTCGGCGTCAAGCCACGAAGCCGACCCACGTCGCCACGATCTCGGTGTTCCTTCAATGGGCCGATTTGATATGGCTGACGCCGAATCGGCCGACCGAGACGATACGGAGGCTCCGATGGGACATACGGTCTTTCACACCTGCTCCCTCTGCGAGGCGACCTGCGGCCTCCGCTTCGAGGTCGAGGACAACCGCATCGTGTCGGTGCGGGGGGACGACGACGACGTGTTCTCCAGGGGCTACGTCTGCCCGAAGGGGATCGCGATCGCCGACATCCACGCCGACCCCGACCGCCTCCGCCGTCCCGTGCGCCGTACGGCGACCGGTGCCTTCGAGGCCATCTCCTGGGACGAGGCGTTCGACCTCGTCGCGACGCGCCTCCGGGCGATCCGCGAGCAGCACGGCGCCGACGCGATCGGCTTCTACTGGGGCAACCCGACCGGGAACAACCACGGCGCGCTCCTCATGCTGAGCTCGTTCACGAAGGCGCTCGGCACGCGGAATCGGTTCAGCGCGGGGTCGCAGGACGCGAACCCGCGCATCGTCACCTCGTACGAGCTCTACGGTTCGTCGATCTCGATCCCGATCCCCGACATCGACCGCACCCACTACTTCCTCTGCCTCGGCGGCAACCCGATGATCTCCAACGGGAGCGTGATGACGGCGCCCGACATGCGGCGGCGGCTGCGCGCCGTGCGCGAGCGCGGCGGCAAGGTCGTGGTCGTCGACCCGCGTCGTACGGAGACGGCGAAGGAGGCCGACGAGCACGTCGCGATCCGGCCCGGCGGCGACGCGGCGTTCCTGCTGGCGATGGTGCAGGTTCTCGTCGAGCGCGGACGGGTCGACGCGCGCGTGCTCGAGACCACGACGCGCGGCTGGTCGGAGATCGCCCGGCGCCTCGGCGCGTTCACCCCCGCGCGCGTCGCCGCTTTCACGGGCGTCCCGGCGGAGACGATCGAACGCCTCGCGCTCGAGTTCGCCGAGGCGCGCGCCGCCGTCTGCTACTCGCGCGTCGGCGTCTGCGTCGGCCCGCACGCGACGGCGGCGACGTTCGCGACCGACCTGCTGAACATCGTCGCCGGGCGGCTCGGACGCGAGGGCGGACCGATGTTCACGACGCCCGCCTTCGACATCGGGTTCGTCGCCCGCATGGGCGGTCTCGACGGCCGCGATCGCTGGCGCAGCCGGATGCGCGGCCTGCCGGAGACGCTCGGCGATCTGCCGACTGCCGTGCTCGCGGACGAGATGGAGACGGCGGGGACGGGGCAGATCCGCGCGATGGTGACGTTCGCGGGGAACCCGGTGCTGTCCGCACCGAACGGGAAGCGGATCGCGGCCGCCTTCGCGAAGCTCGACTTCATGGTCTCGGTCGACATCTACATCAACGAGACGTCGCGCCACGCCGACGTCATCCTGCCGCCGTGCTGGAACCTCGCCGAGGACCACATCGACCTGCTGTTCTCGTCCGTCGCCGTCCGGAACATCGCCCGCTGGTCGCCGCCGGTCGTCGAGCGCGGGGACGGCGAGCGTGCCGACTGGGAGATCCTGCTCGAGCTGAGCGAGCGGCTCGGCGGCGGTCCGCTCGGCGAGCCGTGGCTCGATCGCGTGCTCGGCTGGCTCCGTCCGCTCGGCGTTCGCTGGACGCCGACGGGATTCCTCGACCTCTTGCTCCGGTTCGGGCCGTACGGCGACCGGTTCGTCCCGTGGTCGCGTGGGCTCAACCTCGAGAAGCTGAAGGCCGCGCCGCACGGCATCGACCTCGGTCCGCTGCAGTCGGGCGTCGCGCGTCGCCTGTATCACAAGGACCGGCGCATCCACCTCGACTCGCCGTGCATGCTCGAAGCGGTCGCCGTGCTCGAGCGGGCGGTCGACGCGAACGCCGGCGCCGACGGCCTCGTCCTGATCGGGCGGCGCGAGCTCCGCAGCAACAACTCGTGGATGCACAACCTGCCGTCGCTCGTGTCGGGGCGCGAGCGTTGCGTGCTCTACGTCCATCCCGACGATGCCACGCGGTACGGCGTCCGCGACGGCGAGCTGGCGGTCCTCGAGAGCCGGGTCCATCGTGGCGTGGTGCGGGTCGCCCTCACGGACGAGATGCGACCGGGCGTCGTCAGCCTGCCGCACGGCTGGGGCCACGCCGACAGCGCCCCGTGGCAGAAGGTCGCCGGCACCCACGCGGGCGTCTCGATCAACGACTGGGTGGACGATGCCGTCGTCGAGCCGATCATCGGCCAGTCGATCCTGAACGGGGTCCCCGTGCGGCTCGGCCCGGCGCAGCGCGCCGCGTGACCGCGCGGCGCGGCTTGCCGGGCCGGCGCACGCCATACTAGATCGAGCGCGATGTGGCGCCTCGTCGGCGTCGGGCGCGCGTTGCTCTTCGTCGCGGTCGCGACGGCGACGCCACCCCCCGAGTTCACGGACCTCGCCCTGGTCCGGATGCAGTTTCCGGCACGGGTCGAGCTGACCGATGCCCATCCGACGGCGCGCGTCCAGGCTCTGGTGCGGATCGCGAACCGCGGAACGGTGCAGGTCGTCATCCGCGATGCGGCGAGGCTCGCGATGGTCGTCCGTGTGAGCGCCGCCCCGATCGACGGCCCGATCGCGTGTCCCCCGGTCGCGATTACGCCGCCGCGGCTCCGTTTCCCGCTGACCCTTCGCCCGGGACGGGCGCGTACGCTCCGCTACACCGTCGGCTACACCTGCGGCCCGAACCCCGACCGCACCCCCGACTGGACCTTCGCGGCGACCGTCGACATCCGCGACGACATTCCCGCCGACGATGCCTGCCCGCGCGCGCCGACCGGCTCGGATCGCGGCTGTGGGATCGTCGCGGCGAACCACACCCGCGTCGCGCCGACGACGGACGTGCGCGACGCACGCGCGGGCACGCGCTTCGAGCTCCCCGGATCGTTCGGCGTCGGCGAGACGGCGCTGACGCTCGTCGACGCCTCGCGCCCGACCATGCCGAACGGCAGCTTCCCGGGTGCGCCCGATCGGACATTGCCCACGGAGGTCTGGTATCCGACCGCGGCGGGCGCGAGCGGCACCGACGCGCCCCTCGCGACGAGCGGCCACCCGTTCCCGCTCGTCGTGTTCGCGCACGCGCTCGGCAGCTACAACACGCAGTCGACCTTCTTGACGACGCACCTCGCGAGCCACGGCTACATCGTCGCTGCGCCCGCGTTTCCGCTCTCGAAGCTCGGCGCGCCGGGCGGATCGACCGTCGCCGACGTCGCGGCGCAGGTCGGCGACGTGACGTTCGTGATCGACAGCTTCCTCGGCTTCTCCGCCGACGCGCGAAATCGCTTCTTCGGCGGCGTCGATGCCGAGCGGATCGCGCTCACGGGACATTCTGGAGGCGCGCTCACGACGCTCGTCGCGACCTACGACGCGAACCTCCGCGAGCGGCGGATCAAGGCGGCGGTGCCGTTCGCCCCGCCGTCCTGCTTCCTCCAGCAAGGATACTTCGACGCCGCGGCGGTGCCGCTCCTCATCGTGCAGGGCGACCACGATCTCCTCGTCGACGCGGTCGGCGATGCCGGCGCCGTCTACGCGCGCGCCCATCCGCCGAAGGCGCTCCTCGTCGTCGAGGGCGGAACGCACCTCGGGTTCGCCGACGTCGGCGCGGCGCTCGGCGACGGATTCGTCTGCTCGCTGTTCCCCGATCGCGCCGCGCTGAACGCCGAGATCGCCGCGCTGCTGGCGACGCTCGGCGGCCCCGCCGACCACGTGAGCTTCGACGGCTGCCCGACCGCGTACTGCACCGGCAACCGCGCGCGTCCCGGCGGCCTTCGCCAGCAGCAGATCGGCAAGGAATCCGCGCTCGCGTTCTTCGAGGACGTCCTCCGTGGTGACGCGACCGCACGTCGCTACCTGGACACGCTCGCCGCGCGAAATCCCGACGTGACCCTCAGCGTCGCGCGCTGAATGCATGGCCGCTCCGTATTGCGACGGCGCGACGGCGGGGAGTAGCATCGATTTGGATGTCGACTCCCGCCCCCACGGCCTCTCCGTTGGTGCGCCGCTACCGGCTGGACGAGTTCTTCGCGCTCGATCCACCGCCCGGCGGCGGTCACTACGAGTTGATCGCCGGGGTGCTCTACATGGTTCCACCGCCGACCGGGGTCCATCACCTCGCCGCGTCCCGCCTGATTCTTCGCTTCGCCGCATATGTTTCGGCGCATCCTGACCGCGCCATGCTGTTCGTCCCGCGCGCGCCGATCTGGACGCCGGCCGACACGTACCTGGAGCCCGACCTGTTCCTCGTCGCGGCCGAGCGGCTGCAGACGATGGACGCCGGCGAGCTGTCGACGGCGGATCTCGTCGTCGAGATCCTCTCGCCGTCGTCGGCGATGTACGATCGCACCGCGAAGGCGGACACCTACGCCGCGCTCGGCGTGCGCGAGCTCTGGCTCGTCGACGTCGAGCGGCGCGCGATCGAGCAGCGCGTGCTCGTGGACGGCGCGTGGGACGTTCGGGGAACGTTCACCGGCGACACGGTCGTCCACGCCGCCACGTTCGCCGATCTGGACGTCGTCCCCGCTGAGATCTTCCCCGCGTAGCTACCAGGGCGTCGGCTTGTAGTCCTTGAGGAAGAGGCCCCAGACGTGCTCGCCCGTCTGGAAGCCCGAGAACACGGGATCGAGGATGCGCGCGGCGCCGTCGACGACGTCGAGCGGCGGCGTGAAACCGTGCTCGCTGTGCTTCCGCTCGGCGAGCGGCGCGGCGTCCTCGTCGGTGACCCAGCCGGTGTCGACGCTGTTCATGTGGATGCCGTCCTTCGCGTAGTCGGCGGCGGACGTGCGGGTCATCATGTTCAGCGACGCCTTCGCCATGTTCGTGTGCGGGTGCCGGTCGGTCTTGAACTCGCGGTAGAACTGCCCCTCCATCGCCGAGACGTTGACGATGTGCTTGTCGAAGCTCGGACGCCGGAGCATCAACGGCTTCAGGCGCGCGTTCAGGACGAAGGGCGCGACGGCGTTCACCAGGTGGACCTCGAGCAGCTCGATCGCGGACACCTCGGCGAGCGTGAGGCGCCAGCTGTTCCGGTCGCGCAGGTCCACCTGCTGCAGATCGGCGTCGAGCTGTCCGGCGGGGAAGAGGTCGGGCCCGCGGCGGTCGTCCTCGTCGAGCAGTGCAACCTGGCTCGCACGTGCCGAGTCGACGAGCGTCCTCCGCGTCATGACCGCGGTCGTGCCACAGAGCCGCTCGTGGCCGGCGAGGAGCCGTCGCTGCGGCGGCGGCAGCGTCCCCGACGGCTCGATCTCGCGGCGCATCAGATGATCGTAGAAGCCGACCGGGCGACGGACGGTCTGGCATGCGTTGTTCAGGATGACGTCGAGGCGGTCGTAGTGCGCGAGGAGCTCCCGACAGAGCGTCTCGACGCTCGGCGTGTGACGGAGGTCGACGCCGTAGATCGCGAGGCGATCGCCCCACTCCGCGAAGTCGGGCTCGCGCGCGTAGCGATCGGCGGCGTCCCGCGGGAAGCGCGTCGTCACGATTACGCGTGCGCCGGCGCGGAGGAGCATGATCGCCGCCTGATACCCGATCTTGACGCGCGCGCCGGTGACCAGCGCCACGCGTCCGCGGAGGTCCGCCGTCTGGTGACGCTTCGCCCAGTTGAGCTCCGCGCACGGCGGGCACATCGAGTCGTAGAAGAAGTGGACGCGTCGAAACTCCGTCTTGCAGACGTAGCACTTCCGGGAGGCGTGGAGCTCGGTGTCCTTCGCCGGTGTCGAGCGTGAGTCCGCGGGCGGCGGCGTCGGATAGACGGGCGCCCGCCGCAGCGTCCGGATGCCGGTCCGCTCGAGCACGGCGACGTCCGCCCGGCGCACCTCGTCGCGCTCGCGCCGCCAGAGCGCGCTCGCGAGCTGGCGCTTCGCGAGACGGTCGGGCCGCGAGATCTGCCCCGCGGCGGTGACCAGCCGGCGGCGGACGTCCTGATCGAGGACGCTGAGCAACGTGTGATCGCCGGCGACGACCTCGAGCAGCTCGGCACAGCGAGCAAGCTCGGCCACCCAGTCGACGTCGTTCGGCTTCGCGCGTGATTCGCTCACGGCGGCGCACCGTAGCAAATCGACGATCGGGCTCAACAGTCGCCGCGCGCGACCGGCGCCTCGGCCCAGGCGCTCGTCGCGAGCCGGCGCGCGACCCCGACGGGCACGGCGTCGGGGTAGCGGGCTCGCAGGCGATGCACGTCGAAGGTCAGATCGTACACGGTGCCGTCGGGGGGCCGCTCGACGGCGCGCGATGCGACCCCGAGCGCGCGCCCGAGAAGCGCGGCCAGCTCGACGATGCGGACCGGCTCGCCGCTCGCGGCGTTCAGCACGCCGTCGTACGGCGACTCGACGACGCGCAAGATGAGCTGCGCCACGTCGTCCACGTGGACGTAGTCGCGTCGATGCCGGCCGCCACCGACGAGCTCGACGGCCTGGCCGCTCGCGATGCGACCGGCGAGCGCACCGACCACGCTGCGTCCCCCGTCGTCGGGGCCGTAGACGCCGGGAAGGCGGAGCACGGTCAGCGCGCCGGTCGCGTTGGAGCGGAGCAGCCGCTCGGCGACGAGCTTCGCATGGCTGTACGGGCAGTCGGGCGCCGTCGGCTCGTCCTCGTCGATCGCGACGGGGCGGCCGCGGCGGCCGTAGACGAAGGTCGAGCTCAGATAGACGAGCGACCGCACCGGCCGCCGCCGCGCCGCGCGGGCGAGGTTCACCGCCATCGCGACGTTCGCGCGATACGCGCGGATCGTGTTGTCGACCGTGCTCGTCAGGCCCCCGCACATGACGACCGTCGTCTCGGGGGAGAGACGGCCCGCGAGCCGCTCGGCGCTCCCGACCTCCTCGAGGTTCAGGTCGCGCGACGAGAGCGGCAGCGCGTCGGCCCCGAGCGCCGCGTAGGTATGCCGGCCGATGAATCCGGTGCCGCCGAGGACGACGACGCGACTCACGGCATCGGCCAGGGGCGGAAGCAGTCGGCCGGTCGCCAGAGCGGCGCGAGCTCGCTCACGACGGGATGGCTCGCGATGAACAGGTTGAACGATCGTGCGCCCGTGCCGTCGAGCGCCGCCAGGTTGTGTCGCGCGAGCTCGGAGCCCTGGCGCGCGAGGTCCTCGAGCAGGGCGCGGCCGCGGTCGACGGCGCCCGTGAGACAGTCGACGACCGCGACGTTGCAGACGATGCCCGGCGCGTCGACGAGGGCGCGGGCGGCGCGAAAGCGGCTCTGTGCCATCATCGGATCCGGCCACGGGGGCCCGAGGAGCGCGACGCCGAGGTCGACGAGCGCCGACGCCCGTGCGACCGGATCGCCGGCGTACCCATTCTTCAGGCCGGGATAGACGTCCTCGAGCGGGATGCGCGTGCGGTGGAAGGTCGCGACCGCGACGCTCTCCGCCGCCACGGCATCCCGGTGCTGCTCCTCGAAGCCGCCCTCGAAGTAGAGGCCGAGCACCTCGGGCACGTGGACCGCGCCGTGTCGCCACGCGAGGTCGATGTAGCGGTCCATGTCGTTCGCGAACGAGTAGCTCTCGTCGAACCAGTCGACGTCGTCGCCGAGGTTTGCGCGCCACATCGCCTGGGGACCGAAGTGGCAGAACATGAGCGACTGGCGGACGCTGTAGGGCGGGTAGCAGAGGGCGCGGTCGGCGGTGTTCCGGGCGAACGTCTCGTTCTCGCGGCGCGTGATCAGCAGGTCGCCATAGACGAGGCCGACGTCCGGCCGCTCGTCGAGGGTACGGGCGAGGCGCTCGAGCGCGTCGGGGCGGTGGCGGTCGTCGGTATTGGTCATCGTCAGATAGCGTCCGCGCGCGATCCGGATGCAGCGGTTGAACGAGACCTGCGACGGCTCGCGCTCCGGCGTCCGGAAGTAGACGATGTTGTCGTAGCGCTCCTGGAACTCGCGTACGATGCCGGCTTCGTCCTCCGGCGAGTTGGAATCGCAGATGATGATCTCGAGACGGTCGGCGATCGTCTGCGCTTCCAGGTCCTCGAGGAGCCCGCGCATGAAGCGCTCGGCACGGTAGGCCGAGACGATCGCGCTCACGACGAAGCGCCCGGCGTCACCGGGCGTCGGGCACTTGCCCTCGATGCGCGAGATGCTCCGCCGGTACGGCGCGGTCACGACGGGCGCGAGCGTCATGCCGCGCGGGCCTCGCGCGTCGTCCGGTACCAGCGGACGGTCGCCTCGATCCCGGCGCGCAGCGTCGTGCGGCGGCGCCGACCGAGGATCGCGTCGGCCTTCGTCGTGTCGAGCATCCGATACGGGATCGCGTCCGGCTTCGTCCGGTCGTAGCGGGGCATGACGGAGTGGTCGCACGCGCGGAGCACCGCGGAGACCGCGTCGCGGATGGAATGTGGCGTGCCGTTCGCCAAGTTGAGCGGCTCGCCCGTCGGAGCCCGATCGAGGAGGGCGAGGAGATCGTCGACGAGGTCCTCGACGTAGACGAAGTCCCGGACGGCGGTGCCGTCACCCCAGACGACGAACGGGTCTTCGCGGGAGAGGGCACGTTTGATGAGCGCGGGCAGGACGTGGGACTTGCCGTCCTCGAACCGGTCGAACGGGCCGTAGACGTTCGTCGGACGGACGATCGCGATTCGGAGACCGTGCCGTGTCGCGTAGAACCCAGCGAGCTGCTCGAGGTAGCGATTCACCCAGCCGACGGCGGCGTAGAGCGGGTAGGGCGCCTGGTTCAGATCGAGCTCGTCCTCCGCGATCGGATGCGACGCCTCCTGGTAGACCGTCGAGCTGCTGACGAGGAGCACGCGCGCGACGCGATTCCGACGGCACGCCTCCAGGAGCCCCGCGCCGATGCGCACATTCGGGAGGACGACGCTCTCGGGATGCTCGTGCATGACCGCGGCGCCGAACGTCTGCGCCGCGCAGATGAACACGTCGTCGATGCCGCGCGTGGCGTCGAGGCAGTCGGCGAGCTCCGTGAAGTCGAAGCGCCGGTAGTGCTGCGCGAGGAACGGCGGCGGGCGGTCGTGGCACGAGCTCAGGACCTGTGCGCCGAGACCGTCGAGCCGGCGAGTGAGCGCGCTCCCGACGAGCCCGGTACCCCCCGCGACCAGGACGTTCCGGCCGCGCATCACGCGGGACGCGGCGCCGCGAGCACCGTGTCGCAGATCACGTGCACGTCCTCGGGCGTGAGCTGTGGGTGGTTCGGCAGCTGGAAGCTCGTCTCGTGGATCCGGTCGGCCATCGGCATCGGCACGACGCCGTAGCGCTCGGCCCAGAACGGTTGCCGCGACATGTTGCCGCCGCCGAGCGGCCGCGTCTCGACGCCGGCGGCGGCGAGGGCGGCGGCGACGGCCGTCCGGTGCTGCGGCGACTCGGCGAGCGCGGTGAACGCGATGCTCGAGATCGTCGCGCGCTCGTTCCGCTGGATGCGGAACCCTTCCGCTTGCCGGAACCGCGACTGGTAGACGCCGTGGTTCTCGATCCGGCGTGCGATCACGTCCTCGGCGCGGGCGAGCTGCGAGAGCCCGAGGTGCGCGTTCAGGTCCGTCGAGCGTACGTTGAAGCCGGGCGTGTAGAAGCTGAAGCGCCGGTTGAACTCGATGACGGCGTGCCGCGCGGCAAGCGACGCTTCGCGGTCGGGGGCGAGGTCGTTCGCCCAGCCGTGGCTCCGCAGCTCGACCAGCAGCTCGTGGAGACCGTCGTCGTCGGTGCAGACCATCCCGCCCTCGATCGTCGAGAGATGGTGGCCGTAGTAGAAGGAGAAGCTCGCGAGGTCGCCGAACGTCCCGACGCGCCGCCCGTCGTAGCGCGAGCCGGTCGCGGCGCAGGCGTCCTCCATCAGCACGAACCCGTAGCGGCGCCGGAGGTCCTGGAGCGGCTCCATGTCGCACGGGACGCCGAGGACGTGGACGGCGATCACCGCCGCCGGGTCGTGCGCGCGGAGGATCGGCTCGAGCTCCCGCGGATCGAGCCCGAACGTGTCCGGGTCCGCGTCGCACATGATCGGCTCGAAGCCGAGCTGGAGCGCGGGGGCGACCGTCGTCGCCCAGCTGACGGCGGGGACGACGACGCGCCGGTTGCGCAGCCGTCCGGAGACGAGGAGCGCGTAGTACATGAGGAGGTTCGCCGACGAGCCGGAGTTGACGAAGGTCGCGTGCCGGGTGCCGAGCCATGCGGCCCAGCGCTGCTCGAACTCGCGGACGAGCGGCCCCTGCGTCAGCCACGGGTCGCTCTCGAGCCACGCGATCAGCTTCTGCAAGTCCTCGCGCGGGATCGTCCGCTCCGCCAATCGGTACCGTGCCTCCATCAGAATGGCCCCCTGAAATCCTTGACCTCGGGTGCATCCGCCTGCTCGGGCACCCAGTCGCGGTTGCCGTCGGCGAGCGCGTGTGCCGCCGCGGCGATGCGGCGGGCGTTCGGATAGAAGTGCTCCTCGAGCGCGGGCGCGGTCGGACACGGCACGGGCGCGAAGCCGAGTCGCGCGACCTTGATGGCGCCGACGCGCTCGACGACCTGCATCGCGATCTCCGCGCTCGCCCCGCACGACGTCCACCCCGTGTCGACGACGAGGAGCCGCTTCGTGCGCGCCGCGGAGGCGGCGATCGTGTCGATGTCGAGCGGCGCGAGGCTCCGCGGGTCGATGACCTCCGCGCGCACGCCGGCGCCGTTGAGCAGCATGCGCGCCCGCATGCACTCGAGCGCCATGTGCGAGATGCCGACCATCGTCACGTCGGAGCCCTCGGCGAGGACGCGCGCGCGCCCGAACGGCACGCGAAACTGCTCCGCCGGGACCTCGCCACGCACCCCGTGCAGCATCCGGTGCTCGACGAACACGACCGGCCCGTCGGCGTGGAGGCACTCCAGGAGACAGCCCTTCGCGTCGTAGGGCGTCGTCGGTGCCACGACCCGCAGACCCGGGACGTGCATGAAGAGCGCGTGCAGCGCCTGCGAGTGTTGCGCGCCCTGACCCCAGCTGCGGCCGATGACCGCGCGCACGACCAGCGGCACCGACACCGTGCCGCCGAACATGTAGCGGCTCTTGGCGGCGATGTTGACGAGCTGGTTCATCGCGAGCAGCACGAAGTCCATCCGGATGTGGACGTGGATCGGACGCAGGCCGGCGAGCGCGGCACCGATCGCGACGCCGGTCATGCCGTCCTCGGCGAGCGGCGTCTCCATCACGCGCTCGCGGCCGAAGCGCTCGATGAGCCCCTGCGTCGTCCCGTAGATGGCACGATGGTCGGTGACGCCGAGCCCGAGGACGACGACCGCGGGGTCGTTCATCATCGCTTGCGCCGTCGCCTCGCGGATCGCCTCGGTGTAGGTGAGCGTGCGCTCCGGCATCAGACGTCGGTCCAGAGCGCGGCCGGCTCGGGTGCCGGGCTCGTGTCGGCGAAGGCGAAGGCATCGGCGACCTCGGCGTCGACCGCGGTCTCGATCGCCTGGCGCTCCGTCGCGTCGAGGCGGGCCGCCTCGCGCACGACCGGATCGAAGTCGATCCACGGCGTCGCTTCCGCGCGGTCGCGATAGCCGGCGTCGAAGTCCTCGCCGGGTCCGACGTGCTCGCGCCAGCGGTACGTGAAGCACTCGAGGAACTGCGGACCCTCGCCGCGGCGAATCGCCGCGGTCGCGCGCTTGGCCGCCTCGAGGATCGACTCGACGCCGCCGTCGTCCACGAGCTCGCTCGGGAGCCCGTAGCCGCGCGCGAACTCCGCGATCGAACGCATCGCCTGGCGCTCCCGGAGGTGGCTGTGGATCGCGTAGAAGTTGTTCTCGCAAACGAAGAGGACCGGCAGCCGGTGGAGCACGGCGAAGTTCAGGCTCTCGTGGAAGACGCCCTCCTCGATCGCGCCGTCGCCGAACATGCTGACGACGAGCGCCGGCTCCCGGCGGAGCTTCAGCGCCCAGGCATACCCGACCGCCTGCGGAATCGTCGTCCCGACGACGGCGGAGGCGCCCATCACGCCGGCGCGCGGGTCGATCAGATGCATCGAGCCGCCCTTGCCGTGCGCGCACCCGGTCGACTTCCCGTAGAGCTCTGCGATCATCGCGCGGAGGTCGCCGCCCTTCGCGAGGTAGAGGGCGTGACTCCGATACGTCCCGAAGACGACGTCCCCTTTCTCGAGCGCCGCGCACACGCCGACCGACACCGCCTCCTGCCCGATCGACAGATGGACGGGGCTCTTGATCGCGTCCGTCGGGTAGACGCGCGCGATCTCCTCCTCGACGCGCCGGATCCTATAGAGCGATCGGTAGAGCTGGGCGTGCATCGCCCGATTCTCCCTCCATCCCATCCGCCTCGCGCGCCGCCTCCCGGCGCCAGTGCGCGAGGAGCGCGTCGAGGCTGTCCTCGATCGTGCAGCGCGGCCGCCAGCCGGTCGCGGTCGTGAACTTGTCGACACAGGGGATCTGCAGCGTCACGTCCGCGGGGCGGAGGAGACGCGGATCCTGCCGCGTCGGGATCGGGCAGCGGCTCGCGGCGATCAAGCGGGCGAGCACGTCGCCGACCTTCACCGGCTCCGTGCTGCCGATGTTGTACGCCTCGCCGGGACGGCAGTGGACGGCGGCGTCCCAGTACGCGCGCATCGCGTCGCGCGCGTCGACGAGCGTCCGCACCGAGTCGAGGTTCCCGTGCACCAGCTCGCCGGCGAGTCCGCGCTCGATCCACGCGATCTGCTTCGCGAACGCGCTCGCGAAGAGATCCGCGCGACGCGGATTCAGGTAGGCGAACATCCGGGTCCGGATGATCCGGAGCCGGTAGCTCGCGAAGTACGTCCAGCCGAGGAGGTCCTGCGCCGCCTTCGACGCCGCGTACGGGCTCACGGGCCGCATCGGCGCGTCCTCGGTGATCGGCACCTGGCGCGCGTCGACCTGACCGTAGACCTCCGACGTGCTGCAGAGCTGGATCACCGGGTCGAGGCCGGTGTGCCGGATCGCCTCGAAGAGGTTCAGCGTCCCCATGACGTTGTTCGAGACGACGCTCGCCGGCGTCTGGAACGACGCGCGGACGTTCGCGTGCGCGGCGAGGTGGAAGACCACGTCGGGCTTGACGTCGCGGAGGACGCCGAGGATCGCGCCGAGGTCGGTGAGGTCGGCTTCGTGCACGGTCACGCGGTCGCGGATCGCCGCGAGGTTGTCGCGGGTCGTGCCGTGCCACCGCGCGAGCCCGTGGACGCGGACCGTCGGGTGGTGCGCGACGACGTGCTCGGCGAGGTAGCTGCCGCCCGAGCCGGCGATGCCCGTGATCAACGCGCGCCGGAAGGCGTTCACGTGAGGAGCCTCCGCGCGTCCTGCTCGACGTCGGTGAGCTCGCGGAAGGCGCGCGCGACCCGCCGCTTCTGCGATCGCTCCTCCGCCGAGTAGTCCTCCTCCGGATCGAAGAAGATGATCTGGCTCCCGGCGAACTCGAGTTTGAAGGGGACGTGGATCAGCTGGCGGAGCTTCGCGCGCACCTGCCGATGCCGCTCCGGCGGAACGAAGAGCAGCATGAAGCCGCCGCCGCCCGCGCCCGTGAGCTTGCCCCCGAGCGCGCCGGCGGAGCGCGCGATCGCGTAGATCTCGTCCACCTCGGCGTTCGACACGCGGTCGCTGAGGCTCCGCTTCGCGTCCCACGCCTCGTGGAGGAGCGTGCCGAAGCCGGCGATCGGCTGCCGGCCCTGCAGAACCTCGAGACTTTCTTCCACCAGGTCCTTCATCATGCGGAGCTGCCGGCGGCGGTCGTCGATCTGCGCGACGTAGCTGCCGGCGACCTCGGCCGCGGTCCGCTGGATGCCCGTGTAGAAGAGCATCAGGTGCGCGTTCAGCTCCTGCATTCGCGCGGGCGTGAGCGTGACCGGCCGGACCGCGATCGCGCCCGACGGCGCGAACGTGATCACGTTGAGACCGCCGTACGCCGCCGCGACCTGATCCTGCGAGCCGACCGTTTCCTTGAGCCGCTCCTGCTCGACGTGGATGCCGTCGCGCGCGAGCTGCTCCTTGCTCGGCATGATGCCCTTGAGCGCGTAGATCGCGTGCAGGAGCCCGACCGTGAACGCCGAGCTCGACCCCATGCCGCTCCGCGCCGGCAGGTCCCCGTCGTGATGGATCTCGACGCCGCGGTCGACGCCGAGGTGGCGGAGCACCTCGCGCACCGCGGGGTGCGTGATCTGGTCCACCTTCTGGCACGCCTCGATCTTCGAGTAGACGACGCGGAAGCGGTGCTCGAAGAACGGCGGCAGGTGGCGGCAGGTGAGGTAGCAGTACTTGTCGATCGTCGTCGCGAGGACCGCGCCGCCGTGCTGGCGGTACCACGACGGGTAGTCGGTCCCGCCACCGAAGAACGAGATGCGAAGCGGCGTACGGCTGATGATCATCGGCCGACTCCCGCGGCCTGCGCCGCGCGATACGACTCCGGCGTGCCGATGTCGACGAAGCGTCCGGTCATCCGGTGACCGAAGAGGCCGCGGCCGACCAACGCCGGGAAGACGTCGTGCTCGAGCGACACCGGCCGTCCGGACGGGATCGCGGTCAGGACGTGTCGGGAGAGGACGTAGATGCCGGCGTTGATCCATCCCGGTCCGTCGCTCTCGGTCTTCTCGCAGAAGCGCGTGATGCCGTCGTCGTCGTCGAGCGACACGCGTCCGAAACGGCGCGTGTCGGAGACATGGGTGACGACGAGCGTCGCGCTCGCGTCCTGTTCGGCGTGCGCGGCCCACAGCGCGGCGAGATGCGCCTCGCAGTGCGAGTCGCCGTTCAGGACGAGCACCGGGTCGGATCGAAGCGCGGGCAGCGCAGCGCGGAGCGCGCCGCCGGTGCCGAGGAGGTCCGTCTCGACGGCGTAGACGAGCGGGGTGCCGCCGTACGCCTCGCCCAGAACCGCCCGGACGTAGACGGCGCGATGGCCGACGCAGAGGACGATCGAGCGGACGCCGGCGTCCGTCAGCTGGCGGAGGAGATAGGTGAGGAACGGCCGCCCGTCGACGTCGGCGAGCACCTTCGGCCGGTCGCCGACCGCGGGCCGGAGCCGCGTCCCGAGCCCACCCGCCAGGATGACGGCCGTCGCGTCCTCGAGCCGACCCGTCATGCGTTGTGGAAGGCCGGACGGCCGAGCATGCCGTAGCCGTTCAGGAGCTCCGCGATGCCGTCGTCGAGCGAGCGCCGCGCCTCGAAGCCGGCGTCGCGCAGCCGGCGGTTCGAGACGACGTAGTTCCGCTTGTCCGGATCGCTGCCGATCTCGGCGAAGTGGACGAAGAACGTCGGGACGTGGCGTTGGATCGCGTGCGCGAGCTCCGCCTTCGACAGGTTCGCGGCGTCGAGCCCGACGTTGTACGGCCGGCCGACCATCGCGGACGCGTGGTCCATCACGTGCAGGATGCAGTCGGCGACGTCCCGGATGTGGACGTAGTTTCGTTTCGCGTCCTTCTCGAAGACGACGAGGTAGCCGTCGGTGACGGCCGCGTGGACGAAGTGATTGACGAGGAGATCGAGGCGCATCCGGGGCGACATCCCGAACACCGTCGCGAGCCGGAGGCTCACGACGTTCGGCGAGTCGAGGAGGGCTGCCTCGGCGTCGACCTTCGTCTGGCCGTAAAGCGAGATCGGCTCGAGCGGCGTCTCCTCGGTGCAGTGGAGGTCGCCCGACCGCGCGCCGTAGCCGCTGTTCGTGGTCGGGAAGACGACGAGCTGGCCCGGGCTGCGGAGCCGGTTCACGAGCCGGACGGCGTCGAGATTGACGCCGCGCGCGAGCCACGGGTCGCGCGCGCACGCCGGCGCGCCGACGATCGCGGCGAGCGGGACGATGACGTCGGCGTCGCGGACGAGCCGGCGGACGAGCTCCTCGTCCCGCACGTCGCCGCGAACGAAGGTGAAGTCCGCGCTCGCGCAGAGGTGGAAGAGGGTCTGCTGTCCGTAGAGGAGGTTGTCGACGACGGTGACGCGGTGGCCGGCGGCGAGGAGTCGCTCGCAGAGGACGGATCCCAGGTAGCCGGCGCCCCCGGTGACCAGTACACGTGCCGCCATCGCGATTCCGTGCCAAGCAAGGGCGTGCCAGAGCCGGGGGGCCGGGATGCCTCGCGTAAATTGCTGGATTCACGCGTACGCGGCGGCTCGATCCAGGGGAGCGGGCGACCCAGGGCGGCAGGTTTGGCCTTTGTGTCAACGGGTTGACTCGGAGTGCTTCGGGGTCAGCGCGGCCACGAAAGCGCGAGCGCGCGGCGGATCTCCACGAGCATGCGATGGAGCCGGCGGGTGCACCGCCGGCTGACGCGCGGGGTAGCGCACGGGCACGCCGAGCGAGGCGGCGAAGACTCCGGAGAGCGCGGTGCCGGTTTGCGCCGATCGTGGCGCCATCGCCCGAGGTCAGCGCGTCGAGCTGCGCAACCACCCGGGCGAGGCGCGCGGAGAAGGCCGCCGGGACGGGTCGGCCGAGCAGACCTCCACGGTGCACGGATCGCCGTCGTTGCAGTCGGTCGGCGTCTCGCAGCGGATGACGCAGAACGTGCAGCGATCTGACGGATCGTCGTTGCCGTCGTCGCACCCGTTCCCGTCGTCGCACTCCTCGACCGCGTCGAGCATGCCGTCGCCGCAACGGTCCTCGTCGATCGAGGTAGTCCCGGGTCACCGGGTGCGTGACGAGCGAGAGCCCGCGGCGAGCCCGACGAGGGCCTTCCGAAGCATCTCGGGAGGAGAGCCCAGGTCGGACCGCGCCGCGATCCCTTCGACGGGGGAAATGCTACGGCCGCGCTTCGATGACGAGGTTGAACGGCGTCTCGGTCGCTCGGCGGATGCGCGTGAATCCCGCCTTCTCGAGGACGCCGCGGAGCCGTGCCTCGCCGGCCTGCGCGCCGAGCGCGGCGCCGACCTCCTGCGACAACGACGCCGGCGTGCAGACGAGCGTCGAGACCGAGTAGAAGACGCGGCCGAGCGGGTTCAAGTTGTCCTCGACGCGGTCGTGCGCGAACGGTTCGACGAGCATCCAGGTGCCGTCTTCCTTCAACGTCTCGCGGACGTGCGCGGCGGCGCCCACGGGGTCGCCCATGTCGTGGAGACAGTCGAAGAACGCCACCAGGTCGTACTCGCCCCGCCCGGGATAGTCCTTCGCCGATGCGACCTCGAAGCGGACGCGGTCGTCGACCTTGGCGTCGCGCGCCCGGCGCCGCGCGCTCTCGATCGACGGGGCGTGGTAGTCGAAGCCGACGAAGCGAGAGCGCGGGAACGCCTGTGCCAGGATGATCGTCGACGCGCCGTGGCCGCAGCCGATGTCCGCAACGTGCGCGCCGGCGCGGAGCTTCGGGCCGACGTCCTCGAGCGCCGGGATCCATTCCGGGACGAGGTGGGCGTTGTACCCGGGACGGAAGAAGCGCTCCGTTCCTTCGAAGAGGTTCGGGTCGTGCTCGTGCCAGCCGACGCCGTGACCCGTCCGGAATGCCTCGATGATCCGCGGCACGATCCGCGTCGCGGCCGTCATGCCCTGGAAGCCGCCGAGCACACAGGCCGGGCTGCTCTCGTCGGTCAGCGCGACGGCATGGGCCTCGGGGAGCGTGTACCGCCCCGTCGCGGGATCGTAGGTCAGGTACTCCGACGCCGCCTGCGCCGCGCACCATTCGCGGACGTACCGCTCCGCGGTCTTCGTCCGCTCGGCGAGCTCCGCGGGCGTCGCGGGGCCGCCCGCCGCGAGGGCCCGGTATAGGCCGAGCTTGTCGCCGATGACCACCAGTGAGGCCGTGAGCGCCCCGCCGATGTCCCCAAAGGCTCTCTGCACGAACTCCTGAACTGCCGACTCACTTGCTGCCATCGATCGTTCCTCCTCTCATCGATCAGACTACGTTCCCCCCTAAGGCAAGGCCGATGCCATCCGGCCCGCCTTGTATGGGTCGGGAAATCGGCCTATCTCGACCGGCCAGGACGCCCGCCCGGGCCACATCTGGCCCCGCCGGGCCACGACTGGCCGGAAGCGATGCCGCGCGCGCAGGGATCGGGGCTGGACGCCACCCGATCGATCATCGGGGAGGCTCCCGCGATCGAGGCGCTCCGGGCTCAGATCCGGCAGCTCGCGCCGTTCGACGCGCGGGGCCCAACCGTCCTCCTCCACGGCGAGACGGGCACGGGGAAAGGCCTCGTCGCCGGCGTCCTCCACCGGAGCGGCGCCCGAGCCACGGGACCGTTCGTCGACGTCAACTGCGCCGCGATCCCCGAGAACATGCTCGAGGCCGAGCTCTTCGGCTTCGAGGCCGGCGCCTTCACCGACGCGAAGCGCGTGAAGCCGGGCCTCTTCGAGGTCGCCGCCGGCGGGAGCCTCTTCCTCGACGAGGTCGACGCCTTGCCGTTGGCGCTCCAGGGAAAGGTGCTGAAGGCGATCGAGGACAAGACCGTCCGTCGGCTTGGCGCCGTGGCGGCGCACCGGGTCGACGTGAAGCTGATCGCGGCGACGCAGCACGCGCTCCTCGCCCGCGTGGCCGCCGGCAGCTTCCGCGCCGACCTCTACCACCGGCTCGCGGTCGTCGTCCTGCACGTGCCGCCGCTCCGCGAGCGCGCCGAGGACGTCCTCCTGCTCGCCGAGCATTTCCTCGCGGCGCACGCCTCGGCGCACGGCGTGACCCCGAAGCTTCTCGATGCCGGCGCGCACGCCTGGCTTCGCGCGCACTCCTGGCCGGGCAACGTCCGCGAGCTCGCGCACCTGATGGAGCGCGCGACGCTCCTCTGCACCGAGCCTGGGATCGATCGCGAGACGCTCGAGCGGCTCTGCATCCCGCTGCCATCGGCGCCGCCGGCGGCCAGGCCCTCCGCCGTCGACGACGAGTCCGAGCGCATCCGCGACGCGCTCGTCCGGAGCGGCGGCAACGTCGTGCGCGCCGCCCGTCTCCTCGGCATCGGCCGCAACGCCCTTCGAAACCGGATGCGTCGCTACGGGATCGCACGACCGGACCTCGGGGACCTCGCCGCCGCGCCGCCGCCGCGCGCCGCGGCGCATCCGCCGCCGGTGGCGGAGACGGAGCCGCGCTGGGAGCAGAAGCCGGTCGCGATCCTCGCGATCGACGTCGTCCTGCCGGATGAGGTGATCGAGCCGTGGACCGCGGCGCGGCGATGGGAAGAGCGGATCGAGGAGCGCGTCGCCGGCTTCGGGGGCGTCTTTCTCGCGCGCTCACCGTCGCGGCTCACGGCGGCGTTCGGCGTCCCGCGCGCGCTCGAGCAGCTCCCGCAGCGTGCCGTCCAGGCGGCGCTCGCGATCCAGCGCCTCCTCGCCGAGGTCGATCCGCATCCCGACCTTCGCATGGCGGTGCACGTCGGTGCGCTGCGCTTCGACGTCCGCTCGCCCGAGCGCGACGTGCGCGTCCTTCCGGTCGGCGACGCGCTCGCCCTCCCGGAACGTCTCCTCGGCCACGCGGGCGCGGGCGAGATCCTGGTGTCCGCCGTCGTAGCTCGACGGATCGAAGCGGGGTGCGACCTGCGCCCGCGCGAGCTCCGGATCGGCGAGACGTCCGCCGTCCGTGCCTACGTCGTCGCGGGAGTGCGATCGGAGGCCGCGAGCGGCGTGGCGGCGACGTCGACCCGGTTCGTCGGCCGGGAGCGCGAGCTCGCGCTGCTCGTCGAGAGCTTCGAGACCGCCGCGGCGGGGCACGGCCTCGTCGTCTTCGTCGGCGGGGAGGCGGGGATCGGGAAGTCGCGTCTTCTGATGGAGTTCCGACGTCGGATAGGCGACGCCCCTCTCTGGGTCGAGGGCCGATGCGCGTCGTACGGCACGACGACCGCGTTCCTGCCGATCGTCGATGCGCTCCGCCGCTACTTCGAGATCGACGACCGCGACGACGATGCCGGCGCAACGGCCAAGGTCGTGCGCGGCATCGGCGCGCTCGGCGGCGAGGTGGCGTGGACCTTGCCGTTCGTTCGGACCGTGCTCGGTCTCGACGCCGCGGATCCGGCGGTGGCCGCGCTCGACTCCGCCAGTCGCCGCAGTGAGACGTTCCGGGCGCTGAACGCGCTGATTCGTTCCCTCGCGGAGCGCCAGCCACTCGTGGTCCTCGTCGAGGACCTACATTGGATCGACGCGGCATCGGAGGACTACCTTGCGTTCTTCGCCGAGGCGATCCCGGCGATGCGCGCGCTCCTCGTGTGCTCGCACCGGATCGGCTACCAGCATCGCTTCGGCGACCACAGCTACCACGTGCGCGCGACGCTCCGGGCGCTGTCGCTGCATGAGACCGCCGACCTCGCCGGCTCGGTCCTCGGCAGCGCCGATGTGCCGGTGGACGTGCAGGCGCTGATCGCGGCGAAGGCGGAAGGGAACCCGTTCTTCATCGAGGAAGTGACGCGATCGCTACTCGAGGACGGGACACTCCGCCGCGACGACGGCCGCGTCGTGCTGACGCGCGACCCCGCCGGTGTCGTCGTGCCGGACACGATTCACGACGTGTTGAGCGCGCGTCTCGACCGTCTGGCCGACGACGCGCGGAGCGCGATCCAGGTCGCGTCCGTGATCGGCCGGGAGTTCGCGCTGCGGCTGCTCGAGCGGATCACCGAGGCCGGCGAGCGGGTCCGGACGCACGTCGACGAGCTGCGGGCGCTCGAGCTGATCTACGAGAAGGCGACGCATCCCGAGCTCGCCTACATGTTCAAGCACGCGCTCACGCACGACGTCGCGTACGCGAGCGTCGTCGTCGAGCGCCGCCGGGAGCTCCACCGCACGATCGGGCTCGCGATCGAGGAGCTGTACGCCGATCGCCTCGCCGAGTTCTACGAGACGCTCGCCTACCACTTCGGGCGGGCGGAGGACTGGGAGCGCGCGCTCGCCTACCACGAGCGCGCGGCCGAGAAGGCCGCCGAGAGCTTCGCCAACCGTGCGGTCGTGGCCCACTGCCGCGAAGCGCTCGCGATCGCCGCTCGGCTCGGCGACCGCGTCGGCGACACCCGACGTCGCACGCTCGAGGAACGTCTCGGCCTCGCGCACTTCTACCTGAGCGAGTTCGTGGCGTCCGGTCAGGCGTTCGAGCGCGCAGCGAGCGGCGGAAGCCCGGCCGATCGCGCGCGCAACCTGTCGCACGCCTCGTTCAGCCACTTCTGGGGCCACGCCTACGACGCGTCGGCGCGCGCGGTCGAGGCACTCGACGAGCTCGCACGCCGCGAACGACTGCCGTTCGCCGAGGCGCTGGCGAAGACCGCGGACGGATTCCGGCGCGGCGTGTGCGATGGCGACGTCGCGGCGGAGGAGGCGCTCATCACCGAGGCGCTCCGCATCGTCGAGCCGACGGCCGACGAGGGCAACGTCGCGGCGATGCGGTTCTACCTGGCGCAGATCGCCGAGTGGACCGGCGACTACCGGCGCTCGATCGCGATCAGCGAGCAGATCATCGCGGCGGGCCGCCGGCTGCGGCTCGCGCATCTGGTCGTCTGGCCGGGGTGGTTCCTCGGCAAGGCGGCGTGCTGCCTCGGCGACTACGGGCGCGCCATCGCGCAGCTCACGGAAGCATACGAGGTGTGCGACCGGATCGGCGATCGCGCTTGGAAGAGCCGGCTCCTGAACACCCTCGGCTGGTGCTTCGCGGAGGTCGGCAGCCACCGGCGCGCGCTCGAGTTCAACCGGCGCGCCGCCGATGTCGCGCGCGAGATCGGCGACCCGGAGATCGTCTCGAACTCGGAGATCAACCTCGCCGCGAACCACCTGGCGCTCGGCGACCGCGCGCGGGCCACGAGCCATCTCGATCCGATCCGGGAAGCGCTCGGTCGGGCGGGCGATCCGTGGATGCGCTGGCGCTACGCGCTCCACGCGCTCGACATCGCCGGCCGGCTCGCGCTCGCGGAGCGCGCCCCCGAACGCGCGCTCGCGCTGGCCGACGAGGAGGCTGCCGGCGCGCGGCGGCACCGGGTGCCGAAGGTCGAGGCGCGGGCGCTCGTGCTGCGCGGTGAGGCGCTCGTCATGGCGGAGCGTCGCGAAGAGGCCGAGGCGGTGTTCACCGAGGCGATCCGCATCGCCGACGCGATCGCGCACCCGCGGATGACGTGGGAGGCGCTCGCCGCGCTGGCCGCACTCGCCCGCGACGCGGGTCGGGTCGCGGACGCGGAGCGCCACGCGACGCGGCGACGGGGCCTCGTCGCCGCCGCGGCGCGGTCGGTCGGGGACGCCGAGGTGCGGCGCGAGCTGGAGGCGGTGGCGCTCGGGGGGTGAGACAAACCGCCGGTGCCGCAAGCGACTACGGCCGCCGCGCCGTGAGCCTGCCATCCGAGCACTTCACCGGTCCGCGCTGCCGGGGTCCGACGTCGACGATTGGTGAATCGAATCGTCGACTGCCCCGAGCATGATTCCGCCCAGAGCCGCGGTGCGCGCTCTGCCGCCTCGCGGGGTCGGCGATTTTGTTGACGATCGCTCTGCCCGCCTCGTATATGAGGCCCCGGACACCCACCCCGAATGAAGACGGCAGAGATGCCCCGAATGGGGACGGCATATCCCGGCAACGTCGGTGAACGACCAGTTACGTCGAGTCCGCGGCTGATGAGCGGTATTCCGGATCGGACGAGGTTTTACCGTCTTCTCGTCGCCGATAACTCGATGGATACGCGACGCACGTGCGACTTTCCGGTACATGGCGCCTCTAACACTACATGGGGATCACGGCTGATGTTTGCGGAGCGCGACTCCGGCGTCGCGACGTAGGACAGTTCGGCGTGTTCCGCCTACTCCGTCAGATCAGCATTCGACAGCTTCGGACGAGCTGGGGGCGGACGAGCTTGGTCGTGGGCGGAGTCGCGATCGGTGTCGCGCTCATCGTCGCGATCAACATCATCAATGTCAGCGTCCTGCTGAGTTTTCGCCAGACGATCGAGGTGATGGCGGGTCCCGCCGCGCTCGAGGTGACGCTCGGCCTGGGAGAGATCGGGTTCCCCGAATCGACGCTAGACGTCGTCCGCGGCGATCCGCAAGTCGTGACGGCCGTCGGGTTGGTGCGGGGTACGGTGTCCCTCGCGGACGACCCCCGCGAAACGCTCCAGCTATTTGGTGCCGATCTGACCGAGGAAGAGCAGCTCGGACGCTACCCAATTACGACGGCGGACCGTGAGTCCGTACTCCGCGGACTCGAGGATCCTCACTCGATCCTGCTCGCCGCGAGCTTTGCCGATCGGCACGGTTTCCGCGTAGGCGAGAAGATCGAGCTCGGGACGCCGGAGGGTGTGCAGACATTCACGGTACGCGGGCTGCTTCGAGAAACGGGCATCGCGAAGATCCTTGGGGGCCAGCTCGCGGTGATGGACCTTCCCGCTGCGCAGCTGCTTCTCGGTAAGCCGGACAAGATCGACCAGATCGACGTCGTCCTCCGCGCAGGGGCCGACCCCACAGCGGTCCAAGCAAGCTTGCAAGCGGCACTTCCATCGACGCTCACAGTCGCCCGACCGGTGCAGCGTGGCGAGCAGTACGAGCGCGTCCTCGCAGGCTTTCAGGGGATGCTGACGGGACTCAGCACGATCTGTCTCATCGCGGGGGTCTTCATCATCTACAACACCAGCGCAACGAGTGCCGTGCGGCGCGCGGGTATGATGGCCGAGCTACAGCTGCTCGGCGCGGAGAAGCGCACCGTGTTCCAGCTCTTGATGACGGAAGCCGCCGTCCTGGGAACGACGGGCGCCATCTTGGGCATCGGATACGGGATCGTTCTGGCAAGATTCCTCACGGGCATGGTCTCCGACTCGATGGGCGTGATCTTCCAGATACGGTTTCCCGTAGAGGAGCTCACGATCCCGTTTCGGGATCAGATGCCGATCGCGGCGCTCGGGATCGCGACCGCGCTTTTCGCGTCGTACTTCACGGCCCGTCGCGCGTCGCGTGTCGAGCCCCTAGAGCTCATGCGGTCCGGGACCCAGTTCGCTTCGCCGCCGACGTTTCCACTCCGCTTGGCGGTCTGCTGGGCGGTACTGGTGGCGATCAGCGCGGCCGCGTTGGTGATCGAGGTGCGGAACAAGTCGTTTGCGTGGGGGAATTTCGGTTCCACGCTGTGGAACGCTTCGGTGCTGGTGATCGCCGTTCCGCTGGTGGCGGTCTGCGGCACGGGCCTGGCCTGGCTCCTGCCCCGTGTTTTCAGGATGGAGGGGCGGGTGGCGGTCCACAGCCTTCTTCGCGCGCGCGCGAGGGTCGGCGTGACCGTGGCGGCCGTAGCGCTCGTGCTCGCCGTGGGAATCGCGCTGAGTACCGTCGGACGAAGCTTCCGTCGTTCGGTTGCCAGCTACTACGAAGAAGGTTTCAACCTCGGGGATATCGTGGTCAGCGCGGTCACGACGGAAGGTGGCTGGCTCGAAACCCCGCTCCCGGATTCCCTCGAAGCCCGCCTTCGCGAGGTGCCCGGCGTCAAGGCGACGGAGACGTTCCGCTGGCTCGTCGGTCAGATCTACCGCGGCGAGCGCATTGCGCTCTTTGCCGTCAGTGACGGCTTTCTCGACCCGAGCCGGTTCGGATCAAAATGGTATGAGGAAGGTGATCCCGAACGCGCGGCGGCGGAGGTCCGTGCCCGTAACGGGGTGAATATTTCGGTGGCGCTGGCCGACCGGTTCGGCCTGCACGTCGGGAACGCAATCGAGCTCGACACACCGACCGGCAAGGTCGTGC
>Ga0070741_10006458_pt1 | contig 25134 bp, 19 predicted proteins | sample Coa_R1_4_FD_66440 | JGI IMG/M metagenome (GOLD analysis project Ga0070741, IMG submission 66440) | Surface soil microbial communities from Centralia Pennsylvania, which are recovering from an underground coalmine fire - Coalmine... | ecosystem: Environmental > Terrestrial > Soil > Unclassified ... | reverse complement strand
CTGTCGCCGGCCACGTAGTACCGCCTGTTGAACTTCTCCCAGTAGGCCGCTACATAGCGATCGTTGTCGCGCCAGAGAGTGCGCAGCATGAAAGGCCAGGGCTTTCTGATGACCAGATAGCCGCCAGCCTCCGGGCGGGTCACCGGCTTGCCTCGCTCATCCACGATGTCCGCTTCGATGCCCGGCAGAGGTTTGGTGCATGAGCCGGGCTTCGTCGCCGTCACTCCGGGGAGCGGCGAGATCAGGATGCCGCCCGTTTCCGTCTGCCACCAGGTGTCCACTATCGGGCAACGCTCCCGGCCGATGACACGGTGGTACCACATCCATGCTTCCGGATTGATCGGCTCGCCAACGGTCCCGAGCAGGCGCAACTTCGAGAGGTCGTAGCGCTGAGGCCATTCTTCGCCGAGTTTCATCAGCGCGCGAATGGCCGTCGGTGCGGTGTAGAAAATGGTGACCGCGTGGGTCTGACAGATTTTCCAGAACCTTCCCGGATCCGGTGTCGTGGGTGAGCCTTCATACAGCACGACGGTGGCGCCGAGCGCCAGCGGACCGTAGGCGACGTAGCTGTGTCCGGTCACCCAACCGACATCGGCCGTGCACCAGAACACATCGTCATCGCGCAGGTCGAATACCCATCTGCTGGTCAGCTTGGCGCCCAGCAGATAGCCGCCGCTCGAATGTTGGATGCCCTTGGGCTTGCCAGTCGAGCCGGAGGTGTACAGCAGAAACAGGGGATGCTCCGCCTCCACCCAGTCGGGCTCGCAGGTCGAGGGCTGGCCCTCGATCACATCGTGCCACCAGCGATCGCGTTCCGGATCCATTGGCACGGACTTGCCTGTCCTGCGCAGCACGATCACGCGCTGCACGCTCGGGCAGCCGGAAGCCAGGGCTTTGTCCGCTGCGGCCTTCAGCTCCACCACGCTGCCGCCTCGCCAACCGCCATCGGCCGTGATGACCAGCTTGGCCTCCGTATCCACCACGCGGTCCTTCAACGCCGGAGCGGAGAAGCCACCAAACACCACCGAATGGATCGCGCCGATGCGGTTGCAGGCGTGCATCGCCACGATGACTTCCGGGACCAGAGGCATGTAAATGATGACTCGATCGCCGTGGCGTACGCCCTGTGCCTTGAGCGCGTTGGCGAAACGGCAGACTTCGGCATGCAGCTCACGGTAGCTCAGGCGCCGGCTGTCGCCGCCTTCGCCTTCGAACACAAGCGCTGTCTTCTCGCCGCGTTCCGCAAGATGGACGTCGAGGCAATTGAAAGAGACATTCAATCGTCCGTCCGTGAACCAGCGATAGTTCGGAGCGTGGCTGTCATCCAGCGAGACGCTGAAGGGTTGGTGCCACGAGAGCTCCTGGCGCGCCAGATCGGCCCAGAAACGCGAGGGATCCGCCGCGGCTTGCTTCTGCATCCGCTCCACATCGGCGGCTTTCAAACCGGCGCGTGCGGCGAATCCGGACGGCGGGGGGAAGGAGCGCTCCTCCAGCAATACCGATTCGATATTCCTGCTCGCCATGAGATTCCCCTCCAGGCTGCGACACCAGGGCCGCGGGCCCGCATAGGGTAGCCGAATGGCCCCGGGGATCGACAGTATCGCAGCGCCAACGCGAACCGACGCGGCGGCACACACCGTCTTGGCAGGTGCGCTGCGGATGGCGTAGAAGGACGCTGCCGACTGATTCCATTTCGCCATCCACATGTGGACATGTCCCCGCACGTCGCTGCCGCGCTTGGCTCGGATGACCTGCAGCGTGCCAGCGGTCATGCTGTTGAGCGTCCTTTCGGCTGGCTGCGGTTCGCATGTCGCCGCGAGCAGGCTCGTAAGCGAGGGGTGTCTGCCGGTAAATGGACGGCGCGAGATCACGATGAGGATCCCGGCACCTGCGCCCGGGACGCTGCAGGTGCAGATCGACGAGCGGGGCCTGACGCTCGTCAGTCTCCTGGATGAGCGCCCCAGCACCGAGGCGACCTCGCCCGTCGAGCGCTTCGGCACGATTGTCCTGCTCACGAGCACGCTCGCAGGTCAGCTGCATACCGTGCGCATCCGACCGCACGACTCTCCGGAGATGCAGGGTGAATTTTGTCTGCGGGCGCGTTTGCTCCCGCGCGACGATCCGGCGCTGGCGGAGCCGCTGGCCGCTTTCGCGCAGGGTGGCCAGGCCACTCAAAAACAGAATTGGCAGGCGGCCTTCGATGCCTACCTCAAGGCGGCGCGGGGGTTCGACGCCGTGGGTCTCAGAGTCGACGCGGGGCAGGCACGCCAGGCGCTCGCGGAGCTGGCCTATCGGCGTTTCGATCGCAAGCGTGATGCGTATGCGCTGACGGCCGAGGCCCTGGCCGACTACGGCGAGCGCGCAGATCCCATCACCAAAGGATTGCTCACGGGGCTGCGCGCCAGCGCCCTGTTAGCGATGCCCGGCACCGAGCCGCGCGCGGAAGGGGCTAGAGTGCGCGAGTTGCTCGCAGGCGCGCGCCGCTACGACAGTGCGAGCCCGGCCGGCGCCCGCGAGCTGCCGCGCCTGGATATCATGACCGGCTTTCTCGAATACACATTGGATGCGCCGGCCCGCGCGCAAGCGGCATTTACCCAGGCGGCCGAGCACTGTCGGAAAACCCGGGACTGGGGGTGTTACGCAGTCGCCACCCAGAATCTCGCGTTGCTCCAGGAGAGCAGCAACTATGATTCGGCGCTGCAGGCCTACACGCAGGCTCTGCGATTGCTTCCGGTCGGGCTCGAGCCCCGGTTGCGAGCCGATATCTCGAACAACCTTGGACGGCTGCAGGGGGTCGTCGGCCTCTTCAGCGCCAGCCAGCGCTCGCACGAAGCAGCGATGCACGAGTATGCGCAGCTCGGTGACTGCCCGGGTGTTCGTCGCAGCATGTCACGTCTGGGCACCCTCATGACACAGCTCGGTGTCGTCGGCGATGCCGAGAGCTATCTGCAGCGGGCGGCCTCATTCGACTGCGCTGATCTGCTGTCGGCGGCTGGGACGCCGCAGTCGGGCCTGACGCAGCCTGCCGCTTCCGATCTCCCGATACCTCAGCGCAACTCCGCTGGCGCGGCCACGCCCCATCGAAGCTTGTGCGTGCATCCCATCGATGCAGAAGGCCTCGCCAGTGAGAACAGGATCGTCGTGTTCAACTCGCTGCTGTCGCTCGGAAACGTGCTCATGATGGAGGGAGAGCTCTCCCAGGCGCAGCGCTGCTTCCAGACGGCTCGGTTGTATGCAGCGGACTCGCGCACCCAGGTCCGATTGGAAAATGCCAGCGGGGCGATGCTGCTCGAGCGCGCGGATGCCGCCGGTGCGCGAGCGGCTTTCAATCAGGCCTTGCACATCGCGGATGTCGCGCGGTTGTCATCCACCTACGAGCATCGTGGCGCGGCGCGTCTTGGCATGGTCAAAGCGGCTCTGCTGGCCGGAGATGCCGGGGACGCGATGCGACAGTCCTATCAGACCTTGCGCTCGAGTGTGCTGCGCGGCGATGTCGATCAAACAGTGACCTCCCTGCGACTGCTCGCCGCGGCGTACCGGGGCAGTCGGCCGCAGGAGGCGGCCCGCACTTTGCTGACGGCCGCCGATCTCATCGAGGCGGTTCCCATCGATCAGCTCGATGGCGAGAAGCGCGCGACCTACCTCGCCACACAGTACAGCGTGTTTGCCGATCTCACGGACCTGTTTGCATCGCAGGCCGAAACGGATCGGGACCTCGCGTGGAGAGCCTTTTCCACCTCCGAACGCGGCCGCGCTCGAAGCCTGCGATACGCGGTGACTCAGGCGACGCGGGCGGCCGCAGACTCTGCGGCGCCACCCCCGACGGCGCGTTACAGGGAGATGTTGCGCGAAGCTGCACAGCTCACCCATGCTGATACCGCAGAGCCCGCTGAGGGCCTCGTGCAGCAGCTCGACAACCTCGCACAGCACGAGCGCGGCGCCACTCAGCCGCTCGATCGCGAGTCGCTGCTGCGCACACTCGATGAGCTGAGTGCCACCTTGGTGGAATACGCAGCGGGGACGCAGGACATGTTTGCCTTCGTGGTGCACGACGGCGCAGTCCAGGTGATCCGGCTTGCCGGGCGGCGCGAGATTGCGACGGCATCCGCCGAGCTGCTCGAGCGATTGCGCGATCCTGAAACTCCAGCCAACACCGTGCGCCAAGCGGCTACGAAGCTCGCGCGGTTGGTTCTCTGGCCGGTGCACGCGGCACTCTCAGGCAAGCGCATCGTGTTCGTGCCTGATGATGCGCTGCACACCGTGCCCTTCACCGTACTGCCGTGGTCCGCCTCTGACTCGGACCAGCTTGTGCTTCAGCATGCGGAGGTCACAGTACTCCCCTCCGCGCGATTTCTGCTGCGCAGGCCCGACCGGGGTTCGCATCGCGACGACGCCCCACGCGTCAAGTTGATCGGGGATCCTGTCTTTGGCCTCACCCGCTGGCGACGCGAATGCCTGAATGGCGGGGCCGAAGCCTCACCTGCCCCTCCCGCCACGCGCTCCGCTGTGGATTGGCTGGATTCTCTTCCCAGGCTCCCTGGCAGTCGCAGCGAAGTTCTCTCGATCGCCAAACTGATGCAGGAGGCACGCCCTGGCGCTCGCGTTGACCTGGCGCTGGGTTGTGCAGCAGTCCCGGAAGCCCTCCGGCGCGGAGCCGAGAGTGCAGAGCTGCTCCACATTGCAACTCATGCACGCGTCGATGCGCAGCGCCCGCGCCTCTCGGCTCTGGCGTTGACCCCCGAAGCGGGCGATGAAGCCTCCTCCGCCTTCGGGCTGCTCGACATCCTCGGTCTGAAGTTGAATTCGAGCCTGGTCGTGCTCAGCGCCTGCGACACTTCGCGTGGCCGACTGCTTCCCGGTGAAGGCGTATTGGGCCCGGCACAGGCATTTCTGGAGGCAGGCGCTGCAGCCGTCATCGCCAGTTATTGGCGTGTGGACGATCAGGCCACCGCAGCTTTCATGCAGCAGTTCTACCGGCACTTGCTGCTCGATCGATTGCCGGCCTCCCGCGCGCTGCGACAGGCGCAGCTCGAGCGGGCCTCCAGCTCCTCCTCTTATGCATGGGCGGCGTTTGCCTTGTACGGCTGGCCCGACAGCAGCATCTGACTCTCGGGTGTCGCGCCTGGCAGGGGCGGCAAGCAGCCTGCACGGCTGAGATAAGCGGCCTCCTCGCAGCAGAGAACTGGAGCGGATTCGCACCGCCCACCCGAGGAGATCCCCATGTCCCTGACTCAAAAAGCGACCCTGTCGGCGTCCATCGCCGGACAGTGTCTGGTTGCCGCCTTCGCCGCGGCTGGCCCCGCCAGTGCTGCCCAGATTCCCGAGTATTTCTTCCGGGAATGGACGGTGACCAAGAACTGCACGGAAGCACACGCGGGTCTTGCCGCCCAGGTCGCTGCCGGGTTGCGATTTCGCATTTCCCGGGACTCCGCGGCAGCCGACGGCAGCTATCGTTTTCAGGCCGAGGACGGCGCCCAGCAGCAGTGGGCGGCCAACTGGAATGGGCTGCGGCTCGAATATCGCCCCGGCACACAAATGACCAGCGTCCCCGCCGACTTCGAGTGCATTCCGGGACAGGAATCGAGCTCGCCGTTTCTCGCCATGTCGGGCTACGCCCAGGCCAGCGAGCCCTACTACGAGCAACAGCATTGGTACGGCCTGGCGACGATCCACGGCCAGCTCGAGCACGTGCTGATCTTCCCGCGCAACATGAAGGGCGCCTCCTCGGCCATCATCGTGCTCGCCTCCGTGACAGCGCCCAGCACCATCCAGCTCGACGATGACGGTGTGATCCACAGCAGCGACTGACTTGGCTCCCCCGGGCACGGCGGCGGGGGCGCGCCACCGCCTCCAGCCGCCGTCTGTCGCTGGCAGCGGCGTGCGGAATACGCCTACCTGCGGCCGATGCCGCTCGTGCGAATGCGCTTCCACCGGGCCGCAGGGCGGTCCGCGGGCGGGCTGCGCGTCGAGCTGACCGGCTCGGCCACCTGGTGACTCAGGTCCGGATTCGCCTCGGGACGAGGGGATCCAGTGCCGGATCCCTCGAGCGCGCTTGTTTAGAATTGTGGCATGCGCCGTCCCCGCGCCACCACGACCCTGTGCTGCCTTCTTTCAAGCGTGGTTTCCGCGAGCGCGCAGGAGCCGGCCGGATTTCCGTGCCGGCCCCTGACCTGCTCCACTCTGCTGCCCTCGCGGGTCGACGATGTCGGAACGAACGACTGCGCATACCGGGTCGGCAACCTGTGGTGGGTCGACTATGTTGCGGGCTCCCTGGCCTGGCGTGACCGCAAGCCCACACAGCCCGTCATCGTCGCCGTGTTCGATGATGGCGCCTATGTGGATCACGAAGAGCTGCGCAACCAGCTGTGGACCAACGAGGCTGAAGCTGACGGCAAGGCGGGCGTCGATGACGATGGCAATGGTTATGTCGACGATGTTCACGGGTGGGATTTCGTAGACGACAGCCCTGATGTGTCGCCCAAGGGCGAGTGCCGCTCCCGATTCAGCCACGGCACTCTCATGGCGAGCCTCGTGGCCGCCGAACGCAACAACGGCGTTGGTATCGCGGCACCCGGGTCCGATGCCGCCCGGGTGATGATTCTTCGGGTCGTTGGTTGCCATTCCGGTGTCGATGACACCGCAAGTCCGCAGCGGCTGATCCGGGCGCTGGACTATGCCACGCGCATGGGCGCTCGCATCCTGAGTTTCAGCGCCCACTGGAATGCAACGACGCCCGAGCTGGATGCCGCCTTCGCCGATATCGCGGACCGTCCGGATTCGCCGAGGGCGGCGATTGTCGTGGCCAGCGTGCCCAACAAGGGCGAGCCGAGCGCGGGCTATCCGGCCGCCTACCGGTTCCGCCGGATCGTGCGCGCCATCCCGATCGGCAATGAGGACACGATCTCTCCAGGGACCAGTCCGGCTCCGGCAGGGCTGAATCTGGGTTCCCCCAGTGCATGCGTGATCGGGGCCGGGGGCCCGCCCGACCAATACCGGCTGGAACAGGGAAGCTCCAATTCCACAGCCATCCTCGCCGGGCTTCTGGCTGGCATCTGGGCGGACCCGCGCTATGCTAAATTGAATACCGACGAGTTCCTGGCCAGGGTCGTACAAGGACGCATGCTGAAGACTCCACGCCGTTCCAAGCCCGGAGCGCGGATAACCTACCGAGAAGGGGTCCCGTTGGCCGACGCTTGTCTGTTGGAAGGCGACGGCCGAACCGCGCGTGTTTGCCACGCCACAGTGCCGCAACGGGAAGCGCATCCATGACATATAGCGTTGCGCCTCCCGCCGAGCTTTGTCGGGAAAAGCCCGCTGATGGCGCCGAGCAGGGCGATATGTCACTCCTGGAAGCGCTTGCCGGACGCGGCAGCCTCCAAAATCAACTTTACGTGAGATATCGGAGGCCCTTGCTGCAGGTATTCCTGCACAGGCGGATCGCTCGCGATGCCGCCGAGGACCTGTTGCAGCGCACGTTTTTGCAAGCGATCAAGAAGATCCGTACGGAGGGTCTGGATGACCCGGGCAATCTTGGAGGCTATCTCTATCGCACGGCATGCAAGCTCGCGATCGCTTACTGGCGCGGTGAGCTTTCACACCGGCACGACAGCGATGCGGAGTTGCTTTCCAGTCTCAAGGATGGAGCCCTCTCGCTCGAGGAGCGTCTCGATCAGGAGCAGCTGGCCAAGTGTGTTCGCGAGCTGGTGAGCCATCTGCCTGTACAGCGCGACCGCGAAGTGCTGGAGCGGTTCTATCTTCACGAAGAGCCCCGGACGGCCATCCGCGAGTCACTGCAACTGACGGACATGCAGTTCAATCAGGTCCTCTGGCGCGCACGCCAGCGATTCGGCGACATCCTGCGCAGGCACGGACTCGCAGCTGGCGAGTCGGAGACTGCGCAATCGACCGAGAGGTAAGGAGTACCATGGACCACATACAGTTCAAGGCGAATCAGACGGCCGCGAGCTACGTCGCCGATGGGCTCGATGCGCCCACCCTGGAGGCGTTCGAGCTGCACATGATGGGCTGTGCCGAGTGTCTGGGTGATGTCGAGATCTGGCGCGCCATTCGCCGGGATATGCATCGGGCTCAGCCTTCCGGGCGTAGCACGCCGCGCAAGTCGCGGCAGCCGGTTTTTTCCGACTGGCGCATGGCCGCCTCGCTCGTGGGGGCCGGCGTGGTGGGTGCAGCCGGCGGATGGGTCGGCAAGACCACACAGGTGACCGACCTCGATTCCACGCACACCGCGGTGTTCAGTATGGCCGACACCGGACGCGCAGCAGACTGCACGCTGTTGCATCTTGCAACGGACACACAGTCCGCAGTTCTGAGGATACCTAACCTGCCGCGGGATCAGCAGTTGCTTGCGCTCGATTCGAACCGTCGCGAGCTGTCCTCATCACAGTACTCGGCGCGCACTCAGCCTGATGGGAGCCGCCTTCTGCGCCTCGATGCGCAGGTGTTGCGCGACGGAAGCGTGCACCTCGAGGCGCGTCGTCCGGATGGCAGCCGGGAACCCATCGGCTGCCTGACGAGCGCGGCGCTCGAGTCAGAGTAGCGAACGGGAAGGAGCGCTCGGCCCAGGTAGCAACGCAAGCCGCTCGCCCTGGCGGCGCAGAAACGGCCCGAAACCCAATCGATCGTAGAGCTTGGACAGAGCCGGCATGTCCGGAGGACGCCGGCGCAAGCCTTCGACGCCTACACCCAGCTCCATGTCGCAGGTGATGCGCGTCAGCTGCCGGGCAAGGTATACCGACTCGCGATGCTCGCGCAGCCGCTGCTCGAGCGATTGGGCTCCGCGCAGAGGCATCTGCGCGATGCGTCCCAGACCATCGTAGAGCTCGTCCAGGGACGCGAACTCCTTCATGAGCGCCGCTGCAGTCTTCGGCCCGACGCCCGGCACCCCGGGAATGTTGTCGACACAATCACCCGTCAGCGCCAGGTAATCGGCGAATCTTTCCGGAGCGACGCCGTAGTACCGCTGGATGTCATGGTAGCCAAACTGCTCACGTGCGCCGTAATCCCAGAACAGATCGCCATCGCGCACGAGCTGCGCCAGGTCCTTGTCGCGCGTGATGAAGGCTGAGCGGATTCCCTCTTCGCGCATCAGACAGGCCAGTGTGCCAATGACATCGTCTGCTTCGTATTCACGATGCGTGAACACGGCAAGCCCGAGATGGCGGCAGACCTCGCGGCAGCACTCGAACTGCGCGGCCAGGCCGAACGGCTGCGGCTCACGATTCGCCTTGTACGGCGGATAGATGCGGCTGCGGTACGAGTTGCTGAGCCGTTGATCGAACGCCACGGCAATGTACTGCGGGCGCACGCGCTCGATCAGGTCGCCGACGAAGCGCGCAAAACCAAACACGGCGTGCACGGGATTACCATCGCGATCGACCATGTCAGGCAGCATGGAGTGGTAAGCACGGAAGACGTAGACCGAGGCGTCTATCAGGAAGATCAACTTCGGACCTCGGCGCCGCCCTGAAGATCAGACCCGCACTCGGCCCCGACCGCGGCTTCGCCCGGCTGCCGCCGACTCCTCAGGTGAGCCCGGCTCACGACAGCCAGCGCTGAATACGGTCGTGCAGAGGACTCGAGCGCGGAAAGTGCGCCAGCAGATACTCCATCTGATCCGCCAGCACGCGCCGTCCCTTCAGGAAGATGTACTCCGCGTAGGTTGGCGTGAAAGGTACCGCGATGAGCTGCATCCGGGCCTGCTCGGGGGTGCGGGAGGCCTTCTGATTGTTACAGCGTCGGCAGGCGCTCACCACGTTGGTCCACACATCGAGGCCGCCCTGGCTGAAGGGTCGGATGTGATCGCGCGAGAGCTCGCGCGAAGCAAATCGCATGCTGCAGTACATGCACAAATACGCATCCCGCCGGAAGAGCGTCTGATTGTTGAGCGGCGGGATGTAGTCGTGACGGGTGTTGCCCGGATTGCCGGTGTGTCCAACGGTGGCCACGATGGAGTTGACCTCCAGCACGGTGCGCAATCCGCTGGCGGCATTGATCCCGCCATAGAGCTTGTAGAGCGGCGAGCCGCACGTATAGGCTACCTGTTCCTGGTGGTAGAGCCGTGCGGCCTCCTTGTAGTCGATCCACTCGAGAGGCATGCCGGCCACATCGGTACGCAAAACGAGCTGCGAGAGTCCCCGCGCCGCGGGAGAAGCGACGATGCGCAGGTCGTCCTGGAAGCCGAAGTCGGCTCGATCGAGATCTATGCCAAGCATGGGCGCTGTAAGATAAAGCAGAATTGTGCCAGAATTCAATGTTGCAACCGCTTAATTCGCTTGAGGATTTCCGCTAGCGTGGCCAGCCGGCCACGAAAGAACACGTAAACACGCCGGAAGGGCCCTGCATGCCAGTCACGATTGGTGCGCTCCGCGAGAGCACGCCCCAGGAAACGCGCGTCAGCCTGGTTCCCGAGGTGGCCGACAAGCTCACCCAGACGGGCGCCCGCATCCTCATGGAGCGGGGCGCCGGAGTGCGGGCGCAGTTTCCGGACGCCTCGTTCAAGAGCGTCACTTGGGCGGACTCGGCTGCCGCCGTGCTCGAGCAGTCCGAGGTGGTGCTGACGGTGCAGCCGCTCTCGCTGCAGCAGATCCAGCAGCTCAAGAAGGGCGCGGTGGTCGTCGGGTTCATGCAGGCCTATTCGCGCCGCGAGGAAGTCAAGGCGCTGAAGGAGCGCGGCATCACAAGCTTCGCGATGGAGCTGGTCCCGCGCATCTCGCGCGCACAGTCGATGGACGCTCTGTCCTCTCAGGCGGCGATTGCGGGCTACAAGGCAGTCCTCATCGCCGCCAATCATCTGCAGAAGTTCCTGCCCATGCTCACGACGGCTGCCGGTACCATCCGTCCGTCCATGGTCCTGGTCATCGGGGCAGGGGTCGCCGGTCTGCAGGCGATCGCCACCGCACGCCGGCTCGGGGCGGTGGTCGAGGCGTACGACGTGCGCTCGGCCACCAGAGAGCAGGTGAAGTCCCTCGGCGCAAAGTTCGTTGACACCGGAGTCAGCGCCGAGGGCACGGGCGGGTACGCGCGCGAGCTGACCGAAGATGAAAAGAAGAAGCAGCAGGAAGTTCTGGACTCGCGCATCGCCGCGGCCGATGCGGTCGTGACGACCGCTTCCGTGCCCGGCCGCCCGGCCCCGAAGATCATTTCGCGCGCCGCGGTCGAGCGGATGCGACCGGGCTCCGTCATCGTGGATGTCGCCGCCGAGCAGGGCGGCAACTGCGAGCTCACACGCGCCGGTGAAGTCGTGGACCATCAGAGCGTGAAAGTCATCGGCGCGGTGAACCTGCCCGCGACGCTCGCCTACAACGCAAGCGAGATGTACGCGCGCAACCTGCTCAACTTTCTGAAGCCTGCCCTCAACAAGGGCGAGCTCACCATAGACTGGAACGACGAGGTCTTTGCGCAGTCGTGCCTCACGCATTCCGGCGAGATCAAACATGAGGCGACACGCAAGGCCATCGAGGGCTGAGGGCACCGGGGCCCGAGGTCTGCGCGGGGCTGACGGGACGAGCCCGCCACGCCGCGCACTCGTTGCGGGGGAACTGTGATGCCAACACCGGGGAGAAGCAGCACATGACGGGTATCGTTGCGCTCTACATCTTCATGCTCGCAGCCTTCACCGGCTACGAGGTCATCTCGCGCGTGCCGGTCATATTGCACACGCCGCTGATGTCAGGATCGAACTTCGTGCACGGAATAGTGCTCGTGGGCGCGATGGTCGCTCTGGGAGGAGCGCATACGCCGCTGGAGAAGACCATTGGGATCGTGGGCGTGCTGCTGGCCGCCGGCAATGCGGTCGGCGGTTACGTGGTCACCGAGCGCATGCTCGAGATGTTCAAGTCGAGCGGCGCACGCGGCGCCAAACCCGGCTCCTCGAAAGGGGCGCACTGATGCCAGCGGATGCCGCTCCCCTGGGTGCCAACACCCTGATCCAGGCGAGCTACTTCGTCACTGCCGCGCTGTTCATTCTCGGCCTCAAGCGCATGAGCTCGCCCGTCACGGCGCGCAGCGGCATCTGGTGGGCGGGGGCTGGAATGCTGGTCGCCACGCTCGTCACCTTCACCTTCCCGGGGATGAGCAACTACGAGCTCATCATCCCGGCAATCGTCGTGGGCTCGCTGCTCGCATGGTGGAGCGGCAAGCGTGTCGCCATGACCAACATGCCGCAGATGATCGCGCTCTACAACGGCATGGGCGGCGGCGCCGCCGCGGCCATTGCAGCGGTGGAGCTGTATCGAGGCGAGAGCCAGGGGTACGCCATCTCCATTCTGGCGGTGGTGGGCGGAATCATCGGTGCGGTGTCCTTCAGCGGCAGCGCAATAGCCTTCGGAAAGCTGCAGGGCCTCATCACGCGCAGCATCCGCTTCAAGGGCCAGCAGATCTTCAATCTCGTCCTGCTGCTCGTAGCCCTGATCGCGGGCGCGCTGGTCGCCTTGCATCTGAATGCAGCACCGGCGGTCGTCAGCGCGTTCTTCGCCTTGGCGCTGCTGCTCGGCGTCACGATGACTCTGCCCATCGGCGGCGCCGACATGCCCGTTGTGATCTCGCTCTACAACGCCCTCACGGGCCTGGCGGTGGCCTTCGAAGGATTCGTGCTCAACAATGCGGCGATGATCATCGCCGGCACGGTGGTCGGCTCCGCCGGCACGCTGCTGACACAGTTGATGGCGAGAGCCATGAACCGCTCGCTCGGCAACGTGCTGTTCTCAGGCTTCGGCGACACTGGCGGCGCACCCACCGGTGAGGTCACCGGAAGCCTGAAGCCCATCGAAGCTTCCGACGTCGGCGTCATGATGGCCTTTGCGCAGAAGGTGATCGTGGTGCCGGGGTACGGCATGGCCGTCGCGCAGGCGCAGCACAAGATCTGGGAGCTGTGCCAGCTGCTGATCGACCGCGGCGTGACGGTGAAATTTGCCATTCATCCGGTCGCCGGGCGCATGCCGGGGCATATGAATGTGCTGCTCGCCGAGGCGGGCGTGCCTTACGATCTCATCTCGGATCTGGATGAGATCAACTCCGAGTTCGAGACCGCGGACGTGGCGCTGATCATTGGAGCGAACGACGTGGTGAACCCGGTGGCACGCAACGACAAATCGAGTCCGATTTACGGCATGCCCATCCTGAATGCCGACAAGGCCCGCAATGTGATCGTGATCAAGCGCGGCAAGGGTGCCGGCTTCTCCGGCATCGAGAATGCGCTTTTCTATCTGGACAACACGCGCATGCTGTACGGCGATGCGCAGAAGGCGGGGGCGGAGCTCATTCAGGCGATCAAAGCAGTGGGATAAACCGGCAGGAGCGCCGCCCGATCATGAAGACCCCAGGGAATCTCTCGCCGCTCGCAGTGGCACTGACGCTGCTCTGTCCGCTTCTGACTCCAGCAGCCGCGGCCCCGCCGAAGCCGGCGGCCGCCCCGACGAAGACGGCCGAGACTGCGCGCAAGCCGCCCACGACGGCGAGCGTGATCGCCGCCTCCACAGCTTCGGATTGGAGGCCGCTTGATGAGCGGCACACGCTGTACATGGAGTTGCCTTCCGGGCGGGTGATCATCGAGCTGGCCCCCCAGTTCGCGCCTCATCATGTGGCCAATATCGAAGCTCTTGCACGCGAGGGCTACTACGACGGACTCGCCATCGTGCGCGCTCAGGACAACTACGTCGTGCAATGGGCCGATCCCGAGGGCAAGCGATCGGTCAAGAACGCGCAGCGCACCCTGGCGGCGGAGTTCGAGCGCCCCTCACGGGGTGTGCCGTTTACGCCTCTTCCGGACCCCGACACCTACGCCCCCGAAGTCGGCTTTTCGGACGGCTTTCCTGCGGCCGTGGATCCCAAGTTCGGTCGGGCCTGGCTGGTGCATTGCTACGGCATGGTGGGAGCGGGCCGCGATAACGATGTGGACAGCGGCGGAGGTACTGAGCTGTATGCCGTGATCGGCCAGGCTCCGCGTCACCTGGATCGGAACGTCACGCTCGTCGGCCGCGTCGTCCAGGGCATGGAGCTGCTCTCCACTTTGCCGCGCGGCACGGGTGCGCTGGGCTTCTATGAGAAGTCCGAGCAACGCCTGCCGATCAAATCCATCCGCGTAGCGGCCGATGTCCCGCCGGCGGAGCGCACCGAGCTCGAAGTCCTGCGGACCGACACACCGACGTTTGCGGCTTACGTGGAGGCGCGACGCAATCGGCGCGAGGAATGGTTCAAGGTACCCGCAGGCCGCGTTGATGTCTGCAACGTCCCCGTCCCCAGCCGCCCGCGTTCGGGCACACCCGCATCCTGAGCTCAGCGACGGGGCGGCGGATGCGGCTGCATCCGCTGCATCCTGTGCTCCCGCGCCTGTTGCACCATGTGCTGGCGCTGCGCCGGAGAGGCGCTTCGCCATTGCTCGCGCAGCATCCTGCGTCTATCGGGCGGGAGCTGTTGAAACCGGCGGAAACCCTGCCGCACCGCCGACTGCTCCTTCGGGGGCAGTGACTGAAACTTTTCCCAGCGCTCGCGCAGCGCGCGCCGTTGATCCGGCGGCAGACTGTGCCAGCGCTGAAAGCGCTGCTGCGCCAATCCCCGCTGCTCGGGCGTCATGCCGAGCCATCTCTGACTGCCACGCGCGAGGGCCTGCTGCCGCTCCGGAGCGAGCGCATTCCAGTTGACACCAAACTTCTCGAGCAGCTGCTGCTGCTGCGGAGAGAGGCTGGACCAGGGCACGCTCTGCGCCGCCGGCGGGCTCGAAGGCCCCTGAACGCTCGGCGGAGGGGGCACAGCCTGCCCGAACGCCGGTAATGCCGCCGCGAACAGGATCGTCAGGAGGAGCGTTTGCCGCTTATTCATCTTTCTTGTCTCCGGCCGACGGCGGCTGGGTGCCTGAGGCGACCTGTTTCGCCCGCGCAGGGCCGTTCGGATCGGCCGGGCGGGCGGCCTTTCCGATATCGGTTTGCGAGAGGTAGTCGATCCAGCTTCCATCATCCGCGCCCTGCGCATCCGCTCCCGAATCCACGCTGCCAAGAAATTCCAGCAACTCGACGTCGGTTGGTGGAGGCGGTGCCTTGTTATCTGCGAGCACGGTCGGGCACGCGGGCGTCAATGCAGCCAGCGCCAGCAGCACGCGGACGCCAGGCCCCGCCATCAGGTGCTCGTCTCATTGGTATCGGTCTGATCCGCCGCCCACTCGAAGAACGAGCCGTCCGACTCCTCCGAGGAAACCAGATCGAGCCCATCGCCATCGGCCAGTAGATCCAGGTCCTCCATGGAATGGCCGGCTTCAGCCGTCATCGGTATTTCGACCTGGGGGGAATGCGGCCACAGCACGAAGGCGACGAGCGCCGCGGCTGCCAAGGCTCCCGCGGTCGGCATCAACACGAAGGGACGCAGCAATGCAGGCCGGCGCGGCCGTGATGCTTCAACGATCGCGGCATGGCGTGCCTGGTTGAGGCGCGAGCGGATGCGCCCGTCAACATGCGCCACGCTCTCTTCGAGGAGGCCCTTCAGCCGTCGCTCGAGCTCGCCTGGCATTTGTTCTTCGATCCGGCTCATGTCCAGAACTCTCCGAGTTGCGCCCGCAGACTCTGCAGGGCGCGAAAGTAATGTGTCTTGACGCTGCCTTCAGAGCAACCCATGGCCGCCGCCGTTTCGGCCACGTCGAGGCCTTCCAGGGTACGCAGCATGAACACCTGCTGCTGTCGGCGGGGCAGCTCCTGCAGTGCACGCTCCAGGGCGCCCATCGCCTCGGCGATCTCCAGCCGGCGCGGCGGCTGGGGCTCGACACTGGGTGCCTGGCCGATCGGATCGGGCTCTTCGTCCTCGTCGTTGCTGCGCAGCGGCAGCCAGGAAATCACGCGGCCTCGTACCGTCCGGCGGCGCTGCATGTCCCGGATCCGATTCTCGAGGATGCGATAGAAGAGCGGCTTCCATTCTTCCGCCGGCTTGTCAGCGTACGCGCGCGCAAGCTGCAACATCGCATCCTGGACGGCATCCAGGGCGTCGTCCTCGTTGCGCAGTGCCGCCTGCGCAATCTTGAAAGCCTTGAGCTCGACGCCGGCCAGAAACTGGTTCAGCGCACGCGATTGGCTGCTTGAGATCGAATCCGACAGTTTCACGTCGCCGTGGGATGCCGACGGCATGCTATAAGGCGGCGCGAGCGTAGCAAACCCGGACATGGCATGTATAACGCGCAGCCGCCACGGCCGGTTGACTCACTGCTGCACGCCCAACCCATTGATTTACAAGTACCCATGAGCGTCGAGCGCGTCCTTCGGGTCGCTTTCGACGTGCCGCTGCGGCGTCTGTTCGATTATTTGCCCCCCCGTGCCGCCCCCGGCGGGGCGGAAGTTGCGCTATCTGAGGTCCCACCGGGCGTCCGCGTGCGGGCGCCCTTTGGCGGACAGCGGCTGATCGGCGTTGTGATGGAAGTCACGCCCACATCCGACCTGCCCCCCGAGCGGCTCAAATCCGTCATCGAGATCCTGGATCCCGTACCTGTTCTGGACTCCACCGCGCTGGAGCTGCTCCGGTGGGCCGCAGAGTACTACCACCATCCTCTGGGCGAAGTCACAGCGGCGGCCCTGCCCAAAGCGCTTCGCCTCGGGGCGCGCGCAACCGCGGTGCAGGAATCGTGGTGCGCGACCGGCGAAGGTCACGAAGCCTTGGCGAGAGGCGAGCCACGGCGCTCGCCCCGTCAGCGCGCCTTGCTCCGGTACCTGGTGGATCACGAGACTGTCAGTGCGGAGGTTCTCACAGAACAGCTCCCGGGATGGCGCTCCGCAGCTCGCGCCCTGGTCGCGCGCAACTGGGCCGGATCGCTCGAGATATCCCCCAGTACGCCGCAGGCCCCCCTTGGAGTTCGCGAGTCCGGGCCCCCGCTCGCCGAGCAACAGCGCATAGCGGTGGAGAGTGTCGGCAACTCGCTTGGAAGCTTCGGTGCCTTCGTCCTGCACGGCGTGACAGGCAGCGGAAAAACGGAGGTCTACCTGCGCCTCGTCGAGCGTGTGCTGGCCCGCGGCGAGCGCTCGCTGGTGCTGGTGCCCGAGATCGGCCTGACTCCTCAACTCGTTGGACGCTTTCGCGAGCGCTTTTACGCGCCCATGAGCGTGCTGCATTCCGGCCTCACCGACCACGAGCGCCTGCTGGCCTGGAGAGAGGCCCACAGTGGCCGAGCTCGCATCGTGTTGGGGACACGTTCGGCCGTGTTCGCACCGGTCGGCGAGCTGGGCCTCATCATCGTCGATGAGGAGCACGACGCTTCGTTCAAGCAGCATGAGGGTGGATTCCGCTATTCGGCGCGGGATCTCGCCGTGCTGCGGGCGCAGAAGGCCAATGTCCCGGTGCTGCTCGGCTCGGCCACGCCTGCGCTGGAGACCTTGAACAACGTCAATTCCGGCCGCTATGCGCGGCTGACCCTGCCGCGGCGCGCGGAGCAGGCGCAGGCGCCTCGCATGGCTCTGATAGACCTGCGAACGAGTCCCGTGCGCGCCGGTATCTCGACCCAGGCGATCCAGGCAGTGCAGAGGCATCTCGATGCGGACGGACAGGTCCTCGTCTTTCTCAATCGGCGTGGCTACGCGCCGACGCTCCTCTGCACGGCCTGCGGCTGGGTTGCTCCCTGTTCGGAGTGTGATGCGCGACTGACCGTCCATCTGTCCGCCGGGCGACTGAGGTGCCATCACTGCGGAGCCGATGCGCCGCTGCCGGAGCGATGCCCACAGTGCGGCTTTGCCACGCGGTCGGTTGGCCAGGGCACCGAGCGGATCGAGGAATCTTTGGCCGCCCTGTTTCCGCAGGTGGCGCGAGTCCGCCTCGATCGGGATACCGTGCGCAGGCGCGGCGAGCTCGAGGAGGCCATGCGCCGGATGGCCTCGGGCGAGGCGCGCATTCTGATCGGGACGCAGATGGTGACGAAGGGCCACGATTTCCCGAATGTCACGCTGGTCGTGGTGTTGAATGCCGATCAGGGGCTGTTCAGCACCGACTTCCGCGCACCCGAGCGCCTGGCCCAGACGATCGTGCAGGTTGCCGGTCGCGCGGGGCGCGCGGCGCGGCCGGGTGAGGTGCTCATCCAGACCGAATTCCCCGAGCATCCCATGTTGCAAAGTCTGCTCACGGAAGGCTATGACGGCTTTGCCCGGACCGCCCTCGCAGAGCGCGCCCAGGCCGCCTGGCCGCCCTTCAGCCGGCTGGCGGCGTTGCGAACCTCGGCGCAGACAGCCTCTGACGCACTCGCGTTTCTGACGGACGCCCGCAAGCTCACACAGCCTCCTTCCGGAGTGCAGGTACTCGGACCCGTTCCGGCTGCGATGGCCAGGCGCGCCGGTCGGCATCACGCTCAGCTGCTGATCGAGAGTCCCGAGCGAAGCGCCCTGCATCGATTCCTGGAGCACTGGCTGCCGGAAGTTGAGGCGCTCCCGAGCTCGCGACGGGTCCGCTGGGCGCTGGACGTGGATCCCCTGGAGCTATTCTGATTTCATTGAAGAAAGTCGCCTGCGGCGTTTTTCGGACATCGGTTTGTACTGCGGCCGCAAAGACGTGACTTTTGCGGCCTGCGCCAGCGCAGGGAAAAAGTCGCCCTGCGAGGCCACCCCACGAAATCGAGATCGACACGTGCGAGGGCTCTCGAGGATCAGCAAGACGCTCGCTTTCGTGGGGACCCCGACGGCAGCGGGCGGCTGCGCGCGACCTTGCGGTAAACTGCCGCCCCCTTTTCTGCGGACGGACATTTCGGGCCTTTGAAACAGCAGATCGAGCAACTCCTGCAGACAGCAGTGAATGGGCTGGCGGGCAGCGTCCTCCCCCAAGGTATCGAGCCGGCTGCTATCAGCGTGGAACGGACGCGCGAATCGCAGCATGGTGACTTCGCCACAAACGTAGCCTTGCGGCTCGCCAAAAGCGCCAAGCGCAGTCCGCGCGAGCTGGCTCAAGCCATCGTTGCAGCGTTGCCGGCCAACGCGCTCGTCTCGCGGGCGGAAGTGGCGGGCGCCGGATTCATCAACTTCTTCCTCAGCCCCCAGGCCTACTCTCAGGAGCTTGCGCGCATACACGAAGGAGGCGACCGCTATGGCGAGAGCACACTGGGGGCGGCACAGCCGGTCATGGTGGAGTTCGTCTCCGCCAATCCGACCGGTCCTCTGCATGTGGGCCATGGCCGTCAGGCCGCTTACGGTGCCACGCTTTCCAACATCCTGGATGCGGTGGGGTTTCGGGTCAGCCGGGAGTACTACATCAACGATGCCGGCAGACAGGTCGACATCTTCGCGGTCAGTGTGTGGCTGCGCTATCTGGAGCTGAAAGGCGCGAGCCTGCCGTTTCCCGCAAATGGATATCGCGGTGAATATATCCGTGCGATCGCCCGCTACGTCTGCCTCCAGGTAGGCGAACGATTTCAGCGGCCCGCCACGGCGGTGCTCGAACATCTTCCCGCGGACGAGCCCGCCGGCGACAAGGAAGCCTACATTGATGCCCTGATCGAGCGCGCCCGCCAGCTCCTGGGTAGCGATGACTTCCATCGCCTCGTTCAGCTGTCGCTGGAGCAGATGCTGGCGGACATTCGCACCGACCTGGAGCAGTTCGGCGTGCGCTTCGATCGATGGTATTCCGAGCGCGCTCTGAGCGAGAGCGGCGCCATCGACCGCGCACTCGAGCGCCTGCGCCAACAGGACCGTCTGTACGCGAAGGATGGCGCCACCTGGTTCCGTGCCACTGAGTTCGGCGATGAGAAGGATCGGGTCGTGGTACGCGAGAACGGCGTCAGGACGTATTTCGCGTCAGACATTGCCTACCATCTGGAAAAGCGCGAGCGCGGCTTCGAGCGGCTGATCGACGTGCTCGGCGCCGACCATCACGGCTATGTGGCGCGTGTCCGAGCCGGGCTCGTTGCGATGGGCGAGCCGGGCGATTCCCTGGAGGTGAATCTGGTGCAGTTCGTCAGCCTGTACCGCGGCGGCGAGAAGGTCGCCATGGGCAAGCGCGAAGGACAATTCGTGACGCTGCGTGAGCTGCGGGCTGAAGTAGGGAACGACGCCTGCCGGTTCTTCTACCTGATGCGCAGCCACGAACAGCCTCTGGACTTCGATCTCGAGCTGGCGAAATCGCGCACCAACGACAACCCGGTGTATTACATCCAGTACGCGCATGCCCGCGTCGCGAGCGTCATGAAGCAGCTCGCGAGCCGTGGCTTCGCCTTCGATCTCGCGGAGGGTATCGCGAGCATCGACAAACTCTCCAAAGAGCATGAGCAGGCGGTGCTTGGTGCCGTGACCCGCTATCCGGAGGTGCTGGAGCTGGCCGCGACCTCTCGCGCCCCTCACGCGCTGGTCCATTATCTGCGGGAGCTCGCCAACGCCTTCCACACGTACTACAACGCAGAGCAGTTCATCGTGGCAGACTCGAAGCTGCGTAACGGACGGCTTGCACTCGTCCAGGCGGTCCAGCAGGTGATCCGGAATGGTCTTACTCTGCTCGGTGTCACTGCGCCGGAGACCATGTGAATCGCCTCAGGTCAGCGCGCGAGGGTCCTCGCGTGTCATCTGCAACAGCGCAGCCTAGATAACTGAACGAAAACGCTCTACGCGGCAATGGCCAGGCTCAACACGCGGGACTACAAGAAATCTCACAGGCGCTCGGTTCAGCTCGGCCGCGCACGCGAATTCGCCGTGGGTGCCTTTTTCGGCGTAGTGCTCGGCGCAACCGCCGTCTACTACGTGAGCAGTCGCCACCAGGCGCAGCACGACAAGACCGAAGCCCCTCGCCCTGATCCCCACCGACAGGCGCCCGCCGACCCAGAGGCCGCCGCGACGCCGGGCAGTGGAGAGAAATACGACTTCTACGAGATGCTGCCGAATTTCGAGGTGGTCGTGCCGGAGAAGGACAAGGAGGTGAAGCGTGATCTGCCCACGGCGGCTCCGGTCGAGCGGCCCGGCGTCTACGTGCTTCAGGCAGGCTCCTATCGCAACGAGTCGGATGCGGACCGGGTGCGTGCCCAGCTCGCGATGCAAGGCATCGATGCGAAGGTGCAGCGTGTTGCCGTCGATGCGGATGTTTGGCATCGCGTACGCATTGGTCCGATCACCCGGCTCGATGAGCTGAACCGGTTACGCAAGCAGCTCCAGGCCGCAGACCTCGACGCCCTGGTGATCCGGGTCGGGGACTAACCCAACTGGTGTGGGATGGAAGCTTGGGGTCGCCCCCCGGGTCAGAGCGTTGATGATGAACGCGCCAACAGCCGCTCGAACTCCACGGCCGGCACCGGCCGTGAGTGCAGGTAGCCCTGCGAGTGATTGCACTTGAGCTGCCGCAGAAGATCCGCCTGCTCTTTCGTTTCGACGCCCTCGGCGACCGCGATCAGATCAAAGGCGGATGCGAGGCCGATGATGCTGGTGACGAGCGTGACGCTCGCGGGATCCGACGGCAGGCCACTGATGAACGTCCGATCGATCTTCAGCAGGTCCACCGGCAGTTTCGAGAGCAGGCCGAGCGAGGAATAGCCGGTGCCGAAGTCGTCGATGGCGACTCGCATGCCCGCGGATCGCAGGTCATGCAATTTGCGGCTCGCGCCCTCCACATCGTGCAACAGGCCCGTTTCGGTGATCTCCAGGTCGAGGCCGCCCCCGGCCTCGCAACCGGCAGCCGCGGCCAGGCAATGTTGCACGAACGTGCGGCGCCGAATCTGCTGCGCAGCGACGTTCACCGCTACACGCAGCGGCCCGAATCCGGCCTGGTTCCAGCGTTGGCAATCGCGGGCCGCCGTTTTCAACACCCAGTCTCCGACCGCCACGATCAGCCCGGATGATTCGAGAACCGGCAGGAATCGACCCGGCAGAGTCAACCCGCCCTCTGGGTCGTTCCAGCGCAGCAGCGCTTCGGCGCTGTCGATACGACCGGTCACGAGGTCGACGAGCGGCTGGTAATGCAGGACGAATTGACCCTCATCCAGCGCGCTTCGCAGCCGATGCTCGAGAGCGAGGCGCTCGGCCAGCTCGCTGTGCACGTGCATCTGATAATGCAGGTACGGCTCGCCCGCCTCCTTCGCCTGCTTCAGCGCGGCCTCGGCTCGCTGCGCCAGAGTACTGGCGTTGTCCCCATCGAGCGGATGGCGCGCAATGCCGGAACGGAAAGAGGTTCGGATCGAATGGCCCTCGATATGGAAGGCCTCGCGAAAAACGGTGTTCTCCAGAAGTGTGCTGACATTCTCCCTGGAGGATTCGGGCTGGGCGAGCACGAGGACGAACGTGCCCCCGCCGAGGTAGCCGAGCCGGCCTTCGTCGTTGATCTGTTGTTTCAGTCTCTCGGCAACCCGCTGCAGCAGCAGATCACCGATGTGGCGGCCGAAGGTATCGTTGACATTGCTCAGGTGCATGACATCGAAGGCAACGACGATGGGCTCGCCGGCCCCGGCAACGAGCTTGCGCAGCAGCCTGTCCAGATGCTCACAGAAGACTGCCCGCTTCGGCAGCCCGGTGAGGCTGTCGAAATAGGCGAGATACCGGGCCGCACTCTCCTTCTGGCGGTACTGCAGCGCGAAGGACAGATTCGCAATCATGTCCTGCAGGAGCAGCAGCTCCTCCTCACGAAGCTGATCCGACTCCCGCGAAGCCAGCGACAGCACTCCGATGCGCGCTCCTTCCACGCTGAAAGGCAATGCCACGAGCGACTTGAAGCCGAGCGCCAGCAGGCTGGCGCGGTGAGCCACGGGCGGCTCGGAGCGGGTGAGATCCGTGCAGACGGTAATCTCGCCCGTGCGCAAAGCACGCCCCATCAAGCTCGTATCGGCCTCCGATCCGTCGCCGATCGGAAATCGCTCGGATTCCAGGGATGGAGAATCGAGGCCGAGCCGATACCAGGGCACCACGTGGCGGCCGTCCGCCTCCACGAGAGAGACGACGACGAGCTCGTAGCCCCCGACCTGCAAGGCGACCCGGCAGACCTCGCGCAGCAGGGCCTCTCGTTCGCCGATGCGCACGACCGCCGCGTTGATGCCGCTTTGCATCTGTAGCATCCGGGTGAGGCGCAGGATCATCTCCTGCTGATGCTTTCGCTCGCTGATGTCGCGTTGAGTTCCGCGATACCCGCAGACCTGTCCGCTCTCGCCGATGAGCGCAGTGAGGTTGCATTCCAGCCAGCGATGTTGCCCGCTTGCATGCCTCCAGCGCGTGACGATCCCGGAAGCGATCTTCTGCGCAGCGCTCAGCCGCGCCAGCGTGCCGCCGAAGACCGCACGATCGTCTTCGTGAATGAGCCGCTCGAAGCGCGCGCCCAACACGTCCTGGACCGATATCCCCAGCGCGCCGCGCACCGACTCGCTGCTGAAGACGAATTCGCCGCCGGCATCCATCTCCCAGATCCAGTCCTGCGAGGTGTCGACGATGTCACGCAGGCGCTGCTCGCTCTGGCGGATCCGGCTCTCCGCCAGCCTGCGCCCGGCGCGCTCGCTCACTTCCTTCAGCGCGCGGCGCACGGCAGGAACGAGCCGCCCGGGATTGCTCTTCAGAACGTAGTCCACCGCTCCGCGGCGCAGCGCCTCGATGGCGCGCTCTTCGCCGATCGTGCCGGACAGGAAGATGAAGGGCACTTCGGGTACGGACTCCACGGCAATCTGCAGCGCGGTCATCCCGTCGAAGCCCGGCAGGCCGAAGTCGGACAGGATCAGGTGCGGGCGGAAGCGGCTCAGGGCAGCGCGGAAGCTCGCCTCGGAATCGGCCCTGCTGTAGACACAGCGGATACCGCCGCGGGCGAGTTGTTGAATCGCGAGGTCGGCTTCGACGCGAACATCCTCGAGCACCAGCACGCGTAAACCGTGCGACTCCAAGTTGCGCGACGCTCCTTTCTGCAGCCGGCGCGGCCCGGCATGGGCCGGATCCGGCCTCTCGCAGAATTACTGTCGCAGATCGCGCGAATATCTCAGACGGAGCGCCGGTCGCGCTCAGTCCTCGCTGATGTTGCGGAAGTCCACCCCCAGGGAACGCAGCTTCCGATACAGGTGGGTGCGCTCCATACCGACTCGCTTGGCGAGCTGTCCGACCTTCCCATTGCACAGCAGAAGCTGCTGCTGCAGGTAGGCGCGCTCGAACTGCTCGCGTGCCTCGCGCAACGGCAGAGCGAGCAGATCCTGCTTGACGAGCGGCTCGCCCGCAGGGGCCTGTACGGCCAGCTCCCGCTCGATTTCCTCGAGACGGATCTCCTCGGCGCCGCCCTGGATCAGCAGCCGCTGCACCAGATTCTTCAGCTCCCGCACATTGTCGGGCCAGGGATAGTTGCGCAGCCGATTCTGCGCGGCCACGCTGAAGCGGCGGAACTGCAAGCCCTCGGTGTCCACGAGACGATCGACATAGTGGCGCAGCAACTCGGGAACGTCTTCCGCGTAATCCCGCAACGGCGGCACTCTGACGATCAACGTGTTCAGATGCGCCAGCAGGTCCCGGCGCAAACCTTCCGCGCCGGCTCGATGCTCGACCCCCGGCTGCGCCGAGGAGAGAACCCGGGCAGTGAGCTGCACCGGCCCGGTTCCACCGAGGCGGGTGAACTGTCCCGACTCGAGCACACCCACCAGTAAACGCTGAGCAGCCGGCGGCAGGTCCTCGATCTCGTGAATGAACAGCGTGCCATCGGCGGCTTCCTCGAGAAGGCCGATCTGCTTACCCGATGTCTCCCCCTCGCGCCCGAAGAGCCGGGCCTCGGCATCCGCCTCGCGCAGACTGCTGGCGATCAGCGTCACGAACGGGCGGCTCCCCCGGGGTCCGCGCTCGTGCAGGTAACGTGCGAACGCCTCGCGTCCCGATCCGGGCTCGCCGATCAACAGCACTGTAGAGGGATTGAGCGCAATCTGCTGCAGCTCACCCCGCAACTGCTGCATCTGCTTGCTCTTGCCGACCGGCACCATCAGCGCCGGAACGATGAACTTGCCCGATTGCCGGCGGCGCTTGCCCGCGTCCAGCGCCCGCTCGACGGTGCGCAGCAGCTTTGCCAGAGAGAGTGGTTTCTCGACGAAATCGAAGGCACCGAGGCGAGTGGCCTCGACGGCCGTTTCTACAGTGCCGTGGCCTGACATCATGACGACCGGGCAGCCGTCGGTCGCCGATACCGACCACTCACGCAGCAGACTGATGCCATCCACGTCCGGCATCCAGATGTCGAGCAGCACCAGAT
>Ga0070741_10006457_pt1 | contig 25136 bp, 28 predicted proteins | sample Coa_R1_4_FD_66440 | JGI IMG/M metagenome (GOLD analysis project Ga0070741, IMG submission 66440) | Surface soil microbial communities from Centralia Pennsylvania, which are recovering from an underground coalmine fire - Coalmine... | ecosystem: Environmental > Terrestrial > Soil > Unclassified ... | reverse complement strand
GCTACCAACTGGATTTCACTACGCCGGGGATCTCCCCCCGGAGAGCCAGTTGCCGGAAGCAGAGCCGGCACATGCTGAACTTTCTTAAGTAACCGCGCGGTCGCCCGCAGATCCTGCAGCGGTTTCGATGCCGGACCTTGAACTTTGGCTTCCGGCGCAGCTTCGCCATCATAGAGGCACGCGCCACGACTTACCCTCCCGTCTTTTCACTTGGCTGCCCGGCGACCTGGCGGCGCTGAGCTTCGGAGCGAAACGGCATCCCCAGCCGCCGCAAAAGCGCCAGTGCTTCGGCATCCGTCCTCGCGTCCGTCACGATGGAGATGTTCAGACCCTTGATCTTCTCCACCTTGGAATAGTCAATTTCCGGAAACACGAGCTGGTCGCGCAGTCCGAGCGTATAATTGCCGCGGCCATCGAAAGCCCGCGTCGACAGCCCGCGAAAATCCCGCACTCGAGGCAGCGCAACGTTGACCAGACGATCAAAGAACTCGTACATGCGGCTCCCTCGCATGGTGACCATTGCCCCGATGGGCATGTTCTTCCGCAGCTTGAAATTGGCAATTGACTTTCGTGCCCGCGTGATCACCGGCTTCTGCCCGCAGATCTGGCTGAGCTCCTGGCTTGCTGAGTCCAGCAGCTTGGCGTTTTGAATCGCTTCACCCAGCCCCATGTTAATCACGATTTTGCGCAGCCGCGGCACGGCCATGGGGTTTGCATACTTAAACTCCTTGATCAAGGCCGGCACAACTTCCTTCTGGTACCGCTCTTTCAGTCTCGGAGTCATCTCCCCTTCAAATCCTCCCGGCCTCTACTTGTCGAGGACCTTCCCGCACTTTGCACACAAGCGCACGCCTTTCCCCTCTGCCTTCTGGCGGTGCTGGATCCGCGTTGGCCCGCAGTCGCTGCACACAAGCGCCACGTTCGAGACGTGAATGGGCCCCTCTTTTTCGAGGATGCCGCCTCGGATCTGGCGCGAGGGATTGGGACGCGTGTGCCGCTTGATCATGTTGACGTGCTCGACAAAAAGCCGCCGCTTCTGGGGCTGGACCTCCAGCACCCGTCCCACTTTCCCCTTGTCCCGGCCCGCAATGACTTGCACCGTATCGTTCTTTCGAATATCCAGACTAAATCCCATCAGAGAACCTCAGGCGCGAGCGAAACAATCTTAAGAAACTTCTTTTCGCGCAACTCTCTTGCCACCGGCCCGAATACGCGCGTTCCTACCGGCTCACCCGCTTCATTAATCAGGACCGCCGCGTTCTCATCGAAGCGGATATAGCTCCCGTCCCGGCGTCGCTGCTCTTTGCGCATGCGCACGATGACGCACTTCACGACTTTCCCCTTTGGAATCGCGCTGTCCGGCGCAGCTTCTTTGACCGATGCCGTCACCACATCTCCCAGACCCGCCTGCAACCCCACATCGCCTCCTAAAGGAAGGATGCAGGAAAGCTTCCGCGCTCCGGAGTTATCCGCCACTTGCAGAATGGTCCGCATCCCGATCATAGGACACTCTCCGGCAGCGGGGCGACCTGCGCGGCCCTGGCGATGACCTGGACCACCCGCCAGCGCTTTCGAGCGCTGAGCGGACGGGTCTCTTCAATCCGCACCGTGTCACCCGGGTGGCATTCATTCTTTTCGTCGTGCGCCATGAACTTCTTCGAGCGCCTCACGACCCGCTTGTACAACGGATGATTCACCTGGCGCTCCACCGTCACCACCACCGTCTTCTGCATCTTGTTGCTGGTGACAATGCCGACCTTCTGTTGTCGCTTTGTTTCCATATCTCATCCACGCAAACCGTTCTTGATTGCAGGCAACGGTTCAGGCCTTTGCGGAAGCCGAGGATTCAAGCTCTCGCTGGCGCAGAATCGTCTTGACCCGGGCAATGTCCTTCTTGAGCTCCCGAATCTTCGCCAGCGTGTCATTCTGCCCGCCCGCGAATTGGAATTTGAGCCGGAAAAGCTGGTCAGAGAATTCCTTCTCCTTCGTTTTCAACTCGTTGGTATCCAGTTCACGGATTTTTTCCGGTTTCATACCCTTGCACCTGCCGCGGTGAATTACGCCGAGCCCGTGCGCACTACAAACTGGGTCGGGAGAGGTAGTTTGTGACCCGCCAATCGCATGGCCTCACGCGCCTCCGTTTCCTGCACTCCTTCCATTTCAAACAGGATTCGTCCAGGTTTGACGACCGCAACCCAGAACTCGGGGGCTCCCTTTCCTTTTCCCATGCGCGTCTCGGCCGGCTTCTTGGTGACGGGCTTGTCAGGGAAAACGCGAATCCATAACTTCCCGCCGCGTTTGATGAACCGCATGATCGCCACGCGGCTGGCTTCGATCTGCCGGTCGGTAATCCACCCCGCCTTTGTGACCTTCAAGCCAAAATCGCCAAACGCCAAGGAGGAGCCTCGCCAAGCCTTCCCGCGCCGCCGCCCCCGCTGCTGTTTGCGGTATTTCACTTTACTCGGCATCAACATAAACTAAACTCAACCTCTGTACTCACGCGGCCGGAACCACTGCCGGCTCTTCCACCTTTTCAGGGCGGCGCTTCTGCTCCAGGATTTCACCGTTGTAAATCCAGCACTTCACGCCGATCACCCCGTAAGTGGTCATCGCTTCTGCCAGCCCGTAATCGATGTCGGCTCGCAGCGTATGCAGGGGAAGGCGCCCCTGCAGATACCATTCCGAACGGGCGATTTCCGCGCCATTCAAGCGTCCGCCGACCCGAACCTTGATGCCTTTGCATCCAAACCTCAGAGCAGAATCCACGGACTTGCGCATGGCGCGACGGAACGCTACCCTTTTCTCAAGCTGCAGCGCAATCGATTCCGCGACCAACTGCGCGTTCAACTCCGGACGGTGGACTTCCTGAATATTAATGGGCAGCACTTCGCGGCCGGTCCGTTTCTGAACTTCCTGACGCAGGCGGTCAATTTCTGCACCTTTCCGGCCGATGATGATGCCCGGTCGGGCGGTGTGAATCGTAATCTTGAGCTTGTTGCCAGGCCGTTCCACTTCGATCGAAGCCACTCCCGCCGCCTTCAACTGTTCTTTAAGTTGTTTCTTCAGCTTCAAATCCTCGTGCAGAAATTCCGAGTAGTCCTTCTTCGCAAACCAGCGCGACTTCCAAGTTTTGTTGTAGCCCAGCCGAAAACCATATGGGTGAACCTTCTGACCCATGTTCCATCTCCTTCTTGCAATAAGCTCCTAGGCCTTGAGGAGCCTCTCACTTGGCCGCTCGCCAATGCGTTGCAAACCCTTCCTCAAGTCTCAGCTTTCGCCTCTTCGAGGACGACTGTGATGTGGCTCATCCGTCTCTGATAGCGATAAGCACGCCCTTGGGGGGCGGGTCGGATCCGCTTGATCCGGGGCCCGTCGCCCACGAAGGCCTTGGTAACAACCAGCCGGTCCACATCCACGGTGTCCGACTTCTGTTCCGCGTTGGAAATTGCCGAGCGCAGGACTTTTTCAATTTCACGAGTAATGCGTTTCTTGGTGAACTTCAAAATGTTAATGGCTTCGTCCACCCTTTTTCCGCGGATCAGATCAACCACCAGCCGTGCTTTCTGGGGCGACACCCTTATGTATTTTACCGTCGCTCGTGCTTCCATGAGTTTGTCCCTGTTCCGAAGTCAGGCCGCAGGTCAGCCTTGAGCCGCTCCACCTGCGGTCGACGCCGCCGGTCTGGCAGCGGGAGGCGGCGCAGCCGCCGCAGTCTTCTCCGGCGCAACCTTCACGCTGTGACCCTTAAACGTCCGGGTGGGCGAGAATTCCCCCAGCTTGTGCCCGACCATGTTCTCCGTAATGTAAACGGGAATAAACTTCTTCCCGTTGTGCACGGCGATGGTATGTCCCACCATCTCCGGGACTATCGTTGATCGCCGCGACCACGTCTTGATGACCTTCTTTTCGAAGCGCCGGTTCAGCAACTCGACCTTCTTGAGAAGGTGGTCGTCAACAAACGGACCCTTTTTCAAAGAACGTCCCAAGAATTCCTCCTGATAGCTCCCGGCTGCATTGCTGTTCCTTCCGGCATCTGGTTGATAACTTCCGCCGCCTCACTTCTTCTCACGCCGCTTCACAATAAACCGGTCAGTGGATTTGTTGCGCCTCGTCTTGTAACCGCGAGTCGGCTTGCCCCAGGGCGTCGTGGGGTGCCTTCCGCCGGAAGTCTTTCCTTCACCTCCACCCAGAGGATGGTCAACTGGGTTCATGGCCACGCCTCGTACCGTCGGCCGTATTCCCATCCAGCGCTTGCGGCCTGCCTTGCCGATGGAGATGTTCTCGTGGTCGAGGTTGCCGATCTGGCCGATGGTGGCTACACAGTCGATCAAGATTTTGCGGACCTCCCCGGACGGCAACCTCACCTGGGCGTAGTCCCCTTCCTTCGCAAGCAACTGTGCGGAGGCGCCCGCCGTTCTGACCAATTGCCCCCCCTTGCCCGGCCTCAACTCAATGTTGTGGATCATCGTGCCGACGGGGATGTTCTTCAGCGGAAGCGCATTTCCCACAACGATATCCGCCTCGGGACCCGCCACGACCTTGTCGCCCACTTTGAGCCCGAGCGGGTAGAGGATATATCGCTTCTCGCCGTCTGCGTACGTCAGCAGGGAAATGAACGCCGAACGGTTGGGATCGTATTCGATCGTCGATACGCGGGCGGGGATGCCGATCTTGTCCCGCTTGAAGTCGATGATCCGGTAGTGGCGCTTGTGTCCGCCGCCCCGGTGCCAGATGGTCAGTTCACCGTGATTGTTGCGTCCGGAGATCCGCGTCTTGGGTTCGAGCAACGGGCGGTACGGCTCCGAGGTTGTGATTTCCTCAAAGGTCAGCCCACTCTGGAAACGTCGTGTCGGTGTGTAAGGTCTGTAGGTTTTGATTCCCATAACTACCGTCTTCCGCAGCGCATGCCGCTCTCGGTCACGTCCACCTATGCGTTGTCCACGTACTCCGGCACCTTCTCGCCAGCCCGTAACTTCACATAGGCCTTCTTCCAGTCGGGTCGGAAGCCGAACGTCCGCCCGCGGCGTCGCACCTTTCCAGCGAAGGTCGCTGTACGGACAGAATCAACCTTCACTTTGAAGAGTGACTGGACCGCTTCCTTAATCTCCGTCTTGGTGGCCTCGGGGTCCACACGGAAACAGAGCGTCCTCATCCGCTCTTTCACGTCCAGACTTTTCTCCGTGACAATCGGTTTCTGCAGTATCTGATATGGACTCTTGCTCATCGCAGCGACTCCTGCAGCCGCATCAGTGCACTTTCCGAAATCAGCAACTCGTCATGGCTCAGCACCTGATAAGGATGAACCCGATGGTGCCGCGCCAACTCGCACCCCGGAATGTTGCGAGCCGAGAGCTCCAGATTGCGATTCGGACCCTCATTAACCACAAGCACGGTCTTGTCGGCGTGGAGCTTTTTCAGGCTTCCCGCAAAAGCCTTCGTCTTGGCTTCGGCCAGGTTGAACTGGTCAACAACCTTCAGCTTGTTCTCCTGAAACTTCGCAGCGAGCGCGGAACGCAAGGCCCCCCGAAGCATCTTCTCAGGAATCTCATAAGAATAATCCCGGGGCTTGGGCCCGTGGGCAATTGAGCCGTGACGCCAAAGGGTGCTCCGTATGCTACCCGCCCTGGCCCGGCCCGTGCCTTTTTGCCGCCATGGCTTCTTTCCGCCGCCGCTGACTTCCCCGCGGTTCCTGGTGGAGTGCGTCCCCCGCCGCTGACTCGCCAAATAGGCCTTCGTTGCCTCCCAGAGAAGGCTCTGGTTGGGCTTAACGGCAAAAACCTCATCAGCCAGATCAAGCTGTTTGACGGTTTCCCCGTCCAGGTTTTTCACTTCGACTGTTGCCATTCTCGTCTGCCGCTTTCCGGCTTCTCCCTGATGCAGGTTGCTTCCCGGCTCACTTGCGCGGGGCCTTCGCTTTCGAGACCACCACGTATCCACCCCGAGGTCCAGGAACCGCACCTTCAACCAGGAGCGTATGCTCATCCGGCAGAACCTGGACCACTTTCAGGTTTCGAATCGTAACCCGCGCATTGCCCATATGCCCGGCGGCACGCATCCCGGGCAGCACGCGCGAGGGGAATGCCGACGCGCCAATCGAGCCGGGCGCGCGGTGAAACATCGAGCCATGCGCAGCGCCACCGCCGCCAAAGTGGTGCCGCTTGTGAAATCCGGCAAACCCGCGCCCCTTCGAGACTCCGGTCACGTCCACGAAATCATTCACTGCAAACGTGTCAACCAGAACCTTGTCACCGACCTTCACTTCTTCCGTTCCCTTGGAGATCCGGACCTCGCGAAGGAACCGGACCGGGTTCGCGCCGCCCACCTTGAAATGTCCCTCCATGGCCTTGCTCACCCGTTTCGGACCGGGCATTTCGACCAGGCCGATCTGGGCCGCCTCATAGCCATCCTTCTGGACGGTCTTTCGCTGCACGACAACGCAGGGACCCGCCTTCAGAACCGTTACCGGGATCACATCGCCGTTTTCCGCATACACCTGAGTCATGCCAAGTTTCTTGCCAAGGATGGCATTCAGCATAATCCCCACTCACAATTTCTATCGCGCAGTGTTCGTCCGGCTTGCGGCTGCTCCTACTTCGTGTGCTCTTTCCCGAACGCCTTGATCTCGATATCCACGCCGGAGGGGAGATCGAGCTTCGTGAGCGCTTCCACCGTTGCAGGCGTCGGCTCCAGGATATCCAGCAGCCGCTTGTGCGTTCGCACTTCGAACTGTTCGCGAGATTTCTTGTCCGTGTGCGGCGAGCGCAAGACACAGTACTTGTTCTTGACTGTCGGCAAAGGTATAGGTCCCGCAACTTGTGCGCCCGTCCGCTTGGCCGTCGAAACGATCTCCGCGGTGGATTGATCCAGGACCCGGTGGTCGTAAGCTTTCAGCCTGATTCTTATCTTCTGATGAAGCATTCGCCTCCGCCTATGCCAGAATCTCCGTCACCGTGCCGGCGCCGACGGTGTGGCCGCCCTCCCGGATGGCAAACCGCAGCCCCTTCTCCATCGCAATCGGCGTGATCAGCTCGATCTCCAGGTTCACATTGTCCCCCGGCATCACCATCTCCGTCCCCTGCGGCAATTGCGCCACCCCGGTCACGTCCGTCGTCCGAAAATAAAACTGCGGCCGGTACCCGTTGAAAAACGGCGTGTGCCGCCCCCCCTCTTCCTTCGTCAAAATGTACGTCTCCGCCCGAAACTTCGTGTGCGGCGTGATCGACCCCGGCTTCGCCAGCACCATCCCACGCTCCACTTCGTCCTTCTCCGTCCCCCGCAGCAACACCCCAATGTTGTCCCCCGCCTGCCCTTCGTCCAATAGCTTCTTGAACATCTCCACGCCCGTCACCACCCGCTTGAACGACTCCGCCCGCAAACCCACAATCTCCACTTCCTCCCCCACCTTCACCTTGCCCCGCTCCACTCGCCCCGTCACCACCGTCCCCCGTCCCGAAATCGAAAAAATATCCTCAATCGGCATCAGAAACGGCTTGTCAATCTGCCGCTGCGGCAGCGGAAAATAACTGTCGACCGCCTCCATCAGCTCCAAAATCGACTTCTCCCACTTCGGGTCCCCTTCCAGCGCCTTCAGCGCACTCCCCCGAATCACCGGAATCTTGTCCCCCGGAAACTGATACTTGGTCAGCAGCTCCCGAACCTCAACCTCCACCAGATCCAGTAACTCCGCATCCTCCACCGCATCGCACTTGTTCATGTACACCACAATGTACGGCACGTTCACCTGCCGCGCCAAAAGTACGTGCTCCCGCGTCTGCGGCATCGGCCCGTCCGTCGCCGCCACCACCAGAATCGCCCCGTCCATCTGCGCCGCCCCCGTGATCATGTTCTTGATGTAATCCGCATGACCCGGACAGTCTACGTGCGCATAGTGCCGGTTCTTCGTCTCGTACTCCACGTGCGCGATCGCAATCGTGATCCCCCGCGCCTTCTCCTCCGGCGCATTGTCAATCGAATCGAAAGGACGAAACTTCACCTTCGGGTTCTCTTTCGCCAGCACCCGCGTGATCGCCGCCGTCAACGTCGTCTTCCCATGATCAATGTGCCCGATCGTCCCAATGTTCATGTGCGGCTTCGATCGGTCAAATTTTTCCTTCGCCATAGTTGCGTCAGCCTCCGAAACGTTGAACGGGAATCCCGCCTCCTAATTCGCTTTGACGTGATTTTGCATAGTCAAGTAATGAAGGGCGTGCTCATCTAGAACTAACTCAGGGTGCAGTATCGGGTCCCAGTAGCTCTCGCCCCCGTAGGAGAGTTGTAGCTTTACGAACTCCCTGACGATTTGCTGCAGAACGGCCTCCGGGTCGTCGCCAAGCTCTCTTAGCGCGCCTTGATTAAATGCTCCCTTTACCGTTGCCCAGACCATCGGCGGCACCTTTACAGAAACCTTAGATTTTGCCGTGCCTGATTGGATAGTCACATCGAATTGGCGACCGTTTTGAGCTGGATGCATAATGCTGCCGTCCACATCAACGACCTCCCAATTGGTTCGCACAATCGCATCCAATTCGACACCCTGTCTTCTCAATTCCTCTTCGACGCTCTTGACGACCCTTTGCGCCTCAGATAGTTTGGACGCGTCCTTTAAGACGACTTCCGCAAAAAAACCATCCGGGAATTCGAGGTACTGTTCCTTCGCCTCATCAAGATATTGAGCCAAGCCAGCGGCGCTCAGGCGCTCCCTAATAAGGTTCCCTAATTCAAGGCTCGTCATCGCGGCCTCCACCTAGGCTATAAGCTTCTGGGCGGTCACAATCAAAAAATAGCATTGCTTTCGGGCCGCCTTGAGCCTGTCAAAGACCCAATAGCCAGGGGGCGCTTGCCAGTCTGGTTCGTAGTCCGATTTCCGCCGCAATTCGTACAAATTTCTCACGAATTGGCCGAATGATCTGCCCAGCCACCTTTCCATCTCGGCGTGCAACCTGCCGTGCTTTTTGCCGAGTCCCTCGGTGTTGACCTCGGCTACCCTCAGATAGCCGTGACTCGCATGCAAGAGGGCGTAGTATGACCGGGAGAAAGCATTTCGAATTTCATATTCGGAAGGCACGTCACTGATGTTTGTCGTCCTGATTAAACCCTCCGCCAACATCGGGTGCTTCCTGGCCCCCTCTGCACCGGGCAGACTCAATGCTGTGTCCTTAACCAGATTTTCTGGAGCCGATGAGCGGAATTGAACCGCTGACCCCGTCCTTACCAAGGACGTGCTCTACCAACTGAGCTACATCGGCCTCACAAAGAGCCATCAGCTATCAGCGCTCGGCTTTCTGCAAGCGAATTTCAATGGCTGAGTGCTGATAGCTGAAAGCTTTCTGGAGCGGGAGACGGGGATCGAACCCGCGACCAACAGCTTGGAAGGCTGTGACTCTACCACTGAGTTACTCCCGCATCCCGGCTTTGAAACTCGAAAATCGAAACGGGCAGTTCGCGTGACTCCCAGCCACGGAAGCGATCTTCAAGTTTCCACTTAGAATTTCGAACATGGTGGACAGGGGAGGATTCGAACCCCCGTAGCTCGCAAGGAGCGGCAGGTTTACAGCCTGCTGCCATTGACCGCTCGGCCACCTGTCCGCATAACTATTTCCTCCGACGGTATAAAAGGCTGCGCTTTCTCCCAAACTCGATGCCTTACTCCACCGAGGCCTCAGAATTACGGCTGGGAGCGAGCACGTCCAGCGGCCCGCGTCGTTGTGAGTTACTCTGAAGGTTCGTGCCCCCGAAAACTCAGTTGTGCGCCCGCCTCACGATATCGCCCGCGGCAGCTTCGGCCCATCTGGAGCTGGCGAAGGGATTTGAACCCCCGACCCTCTGATTACAAATCAGATGCTCTACCAGCTGAGCTACGCCAGCCGCCACAATCTAAAAAGTATACTTCCTCGGAAAGCAAATTGCAAGCCCCTTACTGTTCTTTCTCCGCCCTTCTCGGCGTCGCAACAGTAAGGTCCGTCGAGCCGCAGGTTGTCCTCACAATATGCAACCTTCATAAGATTGGGACTAACGCGATACCCTATAGTAGTATTGCCCGCGAAGTGCACCGCAGACGAACGACCCAACTTTAACCCAAGGGCAATAATATTCCCTCGCGCCCAATGTCATCGTTCAGGTTCTAGTGATTGGAGGCTGTGATTATTCGAAAGTCGACAAGAGAAGTCCGGTTGCACACTACCCTTGCAGGTACTTGGCCGGATTTACCGGGTTGTCGTGAATTAAAACTTCATAGTGTAAGTGAGGTCCGGTGGCTTTGCCGGTCATTCCCACCATTCCGATCACCTGCCCGCGTTTCACTTCCTGGCCCACGACAACATACATCTTGCTCAAATGCCCGTACATCGTTGTGAATCCATAGCCGTGATCAAGGACGATCTCGTTGCCATAACCGGCGTCCGGTGATGCATGGAGCACAATTCCGTCCGCCGCCGCTTCCACCTTACTGCCCGCTGGCGCCGAGATATCCACGCCCGTGTGGTTTGCGCTCTCCCCACTGAACGGGTCCATCCGTTGCCCGAACCCGCCGGTAATCTGACCCCGCACCGGCCACAGCGAGGGAACGGCCATGTGGGAGCCCGACAACAACCCCAGCGCCAGGCCTTCCCCCTCTCCCACGGTCCCCGTGTTTCGCATCAGCCGAAAGGCATATAGCGAGGCGTGATAACTGGATTCCAGCGTGGAGTTGTTCTGTGTGGCAAGCGCCAGTACGGCCAAAGGGAAACGCGGCCGCCGCGATTCCCCAAATCCGTAGGTTAGAGCGACTTCAGCCGCCAAGGACTGAAGCGAATCGAGTTTGGCGTTGGTCTGATCAACGACTTTTTCCAGTGTCCGATACTGAGTCTTCAGCGCCTCGCGTTCATTGCGCACATTGTTGTAATTTGAAACCTTGAGCAGCATGCGCGCATAGCTGTTGGCCAGCACTGCGACCGTGAGCAAGCCAACTACGCTAAAAGCGAGCACCAAATGGACAATATAGAAGGGCAATTGGATCTTGAGCAGTCTTCCGTGTGCTCCCGGGAAAATCAGAAAAGTATAAAATTTCGATTCCATCAATAATTAGTCCGCCTAAAGAGAAGCTCGGTCCAGAACTTACGTGTGAGCCCGGCGAAAACAGGGCACGTTAGGCAAGCGATTCGGACTCCCAAGAACTAAACGGCCCTCATCCTATTTAGGAGACAACCGTTTGTCAAGGAAAATAAGATTAGTGGTCATAAAGTATCTGATTACACGCTAGTACAAATACATATTAAAAGTCTGGTTGGACTATAAATACTGACATCCCTACCGTAGGGATATCACCCTCAGTACCTATAAATTTCTGTAGCCGACCAACTGGTGTACTACGGGCGAGCCGGAAAGATCCTTTCGAAATATCTCAGGGGGGAGTTTCTGCGCCTCTGTAGTAATATCTCAGGCTCAAGCTTCCGTCGCTCCGTAAGGCTTGAAAGAGCTGCCAATATTATGAGGTTTCGCACAGAGAGAGAGTTTCTGCGGTGGCTGATGCGTCGAATACCGTCGGGAAGAGGGCTTCATGGACGCGTCGTCCTGGGGATCGGCGACGACGCGGCACTGCTGCAGGTGGCTCCAAGACATGAACTTATCCTGACCGCCGACATGTCGATTGAAGGCATCCACTTTATGCATAGGATCCATCCCGCCGGCGCAATTGGACACCGCGCGCTTGCCCGTTCTCTAAGCGATATTGCGGCCATGGGTGGCGTCCCGCGGTACGCCTTGGTTTCGCTAGCATTGTCGCGACGGTCGGATCGCGCCTGGATCAGAGGCGTCTACAAGGGCATGTTGGCACTGGCCGAGCGGTTTGATGTGACAATTATTGGTGGTGACACTGCCGTGGTCCGCGGGCCAACCTTCCTCGACATCCTCGTCGCCGGCGAGGTGCCTCGAGGCAGGGCAATTCTTCGATCCGGAGCGCGACCGGGTGATCTCATCTACGTCAGCGGCACCTTGGGCCTATCGGCTCTCGGCCTCCGCAGGTTGCGGCTTCACCTCCCGAAGCACGCGGGGGAAACTCGCCGGGCAATCCGTGCCCATCTCTATCCCGAACCGCAGTGCGCCCTCGGACGCTACCTTGCCAGTCAACGCCTGGCCTCGGCGCTCATGGACATCAGCGATGGTCTTTCCATCGATCTGCTGCGTCTCACCGAGGCAAGCAGCGTGGGAGCTGCCCTGTGGGCAGAAAGTATCCCCAGGCCTGATCTGAGCGATCCTGGGGAATCCCTTGATCTAGCCCTTCATGGCGGCGAGGATTACCAACTTCTCTTTACTGTGCCCCCGGGCAAAGTCCGAAAGATTCCCCGCGTTTTCCACGGGTTGCCTCTACGGTGCATCGGAGAGATACATAAGGGCACGGGCGTGAGCCTGATTGACCGACATTCCCCCTCCCGTGAGCTCAAACCTGGCGGGTGGGACCACTTTCGGAGGGGCTGAGGACGAGGATCTCTCGGCCTTAGGGCGTATTTCCGGCGATCGGGATTTGGGCTTCAGCGGACGGGAGAGAGCGGATCGCTCCCCGCTCCTGCCGCATTTCCCTTCGCTGGACTTGCCGCCCCAGGAGCGAGCGGCCCAACAGGGGGGTGCGGATGCGCCGCGCTCGGTTCGGGCCTGACCGCCACGGAAGGCAATGAGGCCGAGTTCGCGCCTGAAGTTCCTTGAGGGGACGCTTTTGATATGGAAACGGGATTTACTGCGGGCTGCCCGGAGGCTGGTAGAGGTGATCCACTCTCAACCCGGCCGCTTGGTCCGGTCCCCTGAGCGAATAGCCGGTCGGCCCCGGCGCTAGCCAGGATCTCTTTGACCTGCTCCGGATTGGTGAGAAGAGGTGAGTAGGGGAAGTCCTCCCTTGGCTTGTCCTTGAGTGCCCCTTCCATGAACTGCTGCCAGATGGGCAAGGCGACGTGCGCGCCTTCCTCTTTCGGTCCGAGAGTCCGGTGGTCATCAAATCCGACATACACTCCACATGTGAGCGAGGGAGAGAACCCCAGGAACCAGGCATCCGTGAAATCATTGGTTGTCCCAGTCTTGCCGGCGACCGGGTACTTTTGGGCAAAGGCCTTGGCCCGGATGGCGGTGCCCGAATTGAACGGTTCGCGCAGCATGGAGACCATCAGCCGGGCGACGCCCGCAGGAAGAACATCGGTCACTTCAGCCGGGAAGTCATCGATGACGCGACCGTCATAGTTGGTCACGCGAGAGATCGTGCGCGGCGTAATGTGGACGCCGTCGTTGGGGAACGTTGTGAAGGCCGAAGTGTGTTCGAGCAGGGTAAGATCCGAAGCCCCCAACGCAAGAGGAAGATTGGGTGCAAGCCGTGAGGTGATACCGAATTTCCGGCAAAGCTTGATAACCTTATCCACTCCGACTCGGGCCAGAAGCTTCACGGCGGGAATGTTTCTGGATTCCGCAATTGCGTGCAAGAGAGTGATGGTCCCCTCATATTTCATGTCATAGTTATGCGGCGACCACATGCCCTGTCCCGAAGGAAAGCTGACCGGGGCATCCACGATGGTACTGAATGGACTTTCTCCATCCATCAAGGCTTGGGCATAAACATAGACTTTAAATGACGACCCGACTTGGCGCTCCGCCTGGCGGGCGCGATTGTACTTGCTCCTGTCCCAGTCGTAGCCTCCCACCATGGCCTTGATGGCCCCGGTGGAATTCTCGATGGCGACCAGCGCCCCGTCCACATCGGGCTCCTGGTCGAGGCTCAGGTGGAGGGTCTGGCCCTTTACTTCCTTGACCAGAAACAGGTCCAGATCTCCCAGGGAGAACACGTCCTGCGGCTGGCTCTTTTTGGTCCAGGCAAAGTCAGGCGGTGTAACCCGTGCCGTGAACTGGCCGACGCGGATCAGAGCGTGGTCGGGCTTGACCTCCACGACAAGGCCGTGGACAAGGTCACCCTCCTTAACTGGCTTCTTCCAGTCGTCGTCGGCATAAGTTTCAAGGGAAGCCGGAATGCCGCTCGCCAGCATCACGGGATTCCTCAGGATATTCCTCTCGGGACCACGCCAGCCGCGACGCTTGTCATCATCTCGCAGGCCTTGCCGCAACGCCGCTTCGGCGATCTTCTGAAGGTGAATGTTGAGGGTCGTGTAGACGCGCAACCCCTGCTCGTGGACCACTTCTGGTCCGTATCGCTTCTCGAGGAACTGGCGGACATCCTCCACGAAATACGGGGCGATCGTGTTGCTCCACCGCTGGATATTCAGGCCCAGCGGCGCCGCCCGGGCCGCGCGGTACTGGTCTTCCGTAATCTTTCCGTTCTCACGCATGGCAGCCAGCACTTGATTGCGGCGCTCGCGCGCGCGCTCCGGATGCAGCAGCGGCGAGTAGCCCGTCGGGGTCTTGGGCAGGCCGGCGAGCAGAGCGGCCTCGGGCAAAGTCAGTTGGCTAAGGTGCTTGCCGAAATAAAACTGCGCCGCGGCCTCAAAACCATAATTGCCGTGTCCCAGGTCCACCAAGTTCGAGTACATGGTAAAAATCTGGGCCTTGGTGAAATGCCTTTCAATCTGGATGGCCAGCAAGGCTTCCTGGATCTTCCGGCGAAAACTCTTCTCCGGCGTCAAAAAAAGCTTGCGGCTCAACTGCTGCGTCAGCGTGCTGGCCCCTTGCGCGATGCGCCGCTCGAGAATATCGGTTATCGCAGCACGAATGATGCGCAAGACATCCACGCCCCAATGGCGCTCGAAATGGCGGTCTTCAATGGAGATGACCGCGTCTCTCAGCACCTGCGGAATCTGGTTATACGTCACGATCACGCGCCGTTCGAGCGCGAAGCTCCCGATCAACGTGCCGTCGTCGGCGTAAAGCTCTGTCATGACATCGGGACGATAATCCTCGAGCTCGTGAACCTGGGGCAAGTCGAAGGAGTAAACGAAGATGATTCCTCCCAGCGCTCCCAAAGCGGCGGATAGCAACAGCAGGGTCAAGAAGACGAATTGACCAAAGATCTTCCGGCTTCGCAGCCGCGGAGGCAAAGGACCGGGCCGTAAGGGGGGATCTCCTCCGGAGTCCGAGAGTCCCAGTCTCTGAACATCGCTCATGCAGGAACTTCCTCCCTGTTATTCTAGCAGTTTGCGGAGGAACGTGCAGAGGTGACTTCGCATGCCGGGTGAAGGAATTCGGCCGAGTGCCCGGGTCAAAAAAAGTGGGCGAGGATGCTGTACCTGGTCTAAAATATTCGCAAAATGACCAGTAAACCTCGGTTATTTGGGACAGACGGCATTCGGGGTGTGGCCGGGCGATATCCGCTCGACCGCGAGACAGTAGGGCGCATTGGCCACGCCCTGGGAATCTTTCTCAACAACACGGCCCCTTCCCGGCCGGCGCAGGTCGTGCTGGGTGAAGACACTCGAGAATCCAGCCCTTGGATATCACGGGCTCTCGCCGGTGGGTTGCGCGCCAGTGGAGCCGAGGTTGATTACGCGGGCGTGATCACGACGCCGGGGGTCGCGTACCTTGCGCGACAGCACGGATTCGCTGCAGGCGTGATGGTTTCGGCCTCCCATAATCCATATCGTGACAACGGAATCAAGGTCATCTCACACGAAGGAATGAAGCTTGCGGAAGCCCTGGAAGTTGAAATCGAGGCGATCCTGTCGGGAGTCAGCCCCCTGGATCACAAGTTGCTGGATACCGAGCTCAAACCCGACCCCCAGATGCTCAGGGATTTTGTGGAATTTCTGGTACGGCTGGTGACGGCCGGTGATGATCTCACAAAATACCGGGTGGTGGTCGATTGCTCGCATGGCGCGGCTTCGCGGGTGATTCCCGAAGTGATGAGGCGGCTGGAAATCGAGACGCGGGTGATCAACGCCCAGCCGAATGGCCGTAACATCAACCTGCGCTGCGGTTCCTTGCATCCCGAGGCCATGGCCGCGGAGACGAAGTCCTGGGGCGCTGACCTTGGGGTCGCCTTCGACGGGGATGCCGACCGGGCGATCTTTGCGACCCATGGGGGACGTCTGACGGACGGCGACCACATCCTCTACGCCGCGGCGACCCATTTCGACCGTCGCGGTGCGCTTAAGGGTCGGGCCGTGGTGGGAACCCTGATGACCAATCTCGGGCTGGAGGTGGCCCTGGCGCATCATGGCATCGCACTGAAACGAACCGCCGTGGGCGATAAGTTTGTGCTCGAAGAGATGCTGCGCTCCGGCATCAACCTGGGGGGCGAGCCTTCCGGACACATCATCTTCTCCGACATTGCGCCGGCGGGAGATGGCATCATCACCCTGCTTCAAGTCCTGCAATTGATGGCCGAAACCGGAGAGTCGCTGGAAAGTCTCGTTCGTCCTTTGAAGCAATTTCCGCAGATCATTTTGAACGTCCCCGTCACCGAGAAACTGCCTCTCGACTCGATTCCCAGCGTAGCCCACGCCATCTCGATGAGCCGGGAGGAATTTGGCGATCAAGGTCGGGTGGTGGTCCGTTACTCCGGCACCGAACCCCTCGCGCGGGTCATGGTTGAAGCGGAGGACTCGGGCGCCGTTCGCCGTCACGCGGAGCGGATCGCGACTGCCATCGCCTCCGCGCTGGGCCCGAAATGAGGTTAAGCGGATCTCCCTCCATTTGCGCAGCAACTCCCAGTGAACGATCGCCATCTTAGAGAGATACGCTCACCGGCACGAACGGAGGCGAAAATGTTATGCAGAAGAGCCAACCTTCTGATCGTCACTCTCGCAGTTTCGATCGCTAGCAGCGTAGCTTATGCTCAAGAGGCATCACCGGCGGCGAAGGCCAGCCAAGCCAATTCAAGACTGGTTGTACCCGCCGATACCACGATTCCCTTGGTGCTCAAGAACACGTTGAATTCGCGGACGGCCCACGTCGGGCAAGCCGTGTACTGTGAAACGATCTTCCCCATTACGGTGGGAAATCGGATTGTCATACCGACCGGAACGGCGGTAAAGGGGTCGGTCACGCAGGTCGTCAGGCCCGGGCGTGTGAAGGGGCGGGCTCAGATTGGGGTTCGGTTCGAAACCATCGTCCTGACGAACGGGACCACCCGCCCGCTGCGCGCAACGCTCTCCGGTTTTGGAGGAACCGGCGAGGAGAAGTTCAACAGCAAGGAATCCAAGGTCGAGGGGGCTTCGTCGAAGGGCGAAGACGCGGGCCGGATCGCAACGACAGCAACTCAAGGAACCGTGATCGGTGGCCTAACCTCCCGCAGCGGGAAGGGTGCCGGAATTGGAGCTCTGAGCGGTGGGGTCGGAGGCCTGATCTGGGTGCTGGCTTCGCGCGGCAAGGAAGTTGTATTGCCCTCCGGCACGAACTTCGAAATCCAGTTGAGCGCCCCGCTCAGCTTTGAACCGGATGAGCTTGACAAGCCGATTCACTATCCCGAAGGCCCGGCTATCCCCCGCCGGGAGCCCGGTCCGGGGAAATAGCCTCTCTGTTTCCTTCGGGCCTTCATTTCACCGTGAGCTGAACGCTCGTGGTGTGGACTAGGGAGCTGACCTGCCCCGCAAACTGGTAGGTGTAATTGCCGGGCTGCGTGCCTTTCAGGTCCGTGGCCCTGGTAATGCTGGAGAAGTAATAGTAGTTGTCACAACCGGTCCACACAGCAACCAGAATCAGGACTGTGGCGAGAGCCAAGAGGGTACGTCTTCGCCGATTCAGAACGACTACGCCAAGAGTTGTACCGAGTAAAAGGAGGCCGGCGGCTGTAAGCCAGGAGAGTGGAAATCGGAACCATGGCGCATTCGGGAATCCTGGCGGAGGAACAGAGGATCGCTTCGTGGTTGTTACTTGCACGCTCGCCGTGATTGGGCTTGTCCCGTTCGGGGTCACAGATGTTGGTGAGATCGTGCAGGTGGTTTCCTGGGGCAGGCTGGGGCTTTGCGTGGTGATGACGTCCCCGCAGGTAAGGGCAATCGCTTCTTTGAAACCGTTTACCGGCGTTACGGTGACGGTGTAGGTCGTACTTTGACCCGCCTCAATCGTAACGATCGGCGGGGAGGCGGTGAGGGTGAAATCGCTCAGCAGAATGTCCAATGTGAGGGTCGTGTTCTGGGTACCGCTCGTTCCTGTGATGGCAAGGCTCAGGGATGACCCTGATACGCCGGAGAGGCCGCTGACGGTCAATGTGCTGGTCTCTCCCGGTTTGATGGAGGCGGGGTTGAACGCGCACGCGGCAGGCGAAATCGTGCCGGGACAGGTCAAAGTAACGGAATCTGTGAACGAGCTTGGCGCCGCGACTGACAGCTTGAAGGTGGTTGAGTCCGTCGACTTGCTCACGGTTGCCGACGCCGGGTCGGACTTGAGCGAGAAGACCGCCAAGCCGTTGCCGTTGAGGTTGACACTGTGAGTCTTGAGGTCGGTATTATCCGTAATCGAAAACGAGCTGTTGCGGCTCCCGCTTGCTGTGGGCTTGAAGGTAACGCTCACGGTGCAGCCGGTCCCGGGCGCAAAACTCTTGCCTTCACAGTCGTTGGTCTGAGCGAAGTCCCCGGCGGCCGTGACCTTGGAAATCGTGAGTGGGGCGCTGCCAGTGTTGGTCACGGCCACCGGTTGCGCCTTGCTTTCCACACCCACTGTCTCATCCGCAAAAGTCAGCGAATTCGGCGTGAAAGTGACGGCGGGGGCAGGCACCACTCCTTTCCCCGCGAGCGTTATGGTTTGCGGGCTGGCAGCAGCATTGTCCGTAATGACCAGGGTGCCGCTCAGATCCCCAGTCGTAGCAGGCGAGAACGTAACGCTGATAACACAGGTGGTTCCGCCCCCGGCAAGGGAGGGACCGCAGGTGTTCGTCTCGGCGAAATCCCCCGTGGTTGCAATGCTCGAAATGTTCAACGTGCCGGTTCCGGTGTTCATCAAGGTCACGGTGAGGGCCGCACTCTTGGTGCCCGTAGCCTGGTCAGCAAAAGTCAGCGTTTGCGGGAAAAGCGACGCCTGCGGCACGTTTGAAGAGTCGATCCTGGCAATGAATGCATCTCCAAACGCGTCCAACGCCTTCCCCGCCGCTTGAACCACGCCCATCGTAACTGGGAAAGTGGGGGAAGAAGTCTCTCCCGTGACCACGACATTTCCGGAAGAATCAAGCGCGATCGCGCGACTTTCGTCCCCCGCGTTTCCGCCCAGGTAGGTCGAGTAGACAAGGGCCGCGCCCGCAGGATCGAGTTCCGTCACGAAACCGTCCGGGCAGGTACTGGAGCCGCACGTCCCTCCCCCAAAGGCCGATTGAATCGCATTCAGAATGGGAAAGTCATCCGACCCCGTATAACCCGCCACGTAAGCATGGCCGGCGGAATCGATTGCCACGCTGTTCCCCCGGTCGATCCCGACGCCACCCAGATACGTGGAGTACGCGAGACTTGCGCCATCAGAACTGATCTTGGCGACGAACGCGTCTCCCAGGCAATTGCCCGTCGTGTCGACCTTGCATGCAGTCTGGAACGCGCCCGGAGTGACGGGGAAATCGGTCGATGTCGTATCTCCGGTCATGTAGGCGTTTCCCGTCGAGTCCACGGCGATGGCTGTGCCCCTGTCAAAGCCGCTGCCTCCGAGATAGGTGGAGAAGACCAGTCCCGAGCCCGCGGCGTCGACCTTCGCGACAAACGCATCGGACTCTCCCCCTGGCGTGGTTTGGGGCGCGCCGTTGGTGGTGGGGAAATTCACCGACAGCGTTGTTCCCGTCAAGTAGGCGTTGCCGGAGGAGTCCAAGGCTACGGCGTGCCCCGAGTCAGCGTCGCTGCCGCCAAGATAGGTTGAAAAAACCAGTGCCGAGCCATCCGGCTTGAGCTTGGAAAGGAAGGCGTCCGACGGGCCGAGTCCGGCAATCGCCCCCTGAAGAGGATTCGCGGTCGGGAATTTGGCAGATTGCGTCATGCCTGTGACATAGGCGCTGCCTGCCGAATCCACAGCGATGCCATAACCGTAGTCGGCTTCGCCTCCGCCGAGGTAAGTCGCGTAAAGCAAACCTGAACCATCCGCTTTGATGGCGGCCACGAACGCATCCGCAATCCCTCCTCCATAAGTCTTCTGGAAGGCGCCGCTCGTGACAGGGAAATTGGTGGAAGCTGTGTCGCCGGTTATGTAGATGTTGCGTGAACCATCAAGGGCAATCCCGGCGCCGTGATCGTCCGCGTTGCCCCCCAGGTAAGCGGAGTAGAGGAGGGTTGTGCCCGTCGAATTCAGCTTGGCCACGAATGCATCCTCACCGCCGCCCGGCGTTGACTTGGACCCGCCAGGCAAAGGGAAATCGCTGGATCCAGTGGACCCCACAACATAGATGTTTCCGTCCGCGTCTACAGCGATGCCATTACCGGCATCATCGAGGCTGCCCCCGAGGTAAGTGGCGTAGCTCAAGACCGGGTCGATAACCAGAGGCTTCGACTTATCGTAGTTGGGAATCTCAAAGCTGACCCGATGATCTGCCGTGACGACGTAAGAAGCATGGAGTGATTGACGCTCCGGCACCGGTGCCCTCACCGGCGTCTCTGACACTGAGAGCCTGCCCTGAGCGGAGCGAAGGGACAATGCCGCTCCAGGGGTTTGATAGACGACAGGCTTGTGGAAACGGACAACACCACCCTCGGTTGAGATTACGAGGTCGCCATTTGCGTCGATGATCAATTTTGGACTCTGGAAGGCGGACTTTCGATTATCGATTTTCGAATTCCCGGTTTCAAACTCCAGCGCAATGGCCCGGGGATCGGCGCCGGGGGCAACTTCGAAGTCATACTCAAGCTGCTGCTGATTGCCGTAATAGACAAGATCGATACCTGGATAAATACGCTCGTATTTCACCTGCGCATAATTCGCCACCTTCGCGTGCCAGTTTCGGGGATTGTTGCCGATGAAGTAGCTCGACGTTCCCGTGAGCTTGTGGAGTCCTGTGACCTTTGCCTCCTCGTTTGCTCCCACAAGTTTCATGCGCAAGATAGAAGGGGCCAGACTCTCGGGGCCAGGGAGTTGCGAAGGCAGAGCCACGTGACGAGCAAGGAGTGCCAAGTCACCATTTTGGACAGTTGTTCTTCGTCCGTTTTCCGCAGGCAAATGAGACTGAGGACTTCGCAAAGCCAGCACGGCTTCGTTCGAAGTGAGAAAAATCGAGTAGCCCCTGCCGCGGGAAAGGAACTTCACACAGTCGTCGGTCTGTCCCTCGTTCAATTCGAAACGCAGGGGGAGTTCGCTGAGGCTTCCGCGAAGGGCTGGCAGGGCGGCGGGCCTTACGAGGGGAACTGCTTGGAACTTTCCCTCTGCGGGCCCCAATTGAAAGAGCGGGTTGCGAGACGCGTCCGACCGATTCTTTGCGCCCTTGCCGAAGGCATTATAACCTGCCGGGCCTTGCAGGCAGCTCCCCCAATGTGCAAGCGCCATCAAGCCCAGGGCGATGCCCACGCCCAGCGACCCGGCCAATTTAACGCGCCACGTATGGCTCCCTGACAGACAGAACCTCACAATTCCCTCCCAGCCCAGCTTACCGGTCCAAGACGCATTTTACCCTCCTGTGGAGTCACCGAACCATCGTCATTGGAATGGCGATCTCAGACGAAACAGGCAGGTCGTCTTTGATTTCTACCCTTTTTGCTCCAAGGGGTGCCGGCGGGGAGCCTCACTGCCGCTGGCGCCGCCTGGGGAGCGGCCAATCCTCAAGCCCCTGCAAACCGTTACTGGAGAAATGCCACCGATTGGAGCCCCGATATCTCGAATCTCTTTCGGCAGCGGGGGTTCTTGCACTGGACGAAGTCATCAGTCCGCAACATGTACGACCGCGCCTTCGCAAATCGTGCGCGATCTCGTTCGTCAGCGCCACCTCGCAAGGCTTGCTTCTTCGTCCGCACAAGCCAACGGATTTCATACGAGTCGGTTTGATGGCAATACAAACAGGAAAGGTTGGCAGTCTTCAGCACCTGCTCTTCATTGAAAAAGTCACGCTCGTCCATAAACACCGTATTCTAGCGCGAAAGCCGCAACAACTCCACCGCCCGTGCTGGATTTCTTTCCCACTGTGAACTCTCCCGAAATCAGCGTGGGTCACTTGCGGTATAATCTGAAACCAGGGAAGCTGTTCGTGCGCTTAACCCTCCGGATGCGTGGAAGGAGGACCCCTATGGCCCGCGTCTTCACCGAACAGCAGCTTGCTGATTATCTGTTGGATCGCATCATTGTGAACTGTCCCAAATGCCCAGACGTGCCGTGCCTGCGGCTCGCCTGCCAACTGGTGGCCGCGGAGCTCCTGGAAGACGCCGAAATCGTGCACAAAGCAGAGCCCGTCTCAGATGGCGGCGCATAACCGCCAGACCCTTGCCAAACCAGGTTTCTCCACGGTGGGATGCAATCCGGCGTCTGCCCCGGTCTGTCCGCCAGCGAACCCTGAATCGGCACAGAGATGGAAATCTAGGGCCGCGATTCGCGCCGCAAAAGTCGAGGGCCGAGCCAGGCCAGCGCCACGGAATCAATCAGGAAATGCGCGGCCATCGAAGGGTAGAGTGAGCCCGTTCTCAGGACGGACAGCCCCAGCAGCGCGCCCAGGATCGCCGAGCGCAGGATTCCGCCCGCTCCCTGATAGACATGCCCCAACCCGAAGCACAGGGAACTGAGGACCCACGCCCACAGCGACGAGCCGAGCCAGCCGGTGAGCTGGGTCAAAAGGTAGCCGCGATAAAGGAATTCCTCACAAAGCCCCGCCATCGGAGCCACCAGCAGAACCGCCCAGAGCGTCTCCGCCCGGGTCTCAGGGATCAGCAGCTCGACAAGTTCTGACTCGGGGGGCCACCAGCCGTGACGTTCGAGCACCAGGAATATCGCAAGGCCAGCGATCGAAGTGGCCGCAAGAAGGAGTGTCCAGCGGCCCAGAGAGGCGAGGTGAACAGTCCGGAATCCCACGGCGCGGAAGGTGAGGGGTGACAGACGCATCACGGCAATGCCAATCAGCGTCAGCAGCCCTTGAGACAGGATCGCGGAAAGGTAGAGCGAGATTCGCGGCAGCCGGCGGAGGTCAGGGCGCCGAGCCGTCGCGAGTGAAAGCAGGGGCACCCCGACAAACAGAATGACGACGAAGACTCCTCCTACCAGGTTTGAAAGCATCGTGGTCTACCCAGGGAGTGATTCATGGTGAGGCAGGACGTCGCGGGCCCCACAAAAATCTTGCGAGTCAGCGCAAAAGGTAGGCTCCCAGCACGGCACGGCAGCGGTCCCGGTAGTACTCCACCGGTAATGGTTCGGGGCTGAGCAGCCACTGGAGGCAATAGCCATCCACGAGCGCGCGGATCGTCGCAGCCGCATCCGCAGGATTGACGCGGCGGAACTGTTGCTGCTGGATCCCGTCCTCAATGATGGCCATGTCTCGCTTTCGGCAACGCTCGAAAAAGCTGGTGAACAAGGATCGAAATCGCTCTGAGCGAGCCCCAAGCGTGACGTAGTCGAACAGCACCAGGTAGAGCTTGCGATTGACCTCGGCACTGTGGAAGAGGACTTCCAGCTCTCCGGCCAGACGCGTACGAGGGGACTCCTCACTCTGCGCCACTTCGTCGAGGGTCCGGTTGAGTTGCCCGAAGAGCCATTGAAGAACACCGTAAAGAAGATCGTCTTTAGTGTGGAAATAATAGAGCGCCCCGCCTTTACTCGACCTCGCGCGGGCGACCACGGAGTCAATAGTCGTGCCGGCGATTCCTTTCTCAAGGATCTCGGCGTATCCCGCTTTGACAAGCTCCTCCCTCCGACGGTCGGCTAGTTCCGGGTTTGCGCGACGCGGACTCAAATCTCCCTACCTCGCAAAAAGAGTCTGGACAGACTACAAATATCCACAATCTGGCTATGAACTGTCAATAAGTTACGGCGAGGAGGGAGAGATTGTAGGGGAGCACCTTTATGCTGCTTCGGAAAGCGGACTGTGCCGCTCTCGATCGCGTCCGGCTCCAGGTCTCGCTCCGGGTCGAGGAACTTCCCGTCCAGGTGATCCCTCAAGACGACCTGCTTACCCTCGAACTCGCCGAAGAACCGGTCGTCTGGTAACTCCTCAGTAGCGCCCGTGTCCCACGGGCGAGCGACGGCGGCGGGGACAGCACTGCTACAGCTACTCTTCTAGCCTGACTTCATGTCTCTTGACATCGCCATCGTGGGGGGTACTGCGCCTACGATCTTTTCCCTCGATTCGTGAAAGACGGAATGCTCCGCCCAGGAGGTCCAGCCATGGCTCACCATTCCGTTTTGAAAGTCTCGAATCAAGCTCGGGCAGGCGTGGGTTCGCATTCATCCACGCAACCTGCCAGGCGCTCGTTTTATCCAGCCCTATTCATGTCTTTGATTGTGATTTGTGCCGCCGTGTTCCCCGCGGCTACTCCCGTGCGCGCGCCTTCTGCGGCCCCAGCGCAGCTCGTAACCCTGGTTCCGGTTGAGCGACCACTCGTGACCAACAACACCGATCCCCCCGGAACAATTGACGGGGCCAGGAACCCAGAACTCATCCCTGATGAGGTCGCGTGGAAGATGCTTTTCCTGGCTGTGGCCGAACCCATCACCGCCACCGACGAACAAAAGGCTCGCGCCCGTGGCAAGTTAGCGCAGGCTTTACTCAGCGACGATGATACCGACGCCTTACTTCTCCTCGTGGGCCAATTCCATGAGGGAATCACCGCCATGGACAGTGAACTTGTGCAAATCCGGGCGCGCAATCCGTTTCCTGATGCGGCAAGCACTGATTACGCGCGGCTGGTTGAACTGGCGAAACAACGAAAGCAACTCATTATGGACACCACCAACGCCCTTCCCGCCCGCCTGAGCGAGGAAGGCATGAAGAACTTGCAGGCTCATGTGCAACGGGAGATGTCTTGGTTCAGCCTGAAATGGAAAGTCGCCGTTTTGGGTAAGCTACGGAATTCCGCCGCTGCGCGGCGGGAGTTTTCAAGGCATCGGGGTCTATCGTTCGATGCGGTCTTTACCTGTGTTGGGGGAAGGGGAGCGTAGAGCCGCGTGGCTCGCACGCCCCCGACCTTATCGACGCGATGAGCCCACCGGGTTATCCCTGGGCACGGTTGCTCTCCAGCATGGCTGGCTGGCGCATCTATGAAGGGGGCGGCGGGGTCAAGGGGATTTTGGTCGTTCTTTGTTATGTGTCGCGAGCGAGCAGCCCCCCCTCAGGTGAAGCCGGGGGGATGCGAGCGAAGCGA
>Ga0070741_10006456_pt1 | contig 25140 bp, 31 predicted proteins | sample Coa_R1_4_FD_66440 | JGI IMG/M metagenome (GOLD analysis project Ga0070741, IMG submission 66440) | Surface soil microbial communities from Centralia Pennsylvania, which are recovering from an underground coalmine fire - Coalmine... | ecosystem: Environmental > Terrestrial > Soil > Unclassified ... | reverse complement strand
CAGCTTCCAACACCGCCTCGTCCGCATCGCGGTCTTCGCCCTCGACCTGATCAGCCTCCGACTCCTCGCCGGGAGCGGGCGCGGTGGCGGCGCGGAAGGTCGCTACCTCGATGATCTCGCGGCCGAAGAACACGTGCGCGAGACGGAACCTGCGGCCGACGAGACGACAGTTGCGAAACAGCTTTCTGACCTGCTCCGGCAGCGCATCCGTGGCGACGTCGAAGTCCTTGGGCTCGATGCCGATGAGCAGATCGCGCACGCAGCCGCCGACCAGGAAAGCCATGAAGCCTGCATCGCGCAGCCGGTACAGCACACGCAGCGCGTTGGGCGAGACATGGGCACGCGAAATGTTGTGGTCGGATCGCGGGATGATCCGGGGGGCGGGCGTTGGCGTCACCGTGGACGCGGAAGGTGAATTCAATTTCCGGCTTTGCTTTCGGCTTGAGCAATCAACTCAGTCCCCTATAATACCGCGCCCGGGCACCCCGCCCCACCACAGCCGCTCCCATCGTCTAGAGGCCCAGGACATAGCCCTCTCAAGGCTAGTACACCGGTTCGAATCCGGTTGGGAGCGCCATAAAAATCAGTAACTTAGTTTCGATCGGCGGTGTTCTGACCGAAGGAAGGGCTATGAGGGAGGGCGCGGCCGTTTTCAGCGGGTCTGCATTGCTTGAACCGCGCCTCGGCGATGTCGGCGCTCTCGGTACACAACGCGCGACATTCGTTGCCGGGATAGGTGTTGCGCACGTGACGGGGGAGCGCAGTGTATATCTCCTCGGCGGGCCAGCTCGGCGAGTTGGCTTCCTGCGAACGTTATAAGACAGACATAAGGCGATGTACGCCGGCTCCGCAAAGCTGCGCCGCCTGCGGGCAGTGACTTTCCATCTGCAGAGCGATCCCAGCCGGCAGTTGCAGTATGGTCTTAGCGCGGAGGAGGTCGCCAAGGTCTATCCGGAACTCGTCATCAGGGACGGCTCCGGGAAGCCCGAGGGAGTTCGCGACGAGGAGCTGAGCCCGATATTGCTCAGCAAAGTACAAGATGGGCAAAGGACGATCGCGGCGCAAAGATGGGAGCTGCAGCAGCAGGAGCGCAGCATTCGGGCCCAGGAGAACCAACTTCGCGAGCTGAGCCGGAAACCGGCGGAGCTGAGTAATCGGCTCGGGAGCAATGGGTCGCGGCAGTAGCAGGGCCACCATTCCGGACAAGTTCAATGGGCTCGATCGGGCTGAGATGCCTGGCGGCGCTCCAACGGGCACCTCTCGCTGACACCGGGCTGGAGCTCGATGCAACGGCCATCGATCTCGATCGAAGGAACGGGCAGCTCGATCAGGGCGGCCAGGGTGGGCAGGATGTCGACGGTCTCGATCGGCAGCGGTTGCTCGAAACCCTGCATACCCGGCCAATAGAAAAGAACCGGAACCTTGCGGTCATAGTTCCAGGGTGTGCCGTGCGTCGCCACGTAGGTGCTCGTATCGACCAGGGCCGTGATGTGCGGTTTGGGCGCGACGATGAGATCACCCGATCGCTCCGGATCGAAACTGGCCCGGAAGCGCTCGGCCAGAGACCATTCATCTGCAGGGCCGGTTGGAAATGGAACCCGGCGCAGTTCAGCTGGTGTGAAGACCGCAGCAACCTGCGGCTGCGCGAGATAGCGCGCCTTGGCGGCCTGCAGCACTTTCTCGCGTAGCGCTGCCGGAATGCTCTGCGCCAGGTAGATATCGCCAAAGGGCGCGACCCCGAGCAGCACGGGCGGCTGAAGGTTGAATTCCGCAGCCAGCTGCCGGCTCATGTTGGCGGGCAGAAGCGCCGCATCGGCCCGGGCAGCATCAGGAAATCCATGGATGTCATCGCGCTCGGGAAGGTCCGCGCCGCCGTGGTCGGCGGTCAGCATCACGATATAGGGCTGATGCGTGGCATCGAGGGCCGTCAGAATCCGTCCCACATCCTCATCGACCTGCAACAGCTGGGCACACATCTCGGCGCCTTGCGTGCCGAATGTATGACCCACGTAGTCGGTTGCGGAAAGCCCGACGGCCAGCAGGTCGGGCGCCTCGCCGGTCCCCAGCCGGAGTTCGCGAATCAGTGCGATCGCGAGCTCAGTCGTGGCTCGGTCAAATGCGGCTGAGGTACGGAAACCCTGCAGATCAGCCGCCTTGCGCTCGTGAGGCACACCGACCGTCCTGCCGGCCACGGCCACCGGAATCGAGCGGATACGACACGATTCCGGCAGCTCGGCGGGCGCAGACTTGCCGATTACAGAGGCAACCGAGGCATTCACTCTGGCGACGCTGGCGGGCTCGGGCTGATTCCTGCCCGGCAGCGTTACGAAGGCGCTGCCGTTCCAGAACCACATCTGATCCGTGGCATGGCCCCCCATCATGATGGCGGCCCGGTCCTTGCCGGCAATCGCTACGACACGACTGTGGGCATTGGCCGCCTTCATGCGATCACCTAACGTCTGCGCCCTGAGCAGCGTAGGCGAAACAACATAGCGCGTCGAAGAGGAGCCTGGCTGTGCCGGATCCTCGGCGCAGTAAACCTTCTTGTCCGCCCTGCTGAGGGACTGGTCGTACCATTCATTGGCGATGATGCCGGTGCGGGCGGGGCGAGATCCGGTCAGTATGGTCGAGTGCCCGGGGCAGGTCTCGGTCGCAGCGTGACTCTGGTAGGCGCCTGCAAATACAACGCCGCTTTGCAGGCGGCGCAGGCCCGCCGTGAATAGCGGCCGGTACTCAGAGAACAGAGCGGCCGAGAACTGGTCCACGGAGATCGCCACGACGAGCCGCGGCTGCAACGGGGCTTCTGCTTCGCAGATTGATCCGCCGGCGGCGACGATGAGGCCAAACAGCAAGGCGAATTTCACGTGGACCCCCGCAACTGACGTTTTCGCACGCCTGCGCGTTCGAGCACGCGACGCGCGATGCCGAAAAAGCGCCCCTGGCGCACTGCCGCCGCCGTCGGCCAACCAAATGCTACCCCGAGCACGTGTCTCGCCGCTCGCATTGGCGCATCCCGACCGGAAGCCGCGGTTTCGGTCATAATTGTTGCGCACCTCCTCCTGAATAATCGGGGCAGGCCATGGGCATCCGGCACTCACGACGTCCGTCATGCGCTCGGAACCGTAGAACGGGGGCCGCGTTGTGATGTCGCTCCGGCGTAAGTACATGTTCATCCCGCACACGAATGCCACATCGGCGCGTCTTGGAAGGCTCACGTCGTACGCGGTGCATCGGGTTGCGCTGACTCTCCTGCTCGGGCTTGGCGGATGCTCCACGGGTGTGCTCGCCCCTGCCGGCCGGGTTGCCCGCGCCGAGAATGTCATTCTTCTGGATGCGCTGGCGATCATGCTCGCCATCGTCATCCCGACTCTGATTGCCACATTGGCCATCGCGTGGTGGTTTCGCGCATCCAACCGCAAGGCTCGCTACCGTCCGAACTTTGCTTACTCCGGGCGCATCGAGCTCATCGTATGGTCGATCCCCACCCTCGTGATCCTTTTTCTGGGGGGCGTCATCTGGATCGGCTCCCATCAGCTCGATCCGGGAAATCCCCTGCCCGCTGACCGTAAAGCCCTTGACGTGCAGGTGGTCTCGCTCGACTGGAAGTGGCTCTTCATTTACCCGGGACAGGACGTGGCCAGCGTAAACCGCCTGGTGGTCCCGGCTGGCGTGCCCGTGCACTTCTCGCTCACCTCTGCGAGCGTCATGAATGTGTTCTTCGTTCCGCGGCTCGGCAGCATGATCTATACGATGAATCGCATGGTGACGCAGCTTCATCTGCAGACGGATGGTCCGGGAGAGTTCTTCGGCGAGTCGGCGCAGTTCAGCGGCGACGGATTTCCCTACATGACCTTCAGCGTGAGCGCGGTGCCTGAGGCACAGTTCACCGGCTGGGTTGCCAAGGCGCACGGTTCGGGTGCGGTGCTCGATGCAGCGGCCTACGCCGAGCTTTCCAGGCAGAGCGTCAGTGCGCAGCCTTTCACCTATCGCCACCTCGCTTTCGATGTCTTCGAGGCGATCGTCTCCCAGAAGCTTCCGCCCGGCCCCGGCCCGGAGTCGAGATCCGCCACCCCGGTGGCTTCGCTCCGGCCGACTTCCTGAAGGGGATCATTCGTGTTCGGCAAACTCTCGTGGAGTGCCATTCCCTGGGATCAGCCCATTCCGCTGACCGCCGCAGCGCTCGTGGTGCTGGCGATTGTCGTCACCCTCGCCTGGGTTCTCATCAAGGGCTACGGATCCTATCTGTGGCACGAGTGGATCACGAGCGTGGACCACAAGCGCATCGGCGTCATGTACATCTCGCTGGCGCTGCTCATGCTGTTTCGCGGATTCATCGACGCGGTCATGATGCGATCGCAGCAGGCCCTCGCCTTCCATGCGAACGGTTATCTGCCGCCGGAGCATTACGACCAGATCTTCTCCGCGCACGGCACGATCATGATCTTCTTCGCCGCGATGCCCTTCGTCATCGGGCTGATGAACTTCGTGGTGCCCCTGCAGCTCGGCGTGCGCGACGTCGCCTTCCCTACCTTGAACTCGACCGGTTTCTGGCTCACCGCGACGGGCGCCATGCTGGTGAACATCTCGCTGGTCGTCGGGGAATTCGCCCGCACCGGGTGGCTGGTCTATCCGCCGCTGTCGGAGCTGCGCTACTCCCCGGGAGTCGGAGTCGATTACTACCTGTGGGCGGTGCAGATTTCCGGTATCGGCACGCTGATGACCGGCATCAACTTCGTGACCACGATCCTGAAAACACGCGCTCCAGGAATGAGCTACACGCGCATGCCGATGTTCTGCTGGACGGCGCTCGCCTCGAGCCTGCTGATCGTGGCCGCCTTTCCGGTGCTGACCGCCACGCTGGCAATGCTGATCCTCGATCGTTACGTCGGGTTTCACTTCTTCACCAATGAAGCCGGCGGCAACATGATGATGTTCGTGAACCTCATCTGGACGTGGGGCCACCCGGAGGTTTACATCCTGGTGCTGCCTGCCTTCGGCGTCTTCTCCGAGGTGGTCGCGACGTTCTCGGGCAAGCCGCTGTTCGGCTACCGCTCCATGGTGATCGCGACGATGTTCATCTGTCTCGTCTCCTTCACAGTGTGGATGCACCACTTCTTCACCATGGGCGCCGGCGCGGACGTGAACGCCGTCTTTGGCATCGCCACCAGCATCATCGCCGTGGGTACCGGCGTGAAGATCTACAACTGGCTCTTCACGATGTACGGCGGCCGTGTCCGTTTCACTACTCCCATGCTCTGGTCCGTCGGATTCATCGTGACCTTCGTCATCGGCGGCATGACAGGCGTGCTGCTTGCCGTGCCGCCGGCGGACTTTCAGCTGCACAACAGCATGTTCCTGGTCGCTCACTTCCACAATGTGATCATCGCTGGAGTCCTGTTCGGAGCCTTCGCGGGACTGACCTACTGGTTTCCCAAGGCCTGGGGATTTCGGCTGCACGAGGGCTGGGGCAAGGCCGCCTTCTGGTTTTCCATCACCGGCTTCTATGTCACCTTCGTGCCCCTCTATGTGGCCGGCCTGCTCGGCATGACACGGCGGCTGCAACGTTATGACGTCCCTGAATGGCGGCCATGGGTTCTCGCAGCCGGTATCGGCGTCGCCATCACTGCCTGCGGGCTTGCGTGTCAGATCATTCAGCTCATCGTGAGCGTGCGCCGCCGCAGCGAGCTACGCGACTTGACCGGTGATCCCTGGGACGGACGCTCGCTCGAGTGGGCGACCGCCTCACCGCCGCCTGTCTTTAACTTCGCGGTGCTGCCGGATGTGCGCGGCGAGGAGCCGTATTGGGAGATCAAGCAGCGCGCGATGGAAACTCAGCAGCTCGCCGATGAGCCCCGCTACGAGCCGCTCGAGGTTCCGCGTAACAGCCCCACCGGATTCATCACCGCATTCTTCGCCACCGTAATGGGGTTTGCGATGATCTGGCACATCTGGTGGCTGGCCATCCTCGGGCTCGTCGCGGCCTATGTCGTCTTCGTCTGGTTCGCCTGGCGCGATGTGGCCCACTATGAGATTCCCGTGGAGGAAGTGGCACGACTCGATCGCGCCCGCAGACGCGCGCGCGAGGAGTGGCTGGCAGCTCATGCGCGTGTTGGTGAGCCCGCATGAGTGCCACCGATCTCACCGAGCGGAGCTGGGAGGACCGCAGGGCCTACACGTTCGGAGGCGCGGGCGATGAGGGCCATACGACTCGATATGCCACCGGTCACGGGGAAGGCGGACCGGCGTCCAAGCGTGTGATCGTCGGTTACGGATTCTGGATCTTCCTGCTTTCTGACATCATCATGTTCTCGGCGTTCTTCGCCTCCTACGCGGTCCTCGCCAGCGAGACGGCCGGCGGCCCCTCAGCGCGGCAGCTCTTCGATAAAGGCAGCGTAGCCGCAGAGACGATGTGCCTTCTGCTGTCGAGCTTCACCTGTGGTCTGGCGAGCCTGGCCGTTGACCGGCGGAATCTGAAGTGGACGCAGCTTGCGCTGCTGATCACTGGACTGCTGGGATTCGCTTTCCTGCTGCTCGAAATGCGGGAGTTCGCAGGTCTCGTGGCACAGCAGGCAGGTCCGACCCGAAGCGCCTTCCTGTCGGCATTCTTCACGCTGGTGGGCTGTCACGGCTTGCACGTGACCGCCGGCCTGCTCTGGTTGGGCACGATGATGGCGCAGTTCTTCGCCAAGGGCTTTCGCGAGGATATCTGTCATCGGTATCTGTGCTTCAGCCTGTTCTGGCACGCCCTGGATATCATCTGGGTTGCCATCTTCAGCCTCGTCTACCTGGTAGGAACGGTCCTGTGAGCTCAAGCCCCCAGCAAGGCGATGTTCAGGACCGGCTGGATCTTGCGCCCGGCGGCGACGATCTCGAGCCTGGAAGCCGCTCGCATGCCGGTATTCGTGCCTATCTGCTCGGGCTTGCGCTGGCCATCGCGCTCACTGCAGCTTCATTCTGGTGCGCACAGACTCATCTCATTTACGGCCCCGCGGTGCCCATGGCCATCGCCGTGCTTGCGGTGGCGCAAATGGGCATCCACCTGGTCTTCTTTCTGCACATCACGACCGCACCCGATAACACGAACAACGTGCTGGCGCTGGCCTTCGGTGTCCTGATCGCCTTCCTGGTCGTCTTCGGATCGATCTGGATCATGGACCATCTCAATCACAACCTGATGTCGGTGCGGGAGCTGATGCAGATGCAACGCTGAAGCGCCTGGACCTCGGCGTTTCAGCATTAGCGCGGAGGATCGGGATGACGGGCAGCGTACGCTGCGTTAATGTCGAGCAGGATTCCTCGGAGCGCGATGAGCTTGACCGTGCTTGGCCGCGACAGTTTCTTTTCTCCTCACCGCCGCACCTGCGCGCTGGTACCGGTCAAGGCACGTGCGCTCTGCAAGACCCGTCTCGCTCCCGTGCTCTGCTGCGCTGCGCGTGTTGAGCTCGTCCGCTGGATGCTCGATGCGGTCCTCGCGGCGGCCGCGAAGTCGAAGTCGATCCAGCGGGTGATCGTGATCAGCCCCGAGCGCGACTGCGTGCCGCCGCACATTCCGCTCCTCGCAGACTCGGGTGAATCCCTCAACAGCGCTCTGTCGATGGCTCGCTCGACGCTGCAGGGGCCCGATTGCATGGATGTCGCGATCCTGCCAGCGGATCTGCCGAGGATCACGGCCCGGGAAATCGATGCCCTGGTGCACGCCGGGCGCGCCGGCGGCTTCTCGATCGCGCCCGATGCTGCGGGCACGGGGACCAATGCGTTGTACGTTGCGGGTTGCGTGTCCTTCAACTTTCAGTTTGGCCGGGCAAGCCGGGAGGCGCATCTCGAGGAAGCACGGCGCAGGGGACTAGGGGCACAGCTCGTGCACAGTCCGGGACTCGCATTTGACGTGGATGGCGCGGCAGAGCTCGAAGCTCTCGAGGAATGGTCATGGAACACACATCTACGCGCTTGAGCGGATTGCTTGCCGCGGCGCTGCAGGGCGAAAGTCCCGAGGCGGCGCAAGCTCTGCAGCTCCTGCCACTGGCCTCCGCAGCGGAGTTGATGCCCGCGGCGCAAGCCCTGACCCTCGAGGGCTTCGGCGAGAGCGTCACGTATTCCCGCAAGGTCTTCATTCCCCTGACTCAGCTTTGCAGGGATGTCTGCCACTACTGCACGTTTGCCAAGGCGCCGCGCAAGCTCGCGGCGCCCTATCTCGATGCCGAGCAGGTGCTGGCAACGGCTCGCGCCGGGCAGCGTGCAGGCTGCAAGGAGGCTCTGTTCACTCTCGGGGACAAGCCCGAGTTGCGATATCGCAGCGCCGCGACTGCGCTGGCCGCCTCGGGACACTCGAGCACGCTCGAGTATCTGGCAGAGGTGGCGGAACAGGTTCTGCACGAGACCGGCCTCCTGCCGCACCTCAATCCCGGGCTCATGACGGCCGCGGACCTGACACGGCTGCGTCCCGTGTCGGTCTCGATGGGTCTGATGCTCGAAAGCGCTGCGCAGCGCTTGTGCGAGCGCGGCGGGCCCCACTTCGGTTCTCCGGACAAGCTCCCTTCGCTCAGACTGGCGATGCTACGCACTGCCGGCGAGCTGGCGGTGCCGATGACCACGGGGCTATTGATCGGCATCGGCGAAAGCCGCCCTGAGCGGATCGAGTCGCTGCTGGCCTTGCGGGAGATCCAGCGCCTGCATGGTCACATTCAGGAGCTGATCGTGCAGAACTTCAGGGCCAAGCCCGGCACCAGGATGGCCCGCTGCCCCGAGCCGCTGCTGGAAGAGCAGCTCTGGACGATCTCCGCAGCCAGACTGATCTTCGGCGCCGGCATGTCGATCCAGGCGCCTCCCAACCTGCAGCCCGGCCAGCTGCAGCACCTCGTTCGGGCAGGCGTCAATGACTGGGGCGGCGTTTCGCCGATCACGCCCGACTACGTGAATCCCGAAGCGCCGTGGCCGCACCTGAGGGACCTCGAGATGGCCACGCAGGGTGCTGGCAGACAGCTCCTGCAACGTCTTGCGCTCGTACCGGCCTTCGCAACCCGCCCGGAGCGCTGGACGGATCCCGCCATCACCACATACGTGCGCCGTCTCACCGACGCGCGCGGCTTCGCGAGGCAGGACGCATGGTACGCCGGCGCAGGTTCGGAGCTTCCCCAATCCGCGCGGCGGTGGTTGCAGGGGGCTGAGCTGCCCTCATCGGCCCTACAAGCTTGGCGACGCGGCCCCTCACACATCAGCAAGACGATTGCGGCCGCTCGGCGCGGCCGCGCTCTCGATGAATCGGATATCGTCCGCCTGTTCAGCGCCGAAGGCCGCGATCTCGATGTGGTCATCGAGGCCGCGGATCAGTTGCGCCGTGACCGGGTTGGCGACATCGTGAGCTATGTCGTCAATCGCAATATCAACTACACCAACATCTGCCTTTATCATTGCGGCTTCTGTGCCTTCTCGAAGGGCCGCGGCGCGGCGGATCTGCGCGGCCCGGCGTACAACCTCGACCTGACGGAAATCGCCACCCGCACGCGCGAGGCTGCCGATGCTGGCGCCACGGAGGTATGCCTCCAGGGGGGTATCCATCCGAGCTTCACCGGCGAGACCTACCTCGACATCCTTCGGATCGTGAAGGAAGCGGTACCTTCGATACACGTGCACGCATTCTCGCCGCTGGAAATCAAACACGGGGCCGACACATTGGGCATGCCGGTCGATGCGTTCCTGGAACTTCTGCGCAAGGCCGGCCTGTCGACCCTTCCGGGTACGGCCGCGGAGATCCTCGATGACGAGATCCGGGACATCATTTGCCCCGACAAGCTGCGGACAGATGAGTGGTTGCAGGTGATCGCAGCGGCTCACGAAGTAGGCCTGCAGACGACCGCTACGATCATGTTCGGTCACGTGGAGCAGCCGCTTCACTGGGCACGGCACCTCATCCGGGTTCGTGCCCTGCAAGAGCGCACGGGTGGAATCACCGAGTTCGTGCCGCTGGGCTATGTACACATGGAAGCGCCGCTCTGGCGTCGAGGCAAGACACGATCCGGACCGACGTTCCGCGAGGCGGTACTCATGCATGCCGTCTCGCGCATCGTGCTGGACCCTCTCATCCCGAACATTCAGACCTCCTGGGTCAAGATGGGAGCGCACGGCGCCGCCGTATGTCTCAACGCCGGAGCCAACGATCTGGGAGGCACCCTCATGAACGAGTCGATCACGCGCGCCGCCGGCGGAGTGAACGGTCAGCAACTCGACGCGACGCAGATGCAGAATCTTGCCCGGCTCGTGGGTCGTCCCGCACGCCAGCGAACCACCCTTTATCGAATCCCGAGCGAGCCGCAGGCACTCTCGGTTGTTTCGACGCGCGCGAGCGCCATGCCCGCTTGAGCAGGTAAGCCTGGATGACGATCCGACTCGGATACAAAGCCTCGGCCGAGCAGTTCGGACCTGCCGAGCTGCTCGACTACTCGATTCTGGCCGAGCAGCGCGGATTCGATTCCGTGTTCGTGAGCGACCATTTTCAGCCCTGGCGCCACAGCGGCGGCCACGCCCCCTTCTCACTCGCGTGGATGGGCGCACTCGGCGCGCGCACATCACGAGTGCTCATCGGCACCAGCGTACTGACCCCGACCTTCCGTTATCATCCCGCCGTCATCGCTCAGGCGTTTGCAACTCTGGGGGTGTTGTTTCCGGATCGCCTGATCCTCGGAGTCGGTACCGGTGAGGCTCTCAATGAAGTTCCGGCGACCGGCCTCATCTGGCCCGAGCCCAAGGAGCGCACCGCACGCCTCAAGGAAGCAGTGGCGCTCATCCGCCAGCTCTGGAGCGAGTCTCGGGTCAGCTTCGAAGGCACCTTCTTTCGCACCCGCAACGCAACCATCTATGACAAGCCCGAGCGCCCGGTGCCGATCTACGTGGCCGCCGCGGGACCGCTGATGGCCAAGTACGCAGGACAAGCCGGCGACGGATTCATCTGCACCAGCGGCAAGCCCTGGACGCTGTACTCCGAGACGTTATTGCCAAATCTCGAAGCGGGCGTGCGCACCTCCGGTCGCGCGGCGGGCTCTTTCGAGCGGATGATCGAGCTGAAGGTGTCCTACGACACCGACCGGCAGCGGGCGCTGGAGGACACTCGGCACTGGGCCGCGCTGGCGCTCAGTCAGGAAGAAAGGAATCCACTCGAGGACCCTCTCGAGATGGAGCGGGTTGCGGATGCGCTGCCGGCCGAGCGCACTGCGCAACGCTGGATCGTCTCCTCTGATCCTGATGAGCACCTCAGTAAGCTCGAGCCTTACATCGAGCTGGGCTTCCGGCACCTCGTCTTTCACGCTCCGGGAACCGATCAACGCCGCTTTCTCGATCTGTACTCGCAGCACGTCTTGCCCAGGTTGCGGAACAAGTATGGCTGATCGCGCAGCCGCGAGCCCGGCGCGCGAGCTGGGTTTGTTCGCCCTGCCTGGATTTCCTTTAGTCGGCCGCGGGGATGATCTCGCAGGACTGACTGCGCAGGGATTGGACGAGGCCGGGTTGCGGCTGCGGCCCGATGACGTGCTCGTGTTTGCGCAGAAGGTCGTTTCCAAGGCTGAAGGGCGCGAGGTAGACCTCAAGTCCGTCACGCCAGGTTCGCGTGCAACGGAGCTCGCCGGCATCGTTCAGAAAGATCCACGTCTGGTGGAGCTGGTGCTGCGCGAGTCGCGCCGAGTCGTGCGCGCGAGCAAGGACGTCCTGATCGTCGAGCACCGTTTGGGCTTCGTGATGGCCAACGCGGGGATCGATCAATCCAACGTGCGCGCCGAGCATTCCGCAGACTATGCGCTGCTGTTGCCGGAAGATCCGGATGCCAGTGCGCAGCGACTGCGACAGAGGCTGGCCAGCCTCACCGGTTGCGCGCCGGGCGTGCTGATCAATGACAGTTTCGGGCGTCCTTGGAGACTCGGCACGGTGGGTGTCGCGATCGGTTGCGCAGGACTGCCCGCCGTGCTCGATCTGCGCGGTCAAGCGGATCTGCTCGGACGGCCCCTGCGTGTCACTGTCGTTGGGCATGCGGATGAGATTGCCTCTGCCGCCTCACTCCTGATGGGTCAAGCCGCCGAAGCTCGTCCAGTAGTGCTGGTGCGGGGTCTGACGGCGAATGCTGCGGCACAGCCCGCTCTCGCTCTCATCCGTCCTTCGCAGGAGGACCTGTTCCGATGACCTCACATGTGGTGGCGTTGTGCGGCGGCGTCGGCGGCGCCAAGCTCGCGCATGGCCTTGCGATGGCGCTCCCAGCCGAGAGCCTCACCGTCATCGTCAACACCGCTGATGACTTCGAGCATCTTGGCCTGCACATCTCGCCCGATCTGGACTCGGTGATGTACGCGCTCGCCGGGCTCTCTGATCCTGATCGGGGCTGGGGACAGCGCGCCGAGAGTTGGAACTTCATGGAGATGTTGCAGCAGCTGGGCGGCCCGGGCTGGTTTCGACTCGGTGACCGGGACCTCGCCGTGCACATCGAAAGAAGCCGCCGGCTGAGCGAGGGAGTCCGCCTCAGCGAAGTCACCGCACAACTTTGCAGCCGACTGGGCATCACGGTCCGGGTGCTCCCCATGAGTGATGAGCCCGTGCGCACGCGCGTGCTCACCGATGAGGGCTGGCTCGAGTTCCAGGAATATTTCGTTCATCGCCACTGCGAGCCACCCGTGCAGGCCTTTGCGTTCGCGGGCGCCGAGGCTGCGCATGCCGTGCCCGAGGCGGCGCGGGCCCTCGCGCGCTCCGACCTGACCGCCATCGTCATCTGTCCGTCGAACCCCTTTGTCAGCGTCGAGCCCATTCTCGCCGTGTCGGATATCCGGCTTGCCCTCGAGCGCGCGCGGGCACCCGTGATCGCCGTCACGCCGATCGTGGGCGGCAAGGCGCTGAAGGGCCCGGCAGCCAAGATGCTCGGCGAGCTGGGCCTCGAAGTGACGCCGGAGGCGGTCGCGCGCCGCTATACGGGCATCATCGATGCTTTCGTGGTCGATGCGGCCGATCCTTTGCCCGCCCCTATTCGAGGCATCACATTCTTCAGCGCCGCGACGATCATGCGGAGCGAGCCGGACCGATTGCGACTGGCCCAGGCGGTGCTACGCAGCGCCGCTGAGCTGGTCGCACGGGAGCCCTGACCGGCGTACTGTAGCTGATCCGATTGCCTGTATTGAGACGGAGGACACCATGGCTGAACCGAATGCACCGCAGGACCTTCCGAGTTGGATCAAGGACCACGTCACGCGTTACCTGGCCACGAACGGCGAGGACGGCTACATGTGGGACGCCAGTCTGGGCGGGGGCAAGGGCATGATCCCCACGCTGCTGTTGACCACTACCGGCCGCAAGACAGGCCGGACACTGACGCTGCCCCTTATTTTTGGACGCTCGGGATCGGACTACGTCGTGGTTGCTTCCAAGGGCGGCGCGCCGAATCACCCCTCCTGGTATTTCAACCTCGAGGCCACTCCCGAAGTGCAGGTGCAGGTGAAAGCCGAGCGTTTCAAGGCTCGCGCCCACACGGCGAGTCCTGAGGAGCGGGCGAAGCTGTGGCCCAAGATGGTGGAGATCTACGCGCCCTACGCGGACTATCAGAAGAAAACCGGACGGCAGATTCCCGTGGTGGTTCTGAAGCGCCTCTGATTCGCAACTTCAGGGTAGACTCGTCTCGCCTGCGGGAATGGACTCCCTGGCGCTGCCTTTGAGCTGAGGGAGGACATGCTTGCCGTAGAAGTCCAGCACCCTCTGCTGGTCCGGCTGCCCCGCGTGGATATTGACGATCGTGGCGCCGCTGTCGAAAAGCTTGCGTAATGTGCTGACATGTTTCGCCGGATCAGTGCTGACGGTCCACTCTTCGTAAACCTTGTTCAGAGGCAGCTCGGCTGCTGCGCGGCGCTCGATCTCGGCAGGATCGGCAATGTTGTGAAAGCCCTTGAACGCCTTGGGGATGAAATTCCACAGCCTTGCCGCTGACTTTGCGTCAGCCTCGTCCCCCACCACGACGAAGGTCTCGACGAGCACTGGCATGTCGCGCGGATTGCGGCCAGCCGAGCGAGCGCCGCTCTCCCATTCGCCGCGGTGCTGCTGCCAGGTCTGAGCATCGGTAACCAGGCCATCACCGTGCTCTCCGGCCAGCTTCATCGCCTTCGGCCCATTGGCGGCCAGCAGCAGCGGGATGGGTTTGGGGGGTGGATCGTACAGCCTGCCGTTCACGACATAGTGCTTGCCCTGGTGTTGTACGGGCTCACCCGCCCAGAGCCGGCGAATGAGGTCGGTTGCTTCGATCAGTCGGTCCCAGCGCTCGCGCCACGCGGGCCAGCGACCCGTGGCGGCCTGCTCATTCAGGGCTTCCCCGGAGCCGAGGCCGAGAAAGATCCGGCCCGGATAGAGTTGACTCAGTGTGGCAAAGGCCTCGGCGACCACCGCCGGATGGTAGCGCAGGGTGGGACAGGTCACCGTCGTTCCCATCCAGACGCGTTGGGTCTGCTGTCCGAGCGCTCCGAGCGTGACCCATGCCTCGCCTGAGTGGCGCTCATTGGCTTGCCAGGGCTGAAAGTGATCACTCGTCGCCAGCAGATCGAAGCCGGCCCGCTCCGCAGCCGCACCGAGGCGGATCAACTCGGGCGGCAGAAACTGCTCGTGCGCCAGCATGAATGCAACCAGACCCCGGGGGATCGACTCGGATGCGGACACGGGACACCTCCTTGAGGATAGCGCGCGGGGGCGCTACTCATTTTCTGTAGCAGTCGTATGTATGTCGGTACGGCGTGTTCGTGCGGTAACGCCAGGTCTTGAACGGCTCGAGGGGACTTACACAGAAATGACGCAGAGCTCGCACCTCTGCGAGGGCAACGGGAGCGCGCTCGCGCATGTCGTTCCAGCCGAGTAGAAGTTGGCCACCCTTGCGCAGCGAGCGGTAACAGGCATCGAACGCCTGGTCACAGTCCCTCACCGAATCGAGCCCGAAACCAAGCACACCATTGCAGATGATGAGGTCAAAGAAGTTGGCCGGGAAATACCGCTGCAGATGCTCGAGCCGGTCCACGATGTGGCGTCGTCCGCCGAACTTTCGGGCCCCCGGTTCGGCATCGAGGGTCCAGTAGTCCTTACGGGGAAAGTGTTTTCGCTCGTAGTGCTTCGTGTACCAGGCACAGCCGACGAACAGAATGGAACGTATGTCGGCGCGCGCGGCCAGGCGGGGAAAGATGAGCTGCTCGAGAATGCGGCGATCTTCGGTCTGCTGGCGCACCGGCAGCCGCAACGCATAGCGGATTGCGCGTGAGGCGAAGGCTGGATCGGTAAACAGTCGCGACCACTTGCCCCGCTGCGCCACCGTAGTCAGGCGCGCATTGCCTCGGAATATCTGCTCTTCCCGTGAATCTCGAAACTTTCGTCTGCCGCCGCGCTCGAGCGCGTGCGTTGCGATATCGTCTTCCATGTGGGCTCCTCATGACGAATGCCAGGAGGAGAGGGAAGTTCCAGACGTGCCCGGGACGCGTGTTACGCGCGTGCCAAGCATCCGCTCAAGGGCGAGTTGCAAACGGCTGGGAAGCAATGGCCATTGCGCGACCCTTGGGCCGAGGCTACGCTGTTGGCCGCTGACTCGCGTACACTTCGCGCCAAAGAAACCCGGGGGAGTTATGGAGAGAACCGGTGCGAGTGGGCTGAGCATTCTGGTCGCGCTTTGGGCAGTCTCAGCACCGGTAGCTGCCGTAGACCGTTGGAGCTATGAGTACCAGGGAGTCCAGGTCACCGCCGAAGGCAGTTCGCGCTACACAGTCCACCTCGCGCACAATTTGCGACGGCTCGATGCCACACTCATCGACTTGATCCCATTCGGTCTACGGGATCGCCAACCCCTCACCCGCATTTATGCCGTCTCCCCGCAGCTTCGCAAGCAGCTCGACGACAAGGAAACCACGCTGTCCTCCTTCTGGAGGACGAATGCGCAGAACTACCTTCTGATCTACAACGTTGGTCAGGACAGCGAGCGGTACCGCGGAGCCTACACCGGCTATGTGCGCGGCAGACTTTCCAGCCAGGGCGACCCCGGTTACCCGGATTGGTATTCGAGCGGCATGGGCGACCTGCTCGGAACAGCAATGCTGGATGGCGACCAGGTGAGTATCGGTGCATTCATTGCCGATCACGCCTACACGCTCTACAGGGAGGGTCGCATGCCGGTGCGAGCAGTGCTCGGTTTGCATTGGGACGATCCGCTTTTGAAATCCGAACAGGCGCGGCGGATCTACGAGGCTGAATCGTGGTTTCTCGTTCGCCAGATCGTGATCGAGGGCGAGCACCGCGCCGAGTTCGCCAGCTACCTGTCGCTGCTGCACAAGGGGCAGAGTGCCGGTGATGCTTTCGCCGCCAGCTTCAAAGTCTCTTATGAGGATCTGGATAGGATGATGCTCGAGGCACTGCGGGCGCGCCGTTATCACGAGCTGTCGATCAAGGTCCCCGACCCCAGCGGTCCCGAAAAGCCGCAGACGATCAGCGCCGAGGAGATGGAGAGGCGTCTGACGGACCTGATGGCGGCGCGCCGCGGCACGAGCGACCAGGCCAAGGCACCAGGGCTCGCCTCTGCGCGCTCAGACACCTCGCGAGCTGCCCGGGGCACCGCCCCGTGAAGCCGGGGAGCGCGCCGAGCATAATTGCCGAGCTTCACGGATCCTGAGGCCCCGGGATGCGTTCCTACCTTACCGAGCGAAACAGCCGGGATGAGGTATGGAACACCGCTGGGGCCATCGGCATGAAGTCAGCGAACAGGTTCGCGTGCGAGCCCGAGGCGGCCAATGGGTTCGAGGATGCATCAGCAACGCCAGCATCAGCGGTGCCTTTATTGTCACCCGCCTGTCCGCCGCCCCCCTGTCCCATCTGAGCGTCCGCTTCTCGAGATCCCGCGGTAGTCACACTGAAGAACTCGAAGGACAGGTCGTCCGCAGTACGCGCAAGGGACTGGCCATCGAGTGGACGGAGTTCGCCCCCACACGGGTGCGGACGCTCATGCTGATTCCCGCATCCGGTCGCTCTGGCGGGTACAGGAACCGGCAGAAGCCACTCCCCGACGCCCCTAGAGATGAGGCCGCCCTCGACTGAGCTCCTTTAGCTACGCGTCCGGCCGCCCGCGGCGCTGCGCCGTGCGCCCACCGCGGAGTGGGACTCCTGATGATTTAATTGCAGCGTGGACTCGCTGACCTCGGGGCTCAGCACGAGCGTGTACGTGCCCCCACAGCGCTCCCACACGTCGAGCAGGTACTCCAGCGAGCAACGCTCGGCGCCTTCGTTGACCAGGGTGTGCAGCTGTGAAGCCCTCATCTGCAGACTCTCGCAGATTGCCTGCTGAGTTCCGCTCTGCCCATTGATCCAGGCAACGATGCGACGCTGAACCGCTTCCCGCGCAGCTCTGGCGATTTTCGATCGGGTACCGGCCATTTCGCACTCCTTAACGGAAGTCGCGGGCGGGTCCGCACTGCGTACCCGGCCATGCCCACTACCGGGCACAGTATTATCTCTGGCCGCTGGCACCCGATTATCTCGCCGGCGGACTAAAAACAGTCCACTTGTGCGGCACCAGCGCGCCGGCCCGTGCGCTCGCCCCCGGGTGCCAGCCACGAACTGCCGAGTTTACATGCATCTCGATCGGGCAACGCACGATTGCCGGTGGCGTGCGGGGAACGCGCGCAGCAGCTTCTGTATTATTCACCTCATCCCCTGAGTGATCACGAGCACGAGAGGTGATTTTGCCGATGCGAAAGCAATTCGGAGGCTTTTTGCTGGTTTCCACCATTTTGTGCGGCCTTGCGCGGGCAGACGATGGCAGTAGTTGGGCATCCCGAGGGCAGCTTGGTTACGCCAAGACGAGCGGCAATACAGATACCAGCACGGGCAATGCCCTCTTCCACATCGCACACGAGTTCGACCCCTGGAAGCTGCTCTTCGGCCTGGAAGGGCTGTACGGATCTACCAAGGGTGAGACGACCGCCCAAGCCTGGGACACTTATCTGCAGGCGCATTACAACATCACCGATCGGCTCTATGCATACGGCGGGGTTCGCTACGATGACAATCGATTCAGCGGTTTCGCTTATCAGGAAGCCGTGACCACGGGAGTGGGTTATCAACTCATCAAGACGGACGCGACGAAGCTGTCGGCGCAGATCGGCGTTGGCGCACGCCGGCTTCGCCCGAGATCCTGACCGAAGATGCGGTCGGTGCAATCGTGAGCACGCAGCAGCTCGATTCCACCACCGATGCGGTCGTCGATAGTGCAATGAACCTCGAGCACGCTTTCAATCCTTACACGAAGCTCATCGCCTCACTCGCGGTGGAATCCGGCAAAGAGAACACGATGACGACGGCCAGCCTCTCCTTGCAGGTGAAAATGACCAACCTGCTGTCGCTCGCCGCGGGCTATCAGATCGTGCGCAACAGTGAGCCGCCGCCCGGAGCGGGCCCGACAAACAGCAGCACTACGTTGAATCTCGTGTACGAGCTGGCGAACAAGAATGTTGCACCGGAATAGCCGTCGCTCGCGCTCGAGTGGGCCGCGAGCCAATGACGCATCAGCGTCTGTCAAGAGCGAGGCTATTGCGCAGCAGGGCGCCAGGGCCCTGCCTTGACAATTCTTTGCGATCAGGCATCCATGCGCTTTCGTTCAAGCACGTCGGCGTTTTTGACAGCTTGATGAAAGGTAGGCTGTGCGTGCACAGTACGCACTGGGGATTGGATTGAGGCAACAACAAAAAGCGCCGCCTCCCTAGCGGGCACATACGAAGTGCGATTGGACATGCCGATGGAACGACGCAGCTCAGTGATCAAACGTCCTCTGCAAGCTCTGCTCGCAGCCGGTGCAGTCATTGCGATCGCCGCAATCTGGCTCGCAGGCCAGTACGTCTCGGACAGCGATCGCCTCGTGGTCATCACGACGCTGACTATCGTAGTCATCTTCGTTTTCGGGATGATCGCGAGCGCAGCCTCGGGACGGCGGCGCTCGAGTAGCTCACGCAGAGGCAAGCGCGCCATTTGAGGCGGCGCGGCGCATGCGAGGGCTGACGGCCGACGCGGGCGAGACCTACGCAGCTCTCTCGATACCGCGTGTCATCCGTGGGGGCCGTAAGCGCATCTCGGGCGGCAGAGCATCGTCAATCCTCTGGCAGATGGCTGCGACGTCGTCACGCAGCTCTTCTCCATCGAACAGATAGTTCTCGAGGATCAGGCGTGCCTGGCTGAGCAGCGCCACGTAGTCGGCTGTCGTCATCAGAACCCCCGTAGCTGTATGGGCATCCAGCTACTATATGTTGTGTCCATTCTACGCGAGGGGCGGTTCGAAACAAGATCTGGTAGCTCAATGCGTCGTCGCAGGGGTGGAGGGGGATTGTCATACGCGGGTCGTCCCCTGGAAGAGGGTTCGAGCGCAAGGGACCTCCCCGCGTATGACAATCCCCCTCCATCGCTCATAGTCATACGCGCGTCGTCCCCTGGAAGAGGGTTCGAGCGCAAGGGACCTCCCCGCGTATGACAATCCACCGTCCCGAGTTAGTCTGTGACCATGATGAATCCCATTTCTGCAGCGCCCGTGCCCGCCACATTCCTGGCGGCAAGTTTCCTCCTGGCCATCACGCCGGGACCGGGTGTCATCTATATCGTGACGCGCAGTGTCAGTCAGGGGCGCGCGGCGGGATTCGCATCGGTTGCCGGCATCGCGCTCGGAAATCTGGGCAACGGACTCATCGCCTCACTCGGCCTGGCTACCCTTTTTGCGGTATCCACCCTCGCGTTCACGCTGGTCAAGTATGTGGGTGCGGGTTACCTGATCTATCTGGGTATCCGCATGATGCTTGCACCCGTTGCAGCGCCGAGTGTCAGGGACTCCGATCCGATGCAGTCACGGCGCGCACTGTCCCGAACGTTCGGTGACGGCTTCCTGGTGGCCTTGTTCAACCCCAAGACGGCGCTATTTTTCGCTGCCTTCCTGCCGCAGTTCCTCGACCCGTCCGATGCCAACATGACGGGAACCCTGAGGCTAAGCGTGATATTCGTGCTGATGGCAGCGGTGACCGATTGCGCCTACGCGGCGATGGCGGGCGGTGCGAGCCGCTGGCTGGTGAGTCACATGCGAGTGCCGCGCCTCGGCCGCTACTTCAGCGGCGGCGCGTTCATCGCTCTGGGCTTATTCACCGCCTTGACAGGCAGGCACGCACGAAGCTGAGTACGCGTGCACGGCCATGCCCTGAGCAAAACTCGCAGTAGGCATTCCCGAGAAGCTGCTGGAACGGCAGCGTCCCATCCGTTAAGTCCGCTGCAAATTCGCAGGCGCACGCGCCGAACGCTGCTGTCCGGCGCGCGCCGAGATTCCTACTTCTTCTTGCGGGCACCGGCCCGCCGAGCCGCTCTGAAGGAAATGCCGGTTCGCATGGCCTTCTGCTGAACGGCCGCAGGGGTCCGCCCAAGCTGGCGAGCCACGGCACTCGTCGGGGTTCCAGACTTCGCGAGTTGTTTCAACGTTCGCAGCTCACCTGCAGACCAGGAGGCACCATCGTTCGAGGGACGCTTCGCCATTATTCGATCTCCAATTCACCCAAGCAGGGTCCATCGGGATAATACACGGCCGACGTGCGCATCGCGCGCCCAACATGGCGTATTGACATGTTGTAATCACTTGCGGGGCGCCCGGGGAGGCGCTGCGGCGCTCGAGGAACGCGATGAGAGGAGTGTGAAACGCGGTGAGTTGGAATGTAGGTAGCACGAGCTGCCGCTGAAGCCATTGCGACTTAAGGGTCAGAACAGTTGGTTACAAGCTCGCAGCGCTATTCGGCCGTTTTCGCGCTCAGTTCCGCACGTAGCTGCTGCAACTCTGCCGCCTCGACGTCGGAGACGGCCCAGAGCTGCAGGCCGCCCTGTCTCCAGTGAAGAAGATTGTAGCCGTCGCGGCGCAACGTGCCGCTGCCGGCCGGGTCGCCACTCTCCGCGGGCCAGACGAATACGTTGATGATGTGTTGGTGACGTCTGTAGACGAGAGCTGCGACCACACGGCCATGCACGTAATCGAGCCGTCCGCCGCTCAGCGGAAAGCCCTGTTCCGCGAGATCGACCACGGGTGGTGAGAAATCGACCTTGCCGGCGAACCAGGGCTTGACCACGTGGCGGTCCGAAGTCGCGACATCCGTAAGATGGGTCGCCAGCAGCGACCGGACATGACTCGCCACCAACTCGCCAGCCACATTGCGCTCCGGCAGACGGATGAGCAGCACAAAGGCCAGCAGCGCGGCCACTGCGGCCATCGATCCGCCGAAAGTCCACGGCAAGAGCCGCCTGGCAGGCCGTGATCTGCGCGCGGATGCAGCCGATCTGTCCTGCGCCACCTTCAAGGCAGCGGTAATTTTGCGACGCAGATGCTCAGGAGCCTCCAACCGAACCGCGGTACGAACCTGGTCTTGCAATGCGCGTAGCCGCTCGAGCTCCGCCGAACACTCCGGACACTCGCGCACGTGAGCCTCGCAGGCGACCGAGTTCGCTGCATCGAGCTCGCCGTCCAGGAAGCCATGCAGCAGCAGGGCCTTGTCGGCACATGCGCTCATCGTGCCCCCAGGCTTGCGGCCAGCAGCTGTCGCGCCCGTGCCAGGCGCGACATGACCGTACCGATGGGCACGCCCGTGGCCTGCGCGATCTCACGATAAGACAACTCCTCCAGCTCACGCAGGATGAGGGTGCGCTGAAACGGCTCGGGTAGTCGGCAGATCATCGCCCGCAGCCTCTCGATCTCGCCGCGGCGTGCGGCGCTTTCTTCCGGGCCAGCTTGCGCAAGGTCTGCCAGCTCATCGGGGTCGGCCTGGACATCCTGTGTAGTGCGCGGATGCGATTTGGCCCAGTCGTAGGAGCAGTTGCGCACGATGGCCAGCAGCCAGGATCTGGCATCGCCCCCACGATAGGAGTCGAACGACCGGAAGGCGCGCAGGTAGGAATCCTGGACAATGTCGTCTGCCGCGGCCGCATCCCGCACGATGAATCGCGCCAGGCTGTAAGCCGCATCGAGATGAGGCAGGAAAAGGTCCTCGAAGGGATGCCCCAAGCTAATCCCGTGTTGTCATCTCAGTGCCAATGAGTAACGCGGCGACTTCACGGAAGGTTTCACACTTTGTCCCATGGAGCAAGACTGGGCCGCGGAGACAATTATTCCCGAGGAGCGCAGCGGCCAACCCGCTGCTCGAGCCGACCATCATCCTAGAGCGGAGGACCCTCTTTTGATGAGCCTGGGTTGCTCGCGGAGCCCGAACCGCCAGGGAAGCCCTGGCCGGGGGAAGCCCGATGGCGAGCCTCCACGAAATAGTAGATCAGGTAGGCAGCCCCCACCGCCACGGCAATCCAGCCGAACGTCCAGAAATGATGATCAGAGCCGAAGGGGTCGCCCGGCAGGACGAGGGCGATTCCCACTCCGAGCCAGACCAGACCCTTGAGCAGAACCCGTGGGCCGCTGCGGGCATGCTTCCAATAGTCGGCCGCGTAGCCGTCCTGCGTCGGCTCAGGAGGCAGCTCCAGGCCCTTGTCGATCGCGGCCATGCGCTCCCGATGCCGGAATTCCAGCTCGTGCAGCCGGTGTCGATGCTTGGAGACGACCGCGACGATCGCGCACCCGAGCCCGAGCGTCACCGCAATAATAGGAATCAAGACACCCAGTTCCGATGTTCCCACGGCGCTCTCCCATCAACTCATGATCATGTGAATGATCGCCTCGATCGAGGGCCAGTGCTGATGCACAAAGTAGCCTACTATCGCGCCCAGCAACGCTGCTGATACGTTCTCTTTCACGGCTGCCCCATTGGCGGCTTTTTCCTGCATACGCACTTGATACGTCCAGGCGGGCGAGAGGGTTTCAGCCTTGGGAATTCTTTCCGCCGAGCTGAAACTCCCGCGCCGCCAGCTGCGTATCAATCGAGTGATGCCCTATGCAAGCGGGAAGCTGGTGCGGTGCTGACGGACCGGGGCGTCACGGAACTGGTGCAGTCCGGGCACCGCGATGAGGCGCTGGCGGTGGTCGTGCGTCAGCTGCGGCGCAAGGTGTTCGGACTCGCTTACAGCTACCTGCACAACCGCGATGCGGCGGAAGACGTGGCTCAGGAAGTGTTCATCAAGGTTTGGCGTGCGCTCCCGGCTTTCGACGGTCGCGCGGCGCTGTCCACGTGGGTCTACGCGATCGCCCGGAACGCCAGTCTTTCCGCGCTGCGCATGCGGCGGCCGCAGGTATCGCTCAGCGATTCAGCGGTCGCCGCGCAGATCGATTCGGCAAGTGCCGCCACGGCCGACGAAGCACAGCTCGATGCTGCCGCGCTCAGGCGTTTGGTCGAGCAGCTCCCTTTGAAACAGCGCCAGGTTGTGACACTCTTTTATATGCAGGAGCAATCGCACGAGGAGGTAGCCGCGATGCTGGCAATGCCGGTGGGAACCGTCAAGACACTGCTGCACCGGGCCCGCGACCGACTGAGACAGATCACATGAGCTTTCCCGATTCGGCAGACCCCGCGTCATTCGATGAACGCCTGTCACGCGCCTTTGCCGGACTGGATGTCAGCTCCGACTTCGACGCGCTGCTGACTGCGCGCCTGGCGCGGGAATCAGAACAGGATTTCGCTCAGCGTCTGCATCTTGCCCGGCAGCTCGAGCTGGAGAGGTATCGGAATGCGCGCTTTCACGCAAGCTGGCGGCAGGAGGCTCGGGCACTGCTGAGACTGTTGACCTCCGAGACGGCAGGCGTCGCGGTGCTCATCGTCCTCGTTGGCTCTGCGGTGTGGGGGCCTCTCGCAGCCTGGGCGAATGTGCAGTGGCCGGGGTTGAGCGATGCGCTGCATCAGAATGCGGCGATCGTCTGGCCTTCCTTGCTCGGAGTCCTTTTTGGTTTGGCCCCGCTTCTCGCCCGGCGGTTGCGCGACCTGCGCGCCGATTGACATCAGCCTGCCACGCCCTTGGGATGGCCCCAGAATCTACATGCCGTGCCGGCGGCAGGCCGCGTCCACTGTGTTCGACAGCAGCATGGCGATCGTCATCGGCCCGAGCCCTCCCGGCACGGGTGTTATCCAGCCCGCCCGCTCGGAGGCGCGTTCGAACTCGACATCGCCCACCAGCTTGCCCGACTCGGAGCGGTTGATCCCGACATCGAACACGGCTGCCCCGGGGCGAATCCAGTCGCCGTGCACGAAGCCGGGCTTGCCGACCGCCGCAACGACGACGTCCGCGCGCTCCACCTCCGCCCGCAGATCTCGCGTACCCGTATGACATACCGTCACAGTAGCCCGAGCCAGCAGCAGCTCGAGGGCCATCGGGCGACCGACGATGTTGGAAGCACCGACCACCGTCGCACGCATGCCGGTGAGCGCAATACCGTACGCCTGGGCCAGGCGGATCACCCCGAACGGCGTGCACGGACGCAGACCAGGCCGCTTCTGCGCAAGTAACCCCGTATTGACAGGATGAAACCCATCAACGTCCTTCGCGGGATTCACTGCGTCCATGATCAGGTTGGCATCGAGACCCTTCGGCAGTGGAAGCTGCACGAGGATGCCGTCCACACGATTGTCATGATTGAGCGAGCGCACCAGCTCGAGCAGCTCCGACTGGCTGGCCGTCGCCGGCAGATCATGCGCATAGGACTCGATGCCGGCCTCCACCGATGACTTCCGCTTGCTGCGGACGTACACCGAGGAGGCCGGATCCTGTCCTACCTGCACCACGGCGAGGCCTGGCCGCCTGCCGAAGCGATCGCTGAACTCAGCGGCGCGCTGCGCCACTTCCAGGCGCACCCTGGCACCCACCGCCTTGCCGTCGAGCAGAATCGCGCCGCCGGGGGCGCGCGTCGCGCCCGAGATGTCGGCTGCTGTTGCGGCGCCTGCCTCAACTCCGGACATGTAGCTCACCTCGCATGCGTGGCAGGCGTTTCTCTCAGTACCGATAGTGCTCGGACTTGTAGGGGCCAGCCTTGTCGACACCGATGTACCGGGCCTGCACCTCGGTGAGCTCGGTAAGCTGCGCATTGAGCTTCTTGAGCTGCAACCGCGCGACTTTCTCATCGAGGCGCTTGGGCAGCACGTGCACGCCGACCGGGTATCTCTCCGGATGGGTGAACAGCTCGATCTGCGCAATGGTCTGGTTGGCGAAGCTCGAGCTCATCACGTAACT